>Ga0302235_10002859_pt1 | contig 12330 bp, 15 predicted proteins | sample II_Palsa_N3_3_FD_193577 | JGI IMG/M metagenome (GOLD analysis project Ga0302235, IMG submission 193577) | Peat permafrost microbial communities from Stordalen Mire near Abisko, Sweden - II_Palsa_N3_3 | ecosystem: Environmental > Terrestrial > Soil > Palsa > Peat permafrost | place: Sweden... | reverse complement strand
ATGCAGGGCGGGCTGCCGGCCGCCGAGCGGGGCATCTTCCTCGCGGGCGACGACGTGTCCTTCACCCCGGCCTGGGCGGAAGGAGCGGTCCAGACGGCGCTCAACGCGGTCTGGGGCATCGCGACGCACTTCGGCGGATCCTCCTATCCGGAAAACCCCGGGCCGGGCGATCTGTTCGACAAGCTGGGCCCGGTCGACCTGGGAGAATGACCCGATGAGCACGACAACGCGGGTGGCCGCGTGGCAATGCCAGCCCGGACCGCTCGACGTGGCCGGGAACCTGCGGCGACTCGACGCGATCTGCGCGCAGGCGGCCGCGCAGCAGGTCAAGGTCCTGGTCACGCCGGAGATGTTCACGTCCGGTTACGGCCTCACCCCCGACCAGGTGCTGAGCCTGGCCGAGGACGCGGGCGGGCCGACCGAGTCCGCCGTCGCGCAGATCGCGCAGCGGCATCGCCTCGCGATCGTCTACGGCCACCCCGAGCGCGCCGCCGCCGGAGGCGCCTACAACGCGGCGACGATGGTCGGCCCCGATGGCGTGGTCCGCGGGCGGCACCGCAAGGTGCATCTGTTCGGCGACGTGGACCGTCGCCTGTTCGTGCCCAACCCGGGGCGCCCAGGCGCGTTCGACTTCGACGACGCCCGGGTCGGGATGCTGATCTGCTACGACGTCGAGTTCCCGGAAGCCGTGCGCCGCCTCGCGGTCGACGGCGCGCGGACGGTGCTGGTGCCGACGGCGAACATGGCCGGCTTCGAGGTGGTCCAGCAGGTCCTCGTCCGGGCGCGGGCCTGCGAGAACGGCTGCGGCGTGGTCTACGCGAACTACTGCGGGGCCGACGACCTGTTCGAGTACAACGGCCTCAGCCTGATCTGCGGGCCGGACGGCGAGGTGCTCGCCCAGGCCGGCGCCCAGGGCGAGGAGCTGATCGTCGCCGATCTGCCCGGCGAGTCAGCCGGAACCTACCTCGCCGACCGCCGGGCGGACCTGTACGGCTAGATGATCTCGGCCAGGCGGTCGACCTGACCGGGGTCGCGGCCGTGGCAGTAGAGCATGACCTCGTCGGCGCCGAGGTCTTCGAACTGCGCGATCGCAGCCCGGATCTGGCCGGGGGTGGTGAGCAGGCCCGCGACCATGGCCTCAGCGTGGCCGGAGAACTCGTAGTAGCGGCCGATGGCCGCACGCGCGTCGTCGATCACGGCGGGCGGCCCGAGCGCGGTGCTGACCTGGGCGACAATGCGCGGCGCGCCCTCGCGGCCGAGGTCCTTCCAGGCCGCGCGGACGGTGTCGATGAGGCCTCCGGCCCATGAGGGCGCGGCCGCCGCGAGGAAACCGTCACCCCAGCGGGCGACGCGCTCAAGCGCGGCGGGCTGGAACCCGCCGAACAGGACCTCGGGACCGCCGGGGCGGGGCCGATCGGGCCGACGTGATCGTCGTAGGGCTCGCCGGACCACAGCCGGCGCATCAGCGCCATCTGCTCGTCGAGGCGACGGCCGCGGGTCCTGATGTCGGTGCCAGTGGCCAGGTGGTCGTCAGCCCGGCCGCCCACGCCGAGGCCGAGCACCAGGCGCCCGCCGCAGAGCCGGTCCAGGGTGGCGGCCTGCTTGGCGAGCAGGGCCGGCTCGCGCAGCGGCGCCAGCAGCACCTCGGTCTGCAGCCGGACGCGGGTGGTGGCGCCGGCCAGGACGGCGAGCGTCACCAGCGGCTCGGGGTTGTCGTAGACGAGCCGGTCGAGCAGCCCGAGGGTGCTGAAGGGACCCGCGTCGCCGCGCCGCGCCCAGTCGAGCAGCGCCGTCGGGTCGGTGATGGGCAGGCCAAGGCCGATGTTCATGCGATTCCTCAGAAAGAAGGGACGGGAAAAGACCGTGCCGCCCCTCTTCACCTCGGTCGCCGCGTGGCGGCGAGGGTCGGGCTCCCGTTCTGCGGCTTATCTCAAGGGAGCCCTGCGTCAGAGTGACTCCACCCTAAGGCCGTCACCGCCCTTCAGCAACCTTGGCGCTACGCACCGTTGCGCTAAGCTCGCGGGATGGCCAGCACCGACGGAACGCCCGCGCCCAAGGGACGCGCACCGCACCGGCGCGACGAGAACGCGCGCATCGCCGTCCTCCACGCCGCCGATGACCTGCTGGTCGAGCGCGGCTTCGGCGGCGTCACGATCGAGGGAATCGCCGCCCGGGCGGGCGTCGCCAAGCAGACGATCTACCGCTGGTGGCCGTCCAAGGTCGACATCCTGCTCGACACGCTGATCGAGGACGCCAGCCGCCACCTCGCCATCCCCGACGCGGGCTCGGCGGTGGAGAGCGCCCGCCGGTACCTGAGCAGCCTGGCCCGCTTCCTCAGCCAGGACCCGGCCGGAAAGGTACTGCTGGCGCTGATCGGGCAGGCGCAGCACGATCAGGCGATGGCGGCCGTCTTCCGCCAGCGCTACCTCGACCCGCAGCGCGATGCCGAGCGGGAGATGCTGCAGCGCGGGATCGCCTCGGGCGAACTCGAGGCCGGCCTCGACGTCGACGCCGCCCTCGACGCGCTGCTCGGGCCGGTCTTCTACCGCGCCCTGACCGGGGCGCAGATTCCGCGGTCCTTCGTCGACGGGCTTATCGCCGACGCCCTTCAGCGGCACCTCGCCTAGCGGCACCCCGAGCCGGCCCGCGTCGGGCGCCGGCTCCGCCGTGATACCGTCTAGACGAGACGCAACGGTTCGTCTCGTCTAGAGAGGACAACCGCCCGTGAGTTCACGTTCCCAGCCGCCAGTCACCAGCCCGGCCCCGCTGAGCAGGGCATTTCGCGGACTGGTGGTCTCGTTCGGTATCAGCGCGATCGGGTTCGGGGCGATGGCGCCGTTCCTCGTCGTCTGGGGGCACCGGGACGCGGGCCTGTCGGGCACCGCGGCGGGCCTGCTGTTCGTCGCCCAGGCGGCCGGCGAGCTCACCGGCGGCCTGGCCGGGGGCCTGATCGCGGATCGGGTCGGCGGCCGCCAAGTACTGCTCGCCTCCACGCTGGGGATGGCCCTCGGGTACGGGTCGCTCACCGTCGTCACCGTCCCCGCGCTCGCGATCGTCGTCATCTTCCTGGCCGGGCTGTTCGAGGCGGCCTACCACCCAACCGCGTTCGCGCTGATCGGCGACCTCAAGCCAGCCGGGGACCGGGCGCAGGCCTACGGCGTGATCCGCGCGGCCGGCAACCTCGGCACGATCCTCGGTCCGCTGGCGGGCGCCGCGGTCGTGGCAGGCGCGTCGATCGCCGACGTCTTCGTCGTCACCGGCGCCCTGCTGGCGGGATCGGGCCTGGTGGTGCTGGCGACGCTGCCGAAGCGGGGACTGCACGTGTCGCTCGAGGAAGAGACCGAGGAGATCCAGGCGGCGGTGCCGGGGGTGCTGGCGATCGCGCACGACCGGCGGCTCGGGCTGCTGGTCGGCGGCGGCGCGCTGCTGACGATCACGCTCGCCTGGTGGGAGGCCGACGGGCTGGCGATCGTGTCGACCCAGCGCCCGTTCGGCACCAGCGGCTTCTCGCTCCTGCTGGCGCTGAGCGCGGCCATCACCGTCGTCTTCCAGATTCCGGTCTCGCGGCTCACCAAGGGCCGGCCGGTCGCCACCCTGCTCGCGGTCGGCGCCGGGCTGCAGGCGCTCGGGCTGGCCGCGCTCACCGCCGCCTCGCTGAGCGTGGCCGTGATCATCGCCGCGATCACGCTCATCGCGTTCGGCCAGATGCTCTACGGCCCGAACATCAACGCGCTGGTGGCCGCCATCGCGCCCCGCGGCCGCGGGGTGACCTACCAGGCCGCCATCTCCGTCACCCAGGACATCGGGATGGCGGCCGGCCCGGCCTCCGGGCTCGCGCTCAGCGCGAGCATCGGCGCCCGCCTGATGTGGCTGCTCGCGCTCCCGCTGGGGACGCTGGCCGGGGCCGCCGCCGCCCGCGCCGCGACCATCCGCACCGCCGGCGGCGACCCGGTGGCCGAGGACGATGCCCCGCCGCTGGTCGGCAAGGAAGCCTGACCCGGGAGCTGAGGCGCCGCCAGCGCCGTGCGCTTCTTGCTGTTATCTGCCCGTCCGGTGGCGAGGGACATTAGCGCGCGACGTAGAGCATCGTTTGCCGGGTCGTTTGTCGCGCGCTCATCTCACGCTCGGCGCTTTTCGCTGTTGTCGGCCGGCGGCTGGGAGGCCGCGGTTACACGTCCTCCGCGATCGTGAACTTGGTCAGCGTCGGCGCGGCCGCCAGCACCGTGCCGAGGTCGGAGGCGCCGTCGGGGGTGGCCCGCCATTTCCGGTAGGCCTCGTCGGCCTCGGCCGACTCCCACAGTTCGTAGGCGGCCACGTGGGCGGGGTCGGCCTGGTCGACCAGCACGGTGACGCCCAGGCAGCCGGGGAACGCGCGGGTGGCGGTGAGCGTCTCCCGCATCACGTCGTTCGCCCGGTCCAGCGCGTCCGCCTTGAGGTGCAAGTCGAGGATTGCGGTTACCGGCACGGCTGCTCCTTCGTCGTGATGATCATCAGGCACCACTCTGCCGCACTGCCCGGGCCGGGGTGAATGTGCCCCCGCTCAGCAATGCCCGGCCGGGATCGTCACCCGACGACAGGGAGACGTGACGAGGCCACAGGCGCCTCGGACCGTTCGGGGGAAAAGCTTTTTTATCTCGAACGGACCGAGGTGACTAGGGTTGGCCTATGGATACCGATGACGAGTTCCCGATCTCCTACCAGGGTGTCACCCCCGGCGTCCCGGTGCTGACCAGGGACGGCCAGCAGTTCGGGTTCCTCGAGCACGTGCTCGAGGTGCCCGAGGAGGACGTCTTCGACGGCATCGTGGTGTGGGTGGGCAACGGCGGCTGGGCCGACCGGCGCATCCAGCGGGACGTGAGCCAGGGCCACACGTCCGCCGCCCATTTCCTCGAGTCCTTCCGCCCGCACGACCTGCGGTTCGTCGACGCGGACCGGGTCGCGGCCATCACCGTCGGCTATATCCGCTGCGACCTGGACCTGTCCGAGGCCAGGACGCTGCCGCCGCCGACCGGCGCGCCGGTCTTCTACGCCAACGCGATCGACCAGGCGACGCCGCGGGGCCCGTACGGCAACGGGCTGTACGGCGGGATGTTCGGCCGGGGACGGTGGCGGCAGGAGTAGCCGCCTAGATGGGGGCGGGGACGCCCTCGAGCACGACGACCGGGAACGTCCGGTCGGTGCTCTTCTCGTGCTCGCGGAACTCCGGTACCTGGGCGGCGATCAGCCCGTAGAGGCGATCGCGCTCGGCGCCTGCCGTGACGACCGCCCGCGCCTGGTACGACTGCCGGCCGAGCTCGACCGTCACCGACGGGTTGGCCCGCAGGTTGTGAAACCAGGACGGGTGGGACGGGCCGCCGGCCTTGGACCCGACCACGAACACCCGATCGCCGTCCACCCCGAACCCGACCGGGCTGGTGGTCCGCTTGCCGGTGCGCGCCCCGGTCGTGGTCAGCAGCACGATCGGGAACGCAAGGTCCGCGACGACTCCCCCGTTCTCGCGGAACGCCTGGATGATGCCCTGGTTGTAGGCCACGAACTCCTCGTCCTTCATACCGCCACCTCCGAATGAGTTTCCTTTAGAGACGGACTCTAGCCAAGTGAGTCTCTCCGAGCAACCCACTACGCTGGAGAGATGCAACGCACGGCCTTCGAATCGATCGACTGCTCGATCGCCCGCACGATGGCGATCCTCGGCGAGCCCTGGGCATCGCTCATCCTGCGGGACCTGTTCATCGGCATCACCCGGTTCGACCAGCTGCACGACCACCTCGGCGTGTCGCGCAAGGTGCTCACCGCCCGGCTCGGCCATCTGGTCGACAGCGGCATCGTCGTGAAGCAGCCCTACTCCGACCGGCCGGCCCGGTTCGACTACCTGCTGACCGACCGGGGCTGGGAGCTGTGCGACATCCTGCTCGCCATCACCGCCTGGGGCGACCGCTGGACCACCGGACCGGACGGGCCGCCGGCCACGCTGCGGCACCGGCAGTGCGGCCAGGTCGTCACCGCGCAGGTCCGCTGCTCGCACTGCCAGCAGGAACTCCGGGCCCGCGATATCGAGGTCACTCCGCTGCGCTAGCCTCCCCCGGGGCGCTGTCGCGCGGCCGGCCCGCGGCCGGGCAGTGCCCGGACGCGGGCCTGCAAGTCGGGGTTGGCGATGCCGTCGGCGGCGCTGCGCGCGAGCGGGATCTTGGCCGGGTCGCCGGACTCGGCCTGGTAGACCAGCGCCCAGGCCAGGAACTCGGGCAGGTCGGTGCGGGCCGCGAGCTCGTACAGGCGGGCGGCGAGCGGCGCGACCAGGCCGGGGTCCTGGCGGGCGGCGGTTTCCAGCTGGGCCAGGCCGACGTAGGCGGAGATCCACACGTACCGGTCGGGCACCCGGTCACAGCGCTGCCGGGCATCGGCCAGCCACGCCTGCGCCGCGCCCAGGTCACCGGCCTGCAGCGCCAGCAGGCCGAGCGCGCGGGCGGCCATCCCCTCCCAGCACGGATCGCCCAGCTCGCAGGCGAGCGCGAACGCATGCTCGGCCTCCTCGCCGGCTTCGTCCCGGCGGCCGTCCTGGAGCAGGCACTGGGCGCGCAGCACCTGGGGCCAGGGCAGGAACGCGTTCCAGCGCTCGCGGCGCGCCAGCGCGATGCTGTGCTCGGCCGCCTGCCGGGCCGACGGCAGCCGCCCGGCCAGCAGCAGCGAGCGGGCCAAGACCCCCTGGGACCAGGCCTCCTGGCGGGCGGCCCTGGCCTCGCGGGCGGCGGCGGCCGACTCTGTCAGCAGTTCGGCCGCCGCTAGGTGGCGCCCTCGGTCAGCCTGGTTCATGCCCCGGATGGCGAGGATCCCGGCTACCAGGGCGGGATCACCGCCGCCGGCGTGCTCCGCCGCCTCGCGCAGCGCCCGGTCGGCGGAGGCGTGCCGGCCCGCCTGCACGTCCGCGAACGCCAGCTCGCGGAGGATGTCGGCCGCCAGCGCGGGCCGGCCGGCGGCGCGGGCGGCCAGCAGCGCGCGGTGCAGCACCACCGTTCCCTCGCCGTCGGAGCCCCGCACCGCGTGGATGAGGGCGCTGCCGAGGGCGCGCTGCACCTCGGCCCGGGTGGCCGGGTCGCCGGCCCGCTCCGCCTCCTGGACTGCGCGGCGCAGCGTCTCGACCCCGGCGTCGACCGCGCCCGCGTCGAGGGCGGCGGTGCCCGCCCGCAGCAGCGACACGGCGATCACGCCGGCCCGCAGCCGCGGGCGCGGCACCAGCTCGGGATCGCGGGCAGCGGACCGCAGGGCCGGCGACGGGATGAGGCCCTCGCGCGCGAACAGGAGCTCGCACGACGCCAGGTGGGCCGATGCCAGCCCGCCGCGCCCGGCCGCGACCAGGACCCGCAGGAAGAGCTCCTGCGCCCCCTCGTCCAGCGGGTCCAGCGCGGCCGCCCGCCCCGCCGGGGCCATCGCGGCCTCGGCCTCGCCCGCCGCCAGCAGGTCCAGCGCCCGCCGGCGGAGCTCCTGCCTGCCTCGGGCCGCGCAGTCCAGGCGGGCGAGCAGCAGCCAGGTGTCGAACCCCGGGCAGTTCCGCAGCTCGATTCCCTCCAGTAGCTCAGCGCCCACGTCCTCGACCGGCAGCGAACCATCCTCGAGCGCGCGCACATCCACCCACAGCTCCCCCGGCGCCAGCCCGAGGGGATCGCCGCACAGCAGACCGGGCACACCCGAGCTGCGCCGCAGATCCGCCAGCGACCAGCGCAGCGCGCCGAGCGGGTCGTCCGCCTCGCCGAACAGCTCGCCCGCCAGCTCCCGCCGTCCGACCGGACGTCCGGCCAGCGCCACCCGGGCCAGCACCGCCCACGACTTCAGGCCGCGCGGAGGCGGGCACGGCTGCCCCTCGTCCTCGATGCGAGGACGCCCGAGCAGCCGCGCCCGCCGTGTCACGGCCGGCCGGCCTCAGCCCGGGACCGACGCGGGGGCCTGCCCTCGCAGGGCCTGGACGTCCGCGGTCGTGAGGGCGTTCCCGCCGATGCCCCAGTCCCCACTCTTGACCTCCTCGACGATGACCCACGTGACCGAACGCAGGTTCTCGCCCTCGATTTCCACCATAGTCTCGGTGAGCTGGCGGATCATCTCGCGCTTCTGCTCCGGGGTGAAAACCCCTTCGATGACGCGCACGTTGACAAGTGGCATGGTCTGCTCCCTCTCCTTGAGCCTTCACTTAGACCGACCATGCACCCCGGCCGTGTGACCGGGCGTGTGACGGAACCGCGACGGTGGAGTCGGCCCACGTGAGCATTCAGTGAAATCGGCAGATCACCAGCTGTAGGTGATGCCGCCGGGCCTGCCGTGGCGGGAGGATGGGGCTGACGGAAGGCTCGGTCGGACGGAGACAGGAGAGCACGATGACTGACAAGCCAGGGCGGGCGGCGACGAGCGTGGCGGTGCTCGGGACCGGCATCATGGGCTCGGCGATGGCGCGCAACCTGCTCGCGGCCGGGCTGCGGACGACCGTGTGGGACCGGTCACCGCAGACCACCGGTCCGCTGGCCGAGGCCGGGGCGTCGGTGGCACCGTCGGCGGCCGACGCAGTTGCCGGGGTCGAGGTGGTGATCACGATGCTGCCGACGGCGGCGGCGGTGCAGTCGGTGATGTTCGGCGACGGGGTCGCGCAGCGGCTGCCCGACCGGGCGGTGTGGGCGCAGATGGGCACGATCGGGGTCGAGGCGACCACCGGCCTGGCGGACCGGCTCGGCCAGCTCCGGCCGGACGCGCTGTTCGTAGACGCGCCCGTGTCGGGCAGCAAGGGGCCCGCCGAGACGGGCCAGCTGCTGGTCCTGGCGTCGGGCCCGCCGGAGGCCGAGCCGGTGCTGGCCCCGGTGTTCGCCGCGGTCGGCCGCAAGACGACCTGGCTCGGCGCCGCTGGGCAGGGCAGCCGGATGAAGCTAGTCGTCAACTCCTACCTGTGCTTCCTGGTCGAGGGGGTAGCGGAGGCACTCGAGCTGGCCGCCCGGCTCGGCATCGACCCGGACGACCTGGACGCAGCGATCGAGGGCGGGCCGCTCGACGCGCCACTGGCGGACGCCAAGCTGCACAAGATGGCCCGCGGGGACTTCGCGCCCGAGTTCCCGCTCGAGTGGGCGCTCAAGGACATCGACCTGGCGATCGCGGCCGCCGACGGCGCCCGGCTGCCGTTGCTCGAGGCGCTGTCGCGGCAGTGGCGCACGGCCGTCGAGGCCGGACACGGCCGGGAGGACATTAGCGTCGCCCGGCTGGCGCTGGAGAGCTGAGCGGGGCGGGGCGGCTTCCAGGCGGTGCTCCCGTGGTGGTGCTCCCGTGGTGCTGGGCGCGGGTTTTGGGGCAGCTGTGGAGGATGCCGGCAAGCCGGTCCGGGCAGGAGCCATGATTGTGTGCCCTTCGGGCAGCGTTTCCCGACCGCAGGCGTCAGCGTGTGCGGCCGGGGGCACCCCGCGACCCGAGATACCCACGGTGACCCGTTTGTCCGTCCGGCCTGTTGTGCGTGGTGACGGTGAGGACGATGGGTCGACGCCGGGCCGCCGGGCCTCGCCGGGCCTCGCCGGGGGCTGAACCTGTCGGTGGCGTAGCCGACAGGCCCCGGCTAGGCTCCAGCCAGGCACTGGCGGTGGAGGCGTTGTGAAGCGGACGGTACGCACGACCGACGGTCGGGTGCTCGCGGTCGAGGACGTCGGCGATCCGGCTGGGCGGCCGGTGCTCGTGCACAGCGGGACGCCGGGCTCACGGCTCCAGTACGGCCCGCACGCGCGCGACGCGACCGAGCGGGGACTCCGGCTGATCGGGTACGACCGGCCGGGTTACGGCGGGTCGTCGCCGCGGCCGGGGCGGACGGTCGCGGACTGCGCGAGCGATGTCCGGGCGATCTGCGCCGACCTCGGCATCGAGCGGCTGGCGATGTGGGGCGCCTCCGGCGGCGGCCCGCACGTGCTCGCGTGCGCCGCTCTGCTGCCCGACCTCGTGGCCGCCGCCGCCTCGCTCGCCTCGCTGGCGCCGTTCGACGCCGACGGCCTCGACTACTTCGACGGCATGGCACCGGAGAACGTCGATGACACCGTGCTGTTCCTCAGCGACGAGGCGGCGGCACGGGCGAAGACGGACCGGGACCGGGCGGAGATCATGGCCGAGCCGCCCGGCGACACGACCGAATCGGCCGACGGCGCGCCAGGCGATGGCGGGGCCGACGACGAGGCGGCGGGCGAATTCGGGCCCGCGCTCCCCCCGGTCGACGAGGCGGCCATCGCCAGCGGGCTTGGCGACTTTTTCGCGACCGCGATGCGGGCGGCGCTGGCGCCCGGCAGCGACGGCTGGTGGGAGGACAACTGCCTGCTCAGGCCGTGGGGATTCAGCCTCGCCGACATCACCGTCCCGGTCCTGCTGCTGCACGGCCGCGAGGACGTCTTCGTGCCGTTCGGCCACGGCCAGTGGCTCGCGGAGCACATTCCCGGTGTGCGGCCCCTGCTGCTCGACGACGACGGTCACCTGTCGCTGCTGCAGAACCGCGTTCCCGAGGTGCACTGGTGGCTGTCGGAGCACCTGTAGCGGCCTGACCAGTGGCGCGCCGACCAGTGACGGCACGGGCGCGACGGTCGCGGCCGAGCGGGATGCTGAGGTCAGCAGATCGTCGGCGAGGAGTACAACGTCGCGCGGCCGGGCACTGAGTCACTACCTGTGATCCGGTGAACGCGCCGCCGTTGAGCTTGCCGCGCAGCCGACGTCTTGGCCCGTGGTCCGACTTTGCATTCCAGGAGGCACCTGTCATGCAGTACCTAGTCTCGATGACGACGCATGTCCCGGACGGAACGCCGGAGCAGGCGGTCGACGAGGTCAAGGCGCGCGAGGCCGCCCATTCGGCCGATCTCGCGGCCCAGGGGAACCTGCTGCGGCTGTGGCGGCCCCCGCTGCGGCCGGGCGAGTGGCGCACACTCGGGCTGTTCGTCGCCGCCGACGCCGACCAGCTCGAGAAGGTGCTGTCCGGGATGCCGCTGCGGATATGGCGGAACGACGAGATCACGCCGCTCGCACCGCACCCGAATGACCCCGCGATGCGCGCCAGGACCGGGGTCAACGACCGGTCACTGTCGACCGGGACCGGCGATCCGGAGTTCCTGACCTTCTTCTCCATCGTCGTCCCGAACGGCATGACCGCCCGGGCGGTCGCCGACGCCGACGCGCGGGAGGCCGAGCAGGCGGCCGAGTGGGCGGTCAAGGGCAAGCTCCGGCGGCTGTGGGCGCTGCCCGGCGAGGGGCGGTCGCTCGGCCTGTGGCAGGCCGAGGGCCCAGCCGACATGCAGGCGATCGTGACCGGGCTGCCGCTCGACCCGTGGATGACGACGGAGACGATCCCGCTCACGCCGCATCCGAGCGACCCGGCGAGCCAGTCATGAGCGACGCCGATCGCAAGGTCGCGGTCATCACCGGCGGCTCGCAGGGCATCGGGGCCGGGCTGGTCGCCGCCTACCGGGCCCGGGGCTGGGCGGTGGTCGCCAACTCGCTGAAGATCGAGCCGTCGAAGGACCCCGAGGTGCTCGCGGTGGCGGGCGACGTGAGCGACCCGGCGACGGCCGAGCGGATCGCGAACGGCGCGATCGAGCGCTTCGGGCGGATCGACACGCTGGTCAACAACGCCGGGGTGTTCATGTCCAAGCCCTTCACCGAGTACACCGCGGCCGACTACGCGCTGGTCGTCGGGGTCAACCTGGCCGGGTTCTTCTGGACCACCCAGCGGGTCATCGCGGAGATGGCGAAGCAAGGCAGCGGCCACGTGGTGCAGATCTCGGCCACCGTGGCCGACGTGGCCGACTCCAAATCGCCGTCGGTGCTGGCCGCGCTGACCAAGGGCGGCCTGGCCGCGGCGACCCGGTCGCTGGCGATCGAGTACGCCTCCCGCGGCATCCGGGTCAACGCCGTCTCGCCCGGCATCATCCAGACCTCGATGTACCCGCCCGGCAGCTTCGACGACCTCGGCGACCGGATGCCGCCGCTGGGACGGGTCGGCACGGTCGACGACGTCGTCGGCGGCATTCTGCTGCTCGAGGACTCGCCCTACATCACCGGCGAGATCCTGCACATCGACGGCGGCCAGATCGCCGGCCACTGACCACGCGTGCCGACGAGGGAGGGGCGGCAGGGTCGCCGACCGGGCGGCAGCGTCGCCGACTGGGGTGGCCCGGTCGCTGACGGGGTGGCCGGTTCGCTGGCCGGGGGTGACGGTGCCCTGAGCGGTCAGCCGATGCGGTGGCGCTGGGCGTAGCCGACGGCGGCCACCCGGTCGCGTGAGCCGGTCTTGGCGAAGATCCGGTTGATGTGGGTCTTGACCGTGTGGTTGCTCAGGAACAG
>Ga0302235_10002856_pt1 | contig 12335 bp, 7 predicted proteins | sample II_Palsa_N3_3_FD_193577 | JGI IMG/M metagenome (GOLD analysis project Ga0302235, IMG submission 193577) | Peat permafrost microbial communities from Stordalen Mire near Abisko, Sweden - II_Palsa_N3_3 | ecosystem: Environmental > Terrestrial > Soil > Palsa > Peat permafrost | place: Sweden... | reverse complement strand
GCACCAGGAATTCATCCAGATCGACACGACTAACGTCTTGTTCATCTGCGGCGGGGCGTTCGCTGGGCTGGAGAAGATCATCGAGCAGCGGTCCGGCCACAACGGGATGGGGTTCAACGCCAAGCTCCGGGTCCGGAACGCTCAGGCGACGACCGACCAGTTCGCCGACGTGATGCCGGAAGACCTGCTGAAGTTCGGCATGATCCCGGAGTTCGTCGGCCGCCTCCCGGTCATCACCAGCGTGCACAACCTGGACCGGGACGCGCTCATCCAGATCCTCACCGAGCCACGCAACGCACTGGTGAAGCAGTACCGGCGCCTGTTCGAGCTGGACGGCGTGGACCTGGAGTTCACCCCCGACTCGCTAGAAGCCATCGCCGACCAGGCGAATCTGCGCGGCACCGGCGCCCGTGGCCTGCGTGCCATCATGGAAGAGGTTCTGCTCTCGGTCATGTACGAGGTGCCGAGCCGCAAGGACGTGGAGCGGGTCGTGATCACGCGCGAAGCCGTGCTCGAGAACGTCAACCCGACCATCGTGCCCAGGGACGTCAGCCGGCGTACTCCGCGCGAGAAGTCCGCCTGAATCCCGGCCCGGGGCGGTCGCGGAAGCCTCGGCGTGGCAGTCGTACATCTGTTCGGCATGAGCCGGTTAACCTGCGGATCTAACCCGAGCCGACGTGTACTGTCGCTTGTCGATTTTGGGGGTATTGCCCATGATCAGCGCGATTCCTGTGTAGCCTCCACATATTGCGTTGGTCTGGCGCGGTTCCCGCCACGCCAGGATCTCGGGCGCTGACCAGCAGCCGTCTTCCACAGCGACGGGGAATTGAGCACAGATGAGTGGTTGGGACTCCCCAACGGGGAGCTGGGACTCCGGTCCCGAACCCGAAGGCTCCGGATCGGACGATCAGGGCTATCAGCAAAGCCAGCCGACCGGCGGCCACCGGACCATCCGCGGCCATGAGGGCACCCTTCGGGCCGGGCGAAGAGGCCTGCCCGGCTACGACCAGGCGCAAGACTACGACGAGTCTTCCGGCTACGACCAAGCGCAAAACTACGACCAGTCCTCCGGCTACGACCAGGGGTCCGGTTACGGGCAGCGGCCAAGCTACGGGCAGGGATCTGGCCATAGCCAGGACTCCGGCTATGGCCAGCAGCCTGGGTACGCCCAGCAGCCTAGGTACGGCCAGGACTCCGCTTACGGCCAGGACTCCGGCTACGGCCAGCCGGCCGGGTACGGCCAAGACCGGGGCTACGGGGCGCAGCCCGGCTACGGACCGCAACCGGGCTACGAGGCCGGAACCACTCCGGCGGCGGTCGTGCGCTACGGTCAGACCCCGGGAGACGAGTCGGGCTACCGTACCGAGTCGCGGCACCCGCTCGACACCGGCCCGCGGACCCCGCTCGGCACCGCACCGCAGACCGCCCCCGCGCCGCAGGCTGGCCCCCCCGTGCCCCGGCGCGCGATCAGTTCTGGGCCGCACAACGGCTCCGGGCCGCAGGCATCGCCCGGCTACGACCAGCCCAACAGCGCGGTCTACCCCGCGACCGCCTCGGCCGGCGGAGGCCGGGCGGCCTGGCCGGACGTTGATGACCAGCCGGGTTTCGGCAGCCAGCAGACGACCGGCCAGGAGTACGCGCCAGGCGGCTATGGCCAGCTAGCCTATGGCCAGCCGGGCTATGACCAGCCCGGTCCTGACCAGCGCGGCTTCGACCAGCGCGGCAATGAGCAACGGGACTACGACCAGCCGGGCTACGGGCATGGCGGTTACGGCCAGCAAGACTACGGCCAGCAAGAACACGGCCAGCAAGAACACGGCCAGCAAGATTATGGCCAGCCCGGTTTCGACACCGGCGGTTCGCGCGCCTTCGGCGAGCCCGATCATCCGTACTCCGGCCTGGGGACCCAGGGTTTCCAGCCCGAGGCCCACCCCCAGCCAGGCTTCGATCGGCCTGGCTACTCCCAGACCGGCTACGCCGACCACGGCTCCGGCTACACCGACCACGGCTCCGGCTACACCGACCACGGCTCCGGCTACACGGACCAGCGGACCGGCTACCCCGACCAGGGGACCGGCCAGCGGACCGGCCAGGCCGGTTACGACCAGGCCGGTTACGACCAGGCTGGTTACGACCAGGCCGGTTACGGCCTGAACGCCCTCGGCCAGCCGATCAGCCCCCGCGGCACCGGCTACCAGCAGGACGGCTACGGCCAGGGTTCGTACTCTCCGGATCAGTACAGCCAGAACGGTACCCAGGCCACTTATCCGCCGGACGCTTACGGCCAGCCGGCCTACGGCCAGAACGGTACCCAGGCCACCTACCCGCCGGACGCTTACAGCCAGCCGGCCTACGGCCAGCCGGGCTACGGACAGAGCGGTTACGGCCAGGAAGGCTACCGCCAGGAAGGCTACCGCCCGGACGCCTACGGCACCGGCGGATACGGCCCGGACGCACACCCCCAGCCGGGATACGAACAGCCAGCATACGAACAGCCAGGCTACGAGCAGCCAGGCTACGAACAACCAGCCGGACCGCCCTACGGCACCGACGACCTCACCCCGCCCGGCCGGGGCTCGCGCTCCGGCCCGTCCCGGTCGGCCCAGCGCCCGCCGCAGCGGCTGGGCGGGATCCGGATGGTCCTCTACCTGCTCTCCTCGGTCGTCGGCGTGGTCGTCATCGTGCTGCTGGTCGTCCACCTGACCAAGGCCGGCGCGAACAGCGGGGCCACCGGCGGCTCGACGGCCACCACCAGCGCCCCGGCCGCCGCGCCGGCCGCCACGTACGAGTTCACCGCCCCGGCGAAGGCCGGCCCGTACGCGTATAACTCGGCCGCGACCAGGATCTTCGCGGGCGACATTAAGAGCGTAGTTAGCTCCGTCGCCGCGCAGATCAAGGCCAAGGGAGCAGGAACACCGGGCAAAGATGTGATCGCCGTGTACGATCTCAGCTCGATCACGACCCCGGGGGCCAGCGGCTTCAAGGCCGTCAACTTCACCGGCTACGACGGCACCTTCAAACCGGCCGCGATCATCGCGGCCGAGCGGGCCCAGCTCATCGACACCCGCATGGTGCCCGCGGGGCCGCACGGCGGAGAGATGATGTGCGGCTACAGCGTCGTGGACGGCTCCGATACCAGCGAGTGCGTGTGGGCCACCACCAGCACGTTCGGCCAGGTGGAGTTCGTCATCGGCACCAGCGCGGTGAAGTACCTCGGCGCCTCGTCCATCGCCCTGACGGTCAGGAACGCCGTGGAGGTCCAGGCCGCCAGCTGACAAGGCTCCTAGCCCGGCCGCAAAGCACTTCGCGGGGTCGTAGACTCACCTGTCGTGAGCCGACCAGATCCCATCGAACTGCCCTCCCAGTACGCCCCCGCCGAGGTGGAGGGCCCGCGTTACGAACGCTGGGAGAAGGCAGGCTACTTCACCGCGGACGCGTACTCCGCCGCGCCCGCGTACTGCATCGTCATCCCGCCACCGAACGTCACCGGTTCCCTGCACATCGGCCACGCCCTTGACCACACGTTGATGGACGCGCTGATCAGGCGGCGCCGCATGCAGGGTTACAACACGCTGTGGCTGCCCGGCATGGACCACGCGGGCATCGCCACCCAGAACGTGGTCGAGCGGGAACTAGCCAAGGAGGGTCTCAGCAGGCACGACCTCGGCCGCGAGGCGTTCGTCGAGCGGGTCTGGCAGTGGAAGGCCGAATCGGGCGGCAAGATCCTGGGTCAGATGCGCCGCCTGGGCGACAGCGTCGACTGGTCACGGGAGCGGTTCACCATGGACGCGGGCCTGTCCCGCGCCGTGCAGACGATCTTCAAGCAGCTCTACGACGACGGCCTGATCTACCGGGCCGAGCGCATCATCAACTGGTGCCCCCGCTGCCTGACCGCACTGTCCGACATCGAGGTCGACCACCTCGACGACGAGGGCGAGCTCACCTCCATCCGTTACGGGGACGGGAACGCGTCCATCGTCGTCGCCACCACCCGCCCCGAAACAATGCTCGGCGACACGGCGGTCGCCGTGCACCCCGACGACCCGCGCTACACCAGCTTGATCGGCCAGACCGTCGACCTGCCGCTCACCGGCCGCCGCATCCCCGTGATCGCCGACGACCACGTCGATCCGGCGTTCGGCACCGGCGCGGTCAAGGTGACCCCGGCCCACGACCCGAACGACTTCGAGATCGGCCGCCGGCACGACCTGCCCAGCCTGACCATCATGGACGAGCACGGCGTGATCACCGCGCACGGCCCGTTCCAGGGCCTGGACCGGTTGGAGGCACGGCCCGCCGTGGTCCGCGCCCTGCGCGAGCAGGGCCGGATCGTAGCCGAGATCCGACCGTACCTGCACGCGGTCGGCCACTGCAGCCGCTGCGGCACCACGGTCGAGCCGCGCCAGTCCCTGCAGTGGTTCGTCCGCGTCGCCCCGCTGGCCAAGGCGGCCGGCGACGCGGTCCGCGACGGCCGCGTCCGCCTGCACCCGCCGGAGATGAACGCGCGCTACTTCGGCTGGGTCGACGACATGCACGACTGGTGCATCTCCCGTCAGCTTTGGTGGGGCCACCGTATTCCAGTCTTTTATGGACCGAACGGCCAGTTGTTTTGCGCCGGCCCGAACGAGCAAGCCCCCGAGGGCTGGGTCCAGGATCCTGACGTGCTCGACACCTGGTTCTCCTCGGCCCTGTGGCCGTTCTCGACGCTGGGCTGGCCGGACGACACGCCGGACCTGCGCACGTTCTACCCGACCAGCGTCCTGGTGACCGGCTACGACATCCTGTTCTTCTGGGTCGCGCGGATGATGATGTTCGGTCTGTACGCCATGCGCGACCAGCCTCCGGCCGACGCGGTGCCGTTCCGCACCGTGGTCCTGCACGGTCTGGTCCGCGACCAGTTCGGCAAGAAGATGTCCAAGTCGCGGGGGAACACCGTCGATCCGCTGGACTGGATGGACCGGTTCGGGGCCGATGCGACCCGGTTCACCCTGGCCCGCGGGGCCAACCCGGGCAGCGACATCGCCATCAGCGAGGAGTGGGCGGCCGGCTCGCGTAACTTCTGCAACAAGCTGTGGAACGCCGTCCGTTTTGCCCTGCTCAACGGTGCGCACGTCCCCGCCGCCGCCCTGACCCCGGCCGCGTATTCCGTGCCGGACCGGTGGATCTTGTCCCGGCTCTCGGCCGTGATCGCCGAGGTGGACGAGCTGTTCGAAAAGTTCGAGTTCGGCAAGATCTGCGACGTGCTGTACCACTTCGCCTGGGACGAGGTCTGCGACTGGTACCTGGAGCTGGCCAAGGTGCCGCTGGCTTCCGGCGACCAGGCGCTGATCCAGACCACCCAGCAGGTGCTCGGGTTCGTCCTGGATCAGCTGCTCCGCCTGCTGCACCCGGTCATGCCGTTCGTGACCGATGAGCTCTGGACCGCTCTCACGGGCGAGGAGTCGGTTGTGGTGGCGGACTGGCCGGCGTTCTCCTACGCGGACGGGGCCGCCGAGGCGGAGATCTCCTCGTTGATGCGGCTGGTGACCGAGGTCCGGCGGTTCCGCTCGGATCAGGGCCTGCGGCCCGGGCAGCGGGTGGCCGCCCGGCTGGTGGGCATCGAGGCCACTTCGCTGGCCGGACACGAGGAGCGGATCCGGTCCCTGCTGCGGCTGACCCCGCCGGCGGACGGCTTCGCCGCCTCGGCGTCGCTGGCCGCCGAGGACATCACGGTCGAACTGGACGTGACCGGCACCGTGGACGTGGCCGCCGAGCGCCGCCGGCTGGAGAAGGATCTCGCCGCGGCCCGCAGCGAGGCCGAGCAGGCCGAGCGGAAGCTGGATAACGCCGACTTCACGGCCAAGGCGCCCGCCGCCGTCGTGGACAAGACCCGCGCGCGCCTCGCGGTCGCCCGCTCCGACGTCGCCCGCCTCGAACAGCGCTTGGCCGCGCTCGTAGGCTAGCAAGATGGATATCGAGACCCGGATGCGTGAGGTCGAGCGAGAGATCTTCTCCCGTCGCCCCGAACATTCCGTGGATCTTGCCTTGGACCGGATGACCGAGCTCGTCGGGCTGCTGGGTGATCCGCAGCGGGCCTGCCCGGTCATCCACATCACCGGCACCAACGGCAAGACGTCCACCGCCCGGATGACCGACGCGCTGCTGCGCGGCCGCGGCCTGCGCACCGGCCGGTTCACCAGCCCGCACCTGGTCTCGATCAGGGAGCGGATCGTCATCGACGGCGCGCCGATCAGCCCGGAGCGGTTCGTGGCCGCCTACGACGAGGTGATCCCGTACGTCAAGCTGGTCGACGAGCGGCATCCGGCGGCGATGTCCTTCTTCGAGGTCCTGACCGGGATGGCCTTCGCCGTCTTCGCCGACACCCCGGTCGACGTGATGGTCCTCGAGGTCGGCGTGGGCGGCCGGCTCGACTGCACTAACGTCGCGGACGGCGTGGTCGCGGTCGTCACCCCGATTTCCATCGACCACACCCGGCTGCTCGGCAACACGGTCGAGGAGATCGCGGCCGAGAAGGCCGGCATCATCAAGCCGGGCGCGGTCGCGGTGCTCGCGCAGCAGCCGCTCGGCGCCGCCGAGGTGCTGCTCCGGTACGCGGTCGAGGTGGGCGCGACGGTGGCGCGGGAAGGCGTCGAGTTCGGCGTGCTGAGCCGCGAGCAGGCGCTCGGCGGCCAGCTGCTGGTACTCCGCGGCCTGCGCGGCACCTACGAGGACGTGTACCTGCCGCTGTTCGGCCTGCACCAGGCGGGCAACGCAGCCTGCGCGCTGGCCGCGGTCGAGGCGTTCGCCGGGGTCACGGACGAGGCCGGAGCGCTCGACGCGGACCTGGTCCGGGAGTCGTTCGCGAAGGTCACCTCGCCCGGGCGGCTGGAGGTCGTCAGGCGCAGCCCCACGATCATCATCGACGCCGCCCACAACCCGGCCGGGATGGCCGCGACCGTGGCCGCTATCGGTGAGTCGTTCAGCTTCGCCCGCCTGTCCGGCGTGTTCGCCGCTAGCGGCGACAAGGACGTGCCGGGCATGCTGGCCGAGCTGGAGCCGCTGCTCAGCGAGATCGTGGTGACCCGCAATTCATCCGACCGTTCCCTGGATCCATCCTCGACTGCGGAGCTGGCCGCGGAGATCTTCGGTGAGGACCGGGTCCAGTCCGCCGAGCGGCTCGACGAAGCGATCGAGATCGCGGTCGGGCTCGCCGATGAGGCCGTGGCCGAGACCGGGCCCGGCAGCAGCGGAGTACTCGTCACCGGATCGGTCATCACCGCGGGCGACGCCCGCCGGCTGCTCGCCCCGGCGGGCGGCGAGCTGCCTGCCGAGCCGCCGGCGAGTCAGCCCTCGCGTCACACGTTCACCGCCGCGGAGCTGTCATGAAGCAACTGCGGCAGCTGTGCGGCACGGTCCTGATCATGGAAGCCGTCGTCATCGGGCTGGCCATCGCGCCCGCCATCGTGCTGGAGCACCTGAGCCACGGCGTGGCGGGCGGCGTCGGCGGCGGCCTGGCCGTGTGCGCCCTGGTGCTCAGCGGCCTGGTCGGCCGCCCGGGCATGCGCTGGGCGCTGTGGGCCGGCACCGCGCTGCAGGCCCTGGTCATCGCCGCGGGCGTCGTCGTGCCGGCCATGTACGTTCTCGGTGTGATCTTCGCCGCACTGTGGGTCACCGGCATCTGGCTCGCCCGCCGCCTGCAGACCCCGCCGCCGTCCCGCGCCTCCGGCGCCTAGCGGTCCCTGGCCGGACGGCTTGGCCAAGGCCGCTCCCCGGCGCCTCGCGATCCCGGTTCGCCGCGGTGGTCGCCGCCGCGATTGCCGCGATTGCCCTGGTCACGGCCGTGGTGCCGGGGCCGCGAGGGCCTTTTTCGACCGCGAACTCCGGCGCGCCGCCGGTCCGGCGGAGGGGTGGCACGCCCGATCGCGGGTAAGCTGAAGAACAGTGGCGAATCATCGGCATCCGGCGGCGGGCTCGCTCATGACCGGGAAGATCAGCTTCCCGGAACCCGGTGGGCCGGCGTCGCCGTTGTGCAAGTAAGAACCCCTCAGGCCGCTGCATGGCGTGGACCGCGAGGCCCACACTGACAGTTCCAGATCCAGTCCGGACCGGAAGGTTGCCGTCCTGATGAGTAACGCGCTGACGTTTCTCGGCCGTGATATGGCGGTCGATCTCGGCACTGCTAACACCCTGGTCTACGTACGTGGCCGCGGCATCGTGCTGAACGAACCGTCGGTGGTCGCACTCAATACGAACAACGGCCAGATCGTCGCCGTGGGCGCCGAGGCTAAACGCATGATCGGCCGCACTCCGGGCAACATCGTGGCGGTGCGCCCGCTCAAGGACGGGGTCATCGCCGACTTCGACGTCACCGAGCGGATGCTGCGGTACTTCATCCAGAAGGTGCACCGGCGGACCCATCTGGCCAAGCCCAGGCTCGTGGTGGCCGTGCCGAGCGGGATCACCGGCGTGGAGCAGAGCGCGGTCAAGGAGGCCGGCCATCAGGCCGGTGCCCGGCGGGTCTACATCATCGAAGAGCCGATGGCCGCGGCGATCGGCGCGGGCCTGCCGATCAACGAGCCGACCGGCAACATGGTGGTCGACATCGGCGGCGGCACCACCGAAGTCGCGGTGATCTCGCTGGGCGGCATCGTCACCTCCCAGTCGATCAGGATCGGCGGCGACGAGATGGACCAGGCCATCATCACCTTCGGGAAGAAGGAATACTCGCTGATGCTCGGCGAGCGGACCGCCGAGGAACTCAAGATGGCGCTGGGCTCCGCGTTCCCCTCCGAGGACGAGCCGCACGCCGAGATCCGGGGCCGGGATCTGGTCAGCGGCCTGCCCAAGACCGTGGTGATCTCCGCGGCGGAGGTACGCCGGGCCATCGAGGAACCGCTTAACCTGATCATCGACGCGGTCAAGACCACGCTGGATAAGTGCCCGCCCGAGCTGGCGGGCGACGTCATGGACCGGGGTATCGCCCTGACCGGCGGCGGCGCCCTCCTGCGCGGACTAGAGTCACGAATCCGGGAGGAAACCGGAATGCCCGTGCAGGTCGCGGACAATCCGCTGGACTCCGTGGTGCTCGGCACGGGCAAGTGTGTCGAGGACTTCGAGACGCTGCGTCAGGTGCTGGTGCCCGACCACAGGCGCTGATCCCTGACGCGGCCCGAGAACCCGTCGCATCGGCCGCGCGGGCCAGGCCCGGCGAACACTGACGAGGAGCCGCAGTGCACGACAGCCGGCGTACACGCCTGGTTCTTGGCGTGCTCCTGATCATCGCGATCGCCCTGATCACGCTCGATTTCCGCGATGGCGGCCAATCTCCGGCCCGCAACGTCGGCGCGAACATCTTCGGGCCCATCGAGCGGGTCACCCACGACGTGACCAACCCGGTCGCCAGCCTGTTCGACTCGGTTACCGGCGGGCCCTCCGCGCAGAGCACGATCGCGAACCTGCAGCAGGAGAACGCCGCGCTGCGCGCCCAGCTCAGCTCGGCTCAGCTGAGCAAGACCGCTCGGCAGCAGCTGGAGCAGCTGCTGCAGCTCGACGCGGGCGGCTACCGGATCATGGCCGCGACCGTGATCGCGGCCGGCGGCGACTACGCCGACACGGTGACGCTGGATGTCGGCCGCAGCGACGGGATCAAGCCGGACGAGACCGTGCTCAACGGTTCCGGCTACGTCGGCACCGTGACCCAGGTGAGCGAGGACACCTCGACCGTCCTGCTGGCCGACGACGCGTCCTCGCTGATCGGCGTGCAGCTGGAAGGCAGCGGCGAGATCGGCGCCGTCGCCGGGACGGGCAAGTCCATGTCCGGGTCGGCCACCTTGCGCCTCACCCTGTTCGACGCGAACGCCGTGCTGGAGCCCGGGCAGCAGGTCGACACCTACGCCTCGGTGGGTGACCAGCCGGAGGTTCCCGGTGTGCCTGTGGGCACGGTGATCTCGGTCCACGCCAGCCCCGGAGCGCTCACCCAGACGGCGCTGGTCCGGCCGTTCGTCGACTTCACCACCCTCGGCGTGGTCGGCATCGTGGTCCAGGTGCCCAAGCACAACCCGAGGGTCTCGATCCTGCCGCGTCCCGCGCCGACGGTCACGATCACCGTCACCCCCAGCCCGTCCTCCTCGGCCTCCCTGGCCCCGGGCACCCTGCCGTCGCCGGCCGGGGGAGCGTCACCCTCGTCCACCCCGTCGCCGGCCGGGGGAGCGTCACCCTCGTCCACCCCGTCGCCGACGGGCGGCGGAGGCTGATGGTACGCGGGCTGATCTCCTTCGCGGTCGTCGGGATCGCGGTCATCGTCCAGCTCACCATCGTCAACCGGATCGCCTTCCCCGGCGCGGCCGGACCCGACGTGGTGCTGCTCGCGGTGGCGGCGCTGGCCCTGGCGGGCGGCCCGATGGTCGGCGCGCTGATCGGGTTCTGGGGCGGCCTGGCGCTGGACGTCGCCCCGCCGGGCAGCCACTTCGTCGGCCAGAACGCGCTGGTGTTCTGCCTGATCGGCTACGCGTGCGGCCTGGCCGCCGACGTCCCCGACGGCGAAGGGGGGCCGGAACAGGGGCACACCGCGCTGTTCGAGATCGTGGTGACCGCGGTTGGCGCCGTCCTCGGGGAGGCGCTGGCCTCCCTGCTCGGCGCCATGCTCAGCGATCCGCGGGTGACCTGGGCCGCCATCAGGCACGTGCTGCCGGTGGCCGCCGGCTACGACGTGGTGTTGTGCCCCTTCGTGCTGTACGCGGCCGCCGCGGCGCTGCGCCTGGCCGGAGCGTCCCGCGGGGAGCGCAGCCGGGCCGCCTGGGCCATGCCCGCGGCCCGGAGCCCGGCGAGTGCCGGCCAGGGCGCGATCAGGCAGGTCAACGGGGGCAATACGCCGCGGCTGCGGCTGTCAGAGCGCGGCAGGGGCGAGGGCCTGGCGGGCGGCTTGCGCGGCCCGGCCCCGGCCCGCCGCGAGCCGCGCCTGAAGCTGGGCCACGGTGGTCCGCACGGCGTCAGCAGCCTGGGCGCCGCCTTCGCCAGCGGCGGCTCGCGCCGAGGTCGGGGGCCCGGCAGCGGCACGATGGCCGGCGCGCTCGGTAGCGGCGCGGCCAAGGTCAAGTTCGGCACCCGCCGCGGTGAGGGCATGCTCGGCGGCGCTATGGCCCTGAACTCCAACCTGGCCCGCTCCGGCCTGAACCCCTCGCGGTTCGGCCGGTCCCTGCTCGGCGGCTCGGTGTTCAGCCACTCGCCCTCGGCGATGCACCCGTCGGTTCCATCCCGCAGGCCAGCCTCGATCGGCCGTTCGCCCTTCCTAGGCCGTTCGCCCTTCCTGGGCCGCTCGTCCGGACTGGGCGGCTCATCCGGCCTGGGCGGCTCGTCGCGGCGAGGCCGCTCGTCCGGACTGGGCGGCTCGCCCTCCCTCGGCCGTACCTCCGCATTCGGCCGCTCCCTCACCTCCCGCCGAACGGCCGGCCGGCTCCGCTCCGCCATGGGCGGCTCGGCCATGGGCGGCTCGGCCACCGGATACGTGCGCCGCCTCTCGCGGCCGGGTCCGCTGGCCCGGCTGACCGGCGCGCTGCGCCGGACGGTCCGGCGCCAGCCGCGCCTGCGCTCCAGCCAGACCGCGTTCCGGGGCAGCTCGTCGCTTCGGGGTAGCTCGTCGCTTCGGGGCAACTCGCCCGGCCGCGGCTGGCTGCGGCGGCGCTCGTCCCTGCGCGGCGGGACGGGCCGCGGCTGGGCCGGCGGACGGGGGCCACGGCTGGGGGCCGGCCCCGCCCGGCTGCACATGCCGCGTCCGCGGGCGAAGAAGAGATGGCGGACAGGAGGTTACCGGTGAACGTGTCGTCGCGCCGCCGTCTCGTGGTGCTCTACGTGCTCGCCGCCGCGATGCTGATCTCGCTCGGCGGCCGGCTCTACTACCTGCAGGTGATGAACAACACCTCGTTCACCAAGCTGGCCGAGCAGAACCAGACCCGGGACGTGATCGTGCCCGCGGTCCGCGGCCAGATCCTCGACGACGTGGGCAACCAGCTGGTCACCAACCAGACGGCCCTGGTCGTCTCGGTGGACATGATGACCCTGAACCAGCAGCCCGGCGGCGCCGCGCCCGTGCTGCGCCGGCTCGCCCCCCTGCTCGGCACGTCGTACACCCACCTGAGCCAGGAGACGCGGCTGTGTACCAAGGGCGTGTCGCAGCCCTGCTGGGCCGGCTCCCCGTACCAGCCCATCCCGGTCGACCAGCACGTCTCGGACCGGGTGGCGCTGCAGGTCATGGAGGAGCAGAGCCAGTTCCCAGGCGTCACCGCGCAGGCGCAGCCGGTCATCGACTACCCCGAGCCCTACGGGGCCAACCCGGCGCAGGTGCTCGGCTACCTGCAGCC
>Ga0302235_10002853_pt1 | contig 12337 bp, 13 predicted proteins | sample II_Palsa_N3_3_FD_193577 | JGI IMG/M metagenome (GOLD analysis project Ga0302235, IMG submission 193577) | Peat permafrost microbial communities from Stordalen Mire near Abisko, Sweden - II_Palsa_N3_3 | ecosystem: Environmental > Terrestrial > Soil > Palsa > Peat permafrost | place: Sweden... | reverse complement strand
GTCCGGGACATGGCCGGCACCGTCGTCACCGGCGCGGGAGCGGACATCGGCACCGGCGCGGGCACTGCCAATGTTCCGGTGCTGGCCTACGGCGCGGCCGTCGGCTACCTGACCTACCGCGCACCACACCGTCAGCTCACTACGGCTGAACAGCGGCTAGTCCGCGACCTGGCCCGGCAACTCGGCGGCGCGTTGCACGCACGGCTGCTGCGGGAGGATCTGCAGCGCGCGCGAGAGCGACTCGTGCTGGCGCGCGAGGAAGAAAGGCGCCGTCTGCGACGCGACCTGCACGACGGTATCGGCCCCGCCCTAGCCGGGCTGACGCTGAAGACCGAGACGGCGCGGGCTCTGCTCCCGCCTGGCAGTGACGGCGCCTCACGGCAGTTGCACGCCCTCGGCGAGGAGATCCGCCGTACCGTCGTCGATGTCCGGCGCCTGGTCGAAGGGCTGCGGCCGCCGGCGCTGGACGAGCTCGGCCTGGCTGATGCGTGCGCCCAAGCGGTCGAGCGGCTGACCGCCGGGGCCAACCTCGCCGTCGGCGTGCTCGCGAGCGACGATCTGCCTGCGCTCCCGGCCGCCGTCGAGGTCGCCGCCTACCGCATCGTGGTCGAGGCGGTTACCAACATCGTCCGGCACGCCCGCGCCCGCAGCTGTCAGGTGTCGATGGCCTTGGCCTCGGCGGCGCTGACCGTCACCGTCACCGACGATGGCATGGGACTCCCCGCCGAAGACGGCCACGGTCACGGTCTGGCCATCATGCGGGAGCGGGCCGAGGAACTTGGCGGGACCGTGACCGTCTGCAACAGCCCATCGGGGGTCATGGTGCAGGCGCGGTTGCCCACCGTGACCGCACCTGCGCGGATTCCCCAGGGTCCCACGGTGCCCGCATGATCCGGGTTCTCATCGTCGATGACCATCCCATCTTCCGCGACGGCCTCGCCGGGTTGCTCGCGACGCTGCCCGAGGTCGAGATCGCAGCTACCGCAGGCACCGCCGAGGAGGCACTCGCGGCGCTCACGCGGACCTCGCCTGATGTCGTGCTGATGGACATCAACCTGCCCGGCACATCAGGTGTCGAGGCGACACGGCGGGTGTCCCAGATCGCTCCGGCCGTCGCCGTCCTGGTGATTTCCATGGTGGACGACGACGACAGCGTCTTCGCCGCGCTGGCCGCGGGCGCACGCGGGTACGTGCTCAAGGGCGCGTCCGCCGCCGAAATCACCGCGGCGCTCTGGACCGTCGCGGCGGGCGGCGCGGTGTTCGGCGCCGGGATCGCGAGCCGGCTGCTGGCCAACAGGCCCGTTCAGCTATCCGGCCCAGCTTCGGAGTCCCAGCAGCATGATCTGACCGCACGCGAACGTGAGGTACTCGACCTGCTCGCCGAGGGTGCGAGCAACCGGCAGATCGCCCGATCCCTCGGAGTCTCGCTGAAGACGGTGCAGAATCACGTGTCCCGCATCCTCGACAAGCTCCAGGCCGCCGACCGGACACAGGCCGCTCTTCGAGCTAGAGACATCCGGACCCGGCGCGGCTGAGCTCGGACCACAGCGACGACGGCGCCCGCGCCCCGCAGCGTGATCAGCTGGCGGCGCCCGGCCTGCGACGGGCGGGGCGATCGGCGCCGCGCTCGGTACCGCGCGGGGCCAGCGGCAGCCGGGACGGCGGCTTGATCTCGGCCAGCCGCAGGTAGGTCACCAGCCGCTGGCCGCCGCGGGCGGCCAGGCTGGCGAGGACCTCTTGCAGTTCAGCCACGTCGCGGGCGACCACGGAGAGCAGGTAGTCGGTCTCGCCCGCGACGTTGTCTGCCGCGATGACCTGCGGCAGGGCCCTGATCAGGTCGTCGAAGACGCCGCTGGAACGCGGGTCGTGCCGGGCCAGGGTGGCCGTCACGTACACCTGCAGCGGGAAGCCGGCCGCCGCCGGGTCCAGCTGGGCGCTGATCACGCGGATGACGCCGGACTCCTTCAGCCGCCGCACCCGGTGCAGGGTCGCCGCAGGTGAGAGCCCGGCCAGGCGGGCAAGCTCGACGTTGGTGCGGTCCGCGTCTTCCTGCAGCGCAGTGAGCAGTACTATGTCAACATCATCAAGCGAAACGGCCATAATGCTAAATATTATATCGTCATAGTGCCAAACTGACGAATTCTGTACGACCATCGGCGAGCATGACGATATGAACATCAGCCGTCGTCATGCCGTCGCAGCCCTCGTCACGGCCGGGCTGCTGTGGGGTACCACCGTGCCGCTGTCCAAGCTGGCCCTGGAGTGGCTGGCACCGGGCTGGCTCACGGTCGTTCGTTTCGGCCTGGCCGCCGCGGTCCTGCTGGCCGCGGGCCGTCCGGGGCTGCGGGCCGCGTTCACTCCCAAGATCGGTGTCTCGGGGGCGCTCGGGTACGGCGGGTCGGTCATCGTGCAGAACGCCGGCATCGGCCGGACCAGCGTGACCCACGCGGCGCTGCTGATCGGGGCCGTGCCCGTGCTGGTCGCGGTCATCGCCGCGCTGTGGCACCACACCGTGGCCCGGCCGGTGGCCTGGGCCGGTTTCGTGGTGTCGCTCGGCGGCGTCGGCCTGATCACCGGCGGCGGCGGGGGCGGCGCGACGCTGACCGGCGACGGGCTAGTGCTGATCTCTCTGCTCATCTCGGCTACGTTCACGGTCGCGCAGGTCCGGCTGCTGCCCGGCCGCGACCCGGTCGCGGTCACCGCCGTGCAGTTCCTGGGCGCCGCGGTGGCCGCCCTGGCCTTCTCCTTGGTCACGGAGGGCGCACCGGCCGTCCCGGTCAGCCCAGGCCCGGTCCTGGCCGTCGGTGCGCTGGCGGCGTTCGGCACGCTGGTGCCCTTCACGCTGTTCGCCTTCGGGCAGAGCCGGGTGTCCGCGGAGGTCGCCGGGGCGTTCCTCAACCTCGAGCCGCTGGTCGGCGCCATCGCGGGCGTCGCCATCTTCGGTAACCCGCTCGGCCCGGTGCAGATCGGCGGCGGCGCGGCCATCGTGGCGGGCATCGGTCTGAGCAGCCTTCCGCTGCTGGCGGGCGGTCGCGCACCCCGAGGGCCGGAAAGAGGCGACGATAACCGCGGAGGTGACGGCCGACTGGCTACGGAGCTACGCGAGGGCGCGCGGGGGGAACACGGCCTGCTGGGGGAACAAGGCCAGCGGGGGAAACGGAGCCAGCGGGGGAAACGGGGCCAGCGGGCGGAAAATTGGCTGGGCGGTGGCGCACCTGGCCCTTACACTCGGGTTCGTGACACGCCAGTTTCGTCAGGTAGATGTCTTCACCGAGACCCCGTATTTCGGTAACCCCGTCGCGGTCGTCCTGGGCGCCGACGGCCTGAGCGATGAGCAGATGCAGCTGCTCGCGCGCTGGACGAACCTGTCGGAGACGACGTTCGTGCTGGCCCCGCGGGCACGCGGGGCGGACTACTGGGTGCGGATCTTCACGCCCGCCCGGGAGCTGCCGTTCGCCGGGCATCCCACCCTGGGCACGTGCCACGCCTGGCTGGAAGCCGGCGGCCGCCCGGCCCGGGCCGGCCAGGCGGTGCAGGAATGCGCCGCCGGGCTGATCACCGTCCGGCAGACCGAGGCGGGCCTGGCGTTCGCGGCCCCGCCCCTGGTGCGCGGCGGGCCGGTCGAAGACGCGGTCACCGAGGACGTGGCGCGGGCCCTGAACATCGCGCGGGCCGACATCGTGGACATCCAGTGGGCCGACAACGGACCCGGCTGGGTGGCCGTCCTGCTGGCCAGCGCGGACGCGGTCCTTGCCGTCCGGCCAGGCACCGTCGACATGGAGATCGGCGTCGCCGGACCCTACCCGGACGGCTCGCCGGAGGCGCTCGAGGTCCGCGCGTTCAGCCCGCAGCTCGGTGCGCCGGGCGAGGACCCGGTCACGGGGAGCCTGAACGCCTCGCTGGCGCAGTGGCTGCTGGCCACGGCACGGGTCAAGGCTCCCTACGTGGCCAGCCAGGGCACCGCGCTGGGCCGCCGCGGGCGGGTGCATATCTCCCGTGACGACGACGGCCAGGTCTGGGTCGGCGGCGGCACGGTCACCTGCGTCAGCGGCACCGTCGAGCTCGGCTAAGGGTGCGGTCGCGCGGGGTTCCGCGTCAGCGGCCACGTGACTGCGGCCTCCTGGCGCTCTCGGGGTTCTTGGGGTCTTCGGATTCTTGGGGGTCTTCGGGTTCTTGGGGTCAGGGCCGGGGGGCTGGCTGAACCAGATGCCAAAGGACTGCTTCAGTGACGTACTCCCGGTGGGCGCGATCGCGACGATGTCGGCCAGGGCCTCGCAGTCGGCGATGACGGCGAAGTAGCGTTCGGTGTTCCGCGGGTCATCGTAGATCGGCCAGTCCACCCGCTCGCCGTTCTTCATGATCGCGTACAGCTCGCTGACGCTGTCGTGGACGCGGCCGTAGATAGCGGCTGTGCCTGCTCCCCGGGTCGCCATCGTCATCGCGGCGTTGGCCAGATGCTGCTCATCGACCTGAATGTCGCACGCGCAGGCGTCCCGGCGGCCGTCCCGGTCGATCGCGATGCAGCGGCCGCCGGCGGTGTCGAGGTAGCTGACCAGGTCGAAGCGGTGGCCGTCGACGGTGCGGGTGGCGAGCGTCGTGGTGGGGGTGTCCGGGAGCCGCGAGCCGGGGGGACGGACGACTGGTCCCTGCGGCCAGGCCCAGTCCTGGCCGGCCAGCACACGGGGCAGGGATTCTCGCGCCAGGCCAGCCTCGTGCCAGAGCGGACGCAGGCCGCCGCCGCTGTCGGCCGGGGGTTGGTGACGGCGGATGGCATCACCGAGCGCGGCCCGCGCGGCGTCGGCGCGCACCGTGGCGGCCCGGTAGCGCAGGACACCGGCGAAAAGCCCCGGCGTGCCGATGGTCGCGCTGCGGTCGAGCCGGTCGGCGGCCCGCTCCGCCAGGGCGGCGAATCCTTCGAGCGCTTCGGCCAGGTCCCCGGACGGGCCAAGCGTGTGCGTGCCCCCGTCGTTGGCCGTGTCGTCGAAGCAGGCCAGCCAGATCCCGCTGTCCTCGACGATCAGCACCCCGGCCTGGTAAAGGATGCCGCTGCGGGTACTCGGACTGAGCAGGAAGATGGTGGCGATCCGTTCATCCCACGGGGTGTGCAGCAGGTTGGTGGCCAGCCAGGCGTCCACGAAGGCGTGGCCCGCCGCCTCGCTGGGCATCCCGTAGGCCTGGCCGCGGTCACTAGGGTCAGCGCCGGTGATCCACGCGCTGTACCGGCCTTCGTAGTGGACCAGGTAGCAGGCCGATACCCCCCAGTGCCGGGAATGCACGGCATGTTCACGGGGGTTGATGGCGGGCGGCCGGGCCAGCGGGGCCGGGCGGTCCGGCCCGGTTTGCACGGCCCGCCGGGCGGTGCTGTACGGCTCGCCGGTGGCGGTCATCCGGGCGCGGGCGGCTTTTTTGGCCGAACGATCGGTGGTCATGGCGTTATCCATCTACGGCGCCGGAAACCCACGCGTCCCAGGCCGGTTAGATCGTCATGACCGCGGGTGAGAACGACGCGAGTCGGTGACCCTTGTCCTGCAAGCGTCGCAGTCGGCGTGGGCGGCGGCGGCTCGGAGGCGGGCAGGCGCTACTGCCTCTGCCCGCATCATAACCGCCCGTGGCCGGCTGCGGGCCTTACGGCTGGGGTTGTTTTTGCCGCCGGGCGGGGAGATGGCGGGCCAGGAATTCCTCGGTGCGCCGCCAGGCGCGGGCCGCGGGCTCAGGATTATGGAACATCGGCGCCTTCCTGTTGTGAAAGGCGTGCCCGGCGTCTTCCTCGACGTGGATTTCCGCGTTCTGGCTGTTTCGTACGGCTTCTTCCACCCGCGCCACCTGATCACGGGGGATGTACGGGTCATTGCCGCCGAAGTGGAACTGGATGGGAGCGCTGATCTGCGCCAGCACATCGGTGTGGCCTGGCACCTCCGAACCGTAGAACGAGACCACGGCATCGATCTGGGCCCGGGCGGCGAGGAAGTAGGCAATCGAACCGCCGAGGCAGAATCCGATGACTCCGAGCCCGCCGCGCACCTCAGGCAGCGCCGCTAGGTACTCCAGCGCGGCCGCGGCGTCGTCTACGCCCCGGTCAAGGTCGAATCGCGACGACAGCTCCAGCGACTCGGCCACGCCTTCCGCGTCGTGCACGGCCTGGTGTCCCGGCTTCAGCCGCCAGAACAAGTCCGGTGCCGCGACGACATAACCGAGCTCGGCGAGATCGGTGGCGACGGCGTGAATGTAATCCCCGACGCCGAAGACTTCCTGGATCAGGAGAATGCCGGGGCCTTGCCCGGCCTCGGGGAGCCATACCGTCAGGTCGAACGATCCGTCGGGCGCGGCGACCCTCTCAATTCGTGAAGCCACGGTCACTTCCCTGGGTTGTGCTGGTTCTGGCGCGCAACAGATGGTAGCGCGCTTGCCGCTCGCCATCACGGGGCGGCCCGCCCAGTCCGGGGCCGCCGGGTCTGCAGGCCGCCGGATCGGTAGCATCGGGGTGCAGCCAGAGGGAGGCGATTGGGTGAGCACAAAACCTGTGACCGCGTTCGTAACCGGGGCAAGCAACGGGTTCGGGGCCGCCATCGTGCGGCGGTTCGCGGCGGAGGGGATACGCGTCGTCGCCCTGGCACGGCGGCAGGACCGGCTGGCGGGGCTGGCCGCGGAACTCGGCGGCAGCGTGCTCCCGGTCCGGCTCGATGTCCGGGACCGGGCGGCGGTCCGGGACGTGGTCGCGGGCCTGCCGGCTGAGTTCGCCGAGATCGACGTGCTGGTCAACAACGCCGGCCTGGCCAAGGGGCTGAAGCCGGCCCAGGAGGCTGACCTGGATGACTGGGAGGAGATGATCGACACCAACTGCAAGGGCCTGGTGTACTGCACGCGGGCGATCCTGCCCGGCATGGTCGACCGGGGCCGTGGTCACGTGGTCAACCTCGGCTCGGTGGCGGGCAGCTATCCCTATCCCGGCGGCAACGTCTACGGCGCGACTAAGGCTTTCGTCCACCAGTTCACCCTGAACCTGCGCTCTGACCTGCACGGCACGGGCGTCAAGGCGACGTCGGTCGAACCTGGGATGAGCGGGGAGACCGAGTTCTCCACCGTGCGGTTCAGCGGCGACCAGGCTGAGGCGGACGCGGTCTACGCGGGCATGCACCCGCTGGTGCCCGCCGACATCGCCGAGGCCGTGTACTGGGTCGTGTCACAGCCTCCGCACGTCAACATCAACACGATCGAGATGATGCCGGTCGCGCAGAGCTTCGCGCCGTTCCAAGTGCACCGCGGCTGAGGTGTTCCGGGGATCAGTCCAGGTGCGGGCCCAGCAGGGTCAGGTCGGCGGGTGAGAGGCGGTCGCGGGCGGTCCTGGCCTGGTGCCAGTAGGGATAGATCAGCGGCGGGGCGCTGATCTGGTCGAGCTGGGCTCGTTCGTCGGCGCTCAGCGTCAGGGACGCGCCGGCCAGGTTGTCGGCCAGCTGCTCGTCGGTGCGGGCGCCGATGACCAGGGAGGTCACGGCGGGCCGGCCGAGGAGGTAGGCCAGGGCCACCTGGGCGGCTGAGGTGCCGTGCTGTTCGGCGATCTTGACGAGCACCTCCACGATGTCGTACAGGCCTTCCTGGTCGTACACAGGCGGCTCGTTCCAGTCCGTGAGCTGGCGGGAGCCGGCCGGGGCCTCGTGGTTCCTGCGGTACTTGCCGGAGACCAGTCCGCCGGCCAGCGGACTCCAGACCAGCACGCCCAGGCCCTGGTCGACGGCGAGCGGGATCAGCTCGTACTCGGCCTCGCGGGCCTGCAGGGAGTAGTAGATCTGCTGGCTGACGAACGGCGGCAGGCCCAGCCGCTCCGCGGTGCCCAGCGCCTTCATCAGCTGCCACCCGGCATAGTTGGAGGCGCCGACGTAGCGGACCTTGCCCGATTGGACGAGCAGGTCCAGTGCGCGCAGCGTCTCCTCGAGCGGGGTCTGGCCGTCCCACTCGTGCACCTGGTACAGGTCGATGTGATCAGTGCCCAGGCGGCGCAGGCTGGCCTCGCAGCCGGAGATGATGTGGTGGCGGGAGAGGCCGGCGTCGTTCGGGCCGGAGCCCATGGGCATCCGGACCTTGGTGGCGAGCAGGAGCTTATCCCGGCGGCCGCGCAGGACCTCGCCCACGATCCCCTCGGCCTGGCCGCCGGAGTAGACGTCGGCGGTGTCGATGAGGTTGACCCCGGCGTCCAGGCACATGTCCACCTGCCGGCGGGCCTGCTGCACGTCGGTAGACCCGACGTTCTTGAAATTCCCGCTGCCGCCGAACGTCATCGTGCCCATCGTGAGCACTGACACCCGCAGACCTGACTGACCTAGTGCGCGATATTCCATGGCCAGATTCTTACCCGCCATCGGCAGGAAAACTTCAGTGAGCGGTGGGACCACGCTTCGTTCCGCCCAATGTTTTTATCCTTGCGGGCCCCGCCGTTCCTGGCGGTCGCCGGTCAGAACCTGTGTGTGGTGGCACCGAAAGGGTCGCCCTTCGCGTGGGCGAAGATCCTGGCTGGCGCTACGGCAAATACCTCGCTCGGCCAATCGCCGTGGTAGAAGCGGCCGTCACGGACCGCAAGCTGCCAGCGACCGTCCCACTTAGCAGCGAAGGCTTCGGCGACGCGCGCGAGCACCTTCTCGTCGGTGACGTGAACGGCCCTGCCCTCGACCACCACGTCGATCCCGGTGTCCCAGCGGTTGCAGCCGGTAATCAGGACGACGTTCGGGTTAGCGCGCAGGTTGGCGAACTTCTGCTCCTGCGCACCGGTGTGGAAATAAAGGGCATCGTCCACCCACACCGCGACCAGCGGCGTGACGTGCGGTCGGCCATCGGCCCGGACGGTGGAAACCCAGGATAGCTCCGCGGCCTCGAGCAGCCTCTGGGTTTCCTGCCACCCGATGGCGTTCGCGTCCGTAGCGCTGTACCGCTGGTCGAGAATGGTCACTGGCGCGGGCATCCCACACCTCTTCTCTGTCGTACGTTCTCTGTCGTATGGGCAGTCTTGAGACTGCTCCCGGTACTGAAAGTCATCGCTGCTGCCCAGAATGGGGGCGTGAACTATCTGCTCAGGGCGGCGGCGGGCCCGCCGCTTGGACCGACACCGACAAAACCGGAGCACGCCATGTCCTTCACCGCAGAAGAAGTCGCCTACATCCGCTCCCAGCGGCTCGCCCGGGTCGCCACCGTGGCCGCGGACGGGCAGCCCGATGTCGTCCCCGTCGGGTTTGAGTTCGACGGCGCCCACTTCTACATCGGCGGCTTCGACCCCGCCAGGACCCGCAGGACCCGCAACATCCAGGCCGGCAACGAAAAGGTCGCGCTCGTCATCGACGACCTGGCCTCGGCCGACCCGTGGTCCCCGCGCTTCCTGCGCGTCTACGGCACCGCCGAGCTTGTCGAACGCGACACGCCGTCCGGGAGGCAGCCAATCCTGAAGATCACCCCGGCTGTCTCGTGGAGCGCCAACCTTCAGGGGCGCCCGATCGCCGAGGCACGCGGTAGCGGGCCGCAGCGGACGGTTCACGAGGCACAGAAAGGACAGGAGGCGTGACGCCCGGGCTCCTCAGGTTGGCGGCGTGAAGGGCCGGGAGTCGCGCCGGAGCGGATGATCGGCGGGGACCTCGACGAGGACGATCCGGACGCCGTCCGGATCCTCGATCCACATCTCGATCAGGCCCCAGGACTCGGTCCGGGGGCCGCGCGTAACCCGAGCGCCGACCGCCGATAGACGGTCGTACTCGGCGCGCACGTCCCGCACCTGGAGCCAGATCATCACCGAGGTTTCCCCAGAGCCCACGCCGTGGCCGGACACTTCCAGAAATCCCGAGCCGAGAAAGAACACCATCCCGCGCTCAGCCGGAGATCCGAACTCCCGGTAGACCGCCAGGCCCAGCACGTCCCGGTAGAAATGCTGACTTCGGTCCAGGTCGGCGGGTCGCAGCAAAATGCGGCTGCTCAATACGTCCACACCACCATCCTGGCAGCCGGGGGCGGTCGCTAGCCGCGCACCTCGCTAGGCGCGCACCTCGCTAGGCGCGCACCGTGCCCTGGCGGTCGAAGGTCATGGCGCGCTGCAGCGCCGCGGCGCGGAGCTCGGCCGGGATCTCGACCGGGCCGCCGAGCGCGGCCGCGTTGAGGCCGGCCTGCGCGGCCTCCTCCACGACGCCCCCGACCAGGATGGCCAGCTCGGGGGTGCGGTGGAACACCAGCACGCCGTGGTTGGCCAGCAGCACCGCAGGCACGCCCGGGGTGATCGCGGCGCGGATACCGGCGACCGCCTGCTCGGAGCCGCGCGGGCCGTACTCGGACACCGGTACCCCGGCGGCCAGGCCGAACATCGCCAGGGCCTCCACCCAGCATCCGATCGGACGGCCGGCCACCGCGTAAGCGGTGGCGTAGGGCGAGTGCGTGTGCAGGACGCAGCCGACATCGCCATCATCGGCGTACATGGCCGTGTGCATCGCCACCACGGCGCCCTGGATGGGCGGCAGCACGCCCTCCAGCAGGGTTCCGTCCAGGCCGAGGCGTACGACGGCCGAGGCAGGGTGGTTCCGCAGCGACGGGCCCGCGGTGAAGTACATCTCCTCCGCCCCTGGCACCCGCACGCTCACGTTGCCGTGCCCGTTCGCGGAGATCGCGCCGCTGGCGACCACACGCTGGGCGATATCGACAACCTGGTCGGCCAGATCCTTGTCCACGGCGGAACCCCCTATCCTTCGGCGAACGCTGTCCTTCGGCGAGCGTAAGCCCGATGATCGTACTGGGAGGCGCTGTGGTCAACGTAGTGATAACCGGGGGTGCCGGTTTCCTGGGCTCGCGGCTGGCCAGGGAACTGCTGGCGGCGGGCTCGCTGGAGGTGGCTGGAGCAGTCCGGCGCCCGCTGTCCGGGGTGACCCTGATCGACCGGGTGCCGGTGCCGCCTGATCTGGGCGCCGACGCGCGGGTAACCGTGATCCGGGGCGACCTGGGCGAGCTGCTGGATCCCGGCGGTCCGCCCGGTCCGCCCGGTCCGCTCGCCGGGGCCGACCTGATCTTCCATCTGGCTGCGGCGGTTAGCGGGGAATGCGAGGCGGACTTCGACCTGGGCATGCGGGCCAACCTGCGCGCCACCGAGTCGCTGCTCGCGTCCTGCCGCGCGCTCGACACCGGTCCGGTGGTGGTGTTCTCCAGCTCCCTGGCCGTATTCGGGGCTTCCGGCGAGCACCCGCTGCCCGCGGTCATCGACGATCACACCCTGCCCAACCCGCAGACGAGTTACGGCATCCAGAAGGTCATCGGCGAGCACCTGCTGGCCGACTACACGCGGAAGGGATTCCTGAACGGCCGGGCCGTCCGGCTGATGACCGTCAGCGTCCGCCCCGGACGGCCCAACGCCGCGGCCTCGGGCTTCTTCTCGGGCATTATCAGGGAACCGCTCGCGGGCCAGCGGGCCATCTGCCCGGTCGACCCGGGTACCGAGGTCGCACTGGCCTCGCCGACCAAGGCCGTCGCCGCCCTGCTGTGCGCCGCCACCGCCTCCGACTCGGCCTGGGGCGGCCGCACCGCGGTCACCATGCCCGCGCTCAGCATTACCGTCGCGGACATGGCCGCGGCCCTAGCCGAGGTAGCCGGGCCACAGGTCAGCGCGCTGATCGACTGGGTCCCCGACCCGGCGGTGGCGCAGATCGTGGCAAGTTGGCCAGCCCGGGTCCGCGCCGAACGGGCGACCCGGCTAGGCCTGACCCCGGACCCGGACTTCGGCTCCGTGATCAGGACGCATATCGCGGAGTCCCGCCGTCTCGCCGGCTAGGTCGTGTCTGGCCAACGCTTCGTCCCGGTGATGGGTGTGACGCGGTAGACGATGGCGAGTTGGTCGTAGCGGGTGGTTAGGCCGACGGCCGGGGGTTACCCGGCGCGGGCGGGCGGGCTGTGGCTGCGCAGCACCTTGGTCCGGTCCCGGTTCCACGCGGCGGTGGTCCCGTCCGGGTTGCGGACCAGGGTCCAGCCCGTCCGGTGAATCATCACCGCGTGATGGAAGAAACACAAAGTGATGCAATTTTCCAGGCTGGTCTCGCCGCCGTGGCCCTTGTGCCTCAGGTGGTGCACTTCGCAGGCCGACGCGGGCTGATCACACCCCCCGGCCCACCGGCAATGCTGGTCCCGGGCCCTGACCGCGGTGCGGATCCCGGCCGGCACATCATCGGAGTAGCCGACATCCAGGGGCTGGCTCGGGCCGCCGAGCCGGGCACCGAGCTCACGGCGGCGCAAGAACGAGGCCAGCCCGCCCGGACCCGACAGCAACTCCACAGCCTTCCCGATGATCGCCTGCTCGAGGGAGTCGCGGCTCAGGCCGGGCGGCAGCGGC
>Ga0302235_10002844_pt1 | contig 12367 bp, 9 predicted proteins | sample II_Palsa_N3_3_FD_193577 | JGI IMG/M metagenome (GOLD analysis project Ga0302235, IMG submission 193577) | Peat permafrost microbial communities from Stordalen Mire near Abisko, Sweden - II_Palsa_N3_3 | ecosystem: Environmental > Terrestrial > Soil > Palsa > Peat permafrost | place: Sweden... | reverse complement strand
CGGCCTGCCGGAGACCGGGCGGGCCTGCCTGCTCATCATCGACGGGCTCGGCCTCGAGCTGCTGCGCGCGCACCAGGCGGCGGCGCCGTTCCTGGCCGAGCTGGCGTTCAACTCCCGCCCGCTGACGGCCGGGTTCCCGTCCACCACGGTGACCAGCCTGGGCTCGATCGGCACCGGCCTGCCGCCGTCCGCCCACGGCATGCTCGGCTACCAGGTCGCGATCCCCGGCACCGGCAAGCTGCTCAACGGCCTGAACTGGCCCAAGGACGTCGACCCGGTCGAATGGCAGCCGCGGCCGACGATCTTCGAGCGGGCCTTCGCGGCCGGCGTGAGCGCGACCTACGTCGCGCCCCGGGGCTACGAGAAGAGCGGGCTGAGCATGGCCGCGCTGCGCGGGCCGCAGTTCAAGGGGGCCGACTCGCTCGGCACGCTGGCCGCGCTGACCGCGCAGGCGCTGGCTGAGTCCGACGCCGCGCTGGTGGCGGCCTACCACGGCGACCTCGACTCGACCGGGCACGTCTACGGGGTGTCCTCGCAGGCCTGGGAGTTCCAGCTGTCGCACGTGAACCGGCTGGTGGAGCAGCTCGCCTCGGCCGTGCCGTCCGGGACCGCGCTCTACGTCACCGCCGACCACGGCATGGTGAACGTCGGGCCGGACGACAAGATCGACGTTGACGCCGACGGCCCGACCGCCGCCTTGCGCGACGGGGTGGCCGTGCTCGGCGGCGAGCCGCGGGCCCGGCACGTGTACGCCGCCCCCGGTGCCGCCGCCGACGTCCTCGCCACCTGGCGAGAGGTGCTCGGCGAGCGCGCCTGGGTCGCGTCCCGCGAGGAAGCGGTCAAGGACGGCTGGTTCGGCCCGCCGGGCGTGATCGACGAGGCGATGGCAGCCAGGATCGGCGACGTCGTCGCCGCCTGCGCGGGCACCTCGGCCGTGATCGCGTCCAAGGCCGAGACGCTGCAGTCATCGCTGTTCGGCATGCACGGCTCGCTCACCGCGGCCGAGCAACTGGTCCCGATGTTCGCGTTCACCGCCCAGTAAGCCAACCGCCCAGCAAACCCGGCCCCCCACGCCGCTTACCACGCCCCCCACCGCCCCCATGGCCCCGTCCACCGGCCACCCACCACGTCCGACCCTGTCAGCTACGCCACCGACATCATCCCCGCCCGCCGGGCAGGGAAGCTGGCGCCCGGACGGGCATACTGGCCTGGTGACCGAAGACAGCGCCGCCGCCCCTCTGATCACCGTTGACGAACTGGCCACCCTGCTCACGTCCGACCCGCCGCCCACGCTGCTCGACGTCCGCTGGCGGCTGGGCGGGCCGCCCGGCCGCGAGCTGTACCAGGCGGGGCACATCCCCGGCGCCGCCTTCGTGGACCTCGACCTTGAGCTGGCCGGCCAGCCGGGCGTCGGCGGACGCCATCCGATGCCGACGGCCGACGACTTCGCGGCGGCGATGCGCCGGGCCGGGGTGAGCGACGACCGCCTGGTGGTCATCTACGACGACGCCGACTCCACCGCCGCCGCCCGCGCCTGGTGGCTGCTGCGCTACTTCGGCCACCGGTCGGTCCGGGTGCTCGACGGCGGCTTCCGCGCCTGGACGTCGGCCGGGCACTCGACCGCGCCGGGCCCGTCGGGCTCGCCCGGATCGCCGGGCTCGATCGAGCTGCCGGGAACCCCCGACAGCGTGCCCGCCCCGGGCACGCCGCTCGGTGACTTCACCGCGTCCCCCGGCCACCTGCCGCTGCTCGACGCCGACGGCGCGGCCGCGCTGGCCAGGACCGGCCTGCTGCTCGACGCGCGGGCGGGGGAGCGCTACCGAGGCGAGACTGAGCCCGTCGACCCGGTCGCGGGCCACATCCCCGGCGCGGTCAGCGCCCCGACCGCCGAGAACGTCAACGCGGACGGCACCTTCCGCCCCGCCGCCGACCTGGCCAACCGGTTCCGCGGTCTCGGCGTGACGCCCGGGTCCGAGGTCGGCGTGTACTGCGGATCCGGCGTCACCGCCGCCCACCAGACCCTCGCCCTCAGCGTGGCCGGCCTCCCGGCCGCCCTCTACCTCGGCTCCTGGTCCGACTGGATCACCGACCCCGACCGCCCCATCGCCACCGGCCCCGAGCTAGGCGCTCCCGCCTGATCAAAGGGGCCACTCATCCCGAGGTACGGAACTTGCGTCCGGCGCTGCCGGAATCGGGAGAGGACTGAGGGGGGAAGACGTTGGGTGCCAAGACCGCGTTGCTGGCCTACACGGCGGAAGATCCGGTTGAGTCACTTCGCCGGGCTCGGGAGCCCGATCCGGCGGCGACCCGCGCGCTAGTCGCGGCGACTCACCCGGGATGGACGCGGACAGGCTCATCGGGCAGCAACCTGTTCGATGACTGCTACCCGGAGGAGGGAACGGTGTACGCGGGGAGTTTCCCCGGCATCGACATCCTGTGCGACCGGGACGTGATGGACCACCTGCCCTCTGCCTTTCCGGCGCGGTATCTCGACGTCGCAGCCGGTCGCCGCGTCATTCTGCACGCAATGCACAGCGTCGTGGACATGTTCGTGTATGCGGTCTGGGAGAACGGCACCCTGGTCCGGTCACTGGCCTTGACGCCGGATGACGGGATCATCGAGGACATCGGAGATCCGCTGCCGTTCGAGACGCCTTACTGGGCGGGCGAGCACCCGGCCAGAGGCGGGTATCCGCTGCCGTTCCACCCGCTTGACCTCGGAGGCGGCGCGGCGCTGCAGGCGCTCTTCGGCTTCGCCATCGAGGGTCGGCCGCAGCCTGCGGATATCAACGCGGAATCGGTTAGGCTCGAGGGCTTTCAGGTTCCGCCCGCGCACCCCCAAACGCCGGAAATGGTCGCCGAGTTCACCCGGACTCACAAGCTGACCAGGTACCGGATGGGACCTGGCGGGAAGTTGATCCAAGTCGAGACGTAGGTCACGCGCACCCGGTACGGGGAGACACGGGGGTCACCGGCGACCGCCACGCGGGGCTATCTCTACGTACTGCCGAGCTGACAGGAGCGAGGCTGGCGGTCAGAACGGACGCTGCGAACGACGCCGCGCGAAGGCCTGCCCGGCGGTGGCAAGCAGCCAGGTCAGCGCCCCGGCCAGCACGCCCACGACGCCCGGTGACCACCCCGCGATCACGACCGCGATCACGGCCACCACGGCGACGGCGGTCACCCGCAATGCGAACCCGCCCGGACGCCGGATCGGCGGCCGCCTCAGCCGCAACCTCGCGGGCCGCCAGGCCGACGCCCGCCCCGCTGCCCGCCACCGAGACAACCAGCCCCGAAGCCAGGTCAACCCGGGCAGGCGCGTTCCCATCGGCCGGTCGACCGGTGCCTCGGGGCGGGCCCGGTGCCGGCCGGTCCCACGGGCAGCGAGATCCACTGGCTGGCTACGTCGGTGCGCGTGCCGTCCATGGTGGTCCGTCGTCCCGCTGAGGCCGAGGTCGGCGAGCGCCTCGCCGCGGCCGAACCCCGTCCGGAGCTCGACGTAGGCGGCGGCAGCCGCGCCGAACCTAGCCGGGTCGCCGCCGTCCTCCCGGTCCGGGTGCGTCGCCGCCGCGATTCGCCGCCACGCGGCCCGCACGTCGTCATCGGACAGACCTGGCCGCGGCGCCAGCCCGAGCCGGGTGAACGGGTCGTCGCCGCCCGCGCCGTCGCCGCGCCCGGCTCCTGGCCGGCGTGCCCTGGAGGAAGAAGTCTCAGTCACGCCGCACCCCGAACGCATCGTCGAGCACCTCGCTGACGTCCGGCAGGGCCGGCCCGCCCCATGCCAGCGCCCCCGTCGCCGGCATCCCCGGCTTCGCCGGCTTCGCCCCGATGACCGGCAGCGGGATCGTCGGCGGTTCGCCTGACACCCCTCCGCCCGCTGGCCACTTAGCATCCGCGGCCGCCGCGGCGGCCGCGCTGGAGGCGGGCGCGCCGACGCCGGCCAGCCACCCTGCATCCGCGTCGGCCCGGCCCGCCGCGCTGGTACCTCGCCCGGCACCGCCGGCCAGGCCGGCCGCGAAGATCGAGCCCGCTCCTGGCCCGATCGCGGCCTGCTTCCCAGTCAGCCGCTTGATCTGCAGAAACGTCACGCCGCCGCGGTACACGTAGGCCACCTGGCCTACCTCAAGCCGCCGCACGAGGTCGCCGTCGAGCACCGGCGCGAGCCTGGTCCGCGACAGCCCGTCGTCGGACCAGGGGCCGGCCCCGTCGAACCGCCGGGTGGTGTCCACCGACGGCTGCGTCCCCGCCAGCTCCACCACCGGGTCCGGCCGGGGCGTGCGCAGCAGCCAGATGCCGCCCTCGGCGGTGGCGGCGACTCGGTTCCGCTCGTCCTGGGTGCCCGCGAGGCCCTCCCACGACTGGGCCGACACCTGCACCGCGAGCCCGAGCGAGCGGGCCCGCTCGTAGAGCTGCCAGATGGGCAGCCGCCTGCTCACGGCCGAGAATTCGTCAACGCAGAGGAGGATCTCGCGCTCGCCGTCGAGCGCGTAGAACGCGAGCAGATCGGTCAGCGCCCGGGCCTGCGCCTCGGCCACCGCTACTTCGGCGGTGCCTTCGAGCACGCAGTACCACGCGTCCGCGTCGGCGTAGGTGGCGCAGCCGTCGAGGCCGCCGCCCAGACGGCGCCACAGCGCCGCGAACCGCAGCTTGACGTCGTTGAACGCCTTGGCCGAGGAACGGGCGGTCGCCACCCCCGCGCCGTCCCCGCTCGCTCCGTACACCATCGCGAGCCAGTCCGCGTCGAGCCGTCCGAGGAAGTCGGCCGAGTTCACCGGCGGTCCGCACGGCGCGCAGACCGCGAGCGAGACCAGCGCCTCCATTACGTCGCTGTAGTAGGCGGCGCCGCCGGTGCCGTGCTCGATCAGGTCGAGGAGGGTGGTCACCAGGCGGTCGGGCGGCAGCGTCCACAGCGACAGCGCCGTCTCGTCCGGCCAGATCGCGGTCGAGCGCGCGCCGGCCTCGCGCAGCACCCGGCGGGTCCGGTCGGCGACCTTGCGCGAGGACGCGCCGCCCTTGCAGTCGAGCACCACCAGCAGCGGCGGCCGCCCGGTCCCGGCTGCGTGCCTGCGCAGCCCGGCGGCCATGAACCCGGCCCAGAGCCGCAGCAGCAGGGTCGTCTTGCCGGTCCCGGTCGACCCGATGACCACCTGATGGGAACGGAGCCGGTCATAGGGGATCAGCGCGGCCGGCCCGGCCCGGTGGCGGACGGAGCGGATCGTCGCCCCGGCCGCCACCTGCCCGTCGGCCGACAGCAGCGGCAGCGAGCCGGGCGCCGCGATCAGCGCCCGCGCGGACCTGACCTGGTGCCGCCACTGCCGCTGGTCGAACGCGGCGGGCGCGGCCGGGGTGAGGCCGCCGGCCCCGGAACGCATCCGGAACAGCCGGTACGTCCACCCGAGCCCGCCGACGGCGATGCCGAGCGGGACCGCCAGCGGCGCCACCGCCACGACCGCGCTGCCCGCCTGGCCGTGTCCCGCGAGCTGCCACATTCCCGTCCACGCGCGGAACGGCGCGGCGACAACCCGCAGCCACATCGCGCCAGGACCGACCCCGGGCGGCGGCAGCCGGAAGCCGGGCGCGGTGACCAGACCGGGGGCCCGTTCCGGCCACACCGCGACCGCGATCAGCCAGGCGGCCGCCATCGGCAGGCACCAGGCCGCCGCCTTATACAGCCGCCGCGGCGTCCATCCGCGCCACCACGCGTAGCCCGCGGCTCCGCCGGCTACCGCGGTCACCGGGGCAAGTGCGACGGCGACCGCTGCCAGCAAGGCGAGCCGCAGCAGCCACCCGACCCCGCGTCCCACGGCGCCTCGCACCGGGTGCCTCCCCTGCGGCCCGTGCTGCCTACTCACGCGCCAACTACACCACCGCAGCCCGGCAAACCGCCGAAATCTGCCCTTACAGTCCCATTACGCCCAATCGTCAGCGGGAGAGCCTGACCAAACTCGATACTGCCGTTACGCGTAACTCCATCGACCTCACGATCAGTGACGGTCGACCTGTCATCCGCCTCCGTCGGGCTGAACAACTCGACGGCCTCGCGATAACGAACTAGACACCGCCGTCGTCGTCGGCGCCTTGTCGACTGCGAGGTGGCACGGCGAACCAGCGAGACGGCAGACAAACCCTTAGGCGTAGTCTGCCTAAGGGGCAACAATTATGAACAGAATCAAACGAAGCGGGGCGCTGGCGATCGGCGCGTGCGGGTTGCTGGCCGCGGCGGGGTGCGCCGGCGCGACCGTGACCAAGACAGTAACTCCGACATCCGCGGCCGCAGCGTCGTCCAGCCCGGCCGAGGCAGCCGCGGTACCGTCGCCGTCCTCGTCGCCGTCGTCGTCCGCGCTGACGGGGCCGCTAGGGACCACGTACACGGACACGGGGCAGAACGACGCGGGGAACAACTTCACGTTGAACGTGACCGCCACCAAAGTTGACCAGCACGCGCAGTTCTCGGACTCTTACGGGTCGCTGACCAACTCCGGTGACCACCTAGTCGCCGTTGAGTTCCAGCTCGCCGAAACGGCGGGCAACGACTCGGACGACGTGAACGGCGACGCATCGGTGATCGGGACCGACGGGCAGCAGTACACCACGGAGTACGACACCGTGGCCGATGGAACCAACTTCGACAGCGGTCAGTTCAACCTGTCCGCGGGGCAGTCCGTCTCCGGCTGGGTTAGCTTCGAGCTGCCGCCAGGCGTGTCCATCGCATCCGTCCAATGGACAACCGGCCTGGGCGGTCAGGCCGCCACCTGGACGGTGTAGTAAAGCCCATCTGACCTCGCTGGCGGGTTCGGCTCGCGGGACGCCCGGCCGCCCGTCCGGCCGGGCGGCGGGGCGCGGCCGAGGCCGGCTCAGCTGGCGGGCTGGAGCTGAGCGGCGGTGATGACGGCCGAGTTCAGCGCGTACGATCCTTCGCCGGTGTCGCTGTCATAGCCGAAGGCGCTTTTACAGCGGTGCGCCGGGCGGGAGGTCGCGAACCTCGATGCGGGCGGCGAGCGGGCCGAGGGCGGCGCGAGCGCGCAGCACGGTCGGCAGCGCGGCCGGGGAGCACAGGTACAGCGCGCGCGCGTGCCGGGGCGGTCGGCCGGGAACCGAGACGTCGGCCGCGGGGCAGCCGTAGTCGCCGGTCCGGAAGAGGATCTCGCGCATGATCGCCGTCGTCCTCGCGACCGTCTTCGGGGTGAGCTCGGCCTCGATCGCCCAGCACTCCCCGGCCCAGCCGATCGGCGTCCCGTCCCGGCCGTGCGCCCCGTCCGGCCAGTGCACCTCGCCGTCGGGCAGGTGCTGACGCACGCCCACCCCGTGCTGCCTGGACCTGATCCGCCGTTCGCATCGCCAGAACGCGCTCGCGGCCCGGTAGCCGTCGGTCGCCTCGAGCGCGATGCGGGCGGCGGCGACCGCCCTGATGTGCGCGAGCTGGGAGAGCGCGGGCGAGCCGGCCCGGTAGCCGCGCCCGCAGGCCGCGAGGCCCGCCCTGGTCACCCAGAGCCAGGGCGCGCCCGCGCTCAGCCGGGCCGTTTCCGCGTAGCCGAGCCCGCGCCACCGGGCCGCCGCCGCCCGGGCGGATCGCTCGTCGCCGGTCAGCGCCGCCAGCTGGTCCAGCTGCAGGCCGTACATGTCGGCCGCGAACACCAGGGCGTCGACGTTCCGCACGGCCAGCCGGCCGGGCGACGCCGGCCGGCCAGGTGACGGTTTGTCCTGGTTCGCCATTTTGCCGTCATGATAATCCGCCGCCCCGGCCGGCGTGGCCGTAAGGGAATGAGAGACGGCGCCAACCAGGAACCAATCGGGATAACAGCAACAAGCGACGATCGTGAAACAACGGTCCGTTCGACATATTCTCCTCTATCTTTTCGCCGTTGAATTATTGGCGAGAAGTCACAATGAGACTACTCGATCATGGTTCCCACCTGCTTGTTTGACCACAAGGAAAAGAGCGCAACGTTGCGCTCCAGAGGCTGGAAGTACCCCGCTGCACGGGTGTACGTTCGCGGGTACTGGCTTATCGGCGGAGGTTTTATGAGCATTCTGGGCACGCGGGTAATCCGCACGGAGGATCCGCGGCTGCTGACCTCGGGCGGCGTGTACGTCGACGACCTGCGCGAACCCGAGCTGGCCGGGGCGGTGCGGGCCACGTTTGTCCGCTCGCCGGTGGCGCACGCCCTGATCACCGGCATCGACGCCTCGGCCGCGCTCGAGCAGCCGGGCGTGGTCGCGGTGCTGACCGTGGCAGATATGACCGACATGCCCGATCAGGTGCCGCCCGAGCCGGAGCCCGAGGGGGTGCCGCCGGCCGAGGGCCCGATGCCGCTCGGCGGCGTGTGGCAGGAGCCGCTGCTGGCAGTGGACCGGGTGCGGTTCGTCGGCGAGCCGGTCGCGCTGGTGCTGACCGACTCGACCTACCAGGGCGAGGACGCCGCCGAGCTGGTCAGCGTGGACTACGAGCCGCTGCCGGCGGTGGCGTCCATCGTGGCGGCCCTGGCGGGGGAGAGCCTGCTCTTTCCCGAGGCCGGCCAGAACGTGTGCGTGCAGGGCCGCGGCGAGGTCAGCGACGAGTCGATCTTCGATGACTGCGAGGTCATCGTCGAGGGCGACGTCGTCAACCAGCGGGTCGCCTGCCTCCCCATGGAGGGCCGGTCCACCGCCGCGGCGTGGGCGGACGGCAAGCTGACCGTCTGGGCGTCCACCCAGAACGCGCAGATCGCGCGGCTGATCCTGACCGCCATCGGGCTGCCGCCGGAGGCGATCCGGGTGGTCGCACCGGACGTGGGCGGGGGATTCGGCGCCAAGATCGGCATCGACCGCGAGTCGATCGTCGTCGCGTGGGCGGCCAAGCACATCGGCCGGCCGGTGCGCTGGGTGGAGAGCCGCAGCGAGAACCTGGTCGCGATGACTCAGGGCCGCGCGCAGCGGCACCACATCAAGATCGGCGGCAGCAAGGACGGGCACATCAAGGCCTACCGCCTCGACGTCGTCCAGGACACCGGCGCCTACTCGCGGATGTCCGGCTTCCTGCCGATGCTGACCAACCTGATGGCACCGGGGGTGTACGACATCCCTGCCGTCCAGGCGGGCTACAAGGTCGTGGTCACCAATGCGACGCCGATCGCCGCCTACCGAGGCGCCGGCCGTCCGGAGGCCGCCGCCACCATCGAGCGGGCGGTGGACTGGTTCGCGGTCGAGGCGGGCGTCGACCCCGCGCTGGCGCGCAGGCTCAACTTCATCAAGAACGAGCAGTTCCCGTTCGTCACCAAGACGGGGGCGCCCTACGACACCGGCGACTACGAGGGCGCCCTGGACAAGGTGCTCGCCGCCGCCGGGTACGAGGAGCTCCGGAACGAGCAGCAACGCCGTCGCGAGGCGGGCGATACCAGACAGCTCGGCATCGGGCTGGCGTCCTACGTGGAGATCACCGCGGCCGACGGCGCGGCCGGCGAGACCGCGAAGGTCGAGGTGCACGGCGACGGCACCGCGACCGTCTACACCGGCAGTTCCGCCCACGGCCAGGGTCATAACACCGCGTTCGCGATGATCGTGACCAGCGAGCTCGGCATCCCGATGGACAAGATCGAGGTCATCCACGGCGACACCGACCTGATCCCGGACGGCATCGGCACCTACGCCTCCCGTTCGCTCCAGCTCGGCGGGTCGGCCGTGCACAAGGCGGCGCTCGAGGTGAAGGACGAGGCGGCCAAGCACGCGGCCGAGCTCTTCGAGGCCTCCGAGTCCGACGTCGTGCTCGACGCCGAGACCGGCGCCTGGCACATCGCGGGCGACCCGGACAAGTCGCTGACCTGGTCTCAGGTGGCCTCGGCGGCCGACCAGGGACTGATCGTGGCCAACGTGCGGTTCACCGCCGACCGGCCGACGTTCCCGTTTGGCACGCATCTGTCGCTGGTCGAGGTCGACGTCGAGACCGGCAAGGTCACGCTGCTGCGGCACGTCACCGCCGACGACGCGGGACCGGTGCTCAACCCGATCCTGCTCGAGGGCCAGCGGCACGGCGGCATCGCCCAGGGGGCCGCGCAGGCGCTGTGCGAGGAGATCCTCTACGACTCCGACGGCAACCCGCTCACCTCGACCCTGGCCGACTACGCGGCGATCACCGCGGCCGAGCTGCCCAGCTTCGAGCTGCTCACCAGCGAGACGCCGACCCCGGGCAACCCGCTCGGGGTCAAGGGCATCGGCGAGGCGGGCACGATCGGCGCCACCCCGGCCGTGCACAACGCGGTGATCGACGCCGTGTCGCATCTCGGCGTCCGGCACATCGACATGCCGATGACGCCAGAACGAGTTTGGACCGCGATTCAGAAGGCGAAGGCGAACGCTCAGTGAAGGTTGAACTGACCGTCAACGGCAAGGACATCACCGCCGAGGTGGAGGACCGCACGCTGCTGGTGCACTTCCTGCGCGACACCGCGGACCTCACCGCGACCAACATCGGCTGCGACACCACGTCCTGCGGCGCCTGCACGGTGCTGCTCGACGGCGAGTCGGTCAAGTCGTGCACGGTGCTGGCCGCGCAGGCGGACGGGCGCTCGGTGACGACGCTCGAGGGCCTCGCCTCCGACGGCGGCGAGATGCACCCGGTCCAGCGCGCGTTCCACACCGAGCACGGCCTGCAGTGCGGCTACTGCACGCCGGGGATGGTGATGGCGATCGTGTCGCTGCTGAAGGAGAACCCGTCGCCGACCGAGGCGGAGGTCCGCGACGGCCTCGAGGGCAACCTCTGCCGGTGCACCGGCTACCACAACATCGTGCAGGCGGCGCTCGTCGCCGCGGCCGCTTCGGCCGAGACGGGGGCGTCCGAGTGATCCCGCCATCCTTTACTTATCTGCGGGCGTCGTCGGTGGACGAGGCGCTCGGGCTGGCGGCCGAGCACGGCGAGGAGGCCAAGTACCTGGCGGGCGGCCACTCGCTGCTGCCGATGATGAAGCTGCGGCTGGCCTTCCCCGAGGTGCTGATCGACCTCGGCCGGATCAACGAGCTCTCCTACATCCGCGATGAGGGCACCTACCTCGCGGTCGGCGCGATGACCAGGCACCATGACGTGGCGACGTCGCCGCTGCTGGCCACCGCCATTCCGCTGCTCGCGCACACGGCCGGCGAGGTCGGCGACCCGCAGATCAGGCACCGGGGCACGATCGGCGGTTCGGTCGCGCACGGCGACGCCGCCTCCGACCTGCCCGCCACGCTGCTCGCGCTGGACGCCACGTTCGTGATCCGCGGCGCCGCCGGAACCCGGTCGGTGCCCGCCCGGGAGTTCTTCAAGGGGATCTTCGAGACCGCGATCGAGCCGGGCGAGCTGCTGACCGAGATCCAGGTGCCGAAGCCGGCCACGCCGTCCGCCTGGTCGTTCCAGAAATTCACCAAGCGGAAGATCGACTGGGCGATCGTCGGCGTGGCGGTGCAGCGGTCATCGGCCCGGGAGTCGGCCGTGGCCTTGATCAACATGGGCCTGACCCCGCTGCGCGCGTCCGCGGTGGAGTCGGCGCTGCTGTCCGGCGCGTCCATCGCCGACGCGGCCGCCCGCGCCGCCGAGGGCGCCTCGGCCGGCTCCGACATCCACGCCAGCAAGGCCTACCGCGAGCACCTCGCCCGCGTCCTGGTCAGGCGCGCCCTCGAGGAAGCGGTAGCGCGCGCCTAGCCTCCGCAACGTCGAGCTGGAGGGGGCCCGGTGGGCGGCTGGGTCCCCTCCAGCTCTTCTTTACCGGACTTTGCTCAGGAGCCGTACGGTAGTGCCCTTGGCGACCTCGGTTCCGGCCTTACGGCTCCGAGAAGTGCCCACTGCCGACCCTCACCGCGCGTAACCAGAAACTGCCCCACTTTGGTTAAAACCGAGGAACATTGCGCTAAAGCCAAAAAACGAAAGCCGATGGCATTGTCGCAGAAGCCGCGCCTATCATTGGGCGCGTGATCGGCAGGTAAAGTTCGCCGCTCGATTTTTTGGTCGCGCATTCCAGGTGGCTCCGCGCCGCAGAGCGCTATTACGGGGGTTTCGATGGGAAATATCGCGCGTTGCTGGGTTGCGCTTGCCGGAATGTGCGGCCTGGCCCTTTGCGCCGTCGTCACGCCGGCCGGAGCGGTGGCTGGATCATCTCGCCAGGTGCCGATAAGCGCCACCGCCTCGGTGGCGGTCGCGGGACGGCCGCACCAGGCCGCAGAGCAATCGTTGCAGGCCACGCAGACGTCAGAGCAGGTAACGACGTGGTCGCAGCGGGCCGCGGTGATCGAGGCACCCGCCGCCGCGCCGGTGATCGAGGAAGGTATCACGGTCTTCCCTGATAGCCGCGGTCACGACCCGATAGGGATCGTCGCGGGGTCAGATGGCGCACTTTGGTACACCAACGCGGGCTCCCCGACG
>Ga0302235_10002840_pt1 | contig 12376 bp, 11 predicted proteins | sample II_Palsa_N3_3_FD_193577 | JGI IMG/M metagenome (GOLD analysis project Ga0302235, IMG submission 193577) | Peat permafrost microbial communities from Stordalen Mire near Abisko, Sweden - II_Palsa_N3_3 | ecosystem: Environmental > Terrestrial > Soil > Palsa > Peat permafrost | place: Sweden... | reverse complement strand
AGCAGCCGCACGGCCATCTGCTCCGGGTCCAGCCAGTTGGTCACCCAGGTCGTGTACGACCAGACCAGCCAGACCATGACCAGGAGCAGCCCGGCCTGCAGCGCGCCCGCCACGGTGGAGTGGCCGAGCAGGTAGTGCGACAGCTGCGTGACCGCGTACACGTACACGAGATCGAAGAACAGCTCGATGTTCGTAACCCGCTGCGAGCCCGAACGGTCCCGCATCAGCCGTGAGGTGTGCCGGGCCGCGGGATCCGCTTCCGCCAGGTTGCTCAAGCTAATGCCCTCACCAGGCGTAGTGCTCCGGCGCGGGCCGGTACCCGGGGAACAGGTCGTCGAGCCGCTTGAGGACGTCGTCCTCGAGCCGCAGGGTGACCGCGCGCTGCGCGTCGTCGAGCTGGGCCAGGGTGCGCGGCCCGATGATCGGCGCGGTGACGCCTTCTTGATGCAGCAGCCAGGCCAGCGCCACGTTCGCCGGCTCCTCGCCGAGTTCGACGCACAGGTCCTCGTAAGCCTCGATCTGCTGGCGCTTCCGCTCGACCGTCTCCTTGGCCCGGCCCGCGAGGCGCCGGCGCCCCTCGCGCTCCTTCTTGAGCACGCCGCCGAGCAGTCCGCCGTCCAGCGGGGACCACGGGATGACGCCGACGCCGTAGTCGATCGATGCGGGCAGCACCTCAAGCTCGATCTCCCTGGTCAGCAGGTTGTAGATCGACTGCTCGCTGACCAGGCCGAAGAAGCCGCGCGCGGCCGCGGTGTCGTTGGCCTGGGCGATGTGCCAGCCCGCGAAGTTGGACGAGCCGACGTACAGGATCTTTCCCTGGGCGACGAGCACCTCCATCGCCTGCCAGATCTCGTCCCAGGGCGTGTCCCGGTCGACGTGGTGCATCTGGTAAAGGTCGATGTAATCGGTGCGCAGCCGGCGCAGCGACGCGTCGCAGGACCGCCGGATGTTCAGCGCGGACAGCTTGCCGTCGTTGGGCCATTCGCTCATCGCCCCGTACAGCTTGGTGGCGAGCACCGTACGGTCCCGGCGTGCGCTGCCTGCTGCGAACCAGTCCCCGATGATCTCCTCGGTCCAGCCCGCGTGTGACTCATCGTGCTCTGCGAGCTGCCCGGGCGGGCTCTGCGTGCCGCCGTAGCGGTTGGCGGTGTCGAAGAAGTTGAGCCCGATCTCGAGCGCGCGAGCCATGATGGCGTGCGAGTCGGCAGGCGAGGTCAGCGGTCCGAAATTCATCGTCCCGAGGCACAGGCGGCTTACGCTCAGGCCGGAGCGGCCAAGGTGGGTGTATTCCATGCCTGCTAGCTTTTCACGCTGGCGGCCCGTGGCGGTGGGCGGCAACCCGCTCGCGAGTACCGCAGGCGGCCGAGCAGTAGCGGCGGGCGGCGCCCCGGCCTACGTTCACGAACGGCTTGCCGCAGGAGGGCGATCCGCACAAGCCGGCCGGCGGTGCCTGCCGCTCGGCGAGCAGCACCGCGAGCGCCAGGCACGAAGACGTCAGGAACCACTCCGCCCACGGCGCGTCGTCGCGGCTGTCCACGTGCAGGTGCCAGCCGGACGCGCCGCCGTGGGTGGTCAGCCGCGGCGGATACGCGCGCCCGGCAAGCAGCTCGTTGATCCGGTCAGCGGCCACCGCGACGGCGCCGGCCGCGAAGACCTCCCGCAGGTCGGCGGCGGCCCGGCGCAGTGCGGCCAGGTCGGCCGCTGAGATCTCGATGAGTCCTGGCTCTCCGTACGCGCGGAGCACGGCGATCAGGCGCGTCCGCTCATCCCGCGGCTCCGGGCTGGCCAGCCTGGCGATCTCATCCCGGCTACCCGGCCTGGGCAGCAGGACGTCGATGATGTCCGCCGCGCGCTGAGCGGCGTCGTGCACGCTGCCGATGGGCAGCCCGTCCTGGTGACTCACGACCCCTAGTGTAACGTTTTTGTATGAATAACCGTTACTTGCCATGGGGGCGGCTATGGAGGTACCTGGGCGGCGCGGCGGCGGCCCGGGCCGGCGACGAGATGTCGGGGCCGGCGCTGCTGCTGCTCGGCCTGGCCGTGACCGGAAGGCCGGCTACCGGGTCCGAGCTGCTGGCCAGCGTGACCGTCGCCGGGGCCGTGGGCGGGCCGTTCTTCGGAGCGCTGCTTGACCGCGCCCGGCGTCCGGATCGGGTGCTGGCCGGCACGCTGGCCGCCTACGCGCTCGGCATCGGCGCCATCGCGGCACTGGCGGGCGCGCTGCCGACGCCGCTGGTCGTGGTCATCGCGCTGGCTGCCGGACTGTTCAACCCCGCGGTGGCGGGCGGCTGGACATCACAGCTCCCTCGCATCGTGACCGGTCCCGAGCTGTCCCGCGGCTCGGCGCTGGACGCGATGACCTTCAGCGCGGCCAGCCTGGCCGGGCCGGGGATGGCGGCGCTGATCGCGGCCGGGTTCGGCGCCCGGCTGGCGGTCATCGTGGCCGCGGCGCTGGTCGGCCTGGCCGTGCCTGCCGCCTGCTCGCTGCGGCGCTACCCGCCCTCGCGTGCACCAGGTCCGGCCCAGGCCACGCTCCGGCAGCTGGCTACCCACCGGCAGGTGGCGGCGGGGTTCGCGGCCATCGTGGCCAGGCGCCCGCTGCTGCGGGCGACCGTGACCTCGGTAGTGTCCTACGCCGGAATCGGCATGCTGATCGTCTGCTGCCCCGTCCTCGGCGCGCAGCGGCTCGGCGGAGCGACCCGTGGTGCACTGCTGATCAGCGCGATCGCGGTGGCGTCACTGGCCGCCAACGCGGTCCTGGCGCGCCGCGGGTGGCGCGGCGCACCGGACATCACCGTCTTGGTCAGCACGCTGACCATCGGGGTGAGCATGGCCTTGGCCGCGCGGGCGCCGGGCTGGCTCACGGTGCTGGCCGTCGCGGTGGCCGGCGCGGGTGAGGGACCGCAGCTCACGGCGGTGTTCGCGGTACGGCACCGGGAATCACCCGAGCACATGCGCGGGCAGATCTTCACCACGGCCGCGAGCCTGAAGATCGGCGGGATGGCAGCCGGCGCGGCGCTCGCCGGGACACTGGCCGGGCGGTCGGTGACCGGCTGCCTGCTCGTCGCGGCCGGGATCGAGCTGTGCGCCGCGGCGGCTTACCTGCTCACGGGGCGCCGGTCCGTTCAGAAAAATGATTGTGTCTTTGTTAGGCTGAGAAAATGCGCTGCGCAGCGACTACCCAGTGGTGGGCGACCGGTTAGGGACGGTCGCCGCTGTATCCAGCGCTAAAGCCAGAGGCCGTCCGGGTGGACGGCCTTTTTCGTTCTCTCCGGGCGGCCGCGGACCTTAAGGGGAGAACGATGAGTATCAGCCTTGCACAGCGGCGTTCGGCCGAGCTCGAGGAGCAGATCGACGCCGACGCCAGGGTGTTCCGGATCCTGACCGGGGACCGGCCGACCGGGCTGCTGCACCTCGGCCACTACTTCGGCACCTTGCTCAACCGGGTCCGGCTGGCCGATCTCGGCGCGGAGGTCTTCGTGCTGATCGCGGACTACCAGGTGCTGACCGACCGTGACACGGCCGAGCGCCTGGATGAGCACGTGACCGGCCTGCTGCTCGACTACCTGGCCACCGGCTTGGACCCGTTGGCCCCAAAGCACCCGTTGGCCTCGACGGACCCGGCGCGGACGGTGATCTTCGCGCATAGCGCGGTGCCCGCGCTCAACCAGTTGCTGCTGCCGTTCCTCAGCCTCGTCTCGGTGCCCGAACTCAACCGCAATCCCACGGTCAAGGACGAGATCGCGCACTCCCGCCAGGCGGCGGTCAGCGGGCTGATGCTCACCTATCCGGTGCATCAGGCCGCGGACATCTTGTTCTGCCAGGCGAACCTGGTGCCGGTCGGGCAGGACCAGCTGCCACACCTGGAGATCGCCCGGATGATCGCGCGCCGGTTCAACGACCGTTTCGGTCCGGTGTTCGGCGTACCCGACGCGCTGCTTTCTGCCGCACCGCTGCTGCTCGGCACCGACGGCACCAAGATGAGCAAGAGCCGCGGCAACACGATCCCGCTGGCGGCCAGCGCGGAGCAGACCGCCCGGCTGATCCGTGGCGCCAAGACCGACGCCCTACGGCACATCACCTATGACCCGGCCGCTCGACCCGAGGTCTCCAGTCTCGTGCTGCTCGGTGCTCTGTGCCTGGATCAGGATCCCCGGGAGTTCGCTGACGGCATCGGGTCCGGCGGAGCTGTCGCGCTCAAGGCGGCCGTCACCGCCGCGGTCAACGACCGGCTGGCTCCGGTGCGGGCCCGCCGGGCTGAGTACGCGCGGGAGCCCGGCTATGTGCGGCAGGTGCTGCAGGACGGCAACGCGCGCGCGAACGAGATCGCCTCGGCCACCCTGGCGCAGGTAAAGACGGCGATGGGGATGAGCTACTACTAAAAGCTCGTTCTCTGTCGCGCACGTCCACCGCCCGGAAGCCGGCTATCGGCCCGGGAGCGATCGCGGTAGCCCGAACCACGGGAGCACGCTGGCCTCGAAGCGGGTCATGGCGCAGATCCGGTCGCCGGTGAGGGTGAGCACGAACAAGCCGGTTCCGTGGCAGATGCCGGTCGGGGCGCGCCGGTAGGCTCCGAAGGCGGGCTGACCGTTGGCTTTCGTCCGGACGAGGTCGGACCTGCGACCCGCGCCGAACAGGCTGGCGCAGAAGCGGGCGACGGCGTCCCGGCCCTCGTACTCGAACGGCATCGGCGGCATCGACATGAACACGTCGTCGGTCAGCAGGGCCACCAGCGCGTCGAGATCGGCGGACTCCCACGCGCTGACGAACTTCGCCACGATCGCATCCTCCGACGGTGACCCGGAGGCGGGAGGCGGTTCGCGGCCGACGACCGGCGACCGTCGGCGCTGCAGGCTGGTGCGCGCCCGTTTGAGGGCGCTGTTGACCGATTCGACGGTCGAGTCGAGCATGCCGGCTACCTCGTTCGCGTGGAATCCGAGGACGTCGCGCAAGATGAGGACGGCCAGCTGGCGAGGCGGCAGGAGCTGAAGAGCGGTCACGAAGGCCAGGGAGATGGCTTCGGTCTGCTCGTAGCGGGCCTCCGGGCCGGGCGGCACGTCGATCGCCCCGTCGAGAAGGGCGCCCGGAAATGGCTCGAGCCACGCGACTTCGCCGAGCCGGGTCGGCTCGGGCGGTTCGACGTTGGGCACGTCCCACTCCTTGGCCCGGCGTCGGCCGGCCGAACGACGTGCGTTGAGGCAGCGGTTGGTGGCGATCCGGTAGAGCCAGGTGCGGATCGAGGCGCGTCCCTCGAACCCGGCCATGCCTTGCCAGGCGGTGAGCAGCGTGTCCTGGAGAGCATCCTCGGCATCGGCGAAGGATCCGAGCATCCGGTAGCAGTGCACCTCCAGCTCTCGACGGTACGGTTCGGTCAGCTCTCCGAACGCGTCGCTGTCCCCGGCCCGGGCCTGGGATATCAGGTCGCCGGCTACCACCCTCGCGTCACCTTCTTCCCGTCCCTCGCGCCGTGCTGCTCCCTGGTATGGACACCGGCCGAGGGGCGAACTGGGCGGTTGGCCGCCGCCCACTTTCCCGATGCCGTGGTGTCTACATCACCGCTAGCTGACCACGCCAACCAAGGAGAACCGAAATGGGAAAGATCATCGTGACCGAGAACGTCTCGCTCGACGGAGTCGTCCAGGACCCGACCGGTGAGGAGGGCTTCAGGCACGGCGGCTGGTTCCGGATCGGGGACAAGGACCGCGAAGCGTGGGCCAAGGTACTGCTCGACGAGGCGCTGGGCACCGAGGCCCTGCTCCTGGGTCGGCGGAGCGACGAGTGGTTCGCCGCGCGGTGGCTATCCCGGAGCGGCGAGTGGGCGGACAGGTTGAACAGCCTGCCCAAGTACGTCGTGTCCTCGACCCGGCAAGAGGGCAGGTGGAACAACCCGACGGTACTGGCGGGCGACGTGGTGAACGAGGTCTCGAAGCTGAAGCAGGAGCTTGACGGGGATATTGTCGTCTACGCCAGCACCCAGCTCGTCCACTCGCTGATGGAGCACGACCTCGTCGACGAGCTGCGGCTGATGGTCTACCCGGTCGTGCTCGGAGTCGGTGAGCGCCTGTTCGGCGCGACCAGCGACCTGAAGCCCCTGCGCCTGCTCGACACCAGGACCGTCGGTGACAGCCTCGTCCTGCTCACCTACGAGCTCGTCCGGGAGGCCTAGCCGGGTCGAGCGCAGATGCCGGAGAATGGCGGTTATGAGGGGCATTTCCACGGGCCGGTCTGGCTGGCCGCAGCTGGCTTGGGCCATGTGGCTGCCGTGCGTATTCGCGGTCGTCGTGGCGGGCCTGTTCATCGTGGTCGACCTGGCAGGCCTGATCATGGGGAGCTGGGACACTCCCGTGGCTGGCCTGGGATGGCTGAAGGCTGGCGCGACCGGCCAGTTCGGTCTGGCCATCGTGGCCGCCGCCGCGCTCATCGCGGGTGTGCCGCGCCCCGGCTGGCACCGCGGCGCCGCGATTGCGGCATATGCGATCATCGCGCTGGAGATCGGCTGGTTCTTGCTGACCCGGATGCTGGTTCAAGACCATCCGTGAGTGCCGTGGCCACTGGCCCGCTACTGGGGCAAGGGACAAGCCGCCCAGTAGTTCTGCGCGGCCGGGATACCACGAGGTATGCCGCCGGCCCCGGCGAGGCCGGGCCGGGTCAGCTCAGGGAGGATGACAGGACCACCGGGTGGCCCTGGCCCAGGAAGAAGATACCCGGGTAGCCCACGGTCTGGAAGCCGGCGTTGGGGTTGTCGCGCAGCTGTGAATGCTCGATCATGAGCGTGCCGGTCTTGTTGTCGCTGACGAAGAAGAGCGCTCCGCCGCCCTCGCGGGCGCTGTTGCCGGTGATGACGGAGCCGTCGACGGTCACCGTGTAGTCGTTCCCGTCGGTGTAGATGGCGCCGCCGCTGCCGCCGCCCGGGGTTCCGGCCTGCGCCGGGTTAGCGCCGTCGCCGATGGCGTGGTTGCCGGTGAAGGTGCTGTCATTGATCACCCAGGACACCCCGATGCTGCTCAGGGCGCCGCCGTTGGAGCACACGCCGGCGGTGAAGGTGCTGCCGGTCACCTCGACGGCCCGGTTCTGGTACTGGCTCAGCGCCCGGATGGCGGCCCCGCCCAGGTCCGGACCGGTGGAATCGCAGCGGTTGCCGGTGAAGCGGGCGTCGATGACCGTGAGCTGGCCGCCGCGGTCGAAGATGGCACCGCCGCCCCCGCCGTCGTAGACCTGCCCCGTGGAGTTGCCGTCGGCGAAGGTGATGTTCTCCACGGTCAGGGCAGGAGTGGCCTGGTCCTGGCAGTGCGAGGTGGTCCAGGTCTGGGCCGGATCGCAGGTGTCCAGGTACAGGATGCGGTGCACGCCGCCGCCGCTCAGCGTGACCAGGCCGCCGCCGTCCAGGACGACCTTCGCGCTGGTGTTGCGAACCTTGGCCGTGGCCGTCATCACGATGGTCACCGGCCGCGGCCCGCAGGAAAACGCGATCACCCCGCCCTCGGCGACGGCCTGGACCACTGCCTGCGACGTGCAGCTGCCCGGGGTGCCGTCACCGACCACGTGATCCGCGTGGAGAGCGGCCGGGGTGGAGGCCTGGTCGCGGGGCGCCGTGCGAACCGGCGGAAGCGAGGAGCGGCGCGGCGCGGAGTGAGGCGAGCGTGACGAGGCGGCCAGGGGGCGGGCCAGATGCCGGGACGCCTGCTGGGAGGGTGTGCTGCCGGCCAGGGTGGCGGCGCTGGTAGCCGGGGCCGGCGCGGACGTGCCAGCCACCGGGCCGCAGGCGGCCAGGGCCAGGGCCGAGGCGCAGGCGAGCACGACAATGGCGGCCGGGCGGACAAGTCGCATAGGGCCAACGGCCGGGGGGCGGGCGAGTCGCATGGGGCGAGACGTTAGCAACTCGCGGGTCCCGCAATGGCATTTATGGAAATCTGTAAGGATTGGTCTGAACCGGTCCTGCCCGCCTGTAGCAGGCCCTCATACTTGATCGCCGTCCTCGACGGTGGCGGCCTATGAGGTGGTCAGCCTGCGTAGTACCACACGCAAGAGGGCCGTCATGTCACGCGGATAGATCCCCAGCACTCTTCGATGACGTGCATCGTCTTTGCCGCGCTCCGGCACCAGGGCCAGCGCGCACTCATTGACCGCGACGTCATAGACGACCTGCTCAGCCAAGGCCGGGTCATCGACAGTCAGCAGCGCCTGCGTATAAAGCGCGACGGCGTAACGTCGGTAAATTTCCCGGCCACGGCCAGAGCTGGCCGCGGCAGAAGCACGAACCGTACCGGTCTTGCCCAATCCCAGCATTCGAAAGCTCCGAGCATCTCGGCGGCGTTGCAGTCAGCAAGCGCCATCAGCCACCGAGGTCTGGAGCGGCTACCTGACGTTAACACGGGCGAGATCGCGACCGCGAGTGTCCCCGCAACAGGTGGCGATGCGGCCTGCCCATTCGCGGAAGCGTGACGCACAACACGTCCACTCCGGCCCGTGTGTCGAACCTGGGCCACGGTCGCAGGTGACACCGTTCTACTAGGAGGCGAGGGCTTCCGGTTCAGCACCAGCCCTGGCATCATCGAACGCGTGGACGAGGCCTGGGACCAATTCGTGATGGTGTGCCAGCAAGCCCTGGGCGGGCTGGTTGAAGGGTGGCCGGAACCGTTCAAGGCGCTGTGGTCGCACGCTGACGATGTTGTGATCAGCGCCGCAGCGGTGGTCATCAGCTCAGCTGGTAGATCCCATAGCTGAAAAACGGCGCATGCTCAGGCACTCGTTGTGCCGTGACCGCGGCGTACGCCTCCGCATCGTCGGGATTGCCGAACAGGTGCCATTCGTTGAGGACAGGCGCCCAGACCGGCGCCAGCGACGCCGCCTCCTCGGGCCTGTAGCCACAGTTGGTCAGGCCCCTAGCAGACCGTAGTCGGCGACGTCGTAGCCGAGGAGGTCATACCTTTCGGAGGCTGCCCCGACCGGCTCGGGGCTTTCTGGCGTCTGCCCGTCGTCCTCAAACGCAGTGATCCGCGCCGCACCCATACCGGCGGATCGACCGAACGCACCGACGGCACGTCACGCCGTAGCAGGAACCGAGTCCTTCGATCCGCGGTCCAGCTGGGGTCCGAGACGATCGAGCGCAGGTCAAATCCGATGGTCGCTTCCATCGCTCCTCATCGGGTACCTTCCCGGGCCCCGCCACCGCCGACAGCCGCCAGGAACAAATGCGGCACCTCTACCAGCCTATTACCCGGTACCTACCCACGGAGTTTAGGAAGTGAGCCGTCCGAAGATCGGATCGCCGACTACTTGCGTGGGTGATTAAGTATGAAAGGAGGGAGCGGGGCAGTTCTTCATCCTCGCCTCCGCGGCGGTGAGCAGCGGAGCGCTGATTTCGGTGCGGCGGGGAGCTGCGGGGCAGGTCATGAGGCGCTGACCAGGTAGCTGACGAGCCTGGCTGGCTGGGAGAGGGCGATCAGGTGACCGCCGGGCAGTATGTCCGTCTCGATGCCCAGCCGGCCGCGCGCTAGCGCTTGACACCAGCGCATGAGAATGGCCGGTCCTGGTGCCGCTGGCTCACGGCACGGCCGATGGTTGCTCCTGCAGCTGCTCGGACTCCTGGGCCGGCTGCCGGTACAGCTTGCTGGGCCACCACACCCAGCGTCCCAGGTCCAGGTTGAGCGCGGTGACCAGCACGGACCGGACGACGATGGTGTCGAGCAGGACCCCGAACGCCACCGCGAAGCCGAGTTCGGCCAGGAATGTGACCGGCAGCGTGCTCAGCGCGGCGAAGGTGCCGGCCAGTACCGCTCCCGCCGAGGTGATGACCCCGCCGGTCGCGGACAGCCCGGTCAGGGCACCGCGGCGCGATCCGTGCCTGGCTGCCTCTTCCCGCACCCGGGTCATCAGGAAGATGTTGTAGTCGATGCCCAGGGCAACCAGGAAGACGAAGACGAACAGCGGGAATGAGTTGTCTGCATTGCCGTAGTTGAACACGTGGTTGAAAAACAGCGAGCTCACGCCCAGCGACGCGGCGAACGACAGTGCCACGGTGGCGATCAGCATGATCGGCGCGACGATCGCCCGCAGCAGCAGTCCCAGGATCACGAACACCAGCACCAGGATGATCGGGATAATCAGGTTCCGGTCGTGGTCGGCGGCGCGGGCGATGTCGAGCGTCACCGCGGTGTTGCCGCCGACCATCGCCTGGGCACCGGGCACGGCGTGCACCGCGGCCCGGACCTTGTCGATCGTGCCGTACGCCGCCGTGCTGTCGGGCGCCGAGGTGAGCGTGCCCTGAAGGAAGGCGTGCCCTGCCCTGATCACCGGCTGGGTGACACCGGTGATCCCCGCCGTGGCCTTGAAGGCCGCCTCCACCTGGGTCACCTGCGCCACGTCGCTCACCACGACGACGGGCTGGCCGGCGCCGGCCGGGAAGTTCTGGCTGATCACGGCCTGCCCGACCACCGAGTCCGGGTGATGCCCGACGAAGGATTCGGCTGCGGTCAGCCCGCTGGCCTTCAGGCCGGTCAGGCCAAGCGCCATAATTCCGAGGATCACCGCAGTGGTCACCCAGACCACCCGCGGCCGGGCGGCGATGCGCCGGCCCACCCTGGCCCACAGACCCTGGGCGGTGGGCTCGGCCGTGCCGAAAGCGGGCTTGACGGGCCAGAATATCCAGCGTCCGAAGATCAGCAGCAGGGCCGGCAACAGCGTCATCATGGAAACGAGCGCGACCCCGACGCCGATGGCCAGCACCGGTCCCAGGCTCTTGGTGGAGTTCAGTTCGGCGAACGACAAGGTCAGCAGGCCGAGGATCACGGTGCCCGCGCTGGCGATGATGGCGGGGCCGGCCCGGCGCAGGGCGAGCGCCATCGCCTCGTGCCGGTCCTCATGCCGGCGCAGTTCCTCTCGGTACCGGGCCGTCAGCAGCAGCGCGTAGTCGGTCCCGGCGCCGAACACCAGCACGTAGAGAATGCCAGCGCTCTGCGCATTGACGGTGAGCCCAGCGTGCGCCGCCAGGAGGTAAATGAGCGCCTCGGCGCTGACCAGCGCGATGCCCGCCGAGATCACGGGGAACAGCCACAGCACCGGGCTGCGGTAGGTGATGAGCAGTAGCACGATCACCACGACCAGGGTGGCGAGCAGTAGGATGCCGTCGATGCCCTTGAACGAGTTGGCCGAGTCGGCGGCGCTGCCCAGCGGGCCGGCGATGTGCGCCGACAATCCGTCGGCGTTCGCCAGGGCCACGTTGCGCAGGCTGGTCGCCGCGGCCGAGGCGCCGTTCCAGCCCTTCGAGCCCAGGTTGACCGGGACGAGCGTCTCGATCGCCTTGCCGTCCTGGGCAAAGACCGGCCCGGTGACCTGGCCCGGTACGACACCGGTCACCTGCGCGAACCGCTTGGCGTCGGCCATAGCCTTCGCTCGATCCGCGCTGGTCAGGCCGGAGGGGCGGTCGTAGACCACGACCGCGGTGAAGATGTTCGGGGACTGGAAGCGCGACTGCAGGTCGAGCACCTTGGTCGACTCGGCCTTGGCCGGGAGCCAGGACGACGAGTCGTTCTTCTCCGCCCCGGTGAGTTTGCCGGACAGCGGTCCGGCCACAGCCACGATGATCAGCCAGAAGACCACCACAGCCCATTTGGCCCGGCGCCCGCTAGCTACGGCGATGATCGTGCGGGCCCGGCTCATGGTGATCCCCCGTTGAGTCGCTCACTGGTCTGATGACCCCTTGGCAGCACTCTCCGGCATGACCAGACCTGAAGTCAAAACATTTCCCGCAAGCTGGGCCTTACGCGGCCCGTGCTGCCGTGCGAGTCCGGGCCTTGCGCAGCGCGTATCCTCCCGGGCAGCACCCGGCATCGTGGGATCCTCTAGGAGGGTCTTCCACCCCCACCGCGGCCGGCAGTCCCGCGGCGTGCCGCGCCAGCCGGCCGCGGGCACCGGTGCGTCCGTGGCGAGGTTGGGTCCGTGGCAAGGTTGGGTCCATGGCAGGTGGGTCCATGGCAAGGTCGGCTCGGTGACGGGGTCGGGCGCGGAGCTGGTGACGTCGTTGCGGCAGGCGGGCGTGAGCCGCGGCGATCTCGTCGGGCTGGTAGTCTCCCCCGCGCTGGGGGTCGGCCTGGCCACAGCGGATAGCGCCTGGCCGGTCGCTGCAGGGACTGGGACGGGCGCCGGTGTCGCCGCGGGCGAACTGGCGGCTGGACTCGGCAGAGCAGATGAGGCGCTGCGGCCGCGGTGGGTAGTGTGGTCAGGCCAGACCCCGGCGCGGCTGGCCGCCGGCGGCATCCGGCTGGCCACGTGCTGGGATATCGCCGCGGCGCACCGCCTGCTGTTCGGCGGATGGCACGCGGATCCTGGCTGGGCGTGGGCCCGGCTGCAGGGCCTGGCCACCGATACGTTGCCGGCT
>Ga0302235_10002837_pt1 | contig 12379 bp, 15 predicted proteins | sample II_Palsa_N3_3_FD_193577 | JGI IMG/M metagenome (GOLD analysis project Ga0302235, IMG submission 193577) | Peat permafrost microbial communities from Stordalen Mire near Abisko, Sweden - II_Palsa_N3_3 | ecosystem: Environmental > Terrestrial > Soil > Palsa > Peat permafrost | place: Sweden... | reverse complement strand
GCCTCCCCTCGGCCGCGGCATCGAGCTCGGCCGCGATCAGCGCGTCGTCCTCGGCGCGCAGGTCGATCTCGTCGTCGTAGTCGGCGAGGCCGGGAATCTCTCCGTCGGCGTCCGGCTCCAGCGCCTGTTCTCGCTTGAACGCTTGAATCTGTTGAACGGTGACCTCGAGCTGATGCGCGATCCATGCATCGGTGCGGCCCTGGCGCACCCAGGCTCGGATCCGGTTGAGCTCAGGTCTCAAAGATCTTCTGGGCATGAAGGCACTGAGACTACCCGACGGACCGGATCGTGGGCCGCCTGGGAGGGCTCGCCGACACGATTTGCACAGTTGTCAGGGCCACCCCGCGGAGGTATGCTGGTCGCGCGGTAGGGCCGGCAAACTCGGTTGCTGGGGTCGCAAGGCTCTTCGCTCGGAACCTAGACGAGCAGGGAGGCAAGATGCTGGTACTCACCAGGAAGTCGAACCAGAGCATCATGATCGGCGACGACATCGAGGTGTCGGTGCTCGCGATCATGGGAGAGAAGGTACGGATCGGGATCCAAGCTCCCAGGAACATCCCGGTCTTCCGCAAGGAGGTGTACCTCGAGATCCAGGACGAGCGCGTGGCCGCTCGTGACGAGGCTCGCGAAGCGGTGGAAGAGGCCCGGGAAGAAGTGGACGAGGCCTTGCGCGGCCTCAGCGAAACGCGCTAGTCGGACCAAGCTCAGGACAGCAGCAGGTACAGCGTCTCGAACATCGCGACGGTGACGATCAATGCGGTCGCGATCAGGGTGAGGACGAGCACGTAGAACCGCAACGAGCTGCGCTTCTTCTCGCGCTCCATGTGGCGCATCCGCGAGCGGCGGATCGCCCTGCGCCGCAGGTGCTCGCGCCGCCGCTGGTCGAGCTCTGCCTCGTACCGAAACGCCTGCTCGATCTGGGCGAGGCTCTGACGCATCTTCAATGGCATGGGCAGCGAGCCTACCAATCTGGGCTTGCGTTATGGAGCGCCGCGAAGGCCGCCGGCCGCCCGGCGGGGCGGCCGGCGTGCAGCAAGAAGTTCAGCCGACCTTCTGGCCTTCGTAGACGCGCACGAAGTGCAGGTAGTTGTCGGCGATCTGCGCCGCCGCCTGCTCGCGCGAGAGCGACTTGTCGAGGTAGCCCTTGAGCGCGTCCCACCAGATCGAGCGCCCGATCGCGAAGCCGATGAAGCCCTCAACCGGCGAGGCCACTTCGAGCCACTCCTCGACCTTCTCGGTCGAGGCGCCGCGGCCGAGCAGCACGCACGTGACGCCTGAGCGGCCCTCACCGGCACGGGCCTGCTCGGCGAGCATCTCCGCCTCGGAGCGCTCGTCGACGCCCTCGATCTTCCAGACGTCGACCTCGATCCCACGCGCCTGGACGCCCTCGATCGCGCGGCGCATCAGCTCCGGGCGCAGCTCGGCGTCGTAACGATCCGAATCGCCGCCGACCGACTGCAGCTGCGCCGCGGTTGCGGGCACGAGCAGCTCGAACAGGAACTTGCGATCGTGCGCGTGCAGCCAGTCCGACAGCTCCTTGAGCCGGCCGAGCTGGCCCTCGTTCGTCTCGGTGTCCGGGTCGTCGGGGTTGTAGCGGACGAGCACCTTGGTGAAGTCTGGATCGAACTTCTCGATGTGGGCCCCGAAATCGGCCCCGTACTCGAAGTCGAACTCGTCCTGGCCGCTCTTCTCCGCCGGCATCGCCAGCTTCAGCCCGTGCTCGCGCGCGAGCTGCGGGATGTCCGAGCCGAACTGCTCATCTACCAGCACGCCGGTCGCCTCGGGCTCTACCCCGCGCTCGACCGCCTTCAGCATGCCCTCGAAGATGACCTTCTTGGCGTCCGCGATCGTCGCCGTCTCCTCGGCCGTGGGCGCGCCCTGAATCCCGAACATCTTCTTCTGGAAGGAGCCCCGATGGTCGAAGGCAAGTATGTACAGCTTCCCGTGATAACCGAGTGGCATCGAACTCATCTCTCTTGTCCTTGCTGACTTTGCACAACCGAGTCTAGGCTGCCACGCGCGCAGGCCGCACTTCGGGGCCGCGCGATCCCGCCCGTCGACCGAATAGGCTGGCTGAAGTGGAGCACAACTTCACCGGGACGCCGTACACGATCGGAATCGAGGAGGAGCTGATGATCCTCGATGCCGAGTCGCTGGAGCTGGTCAACGCGATCGAGACGATGCTCGAGCCGGCGCCGCTCGGCGAGATCAAGCCGGAGCTGATGGAGTCGGTGCTCGAGATCTCGACCGCGCCGTGCGCCAACACGAGCGACGCGTCCAATCAGTTGCAGGCGCTGCGACGGCAGGTGATCGCCCGCGCCGCCGAGAAGGGACTCGCGATCGGAGCGGCCGGAACGCACCCGTTCGCGATGTGGGAGGACCAGCGGATCGTCGCGCGCTCCCGCTACCGGGACCTGATCAGCGCGCTTCGGTTCGTCGCCCGCCAGGAGCTGATCTTCGGCGTCCACGTGCACGTCGGGGTCGACGACCCGGACAAGGCGATCCACGTCTCCAACGGGATGCGCGTGCACATGCCGGTGCTGCTCGGACTGTCGGCCAACTCGCCCTTCTGGCGCGCCGACACGACCGGGCTCGCCTCCACCCGCACGCCGATCTTCCGCGCTTTTCCGCGCGTCGGGATCCCGCCGACCTACAAGTCCTGGCATGACTACGAGCAGCGGATCGAGTTCATGGTCGCGGCCGGGGTGATCCAGGACTACACCTACCTGTGGCACGACGTCCGGCCCCACCCCGAGTTCGGCACGGTCGAGATCCGGGTGATGGACTCTCAGACCCGAATCGAGCACACGCTCGGGCTGGCGGCGCTCGTGCAGGCGCTCGTCAAGGAGCTGTGCGAGCACTTCGATGCGGGCCGCAAGCTGTCGCGCTACCCGTTCGAGATGCTCGACGAGAACAAGTGGCTGGCGGCGCGGCACGGTCTGGAAGGCGAGCTCGTCGACCTGCCCAAGGCCGACCGGGTCTCGACCCGGGCGCTCGCACGCCGGCTGCTCGACCGGGCGCGGGAGCACGCGCAGGACCTCGGCTCTGCCGCCGAGCTCGAGGCGGTCGACGACTTGCTCCGGAAGGGGAACGGAGCCGCCCGTCAGGTCGTCGTCTACGAGGCAAATCACGACCTGCGCGAAGTCGTCGGCGAGATCGTCGCCGCCACCGCGGTGTGAGCGGCCGGGCGCCCGATAACAGCCGGCGAGCGTCCGAGCCGGACCCGTGGGACGCTCCGGTCAGCCCCTCTACAATCGGAGCGTGAGCACCGGCGGTCCCGACCTATTCGTAGTCTGCAAGAGCTGCGGATCTGAGGTCAGCCCGTACATCACCGAGTGCCCATACTGCGGCAACCGGCTACGCAAGCGGGCTCCGAAGCTCGATCGAAACGGTCGCGTCGCCGAGCGACTCGGTCGCCGCCAGTCGGCCCAGCTGACCCGCATCCGACGCGGCGAGATCCCCGGCATCCGCCACGACGCGCATCCGTACGCGACGGTCGCGCTCGTCATCCTCGGATTCGCGGGTCTCCTGCTGTTGCGCACGCCGGCGGTCACCCTGCGCCAGGTCGCCGTCGAAGGGCCGCTCGGCAGCCACGTCTGGCGGATCCTCACGAGCCCGTTCGTGTACGGCCCCAACAACACCGGGTACGCGTTCGTCGCGCTGAGCGCGATTGCGCTATACGGCACGCTGATGGAGCGGCGTAACGGCTCGTTCGCGGTAGTCGCGCTGTTCCTGCTGGGCAGCGTCGCCGGGATCGCGCTCACGCCCGAGGTCAGCAATCAGCTGGCGCTCGGCGCGGCCGGCGGAGCGCTCGCGCTGCTGGTCGCCTGGGCGCTGCCGGATCTGCTCGCGCTGCGCGCGCAGCGGGAGATCGAGGGCGACCTGCTCGGGACAGGCGTGATCGCCGCGCTGCTGCTGCTGATGCCGCTCGCGGTCACCGATGCCAGCTGGCTGTGCGACGGCAGCGGCGTGCTGGGCGGGCTGCTGATCGGCTACCCCCTCGCCAGGCTTCACCCGGTCTGATGGCCGTTCGGGCGCTCGCCGCCCCAGACGACGCAGGGCGGCCGTGAACGACGCGGAGCTCGACGCCGCGATCGCGGCGATCAGCGACCCCGCGCGCATGCGGCGAGCCGAGCAGTTCGTCGCCACCGCCACCCCTGCCCTGCAGAAGGTGCTGGCCGCCGCGCTCGCCGAGGGCGGATGGTTCGACACCGCCCATCAGGCGGCGGTTCGCGAGGCGGTCTCGCCCGAGGATCTGGACGAGCGCGCGCGGATGGTCCGGACGCTGTGCGCGGAGGAGACGCGGCTGAGCATGCTCGTCGGCGTCGCGGTTGGGATCGAGCTCGCCCGCGAGCTAGGTTTCGACGCGCTCAACCCGGAACCACACGAGGAGGACTGATCAGGCCATGGACATCCGCTTTCTAGGACATGCCGCGTTCGCGCTGTCGGACGGCGACACGACCGTGCTCGTCGACCCGTTCCTGACGGGCAACCCGAAGGCGGCGATCGCCGCCGACGACGTCCACGCGACCACGATCCTCGTCAGCCACGGCCACGCCGATCACATCGGCGACACGGTCGCGATCGCGCAGCGCACGGGCGCCCCGGCGGTCGCGATCGTCGAGCTGGCGGACGAGCTCCGCGGGGAGGGCATCGAGGTCTACGACCCGAACCTGGGAGGCACGGTCAAGTTCGACTGGGGCTGGGTCAAGCTGGTCCCCGCCTGGCACACCTCGACCACGCCAAAGGGCACGGTCAACACGCCCGCCGGGCTGCTGGTCAACTTCAAGGACACGATCGTCTACCACCTCGGCGATACCTGCTTGTTCTCCGACCTCCAGCTCGTCGGCAAGCGCCACCCGATCGACGTCGCGCTGATGTGCATCGGCGGGCACTACACGATGGATCGGGTCGATGCCGTCGACGCCGCCGCGCTTGTCGGCGCGAAGACCGTGATCCCGTGCCACTACAACACGTTCCCGCCGATCGAGACCGACGCGCAGCAGTTCAAGTCCGACGTCGAGTCGGCGACCGGGTCGAACGTCGTGGTCCTCGAGCCGGGGCAGACGCACTCGACGTGACGCGTGGCCGCGCCGCAGCCGCGTGCGCGGCCGAGATGCACGCCGGCGAGCGCCTGCGGATGGCGCTGATCGACGACCGTCACGCCTGGCTCGAGCGCCTCGCCGCCTGCACCGACGGCGAGGTTGCGCACGTTGGCTGCGCCGACAGCCCGCACACCGCGGAGCTGCTCGCCGGCGGCGCGCTCCTGCACGAGCGGCTCGTACGGGTTGCGCGCGTGACCGGAATCGACGTCGACGGCGCTGCGCTCGAGCTGATCGCGGCGGGGCTTGGAGGCGAGCGGCTGCTCGAGCTCGACATCTCGCTCGAGGTCCCAGACGCTGAACGGCGCCGCTACTCGCTCGTGATCGCCGGCGAGGTGCTCGAGCACGTCCCCGACGCCGACCTGTTCCTGCGCGGCTGCCTCGAGCTGCTCGCCGCGGGGGGGCGGCTGTGCGTGTCCGTCCCGAACGCCTGCTGCCCGAAGATCGGACTGCGGGCGCTCGCCGGCCGCGAGTCGGTCCACCCCGACCACCGCGTCTACTACGGCCCGCGGACGCTGACCCGCACGCTCGCCGGGGCCGGCTTCGAGCTCGAGTTCATCGCCAGCTGCTTCCCGCCGGGAGCCGGCCTGGCGGGCCGGCTCCTGCTCAACCCGCTGCTGCGGCGGGCCCACCGCGCCGCTCAAGGCCCGGTCGGCGATGGCCTGATCGCGATCGCCAGCGCGCGCGCGAACGCGTCGGCCATCGCGTCGTAGTTGTAGGCCTGCACGGCGGTGGCCGCCGCGTGCCCGAGGCGCTCCCGCAGCTCGCGGTCGGCCAGCAGCCGTACGATCGCGCCCGCCAGCGCTCCCGGGTCGCTCGGAGCGACGACGAGGCCCGTGTCGCCGTCGCGGACGAGCCCGCCGGCGGCCGCTCCGACCGCAGTCGTCGCGATCACGGGTCGCGCCTGGTGCATCGCCTCGTTGCACACGAGCCCCCAGGGCTCGCGGAAGCGCCGCATCGGAATCGACGCGAGCACCGCGAACTCGCTCGCGTGGTAGGCGACCGGCAGCTGCTCGCGCGGCAGCGCCCCGAGCAGCTTCACCCGCGGGGCGGCCGCGGCGCGCGCGGCGAGCGGTCCGTCGCCGATCACGAGGAGCGTTGCCGCCGGACGCGCGCGGGCCCACGCCTCGAGCAGCACGTCGACGCCCTTCTCGGGCACGAGCCGGCCGACATAGACGACCAGCGGCCCGTCGCCGAGCGCGTGCCGGGCGCGAAACTTCGCCACCTCGGCCTCGGTCACCTCGCGGCCGAACAGCTCGGGCTCGACCGACTGGGGCGCGACGAACACGTCGTCGTCGCGGCCGCGGATGCCGGCGACGTAGCGCCGCACGTGCTCGCCGTAGGCGACGATCGCGTCGGCATCCCGGTAGATCCGGCGCGTCAGCGGCAGCGCGAGCGCGTTCGCCGCCGACCACGGCTGCGCCCACACCGACGCCCACAGGATGAACCGTGCACGGTGCCTGCGCGCGCCCAGATATGCGGCCGGCAGGATCGCCCCGCCCGCGTACGGCGCGATCACAGCCTGGTAGTCGCCCGCCACGGCGTATGCCTCCCGCACGCCGCCTGCCAAGCGGCGTGCGGGGAACGGGGCGGCAGCGAGCTTCGCGTCCATGTCCGCGGCGATCCAGGGGGGTACGTAGCGCTCGCCGCCTCCGTAGCAGAGAACCTCGAGGCCGTGATCACGGGCGAGGCGCTCGTACAGCGGCATTCGGTATCCGACGAGGTAGGTGGTCAGCAGCGCGATCCGCACCCGCGCCACCTTGTCAGAATCGCGTCTGGAGATGCGGGTGCTGATCCTCCACAACACCTATCGCGCCGAGGGCGGCGAGGAGCGGGCGGTCCGCGAGCTGGCGGCCCTGCTGCACCGCCACGGGCACCACGCGGCGACGCTCGAGCGAGCCAGCGCAGAAGTCTCGCCGGCCCGCGCCGCCCGAGCGATGCTCGGCGGCGGCGAGGACCCGGACGCGGTTGCCGCGGCCGTTCGGGGCGAGCGCGCCGAGGTCGTCCACGCTCACAACCTGCATCCGCTGTTCGGCTGGCGGGCACTCGCGGCCGCCCGGGCCGCCGGCGCGCGGACCGTGCTTCACCTGCACAACTTCCGCCTCTACTGCGCGATCGGGGTCGCATACCGGGAGCGCCAACCCTGCCATGCGTGCCGTGGGCGTAACACCCTGCCGGGCCTCGTCCACCGCTGCCGCGGGTCGTTGCCCGAGGCGAGCGTCTACGCGGTCGCGCTGGCCCGCCAGCAGCCGCGGCTGCTCGAGCACGCTGACCGGATCGTCGTGCTGAGCGAGGGGCATGGGCGGCTGCTGCGCGCGCACGGTCTGCCGCCGGAGCGGGTGACCGTGCTGCCCAACTTCGTCACCGAGACGGTGGACGCGAGCCGGGCGGGATCCGGCCGTTACGGGCTGGTCGCCGGCCGGCTGGTCGAGGAGAAGGGGTTCGACACGGCCGTCCTGGCGGCGCGAGCGGCCGGCGTGCCGCTCGTGGTCGCCGGGATCGGGCCAGACGAGGATCGCCTGCGGGCGCTGGCCGCGGGGGCCGAGGTGGAGTTCGTGGGGTGGCTGCCGGCGCCGCGGCTGGCCGAGGTTCGCGCCGGCGCGGGCGTCGCGCTGGCGCCGTCGCGCTGCGAGGAGGCGTGCCCCTACTCGGTGCTGGACGCGCTCGCGACGGGAGTGCCGGTACTCGCGAGCGACCGCGGCGGCCTGCCTGACCTCGTCGGCCCGAGCGCGGCGCTACCGGCCGAGGACACCGGCGCCTGGACACGGGCGCTCGAGTCGCTGTGGCGCGACCCGGAGCGGCGCGCGGGTGCCGGCGAGGCGGCGCTCGCGTCGGCGCGCGCCCGCTTCGGCGAGACCCGCTACCTGCGGGCCCTGCTCGAGGTCTACGGCTGCGCGCCGTAGCCCCTCTTGAGGCGGCGTGCCGCCTTACCCGATCCGCGAGCCTGGCGCGGCGTCGGCGTCAGGCCGCAGCAGTACGACGCCGAGATGCTCGTCGAGCGCGCCCAGCACCAGCACCTCGGACATGAACGGGCCGATCTGCCTGGGCTTGAAGTTGACGACCGCGACCACGAGCGTGTCCAGCAACTGCTCGCGCGGGTAGTGCTTGATCTGGGCCGAGGAGCGCTTGGTCCCGAGCTCGGGCCCGAAGTCGATCGTCAGCTTCCATGCCGGCCTGCGTGCCTCGGGGAAGTCGTCGACGGCGATCACCCGGCCGACGCGCATGTCGACCGCGAGGAACTGATCGAACTCGATCACGTGAGGCGCGGCGGGCGTTCCCTAAGACCCGGGGCCGGCGATCTACTGGGCCTGCGGGCCGGTGACGGTCTCAGCGCCCGGCCCGATCACCTGCGTGGTGATGGTGTTCGACGGCGTCGTCGTGGTCGGCGTCGTCGGCGTCGTCACTGTTGGGGTCGTCGACGTGGTGGTCGTGGGGGTGGTCGACGTTGTCGTGGTCGGCGTGGTCGTCGTGGGGGTGGTCGACGTTGTCGTGGTCGTGGTCGGCGTGGTCGTGGTCGTCGTCGGCGTGGTCGTCGTCGGCGTCGTCCCGGTCGTCGACGTGGTCGTCGTCGGGGTCAGTGCGGGCGTCGTCGTCGTCGGCGTCGCGACCGGCGCCGGCGTGCCGGCGTCGGCTGGCGGCAGGACCGTGGGCGCGACGGTCACCGCGGTCCGGCCGGGTGCGGTCGTCGTCCCGGTCGTCGGTGTGGTGCTCGTCGTCGGCGTGGTGGTCGTCGGAGTCGTGGCGGTGGGAGTCGTCTGCACGGTGCTCGTGGTCGTGACGGTCGGCGTCGTGGCGGTCGTCGTCAGCGGCGCGGTCGTCGTGAGCGGCGCGATCACCACTGCCGTCTTCTTCTTGCCGGTTGCGACCGGCGTCAGCCTCGGGGTGTGCTTGGGCGGCCGGCTTGCAAGTCGCCTGGCGTTACGCAGCACGTGCCGGACGGCGGGCACGACGACCGGCTTCGGCGTCATCGCGACGGCGATCGTCGGCCGGCTGGCGGCGGCGACGACGCCGGCACTGACCGAGCCGGCCGTGGCAGCCTCGCGTCGGGCGATCTGGGCGGGCGACAGCGCCGGGTGGAGGTGGACGTGGTGGGTCACCGCGACGGCGCCGGCGGTCACGAGCGCGGCGGCGGCGAGTCCGACGGCGGCTTTGGTCGCGAGCGCGCCGAGGCTCGCCGACACGATGCTGCCGGCGCTCGACGCGACCGCGCCCGTGGTCACCGCGCCGGCGCCGGCTGTTGCGGCGCTCGCTGTGACCGCTCCGGCTGAGGCGGCGACACCCGACGACGCTGTGGCGGCGCCCGCGCTGCTCGCGCTGATCCCGACAGCGCCGGCACCGACGGACGCGTGGGTCCCGCCGATCCCAAGCGTCTTGCCGGCCGCGCCGGCCGCGGCGTGGTGGCCGAAGTGGAGGAAGGCGAGCTTGCGCAGCAGCACGAACGGCCCGAGCGGCAGCAGCGCCGCGAGCGCCTTGTTCGTCTGCTTGAGCTGGGACTGGAAGCTATGGCAGCGACTACAGCTCTTGAGGTGGCGTCGGACGGGAGCGCTCGGCTTGGGGAGCAGACCCTCGGCGACCTCGCCGAGCTCGAGCCGGACCTCGTCGCATGTCAGCATCCGGCTCTCGGCCGCCTCGGCCAGTGACACACGCGCGCGCACGAGCAGCGACTTGACGCTGGGAACGGTCGTCTCCATCGCCTCGGCGATCTGCTCGTAGGCGAGGGCGTCCATCTCGCGCAGCACCAGCGCCGTGCGCTGCGTCTCGGGCAGCGACTGGATGTCGCCTACCAGCAGGCGGAACTCCTCGCGGTCACTGACCTTGTCGGCCGTCGTCGCGCCGTGATCTGACAGGTGCAGGTCCATCGTGTCGACCGCGATCGCCTGCGTGCGGCGCATGTGGTTGAGGCTGCGATTGCGCGCGATCCGGTACAGCCACGGACGTGCGTTGATCGGCCGGTTGTCGGCGACGATCGCCTTGTAGGCGGACGCGAGGACATCCTGGAGGACGTCCTCGGCGTCCTCGCGCGAGCCGAGCATGTGCCGGCAGAACGCCAGCAGCCGCGCCTCGTACCGTCCGACGAGCACCTCGAAGGCGGCGGCGTTGCCGCGCCGGACGAGCGACACGAGTTGCTCGTCCGAGCGTAGCCGTAGCAACGGGGACCGCCCATGCAGCCCGACTCCTCCGGAATATTTAAGTGCTGATACTTCCACGGCCGCGAAGACTCCTCGGACCCTAAGAACAACGTAGCAGCGCAATAGTTGCGCGCTGTCGCTGATCTTCCCCGATCTGGGCGATTACCATCCAGCTTCGCTGGCCCGGGTAGACAAACTGGCAAAGTCGGCGCTCTTAAAAAGCGCTGAGCGCAAGCTCACTGCGGGTTCGATCCCCGCCCCGGGTATCCCGTCCCGCCGGGAAGATCCCTGCGGCTACGCGACGCGCTGCGCGGCGCTGGCCGTGGCGGCGACCGGGACGTCGCGTTGCGCGAGCCATCCGAGCAGCGTCTCGGCCAACGAGCGGTTGCCGTCGATCGTCAGGTCCCCGTCGTCCCGATCCGGGGCAAACGCCTTGACCCACGCCGACATGTCGCCCGAGATGCGGGCGGTCGGTCGGTCCCCGGGGCGCTCTGCGACCTCGACGTGCTGAGGAGACAGCATCACCGTGTAGGTGGCCGGTCCGCCGTCGCGACGTCCATTGGTCACGCTCAGCTCGATCTCGCCCTCAACAGCGTCGGCCTCGACCAGGCCGGGCGCGAGGCGGAAGATCGCGCCGAGGTCGATGCGCTCGTTGCTGCGCGGCGCGCTCCAGGTCCACTGATAGCCCCACCGGGCGAGCTCGGCCAGCACGGGCATCAGGTCTCGCGCCCGCTCGGTCAGCTCGTAGTCGACGCGCGGCGGCACCTCGCGGTAGCGCTTGCGGGTCAGCATCCCGTCGGCGACCATCCGGTTCAGGCGCGAGCGCAGCTGCTCGGTCGAGATTCCGGGTAGCACGCGCTGGAGCTCGACGAAGCGCCTCGGACCCGAGGCGAGGTCACGCACGATCAACAGCGTCCACTTGTCGCCTACAAGATCAAGCGCGCGGGCGTCTGGCGACCATTGGTCGTACGGGTGCCGCTTAGGCGGTGGAACCTGGGGCATGACGGCCTCCGCGTGAGGAATCGAGCCTACCTGAAGCTGAGTTTAACGGCGTTGAAGAGTCAGGCAACCGACAAATGTATGACGACAACGCTCCACGTTCGCAGTGGGCGGGAAAGGCGTCGTTAAGTGCTGTATGGGACAAATCGTCGACCTCGCAGAAGCGCGCGCTGACCGATCGCGGCCCTCGCGCGGGCTCGCATCGTTCTTCTTCGCGCTCGACTGTCCGATCTCCTACATCGCCGCCGAGCGCATTGAGCGGATCTTCGGAGAGATCGACTGGGTGCCGCTTGCTGGTCCCGCGCATTCCCTAGGAGTCCCCTGCTCAGTCGCGGAGTCTAACCGGCGAGCCGGCGATCGGCTAGCAATTGCTTCGAATCATGCTGAGCGGCTCCGCCTCCCCCTGGTCGAGCCCGACGGCTTCCCGATGCTCGACTGCCGCCCGGCGGCCCGAGCGGCTGTCTGCGCCGTCGAACTGGGCAAGGGGAGACGCTTTGCGCTGGCCGCCTTGCGCCTGGCGTTTTGCGGCGGCTATGACCTGTCGGATCGGGCGGTCATAGCCGAGGCGGCGATCGCCTCGGACCTGCCTGCCGCCGAACTGGTCGCGGCGGCGGACGATCAGCGCCACGACGTGGCGCTCGATGCCACCCGCCGAGGCATGCTCGCGCGAGGCGTCACCAGCGGCCCGGCGATCCGGATCGGCTCCCGCTGGTGCGAAGGGCTCGAGGCGGTCCCCGGTGCGAGCGCGGTGGCCGTGGCCCGCGCGCTGCAGAGTGGCCCGGCCGGCCAGGGCATCTGAGTTCGTCGCTGACGCGCCTCAGGGGCTGACGAGGCCCGCGAGGATCACCTCGTCGAGCGACGCCAACTGCTCGTCCGGATCGTCCACCAGCGGCCGGCACACAGGTGCGCCGGCAACTGGAACGGGGTCGGGCAACGGCTCGTAGTCCTCAACCTGAGCACACAGGGAGTCGAACTGCTGGTGCTCGGAAGGATCGGCTTGGTGGTCGGGTACGTGCATGGCACTCCGTCCTGTCGAGGTGTCGCGACAGATCCGACGGCTGATCGTACGCCTCTGCGCAGCAGTCGGTATTAATTCGCACCCAATGGGTGAGGAGGACTTCCACGGCGGGCGGATGATCGCGCGGCGCC
>Ga0302235_10002834_pt1 | contig 12386 bp, 10 predicted proteins | sample II_Palsa_N3_3_FD_193577 | JGI IMG/M metagenome (GOLD analysis project Ga0302235, IMG submission 193577) | Peat permafrost microbial communities from Stordalen Mire near Abisko, Sweden - II_Palsa_N3_3 | ecosystem: Environmental > Terrestrial > Soil > Palsa > Peat permafrost | place: Sweden... | reverse complement strand
CGAGTCCGGCCTAGCCCGCCCCGGCTGGGCCGACGCCCCGTAGCCTCGGTGCACATGAGCTATGTGCCACCCCAGGAGTACTACGCCAGCCTGCCTAGGCACATCGCCGGAGCGGGAGCGATCTTCCACGACGCGGACGGGAAGGTGCTGCTCGTGAAGCCTTCCTACCGCGACACGTGGCAGTTCCCCGGCGGTGGCCTGGAGCACGGCGAGTACCCGTTCCAGGCGGCGGCACGCGAGGTCAGGGAGGAGATCAGTCTGGAATTGCGGCCGGGGCGCCTGCTGGCAGTGGACTGGGTCCCGCCGCAGGACGACGGCAGGCCCGCGCTCGTGAACTTCGTGTTCGATGGCGGCCGGCTCGACAGCGGCCTCGACCGGGAAATCCGCCTGCAGGACGACGAGTTGACCGACTGGACGCTGGCCGCCCCGCCCGAGTGGGACCGCCTGCTGGCCCCGCACATGGCACGCCGGATCCGGGCCTGCATCCGCGCGCTGGCCACCGGCACCACCGCCTACCTGCAGCACGGCTGGCCACTCACCGACACCCTGTAGCGCCCCGCCAAGTCAAACCCGCGAATCCGTCATCTCGAACGAATCTCGAACGGACCGTGCCCTCCGCGTCCACCGCCAGCAGCCTCTGGACGCGGCGGCAGCGTTCGGCCAGGATCGCTCCATGCCTGGATCCGAGTTCGTTTCGGCGGTCGCTGCCGTTGACTGGTCCTCTCTGCGGTCAACGTACGAGTCGGGAGAGGTCGTCCGCGACATCGTCCTGCGCCTCGGGTCGCTCGACCATGCGGAGGTGGATTGGGCCTGGCGGCAGGTCAACAAGACAGTCCTGCAGCACCAAGGCACGGTCTACCCCGCCACCGCCGCCGCGGCCCCCTTCCTCTGCCAGTTGGCCCTCGATGCGGCGACGCCGTGGCGGGCGGCCCTAATCGAAATGCTGACCTTCCTTTCACTCGGCCATGACAAGCCTTTCGCGCCGGCCGGCACCGCCCGTGCGGTTCGCGACGCGATCCGGTCCAGTAGCGGACAGCTCCTCGCGCTGTGGGGAACCGCCGACCCGGGTTTGGATTTCGCTCTGGTTGCCCTCTCGTTGGCGTTCCCCGAACAAGCGGCAGTCGTCACGACGCGTATACAAGACTGGTTCACCCGATCCGAGCCGCCCCTTCGCACCGCACTCGGCCTGGCTCTCGCCGTCCACGGCGCAACCGACGACGCCGTCAACCAGGTCGTCTCGGACGACGTCGAACAAGACGCCCGCTCGGCCGCCCACATCCACCGCCGCCGCGTCCCCGGCGGTCCCTATGTTTTGGCGCTCGACCTGGGCCCCGCCATATACAGCCCGGTACTCGGCGCCATCCAGCTCGCTACCCGCCTGCGAGCTGGCGAAGACGCAGACAACGATGCGCTCAGCTGCGTCTTCACCCTCCTGCTCAACCTGATGCACTACGCCGGGAACCTGATCGACTATCCCCGCTAGCACCTGGCCAAGGTCTCAACCTCAGCTGCCTGCGCGTGGTCCTTGGCTAGCAGCGCCTCGAGCGACAAGGTCAATGTCCGGCCAGCTCAGCGACGACAGGAGCGAGCGCATCAGCGGCGTTGGCGCCGACCACGAAGTAGGAGAAGCCGCTCTCCTCCCGCCGCCTCAAGATCTCCTCGGTGGCCGCCGCCGGGTCGCCCGGGAGTATCGCGAGCGAGTCCGCCGCGCGCAGGGCGGCCGGGTCCGTGTCCGGAGGTGTCATGAACGGCGCGACGATGTCGCCGACCACCGCCACGTGGCACGCCAGCTCGACGTCACGGACCGCGCGGAAGTCCGCCGCCAGCCGCATGATGTCGGCCCGAGAATCACCAGGGAACGTGGCGAACGTGACCGTATCCGCCAGTTCCGCCGCCAGCGCCAGCGCCTTTGGCCCGCGAACGGCCATCACCACCGGCGTATGAAGGCCCGGCCCGTCGAGCTCTCTGAGTGACGTGACCGCGTCCCGCACCTCCGACAACCGCTCGCCTGGTGTCGTTACCGGAAGGCCCAGCCCGCGCAGCTCATCCTCGATCCCGGGTCTCCCGGTGCCGATGCCCATCTCGAAGCGACCCTCCGTGAGCACCGACAGCGAGTGCGCCTCCCACGCCATACTCCAGGCCATCCGCAGCGGCGCGGCATAGACCCACGTCCCCACCCGCAGGTCGGTGAGAGTCGCCGCGACAGCCAACGTGGGCCCGGGCGCCGGCTGCCACTGCTGAACGTCCGGCATCAGAAGAGTAGAGAAGCCGCCATCGGCGATCCGTCGCACCTGGTCCCGCCACTCCGGGAAGGAAGTTCTGAGCGGGGCCACGACCCCGAACCGAAACGGCCTCATTCCGCCCGACACCCGATTGTCCGCCATGGCTGTCCCGTCCTCTCCTGTCGCCCGATCCCCGTGCCGGGCTTCCCACAGTCACATCGAACGGCCCCGGTCGAATCCGACAAGTCAAACCCGCAAATCCATCATCCCGAACGGTCCCTGCCCTCCGCGTCCACCGTCAGCAGCCCCCACCAGCGCGGCAACGCTCAGAGGTCGCCAGGGTTAGGAAAGTGTATCTCTCAGGTAAGCATCCACCGCAGCATAACGCGTTGAATCGGAGTAAAATTCGAGTAATAGAAAACTCCGATGATGATCATCGAACGGAGATCACGATGGACGGGCAGCCGGGGCAAGAGGACGGTGAGGGCGCGGGCCGGGACCGCGATCCCGAGCCGACGCCCCCAGCCTCCGGCAGCCCGGTCCCGAATCCGGTCCCGAATCCGGCCCCGCTAGGCCCCGACCCGCGGCTGGCGCAGTTCGCGTATGACGACTCGCGCGAGGGCCCGGCTCCTTCGGGCCGGATGGCCCTGATGGTCGACGAGCTGTCAGGGCCGGAGCGGCGCTGCCCCGGGGCGACCGGCGACGAGCGGGTCGGCCTGCTGCGGGCGTGGGCGGCGATCGAGTCGTGGGCCGCGGGCGGCAAGCTCGGCATGGTCCGCGAGATCATGCGCGGCGAGGCCCCGCCGTCGCCCGGGAGCGACCACGGCGACCTGCCGGAAACATGGTCCCGGTCGCTGCGCTACGAGCTGTCGGGCGCGCTGGCCTGCTCGACCCAGTCGGCCGAGAGCATCGCGTCGCTCGCGTGGCAGCTGGAGGCGCGGTTGCCGCGCATCGGCGCCCGGCTGGATGACGGGACGCTCACCAGCGCGAAGGCCAGGGCCGTGGCCGAGACCTTCGAGCAACTGACTGACCCCGACGCCGCCGCCGCGGAAGCCCTGATCGCCGACCAGCTCGCGGGCAAGACCTTCACACAGGTGCTGCGCTTGGCCGAGCAGGCGGCTCTGACGGTGGATCCGGGGCTGGCCGAACGGCGCCGGGAGCACGCGCAGAAGAACTACGCCCGGGTCTCCTTCTTCCGCGAGCAGGCCGGCACCGTCGGCCTGTCCGGCCGCGACCTGCCGCCCGACGAGGCCCTCACCGCGATGGCCGCCGTGAACGCCCGCGCCGAGGAGTACAAAGAATCAGGTGCGTTCGGCGATACCCCAATGGACGTGCTGCGTGCCCACGCCTATCTCGACCTCATCAACGGCATGCCGGCCGCGATGCGGATCGCGGCCGCGGAACAGCAAGACGACCTGACGGACACCACCCCCGCAGACCTGGGCGACTGCCCGTGCTCTGAGTGCGACGGCAGTTGCGTGCCCCACGAAGACGACGATCTCGACGGCAACGATCAAGCCGACGACGACGACCCCGACGACGATGCCCGCCCCGACGACGAGGGCGATGGCGGCGGCGCCGGCTCCGGCGGTCCTGGCGGCTCCGGCGGTCAGAGCCCTCGGCCCGGCGCGCCGCCGACCGGCCAGGCGCGCGAGCGACGCCCGGCCGACCTGATCGTGCCGCTGGCGACGCTGCTCGGGCTGGCCGAAAGGCCGGGCGAGCTCCACGGCTTCGGCCTGCTCGACCCGTCGCTGGCCCGCGAGCTGGCCGCTGCCGCGGCCGCCAGCCCGCGCACCGAGGTGTGCGTGACCGCCACCAGTCCCGAGGGATACGCCATCGCCCACGGCTGTGCCCGCCCGGCCCGGACATCACGCCGGGTCGGCTCGGCCGCATCCCCGGGCGCACTCCCCGCTCGACTGAACCTGACGATCCCCGCCGCCGCGCTCCCCGGCCTGGCCAGTCACAATGGCTCCTGGTCTTTCACCCCGCGCGGCAGCCCCGGAACCCCAGACGGCTTCGGCACCTGGACGCTCGTCCTGCCGGGAGGGCGCGAGTTCACCGTGCGCCTGGACCCAGTACCGGTCTTCGAATGTGACCATCGATACGAGACCCGCGGCTACCAGCCGAGCGACCGGCTCCGCCACCTAGTCCAGATCAGAGACGGCACGTGTACGTTTCCTCCGTGCAACCGACATGCGCGAGAATCGGACTTTGAGCACGCCGTGCCCTACGACCAGGGCGGGAAAACGTGCGCGTGTAACGCGGGCGCCCGTAGCCGCGCCTGCCACCAGGTGAAACAGTCGCCCGGCTGGAGCGTCACCCAGCCGAAGCCGGGCTGGCATCGGTGGCAGACCCCGGCCGGCCGCGTCTACGTGCAAGAACCCAAGCGGTACCCCGCCTGATCCGCTCCTGGGACGAAGCCCACTCCCTGGCCGGCCGCGGCCGCGCCGCCCTCGCCGACGGCCACCCCGCCGAAGCCGGATCCGACCTCCGCCAAGCCCACGAGATCTTCCGCCGCATCAACTCCGCCGAAGCCGACCAGCTCGCCACTGAACTAGAAGCCCTCCGGCAGCAGCATGAGTAGGTTCTGATGCACGCGGCGGGGGAGGACTCAGCGGCGGGTGGCCTCGCGACTGGCGCGGGCGTAGTCGATGACGAGCGGTCGGCTGTCGTCGCGGCGCCAGGCCAGGGCCAGCGTGGCGAGTGACAGGCCGTTGACGGGCCGGGTGGTGACGCCGCCGAGGGTGATCAGGCGCGCGTTGCCGGCCGCTAGCAGGCAGACGCCGCGCCCGTCGGCCAGCGCCTCGTAGGTCTCCTCGGTGCTGGCCACCTCGGCCCCGATCCGAGGTGGCCGGCCGCCCCGGACGTCGGTCGCCAGCCAGTAGTCCCGAAGCGGCCCGGCGCTGGGCGGCAGCGCCAGGAACGGCTCGTCGAGCAGGTCGGCCACCTCGATGGTGGCCTGACTGGTCAGCGGGTGGCCGTCGGCCATCGCGACTAGGCGCGGTTCTTCCGCCACCACGACCCACTGGTAACGGTCGGGGTCGGGCACCGGGAGCCAGACGAAGGCCACATCGACCACGCCGTCCGCGAGCCCCGCCGTCGGGTCGCCCCAGCTGGCCTGGCGAAGTTCCACGGTCGCGGCCGGCTGCAAGGCGGTGAACCGGGACCTGATCGCGGCCAGCAGGCCGCCGCGTCCCGGGCTGGTGCTCATGCCCGCCACCAGCGTCGCCGCCTGGGTGCTCTTGGCCTGCTCGGCGGCCGCCCAGCCGCGGTCCCAGGCGGCCAGCACCTCGAGGGCGTGCGGCAGCAGCGCGTGGCCGACCGGCGTCAGCTGGACGCCGTCGCGCCCGCGGTCGAACAGCGGCGCGCCCAGCTGCCGTTCCAGCATCCTGATCTGCTTGCTCAACGCCGGCTGGGAGATGAACAGCCGCTCGGCCGCGCGGGTGAAATGCAGATCCTCGGCCACGGCGGCGAAGTACCGCAGGTCTCGCCCGTGCACGTCCATAACTATCAGTTATCACATCAGGTCTTGGACAGGCCACCGAGGCGGCGGGCAGAGTCGATGCCGTCGGGCGCAACGCCCGGCAGGCAAATCAGGGGAGAACACGATGAACAAGGTCTGGCTCATCACCGGCGCCAACAGCGGCTTCGGCCGGGCGATCGCCGACGCCGCCGTCGCCGCCGGGGACGTCGTCGTCGCGACCGCCCGCCGGGTCACCGCCCTGGACGATCTGGCGGCGGCGCACCATGGTCAGGTCGACGTGCTGCCGCTTGACGTGACCGACACCGCCGCGATCGACGCCACCGTCCAGGACGTCATCGACCGCCACGGCCGGATCGACGTGCTGGTCAACAACGCCGGACGCACGCACGTCGGAGCGACCGAGGAGACGACCGACGCCGAGCTGCGCGACCTGTTCGAGGTCCACCTGTTCGGGCCCGTCGCGCTGACCCGCGCAGTGCTCCCGCACATGCGCTCGCGCCGCTCCGGGTCCATCGTGCAGATCAGCAGCATGGGCGGCCAGCTCTCGTTCGCCGGGTTCGGCGCCTACAGCTCCACCAAGTTCGCCCTCGAGGGCCTGTCGGAGGCACTCGCGGACGAGGTCGGCCCGCTCGGGATTAAGGTGCTGATCGTGGAGCCGGGTGCGTTCCGCACCGGGCTGTTCGGCAGCTACAGCGCCAGTGAGCCCATGCCCGAGTACGCCGGCACCGCCGGGCGGACGCGCCAGATGATCGATGACAGCGCCGGCACCCAGCCCGGAGACCCGGCCAAGGCGGCGACCGCCATCCTCACCGCCCTCGCCGCTCCAAGCACCCCGCTGCGCCTGCCGCTGGGGGACGACGCCGTCGATGCGATCCTCAGCCATCTCGACCGCACCGGCGCCGACCTCCGCTCCTGGGAAAAGCTCGCCCGCGACACCAGAATCGCCGACTGAAAGGTTCCCCATGTCCACGCTGCGCCTTGGCGTCTCCCTTCAGCCGCGCTGGCCGCGTGCGGACGCAACAGCGGCGCTGCGCGCCGCCAGCCACGCCGAAGTTCTCGGCCTCGATCACGTGGCGGTGGGAAACCGCCTGCTTGACAGCGGTTTCGGCCTCGACGCGGACCCGCTCGTGCTGCTCTCGGCGGTGTCGGCCGCGACGCGGCGGCTGCGGCTGCTCACCTCCGTGCTCGTCGCGCCCTACTATCCGGCGCTCATGCTCGCCAACCAGGCGGCCACCCTCGACGTCATCTCCGGCGGCCGCCTCATCCTCGGCGTCGGCACCGGCTGGAACCCGGACGAGTTCGCCGCGCTGGGTGTCAGCAGACAGGAACGCGGCGCCCGCACCGACGACCATCTCGCGGCCGCCAAGGCCCTGTGGTCACAGCGCCCGGCCGACTTCGACGGGCCGTTCACGACCCTGCGCGGCGCGCGCCTCGGCGTTCCCCCCGGCACCCCAGCCGGCCCGCCGCTCTGGATCGGCGGCCACAGTGACGCGGCCCTGCGCCGTGCGCTGCGCTTCGGCGATGGCTGGTACGGGACCGGCGTCAGCGCCGCCGAACTCACCGACGTGCGACGTCGCCTCCACGAACTCGACGACGACGGCACGGGCAAGGCGGAGCGCCTCACACTCGCCGCGGCGGCGTTCCTGACGCCGCCGGGCATCCCCGCGATCACGTCGCCGCCCGGACGGCCGCTCGGCGGCGACGCGGCCACCGCGGCGAGCGTCGTCGACGACCTCGGCCGCCTGGCCGAGTCCGGGCTGACCACCTGCACACTGTGGCTGCCGATCGCGGCCGAGCACGTGGAAAAGGCGATGGAGTGGGTCGCGTCCGAGGTCGCATCGCAACTCGGTTCTTAGAGGAACTCGCTCCAGCAAGCCACCATCGCCGGCGGCCTCCACTCCGGGCTGATCGCCCATCCGGAGCCGCCAAACTCGTTGTCGATGTAGTCGGCGAGATCAGTGCCGTAAACGATGATGTCCGTCTGGTAGATCGACAGCGACCGGCCATCCGAGCCGCTCTCGAACGCCCCGGGGGTCCCCGTTCCGCCAGTCCGGCCACAGGTCAGCGCCGGTCCGCCCCTCTGCCGCTGCACCATTGAGCGGAAGCCCGACGGCGAGAAAGGCCCGATGGTCGTCCGCGAACACGAATCCGTACTCGGCTTCGATAAGACCGAATTCCTGATCGCTCAGCCCCGGCCCGATCTCGCACCGGCCCGTCCGGGCGAGCCGGTGCGCGGCTTCCTCGCCCAGCCGCGCCCCCTCGCCCCTGATCACGCCGCGAAGAATAGTTCAAAAGCCAAAGTCAAAACCGCAAACCCGTCATCTCGCCGGACTCTGCCCTTTCGCCCCACCGCCAGCACCCGCTCTTACCGAGGTCCGCCGACGATGAAGAAGATCCCGAGCGCGATGATGATCGCGAGAACCGACAGCACGAAGATCCCCGCCGCGACGTTGCCCCCACCCCGTTGCCCCCGCCCGAGGCTGTTCGCCGCGCGGCTCACGATTTTCGGCATGCCCATCGGACCCCGAGGGTCCAGCACGTCCTGGTAAGGCTCCCGCTGCCTGCTCGGGTCGGACCCGGCGGCTCCGGAAGCGGGCCCGCTGCCCGGGTGGGCACCGCCGGGCAGACCACCACCGCGATCCCCAGCATCGGTCATGGCACTCACCAAGCTTCTATGCAGGCCGGTCGGTTTCCACGCTAGCCCATGAGAATTCAAGCCCAAGGAGCAGGCCGAGCCGACGCCACGACAGGCGCCCGCCCCGGCACCGCCATCCACTGAGCCCGTTGCTGCCCCGCTCAATCGGCACCTAAGAGGCACTTAACCCGCCCGTTATACGCTCGCCACACATGGCCGTGTGCGGGATCACCGGATGGGTGGACTTCAGCCGTGACCTGAGGCTGGAGCGCCCCGTTATCGAGGCGATGACCTCGACGATGGTCAACCGAGGGCCGGACGCAGGCGGTGTATGGTGCTCCGCCCACGCCGCCATCGGCCACCGAAGGTTGTCGGTCATCGACCTCGAAGGCGGCGAGCAGCCAATGCGGGCCGCCCTTCGCGGCTCGGCCGAGGCCGAGCCGCAGGTCGAGGACGAGAACCAGGTCGTGCTCACCTTCAGCGGCGAGGTCTACAACTTCACCGAGCTCCGTACCGAGCTGACCGCCCGAGGCCACCACTTCCGGACCCGCTCCGACACCGAGGTCGTACTCCACGCCTACCTCCAGTGGGGCGCAGAAAGCGTGACAAGGCTGAACGGCATGTTCGCGTTCGGCATCTGGGACGGCCGGCGCCAGGAACTGCTGCTCGCCCGAGACCGACTCGGCGTGAAGCCGCTCTACTACGCGAAGCTGCCCGACGGCGTGCTGTTCGGTTCCGAGCCGAAGGCGATCCTGGCGCACCCCGACTTCCGCCCCGAAATCGACGCCGAAGGCCTGGCCGAGATGTTCGCCCAGGCCGGCACCGCGACACCAGGACACGGCGTCTACCGTGGCCTGTCCCAGGTCCGCCCCAGCACGATCGTGCAAGTCAACCGCTCGGGCATCCGGACGTTCACGTACTGGACTCTAGAAGCGCGAGAGCACACCGACGACCTCGCGGCCACCGCCTCGAACGTCCGCGGGCTCCTGGCCGACATCGTGCACCGCCAGACCGTCGCCGACGTGCCGCTGTGCAGCCTGCTCTCCGGCGGCCTCGACTCGAGCGTCGTCTCCGCGCTGGCGGCCGACAGCCTGATGCGGCGCGACCGGATCAAGCTGGCCACATTCTCGGTCGACTTCGCCGGCAGCGCCGACGCGTTCACCCCGGACCAGCTCCGCCCCAGCCACGACGAGCCGTTCGCGCGTGCCGCCGCCGAGCACATCGGCAGCAGGCACGGCACCGTCCTGCTCACCGCCGATGACCTCGTCGAAGCCCAATGGGCGCCCCTAAAAGCGCACGACCTGCCCACCATGGGCGACATGTGGGTGTCCATGTACCTGCTGTCCCAGGAGATCCGTCAGCAGTCGACGGTGGCGCTGTCGGGGGAGTCGGCCGACGAGGTCTTCGGCGGCTACCCGTGGTATCACGCCCCCGCCCTGCTCGCGGCGCCCACGTTCCCGTGGGCCTACCGCGGCTCGTGGGCACCTCTGCTGACCGAACCGGTGCGCCAGGCGATCCGGCTGGACGAGTACGCCGCCGACCGCTACGCCAAAGCGGTAAAAGAGGTTCCAAGGCTGACAGGAGAGAGCCCGGAGGACCGCCGGGTGCGGGAGGTCCTCTACCTCGGGCTGACCCGCTGGCTCCCGCTCCTGCTCGATCGCAAAGATCGGCTGAGCATGGCCTGCGGCCTGGAGGTGCGGGTGCCGTTCACCGATCACCGCCTGGTCGAGTACGTGTGGAATGTCCCGTGGGCCATGAAGGAAGCCGGGGGAATCGAGAAGGGCCTGCTCCGCAGCGCCGCAGTCGGCCTCCTCCCGCCCGACCTGCTGAACCGTCGCAAGAGCATCTACCCTGGGGCGGCCGACGAGGCCTACGAGCGGGCGATCGACGCGCAGCTGCGCGACCTGCTGCAAAAGCCGAGCGCGCCGCTGTTCGATTTGGTCGACCACAACCAGCTCGCAGAAGCGTACGCACGCGACCCGCGCCTAACCGGCTTCATGGCGATCCAGCCGAGCAGCACCGCGCCCGTCGCGTTCATGCTCGACATCAACCGCTGGCTAGAGCGCTCCGGCGTCACCATCCGGTTGCAAGCGTGAGCCGTGAAGCCGATGTCTACCTAAAGCCCCGTCATCCTCCCGCAGCGCCGGCTCCCCCCTGAACCCCAAAGGTCAAACCCGCAAATCCGTAATCTCGAACGGACCCTGCCATCCGCCCCCGCGGTCAGCAGCCTCTTTCCATGAGCCCCGCCGCCACCGTCCGATACGGTCACGCTTGGCGGACCTGTTCCCTCAGCTCCATGGGCATGAGGTCGTCCTGCCCCCAGTCTTTGAGGACGGCTTCGAGGGTGCGGGTGCCGAGGACGGCGGGGTCGCGCAGGCACGCTTCGAGGGCTGATAGGCCGCTGCCTTGCTGGGCGGCGGCCACAATGGCGGCGCGGACCTCGGTTTCGGTGCCGGTGCATTCGAAGGGCTTATCGCCGTCCAGCCCGGCCATCGCGAGGTAGAGCCTGGACAGTCCCGGGTTAGTGAGCATGTCGCCGCCCGCCTTGGCGATGGCGGTCTCGCGTCCGAACAGAGCAGTGGTCGCGAGGAATACCCATGCGCATTTCGCGCACTCCAGGCACCAGCCATGGCCTTTGAGCTTGTTGCAGCTCTGGGTCTGGAAGTATTCGTCCATGTGCGGCTCGAGAGAGCGGATGATCTGGAGTTCGTACAGGGGGCGCAGCGGCGAGCAGTAGGACGGGGCGCCGGGCAGCCAGCGGGCCGCATACTTCTGCAGGGCTTGCTCGTACTCGGCGCTCTTAGTCCACTGGTGGTTCACCGGCTGCCCGAGATACTCCGAGACGTTCGGCTCGTCGTCACTCCGCGAGTTGCCTGCCACGATCATGTCGTTGCCCCGCAGGTAGCCAGTTAGCATCGCGGCCAGCGCCAGGTACGCCGAGTAGGGCGTGTGCCCGTTCAGGAACTCGCCCGAGTCGTTCATCGCCAGCAGCTCCGGCAGCACCGACCGGTGAACTTCCGTGATCCGCCCGCCATCGGCCAGCGACTGGGCGAGAGTCCGCTGCGATTGGGTGGGGTTGTAAAGGAAGAAGTCGACCGGGCCGTCCTTGAGCGCGTACGTGAGCGCGAGGGAATCCTTGCCGCCGGAGAACATCACCAGCGGCCGTTCCGCGCTCACCTGGCCGTCCGGGGCAGTGGGCTCGTCGGCGGGCAGGCCCGGCGCCGTGGCGATCCGCAGGAATCCGGGCACGGTGAAGTCGATGCCGTTGCGGTAGAAGAACTCGCCCATCGCCGGGATCCAGAACTTCTCCCACCAGGCGACCTCGGCCGGGTCGGCGGCACCAATGCCGATCTCGATGACCGGGGAGACGGTCGCCTTCCAGTAGGAGGCAGCCTCCACGATGGCTAGGGCCCGGACGATCCGCTGCGCGGCCGGCGCGGTCACGCGCGCCGCCTCGTCCGGGCCGAGGCCGGAGAACTCCACCGACGGGCGGAACGTCCGGCCGCCAACCGTGAACGTGGACGTCACCTGCACCGTTCCACCGTCGGCATGCGCGTCGGCGGCCTGGATGCGGAAAACCGGGTAGGCGTCCCGCAGCCGCCGCAGCTGCTCGTCACGGGCGGGGTCTGAGGCGAGTAGAGGCACGTGGCGAGGCTACCAGCCGCCACTTCTACAGGGCCGCCTTCGCCGGTGACCCGCCGCTGAGCTGATAGTGCTCGTACATGTCCCGTTGCCACAGCCGGGTCGCGTCGAACACCGCCCGCGCCGACGCGATAGCGCTCAGCGCGGTCTCCAGCGGTAGCGCCTCGGGGGCCGTGTCGAGCGCGACCTGGCGGAACAGGCTGGCATGTCCGCCGAGCACATCGTCGCGGATGTGCTCTCGAACGGGTGCAAGGATCTCCGGCTCGACGCCGTATACGGTCTCCCAGGACTGGTACGGGTCGCCTGCTTTTGCGTAGACCTCCGGGTCCACCTCGAGGACAGCCGACCCGGCAAGGTAATCCAGCACCGACCGGTGCGCGAGCCTGTACTGGAGTCCGATGAA
>Ga0302235_10002827_pt1 | contig 12398 bp, 11 predicted proteins | sample II_Palsa_N3_3_FD_193577 | JGI IMG/M metagenome (GOLD analysis project Ga0302235, IMG submission 193577) | Peat permafrost microbial communities from Stordalen Mire near Abisko, Sweden - II_Palsa_N3_3 | ecosystem: Environmental > Terrestrial > Soil > Palsa > Peat permafrost | place: Sweden... | reverse complement strand
GCCGCCGCGATCCGCCCCGCGCGCCCGGCGGACCTGCCCGCCCTCCGCGACTTCTTCGAAGCACTGTCCCCGCAGGCCCGCTACCTGAGATTCTTCGCCCCGGTGACACCCGGCGCGGCCCTGCTCGCTCAGGCGCGTTCTGCTTTGGGAGCCTTGGGGTCGGCGTCGAGGAGCGCGGCTGCGGCCCGGGCCGTGGTGGCCGCGGAGAGGTTGTGGTCCATCCGCGCGGACAGGCCCGCGCCGTCGTATAGGAGATGGAGCTGGCGGGCGAGGGCGTCGGGGGTCGTGGTTACTCGTGCTGGGCTCGGCTGACGAATCGGTCCCTGTCCACGATCGCCCGCTCCAGCGTGCCTGCGCCGACGATGACGCTGTGGTCAGCTGGTGATCCCGGGAGCCGCTTGTGCCGGGCGGTGAACCTGAACACGAGCCGCCGTCCGTCCACCTCGGTGAGCTCCGCCTCGACCACGACCTCCGCCCCGACCGGGCTGGGCCGGCTGTGTTCCAGGACGGCTGACGTGCCGACCGAGGTCTGGCCTGGTTCCAAACCGGGCCTGACAGCCGCCGCCGCTGCCGCCTCGGCCAGCGCGAGCAGCCGCGGCGTGCCCAGCACGGGCACGTCGCCGCTGCCCATCGCCACCGCCGTATCGGTGTCGGCGACGACAATCCGCACGACTGACCTCAACCCCGGTGCCAGCGCCATCTCCGAAGCCTAACGGCCCATGCCTGGCGGGCGAGGATCACCGCGGCGGGCGCGGGGAGGTGGATTGGGGCTGAACACCGCGGGGCTCGCGGCTTGGCCTCAGTGACCGGACATGCCGCCGTCGACGGCGAGGGTGGTGCCGGTGATGTAGGAGGAGGCGGGACTGGCCAGGAACACCACGGCGGCGTCGAGTTCGTGCTGCAGGCCGAGCCGGCCGAGCGGGCTATGCTGCCGGACGAAGGGAAGCAGCATGTCTTCCGGGATTCCGGCCGTCATCTCGCTGGCGAAATAGCCGGGCGCGATGGCGTTGACCCGGATGCCGCGGCGGCCGGACCACTGCTGGGCCAGGTCGCGGGTGAGGCCAAGGACGCCGGCTTTGCTGGCGGAGTAGGCCGCTTGCGGGGCGTAGGACTTGATCAGGGCCAGGACGCTGCTGATGTTGACGATGCTGGAACCGGGTTCCATGACCCGGCCGCATGCCTGCGCCGCCCAGTACAGCCCGTAGAGGTTGATGTCGACGACCTGCCGGAACTGCTCCGGGGTCTCGCGCAGGGCCGGGACCGCGGTGCCGACTCCGGCGTTGTTGACCAAGATGTCGATCCGGCCGAACTCGGCCATCGCGTCGTTGACCATGGCCTCGCAGCCGTCCGGATCAGCGATGTCGACTCCGACGGGAAGAGCACGCCGGCCGAGGTCCTCGATCTGCTTGGCCACCTCATGCAGCCGGTCGGTGCGCCGGGCGGCGAGGACGATGTCGGCGCCGGCCTGGGCCAGGGCCCGGGAGAACCCAGCGCCGAGGCCCGAGCTGGCGCCCGTGACCACGGCAACCTTGCCGTCCAGGCGAAAAAGGTCCAGCACATTCGTCACGATCGCGCCCCTTGGTGTCCGTGCGACAGCGCCCGCAGGCCCGCCGCGGCCAGCGGGACCACGGCTTCGCCGACGCTGTCGAAGCCGGTGCCGCGGGTCATGCCCTGCAGATGGCGGGCGTGGATGCCCTCGGCGATGACGGCGATCTTGAAATAGCCGAGGCCGAGATAGAACTCCAGCTGCGCGAGCTCGCGGCCGCTGGCCTCCGCGTAGCGCTGCGCGATGTCCGCGGCCGACGGCAAGCGATCGCTGGTGGAGGCCGCCGATCCGGCCAGCACGGGCGCGAACGCGGGGTCGGAGTAGACCAGGTGCAGGCCCAGGTCGGCGAGCGGATCACCGAGCGTGGCCATCTCCCAGTCCACCACCGCGAGGACCGTGGCCGGGTCGTCGCGGTCCAGGATGGTGTTGTCGATCCGGTAGTCACCGTGCACGATCGATGCGCCGCTCTCGGCCGGACAGGCCTGCGCCAGCCGGGCGTGCAGGGTGTCGATGTCGTCCAGCGGCCGGGTCTGGACCCGGTGCCACTGGTCGTACCAGCGCCGCACCTGACGGGCCAGGTAACCCTCCGGGCGGCCGAACTCGGCCAGCCCGATCGCCCCTGGCTCGACCTGATGCAACCGGGCCAGCACATCGACCAGGGCATACGCGCAGCGGGCGATGTCGGCCGAGGGCAGCGCGTGCAGCTGCTCGGTCGTGCTGATCACCCGTCCGTCCACGTGCTCGACCACCGAGAAGGGCACGCCAAGCACGTCGGGACCCGCCAGCGCCACCGCCCGCGCGACCGGCACCCCGCTGCCGCCGAGCGCGGCCACGACCTGGTACTCGCGGCCCATGTCGTGGGCCGATGGCGTCAGCCCGCCCAGCGGCGGGCGGCGCAGCACCCAGCGCTGCCGCCCGTCGGTGAGCACGAAGGTCAGGTTCGAGCGCCCGCCTTGCAGCAACTCGGCGCTCAGGCGGCCGTCGAACCCGGGCACGCGGGAGGCAAAGAACCGCTCAAGCGCGGGCAGGTCCAGACCTTCCAGGGTGGGGTCGACGGCCACGGTGCCTCCTACGGTCTAGCTCATGATGATTAGCTAGACGGTAACCCCGGCAACTCACCCGCGGCGAGCGCGTCGCCCGGGGTGCGGGTCGTTCAGCTGAAGGCGGCGATGCCGGTGATGGCCCGGCCCATGATCAGGATGTGGATCTCGTCGGTGCCCTCGTAGGTGCGTACGCCCTCGAGGTTGTTGGCGTGCCGCATCGGCGAGTACTCAAGCGCCACGCCGTTCCCGCCGAGGATGGTCCGGGCCTGCCGGGCGATGGCGATCGCGGTCCTGACGTTGTTGAGCTTGCCGAACGAGATCTGCTCCGGGATCAGGGTCCCCGCATCCTTCATCCGGCCGATGTGCAGCGCGACCAGCAGGCCCTTTTGTATCTCGAGCACCATGTCGACCAGCTTTTCCTGGGTGAGCTGGAACGACGCGATCGGCTTGCCGAACTGCCTGCGCTCCAGGGCGTAGGCCAGCGCCGCCTCGTACGCGTCGCGGGCGGCGCCCATGGCGCCCCACATGATCCCGAAGCGGGCCTCGTTCAGGCAGGAGAACGGGCCGCGTAGGCCAGCGGCCCCGGGCAGGATCGCCTCGGCGGGTACCCGTACGTCCGCGAGCGCGATGTCGCACTGGATCGAGGCGCGCATGGCCAGCTTCGGCTCGATCGGGGTGGCAGTGAACCCCGGGGTGTCGGCGGGGACGAGGAAGCCGCGGATGCCGTCCTCGGTGTGGGCCCAGATGACGGCGATGTCGGCGATCGACGCGAGGCCGATCCACCGCTTGGCGCCGTTGATGACCCAGCCGTCGCGGGCCCGGCGTGCCGTCGTGGTCATGCTGGCCGGGTCGCTGCCGGCTTCCGGCTCGGTCAGGCCGAAACAGCCGATCATCTCCCCGGCCGCCATCGGCGGCAGCCAGTGCTTCTTCTGCGCCTCGGTGCCGAACTTATGGATGGCGCTCATGGCCAGCGAACCCTGCACGCTGACGAAGGTCCGCAACCCGGAATCGCCCGCCTCCAATTCCAGCGCGGCCAGGCCGTACTCCACCGCGCTGCGGCCGGGACAGCCGTAGCCGTTCAGGTGCGCGCCGAGCAGGCCGAGCCGACCCATCTCGGTGGCGATCTCGACCGGAAACACGGCTTTCTCATACCAGTCCTTGATGTTGGGCCTGATGCGGTCGCCGACGAACGCCCGGACGGTGTCGCGCCAGGCGAGTTCGTCAGCCGACAACAGGGCGTCGAGACCGAGATAGTCCATCGCCAGGTCGGTCATGCTCATCTCCAGTCGTCGTCGGGCGCGCCGGCCGGCGTGGGTGCCGCCAATGGCGAGCGTATGCCCGAGGTCAGAGGACTTGGACGAGTGATGGGTCGCCACGAAGGCACGCGCGGCGGGTTGAAGCCGAGATGGCCAGGTGGTTCCGTGGGTGACGCCGGGAGCCCGTAAGCTTGGACTCCCGTGACTGACACGTTCTAAAAGCGTCGCGGACACTGGCGTTAGGGACCAAGGGGATTGCGGTGAACGCTCCCATCAGCATCAGGGACGTGGCCGCGCATGCGGGCGTATCGGTGGGCACTGTGTCCAACGTGATGAACCGGCCCGACATCGTGGCGGCCTCGACCCGTGACCGCGTGCATGCCTCGATCAAGGCCCTGGGGTTTGTCAGGAACGAGTCGGCCAGGCAGCTGCGGGCCGGGCGCAGCCGCATGATCGGCCTGATCGTGCTGGACGTGGCCAACCCGTTCTTCACCGACGTGGCTCGCGGCGTGGAGGACGAGGTGAGCAAGTCCGGCCTGGCCGTCATCTTGTGCAACTCTGATGACCAGCTGCCGAGGGAGAACGGTTACCTGGACCTGCTCGAGGAGAACCGTGTCCAGGGCATCTTGATCACCCCGGTCGCCGACGACCGGCACCGGCTCGCTCAACTGCAGGCGCGAGGCACGCCGGTGATCCTGGTGGACAGCAGGTCCCCGGCCCGCGGGCAGTGCTCGGTCTCGGTCGACGATGTGCTCGGCGGCGATATTGCCGTGACTCACCTGATCGGGACCGGGCACGAGCGGATCGCCTTCGCCGGCGGCCCGGTCAGCCTGCGCCAGGTCGCCGACCGCCGCGAGGGCGCCTTGCGGGCCCTGGCCAGGGCCGGTGCGGGCCCGGCCGAGCTGATGATCTTCGAGACACCGGCGCTCAACGTGGCCGCGGGAAAGGCCGCGGGCAGCGCCATCGCGGACACGTCCCCGCAGGACCGGCCGACGGCGGTCTTCTGCGCCAACGACCTGGTCGCGTTCGGCCTGCTGCAGGAGATGACCGAGCGCAAGATCAAGGTCCCGGCCGACATCGCTATCGTCGGCTACGACGACATCGACTTCGCCGCGGCCGCCGCCGTGCCGCTGTCGTCGGTCCGCCAGCCCCGGCAGCTGATCGGCCGCACCGCAGCCCAGCTGCTGCTTGAGGAGGCCACGGGCGCCGGCGGCCATCAGCACCGGCAGGTCATCTTCGAGCCGGAGCTCGAGGTCCGCCGGTCCAGCCAGGACGGCCCCCGCGCGCGGGCTGAAGCTCAGCCGGCCGGCGCCAGCTGGAGATCGGCGAGGCCCGCGTAGTAGGCGAACTTGAACGGGTTGAGCAGCTGGTGACGTTCGACCAGCCGCAGCTCAGCGGTGTCGGCGCCGCGCGGCTGGCTCGCTCAGGTAGAGTCCGGGTCGTGGACCAGGTGATGATAGACGAGCATGGTCGGCCTGAGCCTCCGCAGGAAGGCGGCGAGGCCGAGACGCTGCGGGGCTTCCTGACCTACCAGCGCGCTACGCTGGAGTGGAAGTGCCGCGGGCTGGACGACGAGCAGCTGCGGGTGACGCTGCCGCCCACGACGATGACGCTGGGCGGGATGCTGAAGCACCTGGCCTACGTCGAGGATTACTGGTTCACCGAGGTGATCGGCGGCGAACCGGAGCCGGAGCCGTGGGCGAGCGGACGCCCGGAGTCGGACCCCGACTGGGACTGGAACAGCGCCGCGACCGATTCCGGGGACGAGCTGCGGGCCCTGTGGGCCGAGCGGGTCAACCGGTCCGATGCCATCGTGCAGGCACGGCTCGGCCTGGATGGGGCCGCGGCGCTGAGCAAGTCGCACTGGGCCTGGGGCGGCCAGGGACGCGTCTGCCTCCGGTGGGTCCTGGCGCACATGATCGAGGAGTACGCCCGCCACAACGGCCACGCCGACCTGATCCGCGAGTCGATCGACGGCCAGACGGGCGAATAGAACTGCCAAGCCCGCACTAGCTGCACAGCCCGCACTAGCTGTCGAGGCCCAGGGTGAAGGTGGGCTTCGGCGAGGTCTCGGGCAGGCGGTGCTCGGCGGCGAGGCGGCGGATGGCGGTTCCGGTGGCGAGGAACTCGGTCGCGTGCTCGCCCCAGACGTGGTTGTTGACCGCGACGGTGACCCCCACGATGCCCGAGGACTTGGCCTGCGTAGCCTCCGCCTGCATCCTGGCCAGCGCGAGCTCGCGGGCCTCGTAGATGCCCTGGGTGAAGATCACCATTTCCTGGTTCTGGCCTGCCTGGCGCAGTGACTGCATCGCCGACTGATGGGCGATGTGGTACACGCAAACGCCAAGCACGAACGCCACCGGCACGGCGCCGGCCGCCAGCAGCCGGAAGAAGTCCTGAGCCGACAGGTCCGAGGTGAAGGCCCGGCCGTCCGGGGCCCGGTGGGCGCCTGCTGTGCCGCCGCCGGTGCTGCCCAGCGCGCGCACGGCGGTCCCGGTCGCGATGAACTCCAGGACGCCCTGGCCCCACACGTAACTCTGCAGGCGCAGCTGAACGCCGACGATACCGTCGGCACCGAGGTGGTCAGCCTCCGCCTGCATCCGGCTCATGGCCAGTTCCCTGGCGTTGTACATGGCCTGGGTCAGGACCTGCAGTTCCTGGTTCTGCGACCATCGTCCGATCTGCAGGCCAATGTGATAGATGGACGATCCGACCACGAAGCCAAGCGGCTCGAACCCGGCCTCGCCGAGCAGCACGTACTCGGACACCGACAAGTCGGAGGTGAAGACCCCCGCCGGAGAGGCGCCCGCGGTCTGCGCCAGCCTGCCCTCCGCGGCCTGCGGCTCCCAGGTGGCCCCGTCGCCGGCCTGTTTTCCACCGAAAAGTGGCATGTGACTCTCCTCCGGGCCAGATTATGGGAGTGCACGCTCTGGCATCCGAAGCCTACTCCCGGAACCGCCGGCACCACTCGCGCAGGCCGGGGCCGGTCGCTGGTGTCTTGTGCTGCGGCAGTTACCAGGCCCGTTTCGAATAAATTTTGATCTATGTGAGGGCGGGGCGGGTTAGTCGGTGAGGTCGTCGATTACTAGGCCTAGGCCGATGCCGAGCATCCAGACGTCCTTGGCTATGGCGATGCCCTGCTGGGTCGGGAACGGGGTGCCATCCTTGCGCATGCCGGGCGTCCTGGCGTACAGGCCGAGCAGGCCGCCGGAGAACGCGGTCAGGCCCGCGCCCACCACGGCGGACGGGATGACGGGCACCAGCAGGGCCGCGCCGAGCGCGATCTCGGTCGCCGCCAGCAGCCGGGCGAAGTCCTTGGGCTTGAGCTTGGCCAGGAACGGGTAGGTGCCGACGGCGAACCCGTGCAGCTGGGCCGCGGTCTCCTCATCGGCGGACCACTTGCCCACACCGGAGTTGAGGATGAACGCGCCCGCCGCGATGCGCGGCGGCAAATGCGAAGCCTTGGATATGAAGCGCATGTCTTCCTCTCGCACGCTGGGAACGCAAGCCACCATTGTTTCCCCACCCCGGACGGTAGTCACCGCCGGGGCACCGATTTGGTGATCAGGACGGGGGGCTGGCGGCGGCGTAGTGACCGGTGTGCTCGGCTCGCAGTCTGTACTTGAGCACCTTGCCGCCCACGGTCTCGGGCAGGTCGCCCGCGAACACCACCGACTTGGGGGTCTCGTAGCCCGCCAGGTTGGCCCGGCAGTGCTTGATCAGGTCGTCCTCGCTGGCCTGCGCCCCGTCCCGCAGGACTACGACCGCGGTCACCGCCTCGCTCCAGCGGGGGTGCGGCAACCCGATGACCGCGGCCTTGGCCACGTCCGGATGCTGGGCGAGCACCGCCTCGACCCGCAGGCTGGACACGTTCTCCCCGCCGGTCTTGACGATGTCCTTGTACCGGTCGACCATGATCCGCAGGCCGGCGTCGTCGTAGACGCAGCTGTCCCCGGAATGGAACCAGCCGTACCGGAACGCATGGGAGGTCGCGGCCTCGTCCCGGTAGTAGCCCGCCATCACGGCCGGGGACCGGTACACGGCCTCGCCCGCCACGCCGGGTGAGTCCGCCAGGTCGGTCCCGTCCGGGTCCAGCACCGTCGAGGCCAGGATCGGGCTGGGTACCCCGACGTAGTTGTCCTGCGGTGCCGTCGCCGCGTAGAGCTCCGGCCACTCGTCGGGCCAGAACCGGTGGCAGGAGATCGACTCGGTCTGGCCGAAGATCTCGAACGCGCACAGGTCCTCGCCGCAGTGCCGCTTCATCGAGGCCAGCGTGGCCGGGGGCAGCGCGGCCCAGCCGTAGACGATGACGGTCAGGCTGTGTGCGTCCAGCTCGGGCCGTGCGGTCAGCGCCGCGTCCACCGCCCGCACCATGGCCGGCGACCCGGCCCACAGCGCGGTCACCTGGTCTTCGGCGATCATCTCGGCGATGTGCTCGGGATTGGGCTTGCGGCCGAGCACCAGCGTGCCGCCGCTCAGGAAGACGGAGTAAGTGAACGGCTGATCACCTACGTGATAGATCATCGGCAGGTAGGTGCCGACCTTCAGGTCCGACTCCAGCCGTAGTCCGCGGGTCAGCGAGAGCGCGAACCCGAATCCGGCCGAGTAGCTGCACGCATGGGAGATCATCACGCCCTTGGGCAGCGCGGTGGTGCCCGAGGTGAACAGGATCTCCCAGATGTCGTCGGCGTGGATCTGGGCGTCCGGCTCCGTTACCGGCTGGCCGGCGATGAACTCGGTGAACGAGACGCTGTGCGGGGCAGGCGGCCCGCCGATGGTAATGGTGACTGCGGGCTGCAGGTCTTTGGCTTCGAACGGCTGCTCCGCCTTCGGCCACAGCTCGGCGTCTACGATGGCCAGCTTCGGCTGGACCAGGTCGATCATGGCAGTCACCAGGTCCGGCGCCATCATCGGGTTCAGCGGCGCGGCGACCAGGCCCGCCTTGGCGATGCCGATCTTGGCCAGGTAGGCCTCGACCGAGTTCTCGCAGAACAGCAGGACGACGTCGCCTTGGCTGAGCCCGCGGGCCAGCAGCGCGTGCGCCACCTGGTTCGCCGCCTGGTCGGCCTGCCGGTAGGTCAGCGCGGCGAACCGCTCGTCGGCGTAGGCGCCCGGCCGGCCCACGATGGCCAGCTTGCCCGGCCGGCTCCAGGTGACCCGCTCGATCAGGTCCCCGACGCTCATCCGCTCCCAGCGGTGGACGGCGCGCCGGTGATGCAGGCTGGTCACATCGAGGTCCACGGCGCCTCCATTAGCGTTGGGCCCTAGGGTAGCGGCATTAGTGATTCACGGTTCACTAATGTGTTAATATACGAGCCCATTTCGCTGTTGTGAAGCATGGAGTGACTCGATGACGGACGCGGTCAGCTACCGGGTGGACAACGGCGTCGCCTGGCTAACCATCGAGCGGCCCGAGGCCCGCAACGCGCTGAACGCGGCGGTACGGGAGGGCCTTTTCGCCGGGGCCCGGCGATTCAACCAGGACTCTAGTGCGGCGGTACTGGTGCTGACCGGGGCCGGGGACAAGGCGTTCTGCGCGGGCGGCGATCTGAAGGAGATGGCCGATACCGCGCTGACGGTGCCGCCACCGGACTTCGCCCCCCAGTTCGGCCGCAACATCGAGATCCCCAAGCCGACCATCGCCGCCGTCAACGGGGTCGCCTGGGCCGGCGGCTTCCTGCTCGCCCAGAGCTGTGACCTGTGCGTCGCGGCGGAGAACGCGACGTTCGCCATCAGCGAGGTGAAGGTGGGCCGCGGCGCCCCGTGGGCCGCGCCGCTTTCCTGGCTCATCCCGCCCCGGATCGCGCTGCAGATACTGCTCACCGGGGACCCGATCACCGCGGCGCGAGCTTGCGAGGTCGGGCTGGTCAATGAAGTGGTGCCGCTCGCCGAGCTGCGGTCACGGACGCAGGAGCTGGCCGAGCGGATCGCCGCGAACGCGCCGCTGTCCGTGCTGGCCGCCAAGCGCACCGCTTACCTGTCCCGGCCCGAGAAGTTCGACGAGGCCGAGCGGATCTGGGCGCCGGTCTATCACAGTGCGGACGCGCAAGAAGGGCCTGCCGCCTTCCGCGACAAGCGGAAGCCGGTCTGGACCGGGCGGTTACCGCAGGTGTTCGGCGATGTCGCGGCGCTGGGTCATGCGTTCTGCTGGTCGCGACGGCAGAGAAGGATGGCGCCGAGGACGGCTCCGCCGATCCCGAGGCCGGTGAGGACCGCCATACTCGACCAGTCAGGACTCGTGGCGGGGGCGGGAACCATGTGGAAAAACACGGACGTGTCCAGAAGCCAGTGACTGGTGTGCACCACTCCGCCCGCGAACTCGATGAGGAACGACCAGGCCAGGTAGCCGTAGACAACCGTCGAGGTCCGCCGCGGCCACGCGCCGAGCACCAGCGCGCCGAGGCCGAGCAGGAAAAGCCCCGGCGGGACGACGTTCAGGCCGGCCGTCACCAGCGACCAGAAACCGACCCGGCTGTGCTGGCTGGCGGCACCCGCCCAGGCCCCGATCCCGGCCAGCAGGCCAGCCGTAACGACGAGAAGGCAGGACAGGCCCAGCCGTCCGGCGAACCACGAGGTCCGGCTCACCGGGCGGACCAGGAGGTTCTCCAGGTAACCGTCGGCCTCCTCGGCCCGCATCGCGGTGATCTGGCCGGCCGAGATCAGCGCGATCAGGAGCGCGAGGATCAGGAACGTCAGGCCAAGGTCGTCCGCCACGAGTGAGCCGTGCCCGCCGAGCCGTCCGATCGCCTGGCTGATCCCTTGCGAGCCGGTGGCGTCCTGAGCGGACGAGGAGGCCGTGGTTCCGATCAGCACAGCGAAGACAGCGACGGCGAACAGCCAGCCGAGTGCGACCGGCCGCATCAGGCGCACGGCCAGGCCCGCGGAGCCGCCAAGCAGGGCCAGCTGCGGTGGTGACGAGTCGCGTCCGGGCCACGAGGCGGCCCCGGCGTCGCGGGTGCCGGCCAGGTGCAGCGTCACTGCGGTGACCGCAATCAGCAAGAGGAGGACCGGAAGCAGCGCCACCGGATCCGGGTTGGTGAGGGGCCTGGCTTCCTCGACCCAGCCGAGCGGGCTCAGCCACACCAGCCAGTGCAGGCCCTGGTTCGTGTCAGCCACCATGCGCAGGGCATAGGCCACGGCGAAGACGACCCCGGCCATGGCCGCGGCGCGCCGGCGGGTGCCGGCCAGCTGGCTGGCCAGCGCGCCGATGGCGAGGAACATGGCCGCCGCCGCCACCAGCGTGACAGAGAAGTACAGGCACTGGCCGAGACTGAATCCGGCCGACGGGGACCGGCCGGCGACAATCGCCCCGAGAGCTGTCGCTGCGAACAAGGCCAGCAACCCGGCACCGAGGCCTGCGAGCGACTGGCCCGCGGCGCGCCGGCGCGTGGTCTGGCCGGCCAGGAGCAGATCGTAGCGTCCGGCTTCCTCCTCGCCGCGGATGAGGCGGGTGGAGATGAGCAGGCCCCAGATGGAACCGAGGACGCTCAAGATGCCGACGAAGCGCCAGTCGGCGAAGCCGGCCACCGTGTTGACGGCGCGCTCCGACCCGAGGAGCGCGTTCATGGCGGTGTTCGACCCGTACGCGCGCGCCAGCTGGTCGCGCGACGCCTGGGTCTTGTAGGTAGAGGTGTAGGCGCGCGTCTGGAGGATGATGAACACGCCGAATATGAGGCCCCACAGAGCGCCCGACCGAGCGGCGCGGCGCGCCACCTGACGGGCGAGGACGGCTCCCGGGTAGCGGCCCGCGGCGGGGGCGAGCTCGCGCGGCGGCCGCTCGAGCAGCTGGCCGGTCATCAGCGTGCCGTGCCCGCCGGCGCCAGTCCGGCCAGGACCGGGGCCGCGCCACCGGGCCCGTACTGGGCCAGGAACAGTTCCTCGAGCGAGGGCTCACGGCTGAGCAGCTGGCGCACGCCGGTGCGGGCCAGGGCCTCGACGAGCGGCTCGATCGTCCCCTGCACCTCAAGATGGACATGGCGGCCGTCCACCACGGCTCGCTGCACGCCCGCCACCCCGGTCAGGTCGGGGGGCATGCCATCGAACGTGGCCTCGACGGTCAACGCCGAGAGGTGCCGCATCTCGGCCAGCGTGCCCATCTCGACCAGGCGACCCTCGCGCAGGATGCCCACCCGGTCGCACAGGGCCTCGACTTCGCTCAGGATGTGCGACGACAAGAACACCGTCTGCCCGGCCGAGCGCGCCTCGGCCACGCTGTGCCGGAACGCCTGCTCCATCAGCGGGTCGAGCCCGCTGGTGGGCTCGTCGAGCACGAGCAGGTCAGGACGCGTCATCAGGGCGGCGATGAGCAGTATCTTCTGCTTGTTGCCCTTGGAGTAAGCCCGCACTTTCTTGGACGGGTCGAGATCGAAGCGCTGGATCAGCTCGTCGCGGTACGCGGTGTCGACCCGGCCCTGGACCCGCCCCAGCAGATGAATCGTCTCGAACCCGGTGAGCGAGGGCCACAGGCTGGCCTCGCCCGGGACGTAAGCGAGCCGCCGGTGTGCCTCGACGGTCTGGCGCTGGCAGTCGAGCCCGAAGATCTCTGCCCGCCCC
>Ga0302235_10002817_pt1 | contig 12407 bp, 10 predicted proteins | sample II_Palsa_N3_3_FD_193577 | JGI IMG/M metagenome (GOLD analysis project Ga0302235, IMG submission 193577) | Peat permafrost microbial communities from Stordalen Mire near Abisko, Sweden - II_Palsa_N3_3 | ecosystem: Environmental > Terrestrial > Soil > Palsa > Peat permafrost | place: Sweden... | reverse complement strand
GGGCTCCTGCTGGACGGGAACGCCCTCGGCGGCCAGGGAGGCCACCAGCGCGTCGACCGCCTCGCGGGTGTCCACCTTGAAACCGAGGATGGCGCCGCTGCGACCGGACGCACCCTGGTTCCACTTGGCGGCGAAGGTCACGCTGTCGAGGTCGACGTCGAGGGGAGTGGCGTCTCCGTGGCGGGCGGACACGTGGTGTGCGTCCCAGACCAGGTCGCTCTCGTCACCGAAGTCCAGGCCGAGACGGGAGTAGAAGGCGCGACTCGCGGGGACGTCGTGCACGACGAGATTCACCTGGTCCAGGCGGATCGCTGTCATGGGGCCACCGTAGTGTCAGGGCCCGGTGGTCGCCGCGTACGGCGCGGCGGTCGCAACGCGGGTCTCAGCCCGCGAAGGCGCCGCCTCCCGCCTTGGTGACGAAACCGCCGCCGCCGCCGCCGAATCCACCGCCGCCGAATCCACCGCCGCCGAAGCCCCCCGCACCGCCGAAGCCCCCAAAGCCGGTCGTCCCGCCGCCGAGAGCGGTGGTGAGGTCGGTGTTGGACGACGGCACGGCCTCGGCGTAGTCGGCCAGGATGACGCTCTGGCCGTCCTTGAGGCCCGAGACGACCTGGGTGTAGGTGTCGCCGATCATGCCGATCTTGATGACCTTCCTGGTCAGGATGCCATTGTCGAGCAGGAGCACGTAGGAGTTGTCACCAGTCGTCTCAACAGCCGAAGTTGGCACGGCCACCACACCGGACACTGAGCCGGTGTCGATGACCACGTTGGCCGTGGAGCCAGTGAACAGTCCCTGACTGCCGCTGGGCAGACTGACGACGACGGGGTAGCTGTACTCGTCGTCACTGGACTGGACCGGACCGACCTGTGAGACAGTGCCCTTCAGCGCGCCGTTCACGCCGTCGACCTCGACCGTGGCGGTCTGGCCCACCTTGACCGAGGGCACCTGCGTGCTATCCAGCGTGCCCTGCACTTCGTAGGACTGGGTGCCGATGACGGTGATGACGTCGGTGCTCGAGTCCGCGCTGACCGTGTCACCCGGGGCGATGTCGACGGAGACCACCGTGCCGCTGATCGGGCTGGTCAACGTGCCCTCGTTCAGCGATTGCTTCGCGTTGATGAGATCGGCCTCGGCTGTGTCGATGGCGGCCTGGTCCGAGGCGATCTGCTGGGGCGTGTCGGCGTCGGCGCCGGACGACCCTGTGCCGCCACTCGCTCCCGCACCGGTCGACGCGCCGCCGGTCGATCCTGTGCTGGTCGTCGCCGCATCGGTGCTGGCGCCCGTCCCGCTGTTCCCGGCGTCGCTGACCGCGTGGGTGCCGGTGCCGGTGTTTCCGGTAGTCCCGCCCGTTGTCCCGCCCGTTGTCCCGCCCGAGGCCTCGGCTTCGAGTGCCTGACCCAGAGCGGTCTCGTCCTTCGACACCGCGGTCTGATCCTTGGACACTTGCTGCTCGTCTGTCGAAACCGTCTGCAGCGCCGACTCGCACGTGACCTGGCCAGTCGTGGTGCTCGTGTTCGCGGTGGTGCAGTCGCTCTGGGCCTGGGTCAGGTCGGCCGCCTCCTTGTTCTGGTCGCTCGAGAGAGTCGACTGATCGGCAGTCAGCGTGCTCTGGTCGGCGGTGACCGTGGCGCTCTGGCCACTCGTCGTACTGCGCGTCGGCGTCGTCGTGGTGGTAGACGACGACGGCGTGGAAGTCTGGGTCTTGCCGGCCGACGGCGTGGTCGTGGTCGTGGTCGAACTCGACTCGCTCTCTTCGTCCTCGACCAGCTTGGCCTCGTCGGCCTCGAGCGTGGATTGCGCCGACGAAACGGACTCGGTCAGGGCGGTGGTATCGAGCGTGCCCAGGGTCTGCCCGGCCGTCACCACCTGTCCAGGCGCGACGCTGACGGTGGCCACCTGGCCCTCGACCTGGAAGGCGGCCGAAGCGTCGGCGACCGGGTCCACGGTGCCGACGACATCGAGCGTGGTTCCGATGTCGGTGCGGGTCACGGTCGCCATGCGGTAGCCGGCGTCGCTGCCGCCGACTTCGGCCCAGGCGGCCACACCGCCGCCGAGCACGACGACGGCGACGATGGCGCCGATCAGGACGGCGCGCCGATGGCCGGCACGGCCCCAGCCCGAACGAGAGCCCGAATCAGGCACCAGTACCGCCCGGGGCGCCGCCGCCGCCACCACCGAAGCCACGCCCGCCGAAGCCGCCGGCGCCCGCGGTGCACGTGCCGCTGGTCGATGTGATCCGCACGGTGGTCGCCGTGACGGCGCCGGTCGTTGCCGCCGGGCCGAAGGCGCTGACGCAGTCGCCGACGGCCAGAGCGGTCGCCGCCGCCGTCTGCGTGGCGCTCACCGTGGTCGAGCTCGCCGTGGTGATCTTGAGCGTCTCGGTCTTTGGCTTGGTCGGCTTCTTGGTGGTCTTGCTCTTCGACCTGGTCGTGAACTGGCCCGGGCTGATGCTGATGCCGGACACCGTGATGGTGGAGCCGCTGACGCTTTTGACCTGGCCCGAGGCGATGGCCATGGAGGCGAACGCCTTGCGGAAGTTGGACGAACCACCGCCGCTGAAGCTCGGGCGTGTCCCGCCTTCACCACCGGCTCCGGCCCCTGGGAAACCACCGGCACCGCCGGCCCCTGCGCCACGGAACCCGCCACCGCCGGCGCCGCCAGCGAAGCCGCCGCCAGCGAAGCCGCCGCCGGTCGTGCCAGTGCACGAGCCCGACGAGCTGGCCGCAGTGACGGTGATGGTCTTTGCCGCGATCGTGGTCTTGGAATTCTTCGACGGCGTCCCGGTGGCGGTGACGCAGTCACCGGCGGTGACAGAGCTCACTGCCTCGGTCACCGTCTTGGAGAAGGCCGTGGTCGTCGTCCAGTTCACCGTGGTCTGCCCGGAGGTGGTGCTCTGCACCTCCATGCTCGATCCGCTGATGGAGGCCACACTGCCGGTGGCCCCTGTATTGGCCGGCGCGGAAGCGGCGCCGGCCGTCGAGGCGATGGCGGTGGCGGCGAGGAGCGCGGTGGCGCCCGTCCCGGCCAGACGCATGAAGCGCCGACGAGTGTTGCTCCCGCTGGTCAGTGACTGCATCGTTGTGATTCCTCTTTCTCTTCTCTGTCCTGTCATGCGTGTGGGGTTGTGTGCACGTGGGATTACTCGCTGCGGAGGGCGTCGATGGGTGCGAGCGTGGCCGCCCGGCTGGCCGGGTACACCCCGAAGAGGACTCCGATGGCCAGGGCGATGACGAGCGCACCGACGGCGGCCGTGGGGCTGGTCGAAATGGGGTCTCCGATCAACCCGGGTAGCCAGAGGACGCCCAGGAGCCCGGCCACGACCCCCAACAACCCGCCGACCAGGCCGAGGACCGAGGCCTCCACCAGGAATTGGCGCCGGATGACCCGAGGTGTGGCTCCGAGGGCCTTCCGCAGGCCGATTTCACGGACGCGCTCGGTGACAGACACCAGCATGATGTTCATGACGCCGATGCCGCCCACGATGAGGGAGATGGCGGCGATCCCGCCCAACAGAATGGTCAGTGTGTGGTCCACCGACGTGTTGGCGGCAATGAGCGACGCCTGCGAGGTGATCGTGAAGTCCGCATCGGCGCTGTCGGTAATGCCGTGGAGTTGCAGGAGGAGATGGTCCGCCTCCTGGTAGGCACCCGTCAGATCGGCAGACGAGCGGGCTTGGATGGCGATGGAACTGACCGAGTTGCGAGACGTGCCACCGAAGATCCGCTCTTGACCGGTCGTGATGGGGATGATCGCGGTGTCATCGGGGTCGGTCGTGCTCGACGTCGATGTCGAGGATCCCGACGACGTGAGCACACCCACCACGGTGAGGGGCACGCCGTTGACGTCGACGGTCTGGCCGACCGGATCGCCCCGGGTGAAGAGCTCGGAGGCCGTCGTCTCACCGAGGACCACGACGGCGTCGTGGTCCTTGACATCCTGGTTATCGAGAAAGCGGCCTTCGGCGACCGTGCGGCCACGGACCGTGAGCCATGATGGCGTCGTCCCCTGCACGGTCGTGGTGGCTGTCTCGCTCCCGGCCGTCAGCACCTCGGAGTCCGAGGTGATGCCCGCCACCGCCTTGATGTCAGGAGCGTCGACCGGTGAGGCGAGTGCTGACACGTCAGCCGTGGTCAAGGTCGATGCCGAGCCGAGCGCTCCTCGAACACCCGTGCTCGATGTCGAGGCACCCGGGGTGATGGTCAGGACGTTCGAGCCCAGGGCGTTGATCTCAGAGGTCACCTGGCCCGAGGCCCCCTCACCCAGACCGACGGCGATGATGACGCCGGCGATGCCGATGAGGATGCCGAGGACTGTGAGAAAGGAGCGCAGTCGGTGGCTGCGCACCCCGTTGACACCGGTCCGGAAGGTCTCGAGCCAGTTCATCGGATGCTCTCCAGGTACCGCCGGTCGTTCTCCGTGAGCAAGCCATCACGGATGCCGACCACGCGGCCAGCGGCCGACGCCACATCGGTGTCGTGCGTGATGAGGACGAGGGTGCGGCCGGACTCGTGCAGTTCGGCCATCAGGCGGAGGACGTCGGCCGCCGACTTCGAGTCCAGGTTGCCTGTGGGCTCGTCGGCCAGGATCAGGTCCGGTTCGGTGACCAGAGCCCGCGCCACGGCGACACGCTGCTGCTGGCCGCCGGAGAGCTCGCCGGGCCGGTGGCCGACACGTCCGGCCAGCCCGACGCGCCCGAGCGCCTGCATGGCCCGCTCCTTGCGCTCGGCCCGCGGCACCCCGGCGTAGACCATCGGGAGCTCGACGTTCTGCCAGGCCGTCATAGAAGGCAACAGGTTGAACTGCTGGAAGACGAAGCCGATGCGCCGGTTACGCACTTCGGCCAGGGCCGTCTCGCTCATGTGGCTGACGTCCTCGCCGGCGAGGTGGTACCCGCCGGAGCTGGGCACGTCGAGGCAGCCGAGGATGTGCATGAGGGTGGACTTGCCCGAGCCCGAGGGCCCGATGATGGCGACGTACTCGCCCTCGGTGATGGACAGGCTTACGCCTCGCAGCGCGGCCACGCTGAGGGTGCCGGTGCGGTAGACCTTGGTGACCCGTTCCAGCTGAATCACCGTGTCGCGCACCGGGGGAGTTCCCAGTGGGGGAGTGAGGGTCATCCGCCGAACCCGCCGCGGCCCGTGAAGCCACCTGCGCCGCCGCCGGTGAAACCACCCGCGCCGCCGCCGGTGAAGCCACCGAACCCGGTCCGACCGGTCGTGCCGCTGCCGCCCAGAATGCCGCCCGCGCCACCGCCGATCCCCTTGAAGGTGACCTCCCTTTCGAGCACCTTGTCGCCAGACTTGACCCCGCTGGTGATCTGAGTCTCGCCGTTCTCGGCCGCCCCCACGGTGACGTTCGTGACGACATGCTTGCCGTTGACCACCTTGGTGACGGTGGCCTGGCCGTTCGTCCCGTAGGAGATGGCGGCGGTCGGAACCTCGACGACGTCGTTGAGCTGCTTCACGATGATGGAGGTGTCGGCGGTCGCCCCTGCGTACAGGCCGGTCGGGTTGCCGGTGACGTCGACCACGACCGGGAAGGTGGTCACGTCGTCGCTCTCGGTGCCGATGAGGCTGATCGATCCCACCGTGCCGTAGACGGGGGTGGTGTCGCCCGAGGGCGTCACGTCCACCTGGTCGCCCACAGCGATCTCGCCGATTTCGGTGTCGTCGACCGTCGTGTTGACGATGTAGGAATCCGTGCCGATCACCACTATTTGGCCGCTGGACGAACTACCGGTCGCACCAGTCCCGGTGTCGCCGCTGGCCGTGCTGGCGGCGGCGGTGCTCCCGGTCGCGCCGGAGCTCCCGGTCGCGCCGGTACCTCCGGAGCCCGAGCCGGTCCCGGTCACCTGCTGGCCTGTCGTCAGGTCGACCGACGCCACGGTGCCGGAGATCGTCGACGTGAGAGAGGCGTCACCGAGGTTCGTCTGCGCGGTGGCCAAAGAAGATTCGGCCGAGGTCACCGACGCCTCGTCGGAGTCGACCGAGCTGGCGGCTGCGCCGGACGACTCGTCACTCGAGAGCTTGTCCTCGGCGGAGGTCACTTGGGCCTCCGCCGCATTGACGTCCTCCGAGAGGGCGGTGGTGTCCACGGTGGCCAGCACCTGCCCGGCGGTTACCGTCTGGCCGGCCTTCACGTTCACTGCGGTCACGGTCCCGGAAACGGCGAAGTTCTCGTCGGACTGGCTGGCCGGCTCGAGCGTGCCCGAGCTCGCCACCGTCTGCTGGATCGTGCCCGTCCTGGCCGTCGCCGTCACGGTCGTTACCGTCAGTCCCGGCGCCGTCGATGACCCCGACGTCAGCCAGAAGGTCAGCCCGACCGCGGCGGCGACGAGGACCACCGCCACGCCGATGATGGGCCAACGGTATTGCCGCCAGAACGACTGCGACTCCTCCGCCAGGACATTCTCGTCGTCGAGCGGCAATTCCTCTGTCAGATCCACTGGGTTCTCCGGCGCCTCGACCGATTCCGTTTTCGCCATACGGCCAGTTCAGACTGGTCATGTCACAGTCAGCAGAATTCCAGCTGTGAGCCCGCTTGGGGTTCTGCCTAAATGCTACCTAAATGCCCTGGTCAGAGCAGTTAATGCTCATTCGGGACGCAAAGAATGTGCACCGCGTACACCGAAGCGACTCCACAACAGCTGCTGCAAGGTGTCGCCCAGGCAGCGGTTCGATGGAGTGGGTCAGTCGCCGCCTCCAAACCTGGTCGGGCGGCTGTCGCCGGGACCACCCGCACGGCATACTGCGGACCCGTGGGGGAGGGGAGCGTGCGACAGGACTGCAGAGGGACCGGCCGGTGAAGCAGATCCGGGTCCACGGTCCCAACGACGTTCGCCTCGACGACGTCCCCTCGACGCTGCCCGGCCCGCGTGACGCCCTCGTCCGCATGGCGGCATGTGGGATCTGTGGCACCGATGTCTCCTTCGTGCACATGGGCGGCATCACCGGACGACCCATGGTGTTGGGCCACGAGATGGCCGGCGTGGTCGAGTGGGCCGGCACCGAAGTCCACGGCGTCGCACCCGGTGACCGGGTCATCGTCCATCCAGCGGACGAGGAACTGGGCAGGCTGGGCAGTGGCGCGGCCGAAGGCGGCCTCACGCCGTTCCTCCTCGTCCGCGAGGCGGCCAAGGGGCGACGGCTGTTCCCGGTACCCGACGAGATGGAGCTGCGTGTCGCCGCGCTGGCCGAGCCTGCCGCCGTCGGCATGCAGGCGGTGAACCAAGGCGAGATCGCGCCGGGGGACCGGGTGGCTGTGCTGGGCTGCGGCCCGATCGGGCTCCTCGCCATCGCGACGCTGGCCGATAGGGGCATCCGCGACGTGGTGGCCGTCGATACGAGCCAGCGACGGCTCGAGATGGCCCAGCAGTTCGGGGCCGCGCACGTGGTGAATTCCCTCGAAGCCGACCTGTGGGAGCAGCTCGCGCGCCTGCACGGCACCGTGCCGTTCATGTTCGGCCCGACGCCTGCCACTGACGTCTTCATTGAGGCGTCGGGATCGGACCGCCTCCTCGGCGAGGTCATCGAACATGGCCGGTACGGCGGGCGCATGTCCCTCGTCGCCCTGCACTACGCACCCGTGCCCACGAATTTCGTCCAGGTGCTCATGAAGCAGTTCACCATCAGAGGATCGTTCGAATACCCGCCGAGGTTCGAGGACGCCATTGAGCTCCTGGCGCGGCACGATCTGTCGGATCTGATCACCCACAGCCTGCCGCTCGAGCAATTCGACGAGGGGTTGGCCCTCTTGGAGGGCTCGAAGGAATGTGGGAAGGTCATGATCACTTTCGGAAGCGACGAATGACCAACCAGCTCCGGTTCGACTTCGCCGGCACCTCGGTCCTGGTAACCGGGGGGACCAGCGGCATCGGGCGGGCCATCGCCTCGGCCTTCTCGGGCTCCGGCGCTGACGTCACTGTCACCGGGACTCGTCCCGATACCGGCCACTACGACGTCGACCTGTCCTCCTTCTCCTACCGGCCGCTCGAGATGCGGGACCACGGCGCCGTCGAGGAGCTCGTCGGGGAGTTCGAACGGCTCGACGTGCTCGTGAACAACGCCGGCGCGAACTTTCCCGACGGGCGGGACGAATGGGACCCCGATGGCTTTGCGGCCGCCCTCGATCTCAACGTGAAGGGTGCCATGCGCCTGACCATGGGGCTCCGGGCGGCACTCGGCGCCAGCACGATGACGGGGGGCGCCAGCGTCGTCAATCTCGTGTCGATGACGGCATTCCGTTCGACCACGATCGTGCCCGGCTACGCCGCCGCCAAGGCAGCCTTGATCACGCTGACCCGGAACCTGGCCGCCTACTGGGCCGAAGACGGCATCCGGGTGAACGCGGTGGCCCCAGGCCTGATCGACACCCCGATGACCGCACCGATGCAGGCCTTTCCGCAACTGCTGGAGGGCGAGCTTGCCCGTGCGATCCTGCGTCGCATGGGCACCCCCGCCGAGGTGGCGGCCGCCGTCCTCTTCCTCTCGAGCGAGCCCGCGGCCTTCATCACCGGGAGCACGCTGGCCGTCGACGGCGGCTACCTCGCCAATTGAAGGAGCCGCATTGGGCGACGTGATCGCGATCGATGACCTGGCCACCCCCGTGCTCAACGACGTCCAGCGCATGGCGATCGACTACGGGGAGACCAAGACCACCGTGCTCACGGTCGACGCCGTGTGCGACGCCGCGCGGGCGCGCACTGGCCTGGTCGACTTCGGCAACGAGGACTTCGCCGTGCGCCTCGGGCTCCAACTGGAGGAGATGGACGCTGATGAAGAGCGCACCGGCATCGGGAGGCTGATGATGTTCGGCGACTGCGTGCGCGCCGCTTCCAACCGCCTCCTCATCCACGACTTGCTGATTCGCCATCCCGAGATCCTCGAGGTCCCGATCACCCGACCGATCATTGTGGTCGGGCTGCCGCGTTCGGGCACCACTCACCTCGTCAATCTGCTGGCGGCCGACACGCGTTTCCGTTCGATGCCCCTCTGGGAGGCCTACGAGCCGGTCCCGAACCCGAAAGACCCCCCCGAGCTCGACGGGGCCGATCCGCGTTGGACCCGCTGTAACGGCATGTGGGCGGCCATGCAGGCCGCGGCGCCGCTCGTTGCCGTGATGCACCCGATGGAGCCGGACCACGTGCACGAGGAGATCGAACTGCAGATGCCGGACTTCTCGAGCTACACGCTCGAGTGGGTGGCCAGGGCCCCGCGGTGGCGTGACCACTACCTCGGCCACGACCAGACTCCGCACTACGCCTACATGAAGTCGGTGCTCCAGATTCTGCAGTGGTGCAATCCCAGGGAGCGCTGGGTCCTCAAGTCGCCCCAGCATCTAGAGCAACTCCGACCCCTCCTGCGCACCTTCCCCGACGCCGCCGTCGTCGTGACCCACCGAGATCCGGTGGCCGTCGTCCAGTCCACCGTCACCATGGCCTGTTACGGCGCACGCACGGCCTACTGGACGACTCGGCCGGAGTGGTACCGCGACTATTGGACCGAGCGCATCGGCGCGTTGCTCGATGCGTCATTGCGCGATCGGCTGCTCCTGGCGGAAGATCGCACCATCGACGTATTCTTCGACCAGTACATGGCGGACGAGCTCGGCACCGTCGAGCGCGTCTATGACTGCGCCGGGATCGCACTCACCGACCAGGCCCGGTCCGAGATCTCGGGCTACAAAGACGCCCACCCCCGCGGAGGAGAGGGGAGGGTCGCCTACGACCTCCGTCGCCACTTCGGGGTCACGCCCGAGGAAGTCCGGGCGCGCTTCGGGGCCTACCTCAATGCATTTCCCGTCCGGACAGAGGTCTGATGTCGATCGAAGACCAGGTGGACGAGCTCATCCGTACTCGGCCGGGACGAGAACTCATGCAACCCGTCTACGACGACCCAGCTCGTCCCGTGGCCGAGGGCATCTACCGCTCGGGCGGTTGCACCGCCGCCTACCTGTTGCTGACGGACCGCGGGCGCATCATCGTCAACACCGGCATGGGCTTCGAGGCGCCCCACCACAAGCGGGTCTTCGATGCCATCCGACAGGGTCCGACCCATTACATCATCACCACGCAGGCCCACGTCGACCACGTCGGCGGGGTGGACCTCTTCCGGGAGGACGGCACCGCCTACGTGGCCCAGCAGAACAACCAGCTGTGCCAGGCCGACGATGCCCGCATCCGAGCCTTGCGCATGCGCACCGCGGGGATCTGGTTCGACACGCTGGGAACCGACGCGCGCCGCATCGCCAGCGAAAACCCCGGCGTGTCGATGCGCCAGGCCGAACCGGTGCCCGACATCACGTTCGACCAGCTGCTCGAACTCGACGTCGACGGCCTGCGCCTGGAACTGTACGCAGCAGTAGGGGAGACCATCGACAGTGCGATCGCGTGGCTGCCCGAGCGCCGCACCGCGCTGATCAGCAATCTCTTCGGGCCGCTCTTCCCTCATTTCCCGAACCTCAACACCCTGCGGGGGGACCGGTACCGCTTCGTCGAGCCCTATCTGGAGAGCGTGCGTACCGTACGCGCCCTCCGGCCCGACGTCCTCATCACCGGGAGGCACGACCCGATCGTCGGCGAAGACCTGATCGACGCCAGCCTGGCCCGGCTCCACGGCGCCGTGGACTACGTCCACGAGAGGGCCCTCGAGGGGTTCAACGCCGGAGCCGACGTGTCGACCCTGATGGAGCAGATCGAGCTGCCGCCCAACCTCCACGTCGGCCAGGGCTACGGCAAGGTCTCCTGGGCCATACGTACCCTCTGGGAGAGCTACGTCGGCTGGTTCAGACTGCAGTCGAGCACCGAGCTCTACCCCGACAGCACCGGTCGCGCCTTGGCGGAGCTCACGGAGGCGGCCGGGACGGACGCCGTCCTGGACCGGGCCGAGGCCGCATTGGCCCGAGGGGAAGCCCCCCTGGCCATCAGGCTGGGCGAGGCCGTCGTCGCGGCGGAACCCGACTCAGCTCGGGGCGTTGCCGTGGTGTGCGCCGCACACCGCTTCCTGCTCGAGCATGGCGGGGATATCAGCTTCTGGGAGAACGGTTGGCTGCGCGACCAACTCGCGCGTTGGGAGCCCTGACTGACCATGGACCATTACCACGTCGGCATCGTCGTGACGGATATCGATGCCGCCAGCACCAAGCTGAGTGACCTCCTCCGCGTCACCTGGGGGCCGATCATGCATCTCGAGGCCGTGGAGTACCGGGACGAGAAGGGTGACGACGTTGTTCTGCCGACCACCATGCGGTACTCCACGGGGACCCCGTGTCTGGAGCTCATCCTGGAGGTCCCCGGATCGGTCTGGGTCCGCAACGAATCCAGCAACCTGCATCACATCGGATTCTGGAGCGACTCACTGGGTGACCAGAGCGGCGCGTTCAGCGCCGCCGGATGCCCCCTGCAGCTGTGTGGCCGGGCCGGTGGCTCAGCACCGGCGTCTTTCGCATATCACCGCGATGACGAGCTCGGGATCCGTATGGAACTCGTCGACGCGTCCATGCGCGACGTTATGCAGTTCCTCTTCGAGCCTCCACCGCCAGGAGACTGACCAGAGGGGTCTTCCCAGGGTCATGGCCATTTCCAGCCAGACCGGTTTCACAGGAGCGGCGCAGCTGGCCCTGGCCTCGCCCCGATGCCGAGGGGGGATCCTGTCCATACAGCTGAAGCGGCACCGGGAGCCCCCCCTGCACCCCCGATCCTCCCGGTGCCGCCCGGCTCCCTCCGTCAGGGCCGCTCGGTACGGTGGGCCATCACACGTTGCATTGCCCCTGAACAGAGCCCTGCAAGATCCGGCGAAACGAACTGCCCGCGCATCCTTCCGTCGCCTCGAGACGGGCCCGATCGGGGTCCAACCCGCCGAGAAGGGCAAGCCCCCTGACCTGGCCTCCTGTTCTGGAATTACCGCCGATAAGGTTCATTATGTTAAGTCATACGGAATTCTCAGGAGCGGTCACTCGTCGGCTGGACGCGACACCGCTCCTCCGGTCCGGCCCTCACAGGGCACGGCCCGCAGGGCCGGCCCGTCACTGGCGGCGTGGCGCAACAAACGAGATCTGAGCAGTCAACGGACGATCGCATCGCCGTCAGTTCGCACCGACCGGATTCCGGACGTCAGCCGTGCGTGGCCAGATGAGACGCCGACAGATCCGGGGCCCCCGGGGCCCAGCCGAGGGATTTCGAAGGCTCTCCGGGGCTCTCACGGGTGCGGCCGGCGGCGCCGGCAACCAGACTGGTGCTCGACCAGGCGACGACCCGGGCCGACGGTCGCCGAGGGGCGATCGTGCCACGTTGCCGGACCTGTCCAAAAAACCTCTTGCTTTTGATGCTTGATTTCATTAAAGTGACGGTCCGTAAGGCCCCTCCGTTAAAGGTTCAATGTCCAAGCGGATGAGAAGGCGAAAGACCTGC
>Ga0302235_10002816_pt1 | contig 12409 bp, 13 predicted proteins | sample II_Palsa_N3_3_FD_193577 | JGI IMG/M metagenome (GOLD analysis project Ga0302235, IMG submission 193577) | Peat permafrost microbial communities from Stordalen Mire near Abisko, Sweden - II_Palsa_N3_3 | ecosystem: Environmental > Terrestrial > Soil > Palsa > Peat permafrost | place: Sweden... | reverse complement strand
CCGGGTCGCCACGATCATCTTCGCGGCGGCGCAGCTGGAATGACGCCCTGTCTGGTGGTGACGGCAGGCCCGGACGTGCTGCCCCGGAGCGGCGTGAATCGCCTGCGCCCCGCCGGCGGGGATGTTCCTGCCCGGCTGCCGCACATACCACCAGAACCGGGTCCGCAGGTGTGCCGGGAGCACGACCCGGATCATGGCAGCGTCTGGACCTCAACCGATAGGACGGCAACAGCACGTCCAGTCGCGCCAGGTACTCCTACCACGGCCCGCTGACATCCTGACGCAAAGCGGCCGCCAAAATCATCGCCACGGCGGGCATCGCGCACACGCCGCGACCGGCAGTTGCACGCCGCAAATTAGCTGGTCATCGACACATCACCGGCCAGGAAGATTGCTACCGTGACCGGGTGCTCGGTGCGGGCTGGACGGAGGTCGTGGCCTTGGCGGCGGCGTTCGCCATCGCGGTACTGGCCACGCCCGCGGGGATCTCCGGGGCGGTGCTGCTGCTCCCCTTTCAGGTCAGCGTGCTGGGCACGCCGAGTCCGGCGGTCACGCCGACCAACTTGCTCTACAACGTCGTGGCCACTCCGGGCGCGCTGTACCGCTACTGGCGGCAGGGGCAGACCGGCGGCCGGCTCGCCCTGGTCCTCATCGCCGGGACCCTGCCCGGCGTGATTGCCGGATCAGTCATCCGGGTGGAACTGCTGCCCGGGGCTCACGTCTTCGACCTCGTGGTGGCGGCAGTGCTTGTGCCGCTCGGCGGATGGCTGGCGCTGACCAGGCCGACCCGGCCCGGAACCGAACCCCGGCCCGCACGCATCGTTCCCCGGCCGGTGCTTATCCTGCTCGCGGCGCTGGTGGGCTGCGTCGGCGGGATCTACGGCATCGGCGGCGGCTCGATCCTGGCTCCCATCCTGATCGGCACCGGACGGCCACCCCGGGAAGTTGCCCCGGCCTCGCTGGCGTCCACCTTCGTGACCTCGGTCGCAGGAGTGATCACCTTCCTGATTCTCTCGGTCCATCACCACGGGCCGGTCGCCCCCGACTGGCCCGCCGGAATCGCGCTGGGCATCGGCGGCCTGGCAGGCGCTTACACCGGTGCCCGGATCCAGCACCGGCTCCCTGACACGCTCATCCGCCGGGTGATGGGTGTCCTGGTGATAGCTATCGGTGTCCACTACCTGTGGTCGGGCCTTGGCTGAGTCACCCCCGAGACGCGAAGCTGGGCTCCGCAGAGCACGCACCAGCGTCCGTTCGGGACATATGAATTTGATCTTCTGGGGGCTCAGGCCGGGACGAGGCTAGTTGACGGCTATGTCCGGGAAGGCGCGGATGACTGCGGCGGTGCGGCTGGTCACCTGTAGCCGGCCAGCCGGGGCCGCGGAGCAGGAACAGCCGGACGGTCCGGCGGGACCGGCCGAGCGCGCCGACGCGGGCAGCGAGAGGGACAGGTCGTGCTCGAGGCCCAGTGGCCGGTAATAGTCGGTATGCATGCCGGTGCCGTGCCATTGCCGGACGGAGTAAGTCCGAGATCTTCGTAATGCTGCGCAGGTCACCGCTGCGGTCGGGGTAACTGCACGAGGCGCAGTCCCAGAAATGCTTCCAGTGCACCAGGCTCAGGTCGTCATCGTCCCAGCCAGCGTCGACCGGGACACCTTGCACGAACCATGCCGCTCGCTGGTCGCTGTCGTATCCGGCGAACGATAGGGCGTCACAGCGGACCTGGTCCATCAGGTCGCTCAGCAGGGATGGCGGCAGTCCCGCCGCGGGGAGATCGGCGCGGTGGTCGCTGAAGATCCCCGCAAGCACGCGCGGGTCCGCCTCGCGGGCTTTAGCCGGCATTCCTATCACTTCCCTTGCCCGGCGAGGTTCCAAGATACCCGCTCGACCTGGTCGCTGGCATACGCGGAACGTCCCATAGCGGCCGGGCCGCGGGCCCGCACACACTGGGAGCCGGCCGGAAGGAGGTGAAGACCCAGATGCATCCCTACTTCATCAATCAGGCCGCCGAAGTACGGCAGCGCGAGATGCTGGCAGACGCCGAGCGGCGGCGTATGGCACGGCAGCTCGCGAGGCAGGCCAGAGCGTCACGCATCGAGCGGCGAGCCGAGCGGCGGATGAGCCGGGCGAAGGGCAAGGCGCTGCGGCTGCGCTCAGAACTCGAGTGCTGAGCTCGTCGCCCGACCGAGCCGGCCAAGCCCGTGCTGAGGCACTTGACAGCAACCACACAGTGAGTAACACACCTATCAGAGGAGCAAGCAATGCCCAGGTTCATGGATTACCACGGCGACCTGAAGCTTCCGCAGGAAGCCATCGACCAGATCGCCCAGGGAGCGCGGGAAGGCGCCGCCGACGAGTTCGGCGTGCGGCAGATCGAGCTGTAGCATCACGAGGCTCTGCACGTCCCATGCGGTGACGTGCACCAGGTAGACGGCCTGCTCTAACGGGCGAGCGGGCTGGCCACGCGGTGCCGGTCCGGCCGCGGGGCCATTGCTAGCCGAGGGCGGCGAGGCCCAGCAGGTCCACGCAGGTCAGGTCGTGGATCTTGACGAAGACCATCAGTACGCTGTCGCACGACCGGCAGCGGACGACCGTGCCGGGCGCCCGCAGGTAGACCGCGAGCTCGGCGACCTGGCGGTCGGCACCGCAGCTTTCGCAGACGCTGGCAGCATCGGTCATCTCGATGCCGAAGACCTCCTGCAGCAGGCCACCGATGGCGTTGCCGTCGACTGCTTCCATCAGGTTCCTCCCGTGGCGCCGAACCGCTCGGTCTTCACCCGCTCCGGCGGGTAGCCGGACTGCACCAGGGCCTGCGACACCGCCTCGACGAAGCTGGTCGGCCCGCAAACGTAGGCCAGCGGCATCGCGGCGGCCGGCCAGGCCACCTCGGCGAGCAGGGCCGCGTCCGCCCGCCGCGCGTAGCCTGACCAGCCCGGCGGCTGGCTGCGGGTCAGCGTATGGATGACCTCGACGCCGCTGGGAGGCTGGTCGAGCTCGGCCCGGTAGATCACGTCGTTCAGCGTGCGGGATGAATACAGCAGCCGGACCGGAACCGTGCTGCCGGTACGTTCGCGGTGTCGCAGGATCGACCGCAGCGGCACGATCCCCGACCCGCCGGCCAGCAGCAGCAGTGGCCCGCCGTTCTCGGGCTCCCAGACGAAGTAACCGCCGATCGGCCCCCGCAGCTCCAGGTCGTCCCCGGTCCGCAGCTCGTCGGTGAGATAAGGCGAGACCTCGCCGTCATCGAGCCGTTCCACGGTGATCGCCACCGGCTCGCCGGGCGCCGACGCGATCGAGTAGGACCGCTCGGCCACGTAACCGTCCTCGTCGGTCAGCCGGATGTCCAGGTGCTGCCCGGCCTGGTGGCCGGGCCAGTCCGGCACGTCGAGCGTGAGCGTCCGCACCGAGGCGGTCTCGACAGTTACGGCGCTGACCTTGGCGACCTGCCAGGTCAGTCGCCGGCGTAGCGCTGTTCCCGCCATGGGTCTCCGTAGATGTGGTAACCGTAGTTTTCCCAGAAGCCCGGGTCGTTGGTATCGCGCAGTTCCAGGCTGCGCACCCACTTGGCGCTCTTCCAGAAGTACAGGTGCGGCACGAGCAGCCGGGCCGGCCCGCCGTGCTCAGCGGCCAGCGGCTGACCGTCGTAGGCGTAGGCCACCCACGCCTTGCCGCCGGTCAGGTCCGCCACCGGCACGTTGGTCGTATAGCCCCCGTCGCAGTGGGCCATCGCGAACGGGCCGTCATGCCCGGCCAGGTCCAGCAGTGTGTCCACCGACACGCCCTGCCAAGCCGTATCCAGCTTGGACCACTTCGTGACGCAGTGAATGTCGACGGTCACGTCCTGGGTCGGCAGGGCGCGGAACTCCGCCCAGCTCCACGTCTTCTGCTGGCCGCTACGGCCGATGGAGAAGGTCCACCGGTCCAGGGCCGTGTGAGGTGTCGGGCCGGCTGACAGGACCGGGAAGTCCTTGGTCACGTACTGGCCCGGCGGAACCCGGCCCGCGTTCTCCGCCGGGTCCTGGCGTCTGCGGTGGAATCCGCGTGAAACAGGGCTCATGACCGCCATCTTCCCCCATGGCAGCCCAGGCGACACCCTCAATCCTGACCTAACCTAACCGCATGGTGGGGCTGCTTACCCGGGCTCAGTTCAGCTGAGCGCGGCGAGCAGGTCGTCCAGAGCGTCCAGGTTGTGCGCGCTGACCACGGCGTCGCAGTACGGCCAGGCCGCGGCCATGCCGCCGACCTCGGGCCGGTAGCGCGGCGACTGGGTGCGCGGGTTGGCCCACACGATCTTGTACGCCACCCGGGACAGCCGGGCCATTTGCCGCCCGAGCAGCTCGGGGTCGCCGGTCTCCCAGCCGTCGGAGATGATCAGCACCACCGCGCCGCGGGCCATGCCGCGGGTACCGTAGCGGTCGTTGAACTCCTTGAGCGCGGCCCCGATCCGGGTCCCGCCGGACCAGTCCGGGGCGGCCTCACCGGCCTTGGCCAGCATGGTGTCCGGGCTGGCCGCGGCCAGCGCCGGGGTCAGCCGGGTCAGCCGGGTGGCGAAGCTGAACACTTCGGGCCGGTTCTGGCCGCCGCGTACCTTGCCCCCGTTAAGCGCGTAGAGCAGCAGGAGCAGGGCCCGGGCGTAGGGCTCCATGGAGCCGGAGATGTCGCACAGCACGACCAGCCGGCGCGGCCGGACCACCCGGGCCCGGTGAGACAGCCGGATTACCTCGCCGCCGGAACGCCGGGCCTGCCGCATGGTCCGGCGCAGGTCCGGCCGCTTCCCTTTCGGCGAGCCCCGGTACCGGCGGGTGCGCCGGGGCGGGATGGCGAGGGTCATCTCGCGCATGAGCGTGATGAGCTGGCTCAGTTCAGCTGGGGACAGCTCGGTGAAGTCGCGGCCGCGGAGCTGTTCGGTGGCCGACGCCACCCGGCGCAGGGCCGGGGCCTCGGGCAGGTCTTCGCCGCCATCTTCGGACGGCGGTCCGGCCTCCGCCAGCTGCAGGCCCGACGTCAGGCCGCCCGGATCCCCGGCGGACGAGCGATCCGCCGGCAGGCCGCGGTCGGCATCGGGGCGCGGGAAGGACGGCTGGACCGGCGGTAGCTGGTGGCCGAACGGCGACGGGCCGCCGAACACGGCTGCGAAGACCCGGTCGAAGACCGGCATCTGGGCTGGGTCGGACACCATCGTGGCCAGGGCGCAGGCCCTCAGCTCGGCCAGGGAGGTGGCGTTCATGACGGTCGCGGCCCGGGCCAGCCGCTCGCAGCGGTCCGGGCCGACCGGCAGGCCGGCGCGGTGCAGGGCGACACCGAACGCGGCGGTCATGGCGGCCACGTCCGGCGGGACCACGAGCGTGGTGACGGGCCATTCAGTCACGGGACCGCCGGGCCGGTCAAGGGGAGGCTCGGTCCCGGGAGGCTCAGTCAATGATGCCGACCACCGGGGCCAGCCCAGCCTGGCGCACCGTTTCTTCGTCCTCGGGGTACTTCAGTACCGTGCTCAGCGTCTGGTCGGCCACCGGTACGGCCAGCTCCTGCTGGCCGAACACGCTGACCGCGAAGGCCCACGCGATGGCCTCGGAGATGCCCGGCGGCTTGGTCAGGTCCAGGACCCGTAGCCGCTGCACCGCAGCCGCGACCTGGCCGGCCAGCCGCTCCCCCGCTACCGGCACCCGGCGGCGGATGATCTCGGTCACCCGGGCCGTGTCCGGGTAGGCGATCCAGTGATAAAGGCAGCGCCGCTTCAGCGCGTCATGCAGGTCCCGGGTCCGGTTCGAGGTGAGCACGGTGACCGGCGGCAGCACGGCCCGCTGGGTGCCCAGCTCGGGGATGGTGACCGCCGACTCGGCCAGCAGCTCGAACAGGAACGCCTCGAACTCGTCGTCGGCCCGGTCGACCTCGTCGATGAGCAGGACGGCGGGACGCGGCCCGGGATGCAGCAGCGCGGTCAGCAGCGGCCGGGACAGCAGGTACTCAACGGAGAACAGGTCCTTGTCCCGGATGTGCTCGCCCGCCGCTTCGGCCAGCCGGATGGCCAGCAGCTGGCGCGGGTAGTTCCACTCGTACAGCGCCTCGGAGGCGGCGATGCCCTCGTAGCACTGGAGCCGGACCAGCGGGGTGTCCAGCGCGCTGGCCAGCGCCTTGGCCGCCTCGGTCTTGCCCACGCCCGGCTCGCCCTCGAGCAGGATCGGCTGCCCCATCCGGACGGCCAGGAACAGCGCCGAGGACAGCTGCTCCCCGGCCAGGTAGCCGACGCCCCCCAGCGCGTCCGTCAGCGTCCCGACCTGAGGAAACCGGGCATCCAGATCATCGATCACAAAGCCCGAGTTTATCGTCAGCTGACGGCCGGGTCCGTGCGGAAGGAGCGGCCGGGTCAGCGGTGAGCCTGCCGGAAGGTGCCCACGGTGACGGCGCCAGGCGGCACACGCTGTTCCGGGCCAGGTCCAGGCTGGTAGTCTCATGGTGACTACGGATATCCGCCGGAGAGGCCCACATGACCGCCGAGACGACCGGTGCGGTGCCGTGGCCCGATCAGGGGTCCCGGGCAGTGCGGCGCGTGGTCCGGCCCGTGGTAGGGGTGCTGGCGGACGGGACTCCGTACTATGCCCCGATCGGCCAGATCGTCTCCGACGGCACCACCGTCACCTGCCATCTGTGCGGCCGGGCACTGAAGTCGGTGGCCGCCCACCTGCGCGCGCATGGCTGGACCAAGGCGGCCTACTGCGAGACCTTCGGCCTGGAACGAGGCCAGCCCCTGGAGGGCCAGGAGACCAGGAAGCGCCGGGCGGCGTCGTTCGCGCCCCGGCTGATCTTCGACCCGGCCATCCGGGCGGGCAGCGCGGCGGGCCGCCGGCGCGCGGCTGCTGGTGAGCTATCCCGGGATGCGGCCCGTGCCAGCACTGGCCGCGCGCTGCCCGAGCAGCGCCGCCGCAAGGCCTCCCGGGCCGCGGCTGCCGCGTCCAGTGAGGTGGCGGTGCGGGCCAACCGGGAGCGCGCCGCCCGGCACCGGGCCGAGGTGGCCGCCCGGGTGGCCAGGGACCAGGGCTATCCCACTTTGGGTGCGTATGTGCTGGCCCGGGTGGCGTCGGGGGTAAGTCTGGCCGCGATCAGCCGGGAAGCCGGGTTGCACAAAGACTGGCTGCACCGGCACCTGGCTGAGGTGGACCCGGCCGTCGCGGCGGCGGTCCGGCAAGGGCTGGCCGACCGGGACGGCCCCCGGTGGCTCGAGGCGGTGGCCGGACTGGGCTTTGCCGACGTGTCCAGCTACCTGCGCGACCGGCACCTGGTCCGGCACCAGACGGTCAGCGCGATCGCTGGCGAGATCGGGATGTCGAACCACGCGGTGGCCGCCGCGCTGACGCGGCACGGCCTGGCCCGCACCGCGCACGCGGGCAAGCGGAAGGCCGCCCGGGAACGCGTGGCGCAGGTCGCAGCCGTCCTCGGCGTGGACAGCGTGCCCCGTTACGTGGCTGAGCGCCGGGCGGCGGGCTGGACCTGGCAGGCGATCGCGGCGGAATGTGATCAGGCCCCGTCTTGGCTTCGCCGCCAGTCTGCCCTTCCCGGCGCCTGACCGCCACCTGGGCCGCCGGTGTTCCTACCGGGCCGGCCACCGTAACGCGGGCGGGGAACGGGTTACTGGCGCCGTCGGCGGCGCCAGATCAGGACAGCGGCCAGCACCGCCAGCAGCGCTCCGGCCGGGGCCGCGATCCGCTTGAGTACCGGCAGGCCGGCCACCTGGAGCAGGTTCAGCGAGTCTTCGCTCCGAACCGGCGCCACGGTGGGCGTGGTGCTGGCCGGGGTGCTAGCTGCGCCGGTGTCGGCCATCGGACTGATGCCATTGGTGGCCTTCGCCGCGGGCTCGGGCTCGGGCTCGGGCTCGGGCACGGCTGGCTCCGGGGTTGCCACCGGAGCAGGACCGCTCCCCGCGGTCAGCATGGCTGCCAGGTTGGTGGCGAAGATGCCGATGAGCTTGGCGCTGACGTCAGCCATCACGCCCCGGCCGAACTGAGCCGGGCGGCCGGTCACGTTCAGCGAGGTGTGTACGGTCACCTCAGTCTGGCCGTCCTGGCCGTGCAGTTCGGAGCAGACCGTGGCGGCGGCGGTGCCCGAGCCACGGGTTTCCTTGCCGGCCGCCTCCAAGGTGACGACTCCGGCGTCCCGGTTCCGCTCGGTGAACCGCGCGGTGCCGGCGTAGGTTATCGAGATCGGGCCGACCTTGACCTTGATCCGGCCCTTGATCTCGTCGCCGTCTACCGTGTCGAGGGTGGCGCCCGGCATGCAGGGCGCCACCCGCTCCACGTCCAGCAGCACATCCCACGCCTGGTCCACCGGGACCGGGACGGTGAATGAGTGCTCCAGTTCCATCCGCTAGAGTCCGGCCGCCGCGGCTAGCGCCCGGCCGGTCAGCACCCGGGCCAGGTGCCGCCGGTAGTCCGGCGCCCCGTGCAGGTCGCCGGGGGGCTCGGTACCTTCGTCGGCGCGCGCGGCCGCGTCGTTCAGCGCGTCCTTGCTGGCCTCCGCCCCGCTGGCGGCCTGCTCGGCCGCGGTCGCCCGGACCGGGACCGTGCCCATGTTGGTCAGCCCGATCCTGGCCTCGGCGACCGATCCGTTGGACCGCCGGACCAGGGCGGCCACCCCGACGGTGGCCCAGGACTGCGCGGTGCGGTGGAACTTCTCGTACCGGTAGCCCCAGCCCGGACCGAGCTTGGGGATCCGGATGGCGGTCAGGATCTCGTCCGGCTCCAGAGCGGAGGTCAGGTAGTCGACGAAGAAGTCCGCCGCCGGGATCTCCCGGTCGCCGTACGGCCCGCGCGCGATCATCGTGCCGTTCAAGGCGAGGACGACCGCGGGCAGATCGCCGGCCGGGTCGGCATGCGCCAGTGCCCCGCCTAGCGTGCCGCGGTGCCGGACGGCGGGGTCGGCCACGGTCCGTGTCGCCTCGGCCAGCAGCCCGGCGTGCTCGGCCACCAGCGGGTCGCGGGTGAGCTGGTAGTGCGTGGTCCGCGCGCCGATGACCAGGGCGTCCCCGGCGTCGGTGACACCGTGAAGCTCACCGATGCCACCCACGTCAACCAGCAGGTCGGGGTAGGCCAGCCGCAGCCGCAGCAGCGGAAGCAGGCTCTGCCCGCCCGCGATGACCTTGGCGTCGTCGCCGCCGTCGGCCAGCGCCCGGACCGCCTCGTCCACCGAGCCGGGGCGGACGTAATCGAACTTCGCCGGTATCACGCGGCACCTCCGGTCTGGTCGGGCATGTCGCTGCCTTGCGGGCTGTTGCCCTGGGTCTGGTCACTCTGCCGGGCCGCGTGCAGTTCGGCCGCGCTGGCCTGGTCTGTGCCTCGGGCGTCCTGGATGGCCCGCCAGACCCGTTCAGGGGTGCACGGCATGGTGACGTCCTGGATACCGAGCGGGCGCAGGGCGTCGACGATGGCGTTGACCACGGCCGGCGTCGAGGCGATGGTGCCCGCCTCGCCCACACCCTTGACCCCGAGCCGGTTGGCCGCCCGGCTCTCGGTCCGGTCCGTCACGTACGAGGGCAGGTCGGACGCCGACGGGACCAGGTAGTCCGCCAGCGTCGAGGTGACCAGGTTGCCGGCGTCGTCGTAGACCGCCTCCTCATACAGCGCCTGCGCGATGCCCTGGGCCAGGCCGCCGTGCACCTGGCCCTCCACGATGAGCGGGTTGACCACCGTCCCGATGTCATCGACGCAGACGTAGGAGCGGATCTTGACGAAGCCGGTCTCGGTGTCGATCTCGGTCGCGCACAGGTGGGTGCCGTGCGGGAAGGAGAAGTTGTCCGGGTCGTAGGTGGCGTCGGCGTCGATGGACGGCTCGACCCCGTCGGGCAGGTTGTGCGCGGCGAAGGTGGCCAGCGCGATCTCGGCGATCGTGACGCCCTTGTCCGGGTCGCCGCGGACCGCGAATCGTCCGGGCGACCACTCCAGGTCACCGGCGGACGCCTCGAGCAGGCCCGCGGCGATCACCTTGGCCTTCTCGATGACCTTGTCGCAGGCCGAGACCAGGGCCATGCCGCCGACCGCCAGGGACCGGGATCCGTAGGTGTCCATGCCCTTGGGCGAGACCTGGGTGTCGCCGTGCAGCACCCGGATGTCCTCGAACGCCACCCCCAGCTGGTCGGCGACGATCTGGCTCCACGCCGTCTCGTGTCCCTGCCCGTGCGCGCTCGACCCGGTGACGACCTCGACCTTACCGGTGGGCAGCATCCGGATCGACGCCTGCTCCCAGCCGCCGGCGCCGTAGGCCAGCGAGCCGAGCACGCGGGACGGAGCCAGCCCGCACATCTCGGTGAAGGTCGAGATGCCGATGCCGAGTTGGACTGGGTCGTTGCTGGCCCGCCTCTGCTCCTGCTCGGCGCGCAGGCCGTCGTAGTCGAACAGTTCCTTGGCCTTGGCCGTGGCCGCCTCGTAGTTACCCGAGTCGTAGGTGAGCCCGGCGATGGTGGTGAACGGGAATTCCTCGTGCTTGATCCAGTTCCGTTCACGGACCGTCAGCGGGTCGACGCCCAGGTGCGCAGCGAGCTCGTCCATGATCCGCTCGATGGCGAAGGTCGCCTCGGGCCGGCCGGCACCCCGGTAGGCGTCGGTCGGCATCTTGGTGGTGAAGATCCCGGTGCACTTGAACGCGTAGGCGTCCATCTTGTAGATGGCGGGGAACATGAAGGCCCCGAGCAGCGGGACACCCGGCGTGACCAGCATCAGGTAGGCGCCCATGTCGGCCAGCAGGTCGACGTCCAGGCCGCGGATCCGGCCGTCGCTATCGGCAGCGAGCCTGATCCGCTGCCACTGGTCGCGGCCGTGGTGGGTGGTCATGTTGCCTTCGCTGCGTGACTCGGTCCACTTGACCGGCCGCCCCAGCTTGCGTGCCATCAGTACGGCCAGCACCTCTTCGGCCGTGACCTGCAGCTTGGATCCGAAGCCGCCGCCGACGTCGGGCGCGATGACCCGGATGTTCTGCTCCGGGATGCCGGTGACCAGGGCCAGCATGAGCCGGAGCACGTGCGGGATCTGGGTCGCCGACCAGAGGGTGAATTCGCCGCCGACGCACGAGCAGACCACGGCGCGCGGCTCCATCGCGGCCGGGATCAGCCGCTGCTGGCGGTAGGTGCGCTCGATCACGATCGGCGCGTCACGGATGGCCGCGTCCATATCGCCGTTGGCGAAGACCCACTCGAAGCTCTTGTTGCCCGCCTCGTGAACCTGGGGCGAGTCCTCATCCAGCGCGGTCCTGATGTCGAGCACCGGCGGGAGCTCTTCGTAGTCGACCTCGATCGCGGCCAGCGCGTCGGCCGCCGCGTAGCGGTCGCGGGCTACCACGCAGGCCACCGCCTCGCCGACGTAACGCACCTCGTCGGTCGCCATCGGCGGATGCGCCGGGATGACGATGTCGGGCGTGACCGGCCAGGCGCAGGGCAGGCTGCCCTGCTCGGCGGCGAAGTCGGCGCCGGAGTAGGCGGCGACGACGCCGGGCTCGTTCCGCGCGGCGCTGACGTCCACCGAGGTGATCCGCGCATGCGCGAACGGGCTGCGCAGGAACGCGATGTGCAGCATCCCGGGCAGCTGGATGTTGTCGGTCCAGTTGGTCTGGCCGGTGATCAGGCGCTCGTCTTCCTTGCGCAGGCGCGCCTTGCCGAACTCGGGTGCCTTCGCCTCTTGCGTCTCGTCGGTCTGCGCGGTCATGAGCTCACTCCGGTCTCGGCCGCGCGCCGGACGGCGCGGACGATGTTCTCGTAGCCGGTACACCGGCACAGGTTGCCTTCCAGCCCCTCGCGGATCTCCTCATCGCTGGGATGCGGGTTCTCGCGTAGCAGGTCGGACGCGGCAATGATCATCCCCGGCGTGCAGTACCCGCACTGCAGGGCGTGCAGCTCATGGAAGGCCTGCTGGATCGGGTGCAGGTCACCGTTCGCCAGTCCCTGGATAGTGGTGATGTCGGCGCCGTCCGCCTGCACAGCCAGGACCGAGCAGCTCTTGACCGATTCGCCGTTCATCAGCACGGTGCAGGCGCCGCAGTTGGAGGTGTCGCATCCGATAGGGGTACCGGTCTTCCCGACAACTTCCCTGAGGTAATGCACGAGCAGCAGCCGCGGCTCGACGTTATCGACGTATTTAACCCCGTCTACGGTGACGGTGACCTCTGTCATGCGCGATCCCTCCCACGGAATTCGGGCGTGAAGGCCAATTTAGGGCCTGGCGCCGGGTTACACCAGTATCGATCTGAGGCAGTCATCCGGCGAGTGGCTACGCACGGGCTGATGGTGACGAGGGCGGGGCCAGCACCAGGGCGTCCAGGAAGCGGACGGTAGCCGACGCGGTCTCATACCGCCACAGCAGCAGGGTGCGGTCGAACCCGGTGGCGGCGGCCATCCGGTCCTGCAGCGCGCTGGCGAGCGGCACCAAGAGTG
>Ga0302235_10002813_pt1 | contig 12427 bp, 7 predicted proteins | sample II_Palsa_N3_3_FD_193577 | JGI IMG/M metagenome (GOLD analysis project Ga0302235, IMG submission 193577) | Peat permafrost microbial communities from Stordalen Mire near Abisko, Sweden - II_Palsa_N3_3 | ecosystem: Environmental > Terrestrial > Soil > Palsa > Peat permafrost | place: Sweden... | reverse complement strand
GATGACCGCTACGGGGGCCGCGGCGGTCAGCGCGAGCTGGGCCGCCACCGCCGTGGGGGGCACGCTGGCGATCCCGCTCGACGCCAATCCGTAGCCCGCATCGAACGTCACGCTCAGCGCGCCGCCCGCCGCGGTCGCCGCGGACACCGCGGGCAGGCCCGAGGCCCCCTGGGTACCGAGGGTCTGGCGGGCGCCGACCAGCTCGGCGGACGAGGCGACGGCCGGCCAGCCGCGCAGCGCCGTCCCCGCTACCGCTCCGGTCCCCGGCCCGCCCGACACGCTGTCCACGGTGAGCGCGGCCGGCCCGCGAGCCTGGGCCGCGGGCAGCGTGTAGGCCAGGCTGACCCCAGCCAGCCGCAGCGGGTAGAAGGACCCGGCGGACTCTTCGGGGCTTTTGGGGGCGGCCGCGCTGGCTTCCCGGGCCGCCGGGTCTGCCGGGTCTGCCGGGTCCCCGCCGGTGAGGCTGGCGGTCAGGGTGTGGTCCCGGCCGTCGGCGGTCAGGGTGCCCAGGTTGACCTCGTAGACGTTGCCGTCTGCGTCTTCAAGGGAGGCGGTCACCGTGGCCGGGGCCAGGCCGAGCGAGGCGGGCCCAAGCCGCGCGGTGAGCGCGAGTTCGTCCGGGCGGCCGGGCAGCGCGATCCCGCTCTCCGGTCCGGCGGGCGTGATCGTGCCGAACAGCCTGCCCTCGGGCAGCGGCGAGTCGTCCGCGCGGAGCAGTGACACGTTGGCCGCCTGAGCCGAATCGATCGCGAGGGTTTCCGTGGTCCCGGCCGGCTCGGTGAAGGTGGCGACCGGCATCGCGTGCCGGACGCCCGGCACCTGCAGCAGGGCGTTGGCCTGCGCCAGCGACAGCGGCTGGCTGGTCTGCACCCGCACGTCCGCGCCCGCGCTGAACGCGGCCTGGTCGTGGTCCGAGCGGATCCAGCTCTGCCGCTGCGCCAGCGCGAGCGTTCCCGTCGCCACAGCCAGCACGATCAGCAACGCCGCGCCGCCCTGCCTGATCGGCTGACGGCTGATCTGCCAGCTGGCCAGGGCCGCGGTCAGCCGCCGGCCGTGGGCGGCCAGCCGGTCACCGGCTTTGCCTCCGAACGGCAACAGGCGCAGAGCCAGAACGGTCCCGCCAGCCAGCGCTAGCGCCGGCGCGATGACGATCACGGGGTCGACGCCGAAGTCACCGTTCGCGCCGGCCGACACCGCCGAGTAGTGGCGCAGCTGCCAGCCCGCGACCACGGCCAGCAGCACCAGGCCGAGGTCGGCGCCCGCCCGGGTGATGCCGGAGACCGCGGCCTGCCTGCCCCGGCGGGCCCGGGCGGTGCCCGGCGTCACCGTGGTCAGCGCCGGTAGCACCATGATCAGCATCGCCCCGAGGGCGACCGCGGCGGCCGCCGGCCAGGCATCCCCGGCCGCGGTCCCGGCTCCGGTCCCGGTCCCGGCCGGCCCGATCCCGGTGAACAGCCCGGCGAGCAGGACGCCGGCCACCCCGCCGGCCGCCGAGGCCAGCAGGCACAGCGGTATCGCTTCGGCCGCGGCCAGCCCGACCAGCTGCCGGCGGGTGGCGCCGCGCGCGGTCAGCATGGCGGCCTCGCCCTCGCGCTGGCCCGCGAGCAGCCGCGCCACCGCGAGCAACGCCGCGGCGGCGAGCAGGAACAGCAGCACGGCGCAGATGGCCAGCAGCGAGCGGGCCACGTCCAGGTCGCTCGCGGTACCGGTGAGCACCGCGGGCAGGCTCGTGCTGAGCGCCAGCTCCGGAAGCGGCTGGGCGTCCTGCAGCGTCTGCCTCAGCACCCCCACGTTGGCGGCCACGGTGGTCAGCTGGCCGACGGGAATGCTCGCCGTGCTCGGCTGGGCCAGCCAGGAGCCCGAGAAGACGGCTAGCGGTCCGGCGAAGGCCGCGGCCGGGACGGTCAGCGGGCCGTAGGTGGTGAAACCGCTGGCCGTGCTCGAGCCGGCCAGGGCGATATCGTCCAGGCCCCAGTACGACGACGACAGCTGGCGGGGACGGTACAGGCCGGTCACGATGAACCGGACGTATCCGGAGGAGACCCGGTCCTGCATGCGCAGTACGTCACCGTCGGTCAGGTGCAGCAGCCCGGCGGCCGCGGCCGGCAGGGCCGCCGGGATCGGCTGCCCGCTGGCCGGCCGGCCTGGCCACCGGCCGGAAACCAGCGTCGCGTGCGCGGTGATGTCGCCGAGCGCGGCGGCTTCGGCGATGGGCTGGTTGCCCGCGCTGGCCGGCCGGGCGGGCAGCGAGCCGGGCACGAACCCCAGCGGGTCAGACCAGTCGGCCTGGTAGAACGCGAACGGCGTGCCGTCGAGCGCCGAGGAGATCCGGCCCGGCAGCGCGGAGGTGTACTGGGCGGCCTGGCTGGCATTGACGTTGCCCCTGATCACGAGGGCCGTCCCGGCCGCGCCGTTCAGGTCATGGCGCACCGCGCGCGGCAGGGCCTGGCCGCTGAAGGTCGCCAGCGCCGTGGCCAGGGCCGCCGCCACGACGATGGTGAGCGCCGCCGCGACGATGACCAGGCGGTGGGCGTTCATCCGTGGCAGGGTGAGTGAGCGACGCGACAGTGAACCCCGTGTCAAGCCCATTAGCACAGCAGCCTACGATCCGGACAGGCTGATAAAAAGAGAGCGTATACGAGCTGGAACCGGTCTGTGACCAGGCCGGGATAAGGCACCCATCGGATGTTCGGCTCATCAAAGGGGGCGGACGGTGTCGGTCATCGTCATCACCGGGGCCGCGGGCCTCGTCGGGTCCATGCTGCGGACCAGGCTGGCCCGGCCGGGCCGGACGCTCCGCGTCCTCGACATCGCCCCGCTTCTGGCCGGGCCGGGCGAGGAGGCGATCCAGGCGTCGGTGACCGACGTTGACGCCATGACCGCCGCCTGCCAGGGCGCGGACGCCGTCATCCACCTGGCCGGGATCCCGGGTGAGGCGCCCTGGCCGCGCATCCTTGAGGTGAATATCAACGGCGGCTACGCGGTGTTCGAGGCGGCCCGCCGGGCAGGCACGCCGCGGGTCATCTTCGCCTCCTCCAACCACGCGGTGGGCTTCGCCCCGCGGTCGGCGTTCCCCGTGCCCGACTACGCGTTTCCCGCGCCCGACAGCTACTACGGCGTCTCCAAGGCCAGCATCGAGGCGCTGGCCTCGATGTACCACCACCGGTACGGCATGGACGCGATCTGCGTGCGGATCCTGTCCTGCTTCCCCCAGCCGCGGACCGTGCGCATGCTGTCCACCTGGCTGTCGCCCGACGACGCGGGCCGGCTCTTCGAGGCGTGCCTGACGGTGGAGAGGCCCGGGTTCCGCGTCGTCTTCGGGGTGTCCGCCAACACCCGGGGCGGCTGGGTCTCACTGGCCGAGGCCGAAGCGCTCGGCTACGAGCCCCAGGACGACGCAGAGGCCTACGCCGCCCAGATCATCGCGGAGTACGGTGCGGCGCCCCTGCCGGACCCGGACACCGACCCGGTGCTGCGCTACCTGGGCGGCGAGTTCACCCTGCCCGACGCACAGGTGCCCCAGGCCTGAGGCTATCCGGGGGCACGCCTGCCGTGCCCGTTCCGTGTCCGTTCCGTCTCCCCGGATCCGGGGGTCGCACTTTGCATACAGTCGCCGATAGCCTCTGAACTGGTTGGTTGTACAGCGGGTAAAGCGAGATCACACAGGGGGTGACGATGACGGTGATGATGCGTCCCCTGCCCCGGCCGGTGCCGCTGCGCCAGTCGGTCTACGACGCGCTCATCGACCTGATCGTCGGCGGCGAACTGCGCCCCGGCCAGCACATGGTGGAGACCGATCTCGCCCGTCAGCTCGGGGTCAGCAGGCAGCCGATCCGCGAGGCTCTGCACCGCATGGAGGCCGAGGGATGGGTGGACCTGCGGCCTAGCCAGGGTGCCTTCGTCCATGTGCCGACCGATTCCGAGGTGGACGAGCTGCTCGACGTGCGCGCGCTGCTCGAGGCCGAGACGGCCAGGCTCGCCGCCCGCACGTCGAGTCCGGCCCAGGTGGCCAGGCTGAGGGAGATCTGCCTCGAAGGGAAGGCGGCGGCGGCCGCGGATGACTTCGGCGAGGCCGTGACGGTGAACAGTCTCTTTCACGCCGAGATCGCGGCCATCGGAGGTAACGCGGTTCTGGCCGAACTGGCCGATATCGTCGGTCGCCGGGTGCAGTGGTACTACCGGCTGGTGGCCCCGGAGCGCGGGCCCGGCTCATGGACCGAGCACGACGAGCTGATCGACGCGATCGAGGAGAACGACGCCGACCGCGCCGAGTCGCTCGCCCGCAAGCACACCGAGCGAACCCGGGCCGCCTATCATCGCCCTCACGAAGCCTGACGCCCCAGTCCGGCCCAGTCCAGACCAGTCAGGCCGCGGTCGGTCCAGAACGGTCAGTCAGGCCCAGTACGGCCAGTCCGGCCGCGGTCGGCCCAGTACGGCCCCGGCCGGGGTTATTTTCCGCTCCTCGACTCGACCGCTTACCGGGGTAAGTCGCTTAGTGCCATCCGGTGCCTACCCTCGGCAAGCGCGCGGGGGCACGACTTGCCGTAAAGCCCGGAATGCATGATGCGGGGTGCGGCCTGGCAGTAGCGTGGGTCATCATTCGTGGGCCCGCTGCGCCACAAGTTATCCAAGTTGGTAGCAGAGTGTCCCGTTTGTCGCAATGATGCTAGTGATCATTGACCTGCTGTACGACAGACAGGGGAGTGACCCGGTATATGAGGAGTGGTTCGCCGACTCCAGATGGCCGTGAATGGCCATCCGTGCACCGTCCGTACCCGGATGAGGCAACGAGCGGTCCAGTCCAGCCGGGACCCGGGCCACGAAACGATCCCCGCGTTGGCCCCGGCGGACGGCGCGAGGCGCCGTTCGGTCCCGAGATTTCCTGGCCTCAAGGTTTCCGGCAGCTTGACCAGCGGTCCCCGGCCGTGACTGAGTCCGCCTACGACACCGGATCATCCGTCTATCAGCAGCCGGCCATGGACGAGGCCGGCTACGGCGATCCCGGCTATGCGGATCCCTCCTATGACGGCCCGAAGGCTCCGCCCGCCGATCCCGCGTTCCGTGGCGGAACCGGTTCCAGGACGCCATCCGGTCCGGCGGCTTCCGGATGGTCCGGTTACCTTTCGTCCGGGACCGCGGTGCCCGGCTACCAGGTTCCCGACTTCCGCGATTCCTCTCGTTCCGGGTACTCAGGGCCGGGATACGCAGCCCCCGGATCCGCAGCGCCCGGATACGCAGGGCCGGGGTACGCGGGTCCTGGCTCGCAGCCGCAGGACTTCACGGCCGCATCAGCCGGGCAGCCTGACATCTACCCGGTGACCGGCGCCCAGGAGGCCCTGCCGGACTATCCGGTGACCAGCACCCAGCAGGCCCAGCCCGACTATCCGGTGACCGGCGCCCAGGAAGCCCTGCTCGACACGGGCCCGCAGCCGATCGCCCGCCGCTGGGATGCTCAGGACTCCGGCGGCCCGGCCGCAACCGGCAGTTCGGCCTACCCGGAGCAGTGGTACGGCAATCCGCGTCTCGACGACCAGCGTCCGCCCGACGCGCGTCCCACTGACACGCGTTCCACCGACCCGCGCCTCGCGGGCATGCGCTACGACGAGTTGCGCTACGACGAGCCGTCCGAGGATGAGCCGTCCGGTGGCGAGCCGTCGGTTCACCGCGGCTTCGACGGGTCTTTTGACGATGAGTCGTGGTATGAGGAGCTGCGCCGCAGCGGTCCGGCTTACCTGCAGACGCCTGGTGACCAGCCCTTCCCGGCTGGTCCCGCGTCCCGGGCAGAGGCAGGGGTTCCCGGGCCCGGTCCGCAGCCCGGCTATCCGCAGGTGCCCCCGGCCGATTGGTTTACCGGCCAGGGGCCTGGTCGCGGCGACCGGGGAGACCGCGGCGGCTCGGCCGCTGCGCTGAGCGCCGGGCGCGCGACCAGCGCGGGCCCACGACCCGGCCGGCCGTCCGAGCCAGCTAGTAGACTACGGATGGGCACCCCGGCCGGAGCGCGCGCAGGGCGCCAGCCAGGCTCCGGGCGCGAGCCAGACTCCGCCTTCTCGCCCGCGCCGACCGGTCAGGAAAGCGGCTTCCTGAGCGCGCCGACCGGTCAGGTCGGCGTGCTGACCCCGCCCGCGCCGGTCCGCCCTGGGCATGGTCTCGACGGCCCGGAGATCACGTCTTCCTGGCCTGCGGCGCCGCAGGTTGACCAGCTCGAGTCCTTTGCCGAGTTCTGGCGCGAAGACGACCAAGACGGCGATTACGCGGGCCTGTTCGGGGACCGGGTGGTCGCACCGGATGGTGCCAAGCCGGCCACCAAGCGCCGCATCGGCCGCCGTCGCGGTGGCAGTAATGATCACCGGCTCTGGCTGGCTCTGGGCGGGGTGGTGGTCATAGCCGCGGGCGCGATCATCGGGATCATCAAGTTCGAGTTTCCGTCCCACGGCGGTCCCGCCCACACCATGGTGACCCCGTCCACGATCGGGACCTACGTCCGCACGGTGGACCTGGAACGCCAGACGAACGTGGCCCAGCTGCGCGCCGAGGTCATCAAGATGAGCTCGGGCCACGCCAGCAGCGTGGTGTCGGCCGTGTACGAGTCCGGAAATTCGGCCGCCGGGAACGACGAGCAGATCATCATGTTTATCGGCGGCCATCTGGCGAACGCCGCTCCGGCCGCATCGGTCGCCAGCTTCACGCAGAAGTTCCCTGGTGCCGAGGTGGTCAGCGCGGGTTCGCTGGGCGGTAAGGCTGCGTGCGTCCAGGAGGGCAGCAGCTCGGACGGCGTGTCCATGTGCGCCTGGTTCGACAACGACAGCTTCGGCGAGATCGTCTCGCCCACGATGAACTCCGCGGCCCTGGCGCAAGAAATGCTCATGGTCCGGCCGGCCGTCGAACAGGTCGTCAAGAAGTAGCTCTAGCTGCCTTTCTTCCTGAAGCCGAGCCGCTTGGTCAAAGACAGCCGGGTCACCGTGAGGATGATCGCGAGCGCCAGCGCGACGAGCCCGGCCACCTGGGCGCCGAGCAACGACCCGAGGGCAGAGGAATCAGCGACCGGCCCGGCCTCGCCCCTGGTTTCCTGAGGGTGAATCCCGGGCGGCGGGCTCGTCGGGGCCGGGTCGGAAGGGACGATCGCCGGGAACAGGCCGGCCGCGTTGCCCGCGCCGATGAGCGAACTCGACTCGCCGTTGAGAGCCGGGACGGAGCCGAGAGCCGGGACGGACCCGAGCGGCAGCGGGGTCTCGGGTGATGGGCTGGGCGACGGCTTAGCCGCGGCGGGCGCCGGGGCGGTGACCGCGACGGTCTCGTCGGCCGCGGGCGGTGTCCACTTCGCCGAAGTGACGATGCTGGCCGCAGCGGTCAGCGTCACCGAGCTGACCGAGCTGGCGCTGGACGCGACCGGGATCTGGGCGTCCAGGCTGACGGGCTGCTTATCGGACACCGAACTGACGGTGCAGCTAGCGGTCTTGTCCCCCTTGACGCAGCCGCTGGTGAACGTGGGCTTCTGGCTAGCCGGCTTGGACGAGAGCGTCACGGACACATCAGCCGCCGACCCGTTCTCCGTTGAGACCTCCACCACGAACGCGGCGGCCTGGCCGCGTTTGATGCTGGACTGCCCTCGCTGGACGCTCACGCACAGCTCCGTCGCGGGCGCCGTCGCACTCGGGCTCGCGCTCGAGTCAGGACCCGCACTCGGACTGGCGCTCGCACTCGGGCTCGGGGTCGAGCTAGCACTCGGGCTCGCCGTGAGGTACGCGTCGAGTGACGCGGAAGCCGACGATGAAGTGACGGACGGCGACGGAGCGGCGGACGACGGAGCGGCGGAGGACGGAGCAGTGGACCCCGACGGCGAGGGCGACCCCGAGACCGAAGGCGACCCCGAGACCGAGGAAGACGCCGATGGTGACGGGTCGGCCGGGGCGGTCGTGCTCGGATCGGTGGAGGGGGAGCTACTGGGATCGCCGCTCGGGTCGGCCGCCGAGCTTGAAACGCTCCCCGACGGCGACGGCGATGGCGACGGAGAGGGCGATGGCGATGGCGACGGCGACGGGGACGGAGAATGGGACGGGGTCGGCGAGGGGGACGGGGAATGGGACGGGGTCGGCGAGGGTGATGGCGACGGCGCGGGCGAAGACGGCAGCAGCTGACACTTGGTGTCCGTTTTGGCAGCAGCTGGCGTGGTGACGAACCGGAAAGAGTCCGCTCGGGCGCTGCCTGGCCAGGCCGTCAGCATGCTCACGATCAGGAAGCCGCCAGCCAGCAAGCTGAGCGTCAGTGCTCGTACGTGCGCCAAACGCATATAGATTGCCCTGTCTGAACTGCTCGTCACTGTTGCGGTGCGTTCTTCATGAGTTCGGAGGCAACTAGGCGGCGGACTGGTCCTGGGTACTCATTTCCGGTTGCTGGTTCACTTATGCATGTCCGGGAGCCCGGTTCCGTTGTGCGGGGCCTCGCACTCCCGGTGGTGCCGGGCCGCCCTGGCGGGGATGGCGGCCCGGCCATGTGATGGGACGCTTCGCGCTGCCGATTGGTTCCATGGGTGGCGCGCTATTTGCCCGCTGACGAGGAGCAGCGGCCGGGCCCGCGCAGGCGAGAACTCAGCTCCGCCGCGCCAAGGTGTCGCAGTTGAACCGGCTGGCCCCGGCCCGCTGCCTTTGCTAGCTTCGGTCGACATGGCCCAGAACGGGGACGGCGTCAGCGGCGAGGATGGCCGGCTTGGCGCCCGGTTCGTCAAGCTCTGGGCCGCGAGCACGACATCGGCCCTAGGCAGCGGGCTGACCGTTATCGCGGCGCCGCTTTACGTCGCCTCCCGGACGTCCAACCCGCTGATCGTGTCCGGCGTCACCGGTGCGGCCTGGCTGCCGTGGCTGCTGTTCGCCCTGCCCGGCGGTGTCCTAGTCGACCGGGTGGACCGGCGGCGGCTGATGGTGGTGATCGACTGGATCCGGGTCGCCGCGATGGTCGCCCTGGCCACCGCGGTCCTCACCCGGCACGGAAGCATCGGGCTGCTGTACGTGGTGGTGTTCGTCATTAACACCGGCGAGATCGTGTTCCGTTCGGCGAGCCAGGCGATGATTCCGGCGGTGGTGCCCCGGGCCCGCCTCGAGCGTGCGAATGGCTGGCTGGTCGGCGGCGACATGCTGATGCAGGGGATGCTCGCGGGGCCGCTGGCCGGCTTCCTGTTCGCCGTGGCGGTGAGCATCCCGTTCCTCGTGAACGCGGGCACGTACGTGGCCAGCGCGGTCCTGATCAGCCTGGTCGCGGGGACCTACCGGTCGTCGCCGCGCCCGGCGGCGGCTGCCCTCGGCCGCAGCGAGGCGGGCGCGCTGCGTTCGGTCCGGGCGGAGATCGCCGAGGGGTTCCGCTGGCTCATGGGCCAGCGCCTGCTGCGCACGATGGCGATCTTGATCGGGCTGCTGAACGTGACCCTCACCGCGGCGACCGCGGTGCTGGTGCTGCTGGCCAGGGAGCGGCTCGGGCTCGGCTCGGTCGGCTACGGCCTGCTGTTCACCTGCCTGGCGGCCGGCGGCATCCTCGGGTCGGTCATCGGCGACCGGCTCATCGGCTGGGTCACCGCGACCTGGACGATCCGGATCGGCCTGCTGGTGGAGGCCGGGATGCACCTCGCCCTGGCGACTTCGCGTAACGCGTATTTCATCGGCTTCGCGTTGTTCGCCTTCGGTGTGCACGGGGCGCTGTGGACCATCGTGGGCGCTTCGCTGCGCCAGCGGCTGACGCCGCCCGAGATGCTCGGCCGGGTCGGGAGCACGACCCTGTTCGTCGCCGCCGGCGGGAACTGCGTCGGTGCGCTGCTCGGCGGCGTGATCGCGTCGAGCTTCGGCATCACCGCGCCGTACTGGATCGGCTTCGTGGTCGCGGTCATCGTCTCGGCAGCCACCTGGCGCGTCTTCGACCGCGCCACGGTCGCCCAAGCCTACGCGCAGCCGGCCCCCGGGCAGGCCTCGTAAACCGAGCCGGGAATCTCCCAGCTCACGAACATTCTCGGCTGGTTCGTCGGCCGGGTCCGCGTGGTCGGCTAGGCGCGCCGCCAGGTGAACGCTCCGCTACGTGAATGCGGCGAGCTCCGCTACGGGGCCGACGGAGTGGCCACCGGCCGGGGCGCGGTCACCGGGCCGGGCGCGGTCACGGGGTCGGCGAGGTAGTCGGCGGGCCGGGTCTCGTCGTACCCGTCCTGCAGCCCGATATGGCGGAAGACGACAGTGAACACGGCCGAGACGACCAAGTTGAGGATGAGGGCGGCGATCGCGATGTAGGTGATGTGCCCGAACACCGGGGCGGTAGAGGCGCCGAAGTGCGCTTGACCGCCCCCGGGCGTCCGGTACGCCTGGAAGGTGCCGTAGGCCATGCCCACGGCCCAGCCGATGATCAGCGCGATGCGGTGGAACCACCGGGTGTACAGGCCGATCACGATGGCCGGGAAGGTCTGCAGGATCCAGATCCCGCCGAGCAGCTGCAAGTTGATCGAGAACGTCTTGTTCAGCTCGAGCGCGAAGCCCAGCGCGCCGACCTTCATCAGCAGCGAGGCGACTCGCGCCACCCGGGTCTCCTCGGCGGGGGTGGCGTAGGGACGGAAGAGCTCCTTGTAGATGGTCCGGGTAAACAGGTTCGCCCCGGCGATCGACATGATGGCCGCGGGCACGAGCGCGCCGATGACGATCGCTGAGTCGGCGATGCCCGCGAACCAGCTGGGGAAGATGTGCGCGAACAGCGCGGGCACCGACAGCTGGGCGTTACCGCCGTTCGCCTTGACGTCGGCGTTCACCGCCGGCACTGCCCGCGCCATGTAGCCGAACAGGGCGATCAGGCCCAGGACGAGCGAGTAGGCAGGGAGCATGGCCGCGTTGCGCCTGATCACGTCGCGCCGCTTGGCCGCGAACACCCCGGTGGTCGCATGCGGGTACACGAACAGGGCCAGCGCCGAGCCGAGCGCGAGGGTGGCGTAGGCCCATTCTCCGGCGGGCAGCACCACGATGCTGCCGTACGGCTTGCCGGTGGCCGCGTTGGCTGTCTTGAGGTGCGTCGAGGCGGCGCTGAAGATATGCCCCCAGCCGCCGAGCCGACCCGGGATGTACACGATCGCGACGATGACCGTCAGGTAGATAAGAATGTCCTTGACGAACGCGATCAGGGCCGGCGCGCGCAGGCCGGCCAGGTAGGTATAAGCGGCGACGACGCCGAACGCGATGATCAGCGGCAGGTCCTTGACGAAGGCGTTGCCCGTGGTGCTGCCGATCCCCATCACGGTCAGCACCGACTCGATGCCGACGAGCTGCAGCGCGATGTAGGGCATGGTGGCCAGGATCCCGGTCGCCGCCACCGCGAGCCCGAGGCCTTGCGAGCCGTGTCTGCCCCGGACGAACTCGCCCGGTGTGACGTAGCCGCGCGCCCGGGCGACCGACCAGAGCCGCGGCGCGAAGATGAACACGATCGGGAAGACCATGATCGTGTACGCCAGCGCATAGAACCCCGCCGCGCCGGTGGCATAGACCAGCGCGGGCACGGCGATGAAGGTGTAGGCGGTGTAGATATCGCCGCCGAGCAGGAACCAGCTGACGAATGTCCCGAATCCGCGCCCGGCCAGACCCCACTCGTTCAGCTGCATCAGGTCCTCGGCCGGGCGCCATCTGGCCGAGGCAAAGCCGATCAGGGTGACGATTAGGAACGAGATCAGGACGATGGCCAGCGTGACCGTGTTGATGTGGTTCATGTCCGCTTGGTCCTCAGCAGCAGGTAGCAGATCCAGAGCAGGACGGCCGTCATCGGGACCCAGATGAGCTGGTACCAGTAAAAGAACGGGAAGGGGCCGAGCGTCGGCATCGAGCGCGCGTAGATGGGGACCCACAGCGTGCCGATGATCGCGACGGCGAGCAGAACCACGACTGCACCCCAGGTGGCCGGGCTCTTTCCGGCCGGAGCGGGCTGGGCCATCGCACGCTCTCAGCATGTGAAGCGCGCCCTCAGAACGCGGTGCGCGCGAAGGCCCGGTACGGTCCTGGCCACCGCCCGCAAAGGTTTGCGCTCTCGGATGTCGGTTCACATGGTGCCGCATCACAAGCCCGGCGATATGGCATTTCTTAGCATTGGCGGCAAATGCCGGAATCCCCCGGTTCAGTAGGCCCTGACGGGCCCCTGGACGCGGCCCTAGGAGCGCGCCGTCATTGCTTCATCGCGGGCCGCCCACGCCGGGTGGGCCCCTCCAGATGCAGGTACCACCACCGCGGGAGTACGGTAAGCTCTCCTACGCTGGCGCGCGAACCGGTACCGGCCTGGCGCCTCGATCGGCTACCAAGACAGCGAACTCAGCTCGGACAAGTAAAGATAGGCCCCGTTAGCTCAGTCGGCAGAGCGTCTCCATGGTAAGGAGAAGGTCTACGGTTCGATTCCGTAACGGGGCTCCAGGTCAGAGGCCTATTTGCCG
>Ga0302235_10002810_pt1 | contig 12439 bp, 12 predicted proteins | sample II_Palsa_N3_3_FD_193577 | JGI IMG/M metagenome (GOLD analysis project Ga0302235, IMG submission 193577) | Peat permafrost microbial communities from Stordalen Mire near Abisko, Sweden - II_Palsa_N3_3 | ecosystem: Environmental > Terrestrial > Soil > Palsa > Peat permafrost | place: Sweden... | reverse complement strand
GATGGAGAAGTACGCGAACGCCTCGGCGAACTGCGCGGCGGCGCCCTCGGCCACCCGGGCCTGATCGGTGTCCTCCAGCCGGACCAGGTAAACGCCGCCGGAGTGCCTGGCCACATCCACGTCAATGGTCGCCGCGTACACGCCGCCGATGTGCAGGAAGCCCGTCGGACTCGGCGAGAAACGGGTGACCTGCGCTCCTTGCGGCAGGTCACGCGGCGGATAGCGTTGCTCCCAGTGCTCGGGCTCGGGCAGATCCGGCGGGAACAGGGAATCGACAATGGCGCGGCTGAGCATTAGCGATGGCTCCGAACGAGGTGTAGTCAAGACGGCAAGCAGCGTACCGCTCCTATTGAGCTAGCAGGACATGGTCCCTGGCTAGCCGACGGCCCCGGACGGTCCTGGGTCGCCTGGTTGCCTGCCATGATCCGGTGAGGCTGCCTGGTCTGCAGCGCCTTTCCTCCCCGCACGATCGATACCGTTCCCGTCGCCAGTTGCCGGTCCACCCGGGCCAGTCGGGCCAGCAGGGCCTGCAGGATGGCCAGCCGGACCTGGATCCGGCGGATCCGAGCCGCCAGGCTGGCCTTCTGCACCCGCAGGTTCCGCCGGGCCAGCCGGACCTGGTCCTCGCTCGTGCGTGTGATCGCGCCGGGCCCGCTGCCCGCAGCATGGCCTCATCTAGTGAGGACACCCGGAGCCGGGTGCGGACCCGCGCCCCCACCGGGGGAGCCGCCACGAACGGGGCGGCGATCGGGCGCAGCCGAATCACCCGTCACCACCCCACACGACACCGCGTGCCCGCCCTGCCAGGATCATATGACCAGTCTGGCACCTGTAAATCGTTTTTACTATCTAAGACACGCCGAACACGGCGACAGTTCTCACCCCTGCGGGGAGACCGCGGCTTCGCTGGCCTTATTCCGCGGGCTCGTCATTCCACAGGCTGGTCGCTCGGTCTCTTGGCCCCGGGCCAGCAGTCGTAACACACGACGCAAAGCTTCGTCGCGTCATCAACGCGGGTATACGACCCGCATTCGAAGCAGTAGTTCTCATGCATAGCGCAGCTGGCCCCTCCCCTGAGCGACACCTGTACAGCACGGTAGCGCGCCAGGTATTCCCGCTGCCGGACATCGAGGCGACTACGAAATGCTACCGGACGGCGACCAGGAGTCAGACACATTCAACTCCTGGCTCGGCCCCCAAGTTTCTGCAGATTACTGCGCGTTTCTCTCGTCGGACGTCGCGCTGACGGGGGACGCTGAGGCCGCTCCCGGCTGATCCGACGGCCGGCTTTCCCAGAAGAACGCCTCGATCGGGCCGTTGAAGAAGTGACCGCGCGGGCACCGGATTCTGGCGCTTTCCAGCGGTCCGTCGGTTGACGTCATTGTGTACCGGTCCTCCACCTCGGCGGGCAGCCCGCATCGGATCGTGCCGCGCTTATCGGAGTAGGCCGGACAATCAAGAAACACCACACTGCCATCCACCGGTAACTCCGTTTCCGACTGGAGCGCTGCCCGGACGGCTACCGTATGTCCGGCCGGCAGGCTAGATGCCTCTCGAATAACCGCCAGGCCGCGGAGGGCACCTTATAGGGCCGGAGGATCGGGGCGGCGCGGCTGATACATCCGGCGATCGATCTCTTCCGCCGCTGAACCGCCGGAGCCGGGTAGAGTCCGGTGCCTGTGAGCTCTCATATCCGCGCCTTCGGCGCGCCCAGCGCCTCCGGCTCGGCGGCCGGAGCGGCCTCATGACCGCCGGGACCACGGTGCGCCTGACCGTGGGCCAGGCGGTGGTGCGGTTCCTGTCCGCGCAGCGCAGCGAGCGCGACGGTACCGAGCAGCGGTTCTTCGCGGGCTGTTCTGGCATCTTCGGCCACGGGAACGTGGCCGGAATCGGCCAGGCTCTCCTCGAGGCCGAACTGCTCGAGGCCAAGCGGCCCGAGGCGGAACGGCGCCAGGCCGAACGGCGCGGGGCCGGGTTTGGGGGTTCAGGGCTGCGCTACTACCAGGCCCGCAACGAGCAGGCCATGGTGCACACCGCGGCCGGGTTCGCCCGGATGCGGAACCGGCTCGCGGCGTGGGCGTGCACCTCCTCGATCGGCCCGGGCGCCACCAACATGGTCACCGGCGCGGCCCTGGCCACCATCAACCGGCTGCCCGTGCTGCTGCTGCCCGGCGACGTGTTCGCGACCAGGCCGGCCTCCCCCGTCCTGCAGGAGCTGGAGTACCCGGGCGCCCTGGACGTGTCGGTCAACGACGCGTTCCGGCCGGTCTCGGTGTTCTTCGACCGGATCTGGCGCCCGGAGCAGCTCGCCTCCGCGCTGCTGGCCGCGACCCGGGTCCTGACCGATCCGGCGCAGACCGGCGCGGTGACGCTGGCGCTGCCCCAAGATGTCCAGGCCGAGGCCTGGGACTGGCCCGTCGAGCTGTTCGCCGAGCGCGTCTGGCACATCCCGCGGCCGGTGCCGGAGACCGTCGCGCTGATCCGCGCGGTCCAGCTCATCCGCGCCGCCTCCCGGCCGCTCATCGTGGCGGGCGGCGGGGTCATCTATTCTGAGGCCTGTGACGAGCTGCGCTTCCTGGCCGAGGCCGCAGGCATCCCGGTGGCCGAGACCCAGGCCGGCAAGGGGTCACTCCCCTACGACCACCCGCTCGCGCTGGGTGCCATCGGCAGCACCGGCAGCGCGGCCGCCAACCAGATGGCCAGGCAGGCCGACGTCGTCATCGGCATCGGTACCAGGTACAGCGACTTCACCACCGCGTCGCGGACGGCGTTCGGGCATCCGAAGGTGCGCTTCGTGAACATCAACGTCGCGGCCCCGGACGCGGTGAAGCTGGCGGGCTGCCCGGTGGTGGCGGACGCCAAGGTGGCCCTGCGCGACCTGGAGCGCGCGCTGGGCAGCTGGTCCACCTCGGACGCCTACCGCGCCGAAGCCCGCCAGCTGGCAGCGGCCTGGGACGATGCCGTCGGGCGGTCCTATGCGCTCGGCCACCAGCCGCTTCCGGCTCAGTCCGAGGTCATCGGAGCGGTCAACGAGGCCGCGGAGCCGACTGACGTGGTGGTCAGCGCCGCCGGGTCCATGCCGGGTGACCTGCATAAGCTGTGGCGCGCCAGGGACCCGAAGGGCTACCACGTCGAGTACGGCTACTCCTGCATGGGGTATGAGATCGCCGGCGGCCTGGGCGCGAAGCTGGCCGACCCCGATCGCGAGGTGTTCGTGCTGGTGGGCGACGGGTCGTACCTGATGATGGCCGCCGAACTGGTCACCGCGGTGCAGGAGCACATCAAGATCATCGTGGTGCTGGTGGACAACCACGGCTTCGCCTCGATCGGGGCGCTGTCGGAAACGGTCGGCGCGCAGCGGTTCGGCACCAGTTACCGGTACCGCGACCCGGCGAGCGGCCGGCTCGACGGCGACGTGCTACCGGTCGACCTGGCCGCGAACGCGCAGAGCCTGGGCGTCCGGGTGCTGCGGGCGGCGACGATGACCGAGTTCGCCGACGCGCTGGCGGAGGCGAGGCGGTGGACCGGCGGCCCGGTGCTCGTGTACATCGAGACCGACCCGACGGTTCCGGCGCCGGACAGCCAGGCGTGGTGGGATGTGCCGGTGGCCGAGGTTTCTGAACTGGACTCGACCCGCCGGGCCCGGGCGGAGTACGAGACGGCGAAAACGGCGCAGCGACCGTACCTGGCTCCCCCCGAGTCGCTGTAACGTTGCGCCGGACCGTGACAGCACGGCCCGTTCGGAAAAGTGCCTGTCAGCTTCTCGGCCCTGAGGGGCCGGGCTTGCGGGTCACGCCGCATGGCCGGCTGCCATGGGCGTGCCGCGTCCGGCAGCGTGACTCACTGCCCAGTCCGCGGCACCGCGCGCGGCGATGTTGCGGGCTGCGTTCACGTCGGCGTGCTCAGCGAAGCCGCACGACGTGCAACGGAAGGTGGCCTGGTCCGGCCGGTTCTTCTTGCCGACGTGCCCGCAGGCCGAGCATGTCTGGGAGGTGTACGCCGGGTCGGCGTACACCAGCGCCACCCCGGCCATGGTCGCCTTGTAGGCGATGTAGTGGCCGAGCTGGGCGAACGCCCAGGAGTGCAGCGTGACCCGCTGGGGCTTGCGGAGCCGTACCCGTGCGCGGATGCCCGTCAGGTCTTCCAGGGCGATACCGCGTCCGGTGCGTTCAGCCTCGGTCACGATGCGTTTAGGTATCACGTGATTCACGTCGGCGGCGAACCGGGCTTCCTTGCCCGATCTGCTGCAGGAGCCGTTTCGCGGACTTGGTTCTCTTGGCCTGGAGCTTGGCCCGCAGGTGCCGGGCCCGGTGCCGCCCGCCCGCCGTTTCGACCCTGGTTCGCCGAGGTTCCCGGCGCGGATGTTCGCCCGCAGGGCCGCGTAGGCACCGCAGACTTTCCGGGCGACGTGGATGGCGGGCTGTGCCGACAGGCCCATGGCCTTCAGGTCACCGTAGACCATCCGCTGAAGGGACTGCCTGGACGTGACCCGCATCCTGAACGCCTGGGCGGAGGCCAAGCCGGCAGCCTGGTTGCACAGCGTGAGGGTGTCCCGCAGCGCCACCTCGGAGGTGGCGCCAGGGTACAGGCGCACCGGCACGACCAACTTCACAGCGCCTATCCTAGTCGCTGGTAGGTTCGTATCTATGTCGTCACGCTGGGCACCAAACCCTGATATCCGCCCGGGCCGCAGCGTCATCTGCAGTCTCCACCATCGCCTGGATCCTCAACGGCGGGACGTCCTCAACGGGGAGATGCTCGACGCGTGCGAGCGGATCATGCGAGGGCTGTGCGCGGAGATGGGCGCGGAACTCCGCGAGTTCAACGGCGACAACGACCACGTTCGCCTGCTCGTCCGCTACCCCCCGAAACTCCCGGTCTCCACGCTGGTCAACCGGCTCAAAGGCGTATCAGCGCACTACCTGCGGAAAAAGTTCACCGGCCGCGTCAGCCAGCACCTCATCCACGGTCACCTGTGATCCCCGTCGTACTTCGCAGCGTCCTGCGGCGGCGCACCACCCTCGATCATCAAGGAATACATCGACCAGCAGAAACGACCCGCATAGACCGACGCGATTCCACCCGGCCCTGAACTGAACCGCCGGATTCCCCGCATCTCACTGTTGAACCTAACGGACGCTGGCTCGTGCTGTCCGCATCGGATGTCACGGCCAGACGGCCGAGATTTCCGCGGAGTCGGTCAGGCGGAGCTTGCGCCGGGCGCGCTGGTAGAAGGTGGTGCGGCCGAGGCGGACCACGTGGGCGGCGCCGGGACGCGGCAGCAGTTCGATCCGGTCGCCCGGTTCTACGTACCCGCAGACGTTGCCGTCCGCCTCCACCGCGAGCCGGCCGCTGGCAGCCAGGACGTCCAAGGTCAGCTGGTCACCGACCGAGATGACCAGGCCGCGGTTGTAGGCGGAGTGAGGCGCCACGGGCGTCACCAGCAGGGCTTCGACGCCCGGGCTTACGATCGGGCCGCCCGCGGAGAAGCTGTAGGCGGTCGAGCCGGTCGGAGTCGCGACCACGACCGCATCGGCGGCATAGCTGACGAACCTGTCGCCCGCGGCGTGCACCGCGATCGCGGCGGTCTTATGGCCGGGAAACCGGACGAACACGATGTCGTTGAACGCCGTGACGATCTGGTCGGCCAGGACGGCGTCGACGGCCAGCCGCGGCTCGGTGGTGAATTCGCGGGCGTCGATGGCCGACAGCGCGCTCGGCAGATCGGGCACGTCGACTTCGGCCAGGAATCCCAGCTTGCCGAGGTTCACGCCCAGGACCGGGCTGCTCAGCCGGTCCGCGAGCCTCATCGCGCGCAGCATCGTGCCGTCGCCGCCCAGGCTGACGACTAGGTCGGCGCGACGGCGGAACTCCTCGGTCGTGACCGCTTCGGCGGTGCAATTCAGCCTGTCCATCTCGGAATCGATGCCGATGACCTGGATGCCCCTGCGGGTCGCCCAGTCCAGAATCGCGCCCACCGCCCCGCCGCAGTCGCGCTCGGGGTGCAGCACCAGGCCGACGACGTGCATCAGCGAGAACCGAACGCTGCGACGTCACGACGGTGAACCACAGCCCCATGGTGTCATGGCCGGCGCGCTCCTGACAGATTTCTGGGTCGAAGCCCTAGGTAGGTACGATGGCTGGCACCAGCAGTGATGCCTGGCACGAACGTAGTGGCGGAACGAGGAGCGTGACCTTCGCGCCGTGGGTGGGACGGGTGCTCGCTCAGCTTGCCCTGCAGCGGGGCACCGTCTGTGACGTCGGGCGCTTCACGCCCGCCAGATTCGCTGTGGAAGGAGTTGCTTCATGAGCTCGTCGATTGTGGACCGGCTGCGGAACGGAACGGTACTCGGGGCCGAGGGCTACGTCTTCGAGCTGGAACGGCGCGGCTACATCAAGGCGGGCCCGTTCGTCCCCGAGGTCGTCCTGGACTTCCCTGACGCGGTGCGCGAGCTGCACCGCGAGTTCCTGCGCGCGGGCGCAGAGGTCATGGTCGCGCTCACCTACTACGCGCACCGGGAGAAACTGCGGGACGTCGGCCGTGAAGACGACCTGGAGGCGATGAACCGCCAGGCGGTGCGGATCGCCCGTGAGGTCGCGCTTGAGGGCGACGCCCTGGTGGCAGGCAATGTGTGCAACACCTGGGCGTACGACCCGGATGACCCGGCCACCAAGGCGACCGTCCGGGCCATGTACGCCGAGCAGCTGGGCTGGGCGGCCGAAGAAGGCATCGACTTCGTCATCTCCGAAACCAACGACTACCTGGGCGAGGCGCTGATCGCGCTGGAGGTCACCCAGGCGCTTGGCCTGCCCGCGATGGTAACGCTGGCGCCGACGCAGCCCGACCGGACCCGTGACGGCTACGAGTACGCGGAGGCGTGCCGCATCCTGTCCGAAGCGGGGGCGCAGATCGTCGGCCTGAACTGCGACCGCGGCCCGAAGACGATGCTGCCGCTGATCAGCGGAATCCGGGAGGCCGTGGACTGCTGCGCGGTCGCCATCCAGCCGGTGCCGTACCGCACCGACGCGGCCGCGCCGACGATGGAGACGCTGCGCTCGGCGGCGGGTGATCGGGCCTTCCCCATCGCCCTCGAGCCGTTCGGCTGCACGCGGTTCGAGATGGCTTCGTTCGCGCTGGCCGCCCGGGAGCTCGGGGTGGATTACGTGGGGATCTGCTGCGGCGCGGGCCCGCATCACGTCCGGGCCATGGCCGAGGCGCTGGGCCGCGAGGTTCCGGCGGGCAAGTACTCACCGTCGATGGACCTGCATCCCATGTTCCGTTCGGATATCTCGGCCAAGGACGCGGCCTTCCTGCACACCTGGACCGCGTGACGGCTTAAGCGTTTTCCTGGTCCGCCGGGATGTGCTTGCCCTGCATCAGCGACCACGCCCGGCGCAGCGCGACAGCGAACGAGCCGACGAGCACGTACGCCACGTCGTAGACCAGGCTGTCGTCGTGCGGGTGGATGGCCAGGTCGATGCCCACGCCGAGCTGAGTCAGATAGGCCAGCAGGGCGAGACCGATCTGCAGCACCGCGGCCTCGTGCCTGGCCAGCTCATGATGCAGCCGCCACGTGCTGTACAGGCTGAGCAGCGCCATGATGGCGGCGGTGTAGCCCAGGCTGGTGCGGGGGATCAGCGCGATGAGCGAGACGAAGAAGCTGTTGATCAGGGCGGTGAACGCGGAGCCGGCCACCGCCTGGGCCGCGGGCGGGGCGCCTCGGCCCAGCACCGTTTCCGGCCGCAGCGAGGCCGCGACGAACAGCAATCCGATCAGGGCGCCCGCCGCGGTGGCCGCCGCCGCGAAGTACCCGGTGAAGTCATCTGGAACCACGAACTGCCTCCCGGCCGACCGCCGGCCAGGACGCCAGCACTGGCGAGAGTCTGCCACCTTCGGGGTTACCGGCGGCGCCTGGTGCTGATATCTAGATCATCGCCGCTGACCCCGTCCACCGCCGCCGTCCTGCGCGCCTGGCTCCGGGAACGCGGTAACCACCCCGGCGAGCCGCTGTTTCCCACTCGGACCGGACGGCGCCTCAGCGACGACGCCGACGACGCCGCGTGGCTCGCCCGCCTGGACGGGCAGGCCGCGCCCTAGGCCGGAGACCGGGCTTTTGCCCGTCACGCGGCCGCGTAGAAGAGCTCGAGCTGGAGGTTGTCGGGATCCCGGAACACCACCACCGAGTACGGCATCGGCTTGTCAGTGTCGATCACGCCGGAGTGCTCGATGCCGAGTTCGTCGAGCCAGCTTGCCCATGCGTCCAGGCTGGTACGGTCAGCGACGCCAAATGAGATGTGGTCCAGGCCGGTCCGGCACTCGTCGAAGAGCTGGCCCGGGTTGGCTTCGTGGTGATGCAGGCCGATCGCGATGCCGGAACGGGGGTCGATTAGGAGCACAGCGTAACCCTCCTCCTCGGCCCCGTAATGGGGAAACGTGACCGGTACCCGGTTCATCCCGAAGACCCGCTCGTACCACTGGGCGCTGGCCTCCACATCGGACACGGTCGGCGAGAAGTGATGGAAGCCGGTAACGGCCGGTACCGTGGTGGTCTCGGTCAAGGCAGGCTCCTTCACCAGCAACGCAGACGGGCAGTTGACGACCATGTTCTCGCGCTTGGCCGACTCTGTATAGCATCGAGCCCCAGACAAATCACCTGTCTGACCCGACTGCGGGCCAAGTCTTTCTATTGCCGCTTCCATCCGCGCGACCTCACCGGAAACGCGTCGCATCATCCGGTCAAGGTCATCGGGCAGCGGCTTGCCTCGCTGACGGTAGCGCTCCGCGAACCCGGCTACGACGTTGACCGAGGTTCGCAGGTCTAGGCTCACCTCAGCCAGGCGGCTGGACAGCTGCTCGGCCGACCGGCGCGCCGAGGCCTCAGCGGCGCGGCTCACGCTCACTTGTTCCGAGATCCTCGTAAACGTCATCCCGGACAGCCAGCGGCTCTGCTCTTCGGCCGGCGGCACGGCCCGGGTTGGCATTACCCGAGATAGGTCCTCAGCCGCGGCCTGTCCGGCGATTTCCGCGAGTTCGCCGGCCTGGCGCAGCGGCCGCAGGATGGCGCGCGTTAGGACGAGCGCCGCGCAGGCCAGCAGCACCAGCACGGTGCCGGCCGCCGCCGCGAAGCTCACGGCGACACGCGTGGTGGCCGGCCCGATGCCGGCTGGCCCGGTCATGACGACCAGCATGCCGCCGGGGCCACGCCCTGAGGATCCGCTGATCACGTACCTCACATTGTCCGGGCCGTACACGTACAAGATGCGCTGCGGCTCATAACGGACAGGCTCAAGCAGGACAAGCCAGCTCCCGCTGGTACCGACACCCGGCACGGTCGCTGGCCGCCCCGCGTGAGCGGCGGGCCACGAGCCGCCGGCCCGGATAGCCGGGCCGGCAGCGGCACCGTGGGCCAGCGGGGTCAGCAACTGCCCGCCCGTGCTCAGCAACTCCACATCGCAGGAACCAGGCACCGGATCGGAGACAGGCGCGACCACCAAACGGTGGCTCAGCATGCTTCTGGCGCAGTTCAGGAGGTCATTGTCCGCTCGCTGTACCAGGTAACCACGGGTCCCCGATACGCCGGCCAGGCCGATTGCGACCGCCCCGACCGCCACGAGGCTCACGGCCAGGCACGGCAGCAGCACCCGCAGCGGTATCCGGATGCGCGCGCCCATGCCACCCAGTCTCGCCAGTCCTGCTCATGCTGGCCAGTGGGTCGGAACTCACGGGCTCAAGCTCACCGTGCTGTCGGTCGGCGCGGCGAAGGTTTTCTCAGCGACTTCAGCTGATCATCTGATCATCTGGTCGAATTGCACTAGGACGAGGACGGATCTGGGGATGTCGCCGATCGTGGACGGGCTGACCATGACGTGCGCCCGGAGCAGGTCGGATGGCGACGGGCACGCACCAGGATCGTTCCGTACCTCTGACAAATCCATCCAATTGACCGACGCTCAAAACCAGCGGCAAGAAAGATGAGAATCGACATGTTCAACCAGCTCACTGGCGCAACACGGCTTTTCCCCATTATCGGCGACCCGGTCAAATACGCCGAGTCCCCGGTGCGCCTGACCCGCACTTTCGAGGAGCGCAGCCACAATGGCATATGCATCCCCATGCAGGTGTCGGCACGGTGCGACCCTGTTCATCGAGGCCGCACAGGCTGCCGGCTGCAAGACCGCCAACGGCGGACACATGGTCGAAGCCGTGCAAGACCTCATGGCCGACTTCATGCTCGGCAAATAGCGACCCCGACGTGCTGCATCCGCGCCGTTCGTCTGCGCACCCATCCAACGACCGGAGGGATGGTCATGGAATACACGCGGCTCGGCCCTGCTCGCCGAAGCCGAGGGGAACCACGTCCAGCGTGAGCGCATCGGCAACTATCTCTACGGGGTTTCGGCGATCATCAGTGGGCTGACGGGTTGGCGACCCTGGCGATGAGCAGGGGCTCCCCGGTCGCGGACGCGGTCACGAGCATCAGATAGGGACGATCGAACACGACCTGAGGGGGCGGTACCCGCGCCGCGGTCGGCTCCATGCCGACGGCGGTCGCGGCGCTCGCCACGGTGCCCTGCTCGCCGACCTGCAAGGTGGCGGCCTGCTCCACCAGGCCGATGCAGCACGCCTGCGGCGACAACCCGGTGAAGTTCGCGGACGTGGTGAACGCGCCTCCCATGCCGAGCTCGCTCAGCAGGCCCTTCATGCCGACCCGGACGGCGAGGTTCACCCGCGGCAACGAGACATCGCGGGCTTGAGCGGGGCCCGCGGTGCCTGCCGCCGCCAGCCTGGCCGTCATCGCGCCGAGCGCCGAAGCGGCGGGCGTGGCGCAGCCTCCCGCACCGGAGGGCGGCAGCAGCGCGAGCATCGCCAGCTTGCCGCCACGGTACGGAAGCTGGACCGCGGTCCAGCCGGCCGCGCTGACGGTGCGATACGGACCGCCGTTCAGGTATGACACCGTCGCCTGCTGGCCGGCGGCGGTGGTGAACGGCCCTGGGGCGGTCTGGCTGGCCAGGAACGGCGTGGCCCACGCCGCCCGCAGGTACAGCGCATCGGTCAGCACCCAGCCGATGCCGTTCAGCGACCCGGGCGACAGCAGCCGCGGGATCTGTCCCCGGGTCGCGGCCGCGATCGCCTGGTTAATCTCCTGGGCGCCGCGATCAGGGTGGCTGAGCAACGGTGCCTGCGCCACGCCGGCGTCATAGCCCGTCGCCACGGCGTTCAGGTAACTGCGCCGGGTCTTCAGCGTCGGGTCGGCCCACACCTGATCGCTAGCGGCCAGCGTCACCCCGGGGCCGTCCAGGCCGCGCAGGGCCGCCGACCGTGCTTGCAGGCCGGCCTCGAGGGCGTCCCCGCCGGTCGCGGGCAGATCCAGCACCCGGGCCATGGCCTGGGCGGTGCCGCCGCGCGCCCCGAGATACGCCATGCCCAGGCCGCTGGCCAGGCTGGAGGGCGACAGCACGAGGTTCGCCCGGGGATCCGCCCGGCACCAGGCGTTCAGCACGTCTAGCCCGAACGCGGTATCCGCCGCCCCGTAGGGGCGCGGGTCGGCGAGAGGCTCCCTGAGCGCCACGCCGTGGGTCATGACCGGCGGCGCGACCGCGCCCGACCCGCACCCTGCTATCAGCAGCGCCGCCACGACGACCCCGGCGGCGACCCGCAGATTCTTCATCACGCGCATCAGACGAGGTGTGGGCCCGGGGCGGTTTCACCCGGGAGATAACGTTCCAGCCTCAGCTTCCCGGCTGGCCTGGTACCGCCCTGGCCGGCCTCATCCGTGTGGCTCCTTGTGCCTGAAGTATCACTATGTGCGATCATCTCCACATGCAGGATGGGACCGTGACGTGGGAAGAGATCGCCGGACGGCTCTGCGCGCCGCGCCAGTACTGGCTGAGCACGACCACCCCGTCAGGCACCCCGCACGCGACGCCCGTCTGGGGGGTCGTGACCGAAGAGACGCTCTACTTCTACAGCCAGCGGAGCACCGTCAAGGCCCGGAACCTCGCGGCCGACCCGCGAGCCGTCGTTCACCTGGAAAGCGGCGAAGACGTCCTGATCGTCCGCGGTCTCCTCGATGACCTTGGAGCTCCGGCCGAGGTTCGGCACATCGTCGCGGCGCTGTCGGCGAAATACACCAGGCCGGAAGATCAGCAGTATTTGCCCGGCAACGACCCTGACTTCGATGTGGTTTACGCGCTGCGGCCCCAGTCGGCGATGGCCTGGCGGCTGGACGACTTCACCGCCTCGCAGCGTCGGTGGTCTTGCTTACCGGCGCGGGTCGTCGCCACCTGTCCCAGATGGCCACAGCGTCACGTGGCTGACGAAGAAGGGTCCTCGCCGGTAGGGGTATGCAGCGAGATCGGCTCACGCCCGTACTTCTGCACCTCGATGACCTTCTCCGGGGTCATGTCCAGCTCGACCGCCAGCTCATCAGGAGTCGGC
>Ga0302235_10002807_pt1 | contig 12441 bp, 10 predicted proteins | sample II_Palsa_N3_3_FD_193577 | JGI IMG/M metagenome (GOLD analysis project Ga0302235, IMG submission 193577) | Peat permafrost microbial communities from Stordalen Mire near Abisko, Sweden - II_Palsa_N3_3 | ecosystem: Environmental > Terrestrial > Soil > Palsa > Peat permafrost | place: Sweden... | reverse complement strand
GATCAGCAGCGCCGCCCCCTTGGGGTAGTCCGGTTTGACCGACGCCTCCGCCGCCTCGATCGCCAGCGCATCCATGATCTCCATCGCGACCGGCAACAGACCGGCTCTGATGATCGCAGCGACCGCGTCGCCTGCCGCCTCGAGGCTGCCGTAGACCGCGAGCGATGTTCGCTTGCACTCGGCGATCGGCACCAATCGCAGCGTCACCTGAAGGGCGATCCCGAACAGCCCCTCCGACCCGCAGAACATGCCGACCCAGTCAGGGCCGACGGGCTCCGTCGAGCCGCCGCCCAGCTCGACCACCTCGCCATCGGGAAGCACGACCCTGAGGGCGAGCACGTGGTTGCTCGTCATCCCGTGCCTGAGGCAGTGCGCGCCGCCCGAGTTGAAGGCGAGATTCCCGCCGATGCTGCACACCGCCTGGCTCGAGGGATCGGGCGCGTAGGCGAGGTTGTACTGAGCCGCGACCTCGCTGACGTGCAGGTTGATCACCCCGGGCTCGACGACCGCGATGCGCGTATCCGGATCGACGCGCAGAACTCGATTGAGGCGGTTGAGCGCGACCACCACTCCGCCTTGCACCGGCAACGAACCACCCGACAGCGACGTGCCCGACCCGCGCGCGACGAACGGGACGCCCTCCTTGTGGCACACGCGCACAACCTCGACGACTTCTTCTGCGGTCTCGACGAGGACGACTGCGAGCGGCCGTTGATGAAAGGCGGTCAGCGCATCGGAGCCGAACGCCGCGAGCTGCGCCGGACCGGTGAGCAACCGCGACCCGAGACCGAGACTGGCGAGGGCATCGAGGAAGCCGGTCATGCACTTACATCTATGTCAGAGACAGTTGCATCTGTCAAACTATCGGATAGATGCATGCGATGCAGGCAGCTGACCGCGCCTACGAGTTCGCGAAAGCGCGGATCCTGGACGGCCGTTACACGGGCGGCGAGCTCCTCTCCGAGGGACTGATCGCCGACGAGGTCGGGGTCAGCCGCACGCCGGTTCGCGAGGCATTCGTACGCCTGCAGACCGAAGGTCTGCTTCGCCTCTATCCAAAGCGCGGCGCCCTCGTGGTCCCCGTATCGGCCGACGAGGTCGAGCACGTCATGGACACCCGTCTGCTCGTCGAGCGACATGCAATCGAACGCGTGATCCGCCGCGAGATCCGCGTGACCGAGAGCGTGAAGATCTCGCTCGAGGTCCAGGACGCGCTGGCCGCAGCAGGCGACGTGGATCAGTTCGTGGAGGTGGACCGGGAGTTCCACCGCATCTTCGTCGCGGCCGCAGGGAATCCGATCCTGCTGGCGCTGCACGACTCCCTACGCGATCGCCAGACCCGCATGGGCCTCGCGGCGATCGCTCGCGATGCGGGGCGACTGGCGGAGATCCTGGACGAACACCGTCAGTTGGCCGACGCTGTTGTGCGGCGCGATCTCAACCGCGCGGGCGCCGTGATCGATCGTCACCTCGACCGTACGCTCAGCCTGTTGCTGGCGCCAGTGCCCGATCTCATCCACCGTCAGGAGCCTCGATGACCAGTGCCGATCGTCGCGTAGGCGCCGGAATGGCCAAGCAGGCGCAGCTACGCGAGCAGCAGCTTGCGGGTGGCGCGCGGAGCGCTGGATGGAAGGCCGGGTTCGGCACCGTGTCGGCGATGGCCAAGCTCGGCACCGACGCCCCACTCGCCGGGTTTCTGACCGACGCAACGCTGGTGCCCGACGGTGGCACCGTCTCGATCGCCGGCTTCGCCGCCCCCCGGCTGGAGCCCGAGGTGGCCGTCCGGCTCCGCGGGTCGATCTCGCCCGCCGCGACCCCGGGCGAGATCCTGGCCGCGGTCGAGGCGGTCGCGCCGGCGCTCGAGATCGTCGACATGGGTCCGGCCGACGATCTCGAGGAGCTGCTCGCAGCGAACATCTTCCACCGCGCCTTCGCGATCGGCCCGTTCGCTGACGCGACGCCGACGACGTGGGACGAAATCCGCGTGAACGTCTACATCAGCGACGCCGACCCGCAGGTCGGCGTCGACCCCGCCGCGCTGCTCGGCAGGGCGCAGGACATCCTCGGCGGCATGGCCCGGCAGCTCCCGCTCGCCGGAGCGAGCTTCGAAGCCGGCGACATCGTGATCACCGGTTCGGTCATCCCCGCGCTCGAGCTCACCGGCGGCGAGGCGGTCCGTGTGTCGCTAAGCACCGGCGACGCCGTGTCAGTCACGATCGAGCCCACTGGTTGAGCGTGACCGTTACTGCGCCTGCTGGCCGTCGCGTATCGGGTGGTCAGCAACCGCATGAACGACAGCCACTTCACCGGCAATCCGGCGACGGAGTCCGGCGGAGGTTGTGCCTGCTTCCGCGCCGAGAGCAGCCGTCTCGCGTGGGCCGTGGAGTTGCGCTGGCGTGTCCGCTTCTTCGTGAAACCGGCACAGCTAGCGGCTGGGCCACGAGCGGCAGGGATGGTGGTGGTGTCGATTCGGTCGTGGCGCAGCCGAACGCCTAGAGAGCACCTCGGCGTCCAGGTGCGCAGGCGCGTGCAGTTGATTGCGGCGCATCCTCGACCGAACCGCCAGCCCCGCGGCCGAGCCGATCAGCGCCTCGACCATGGCCGAGGCATCCAGCACGACCGACTCAGTTGCCGGGCCGGACACCGAAGTCCTCCGTCAGGCTGGGCTCGACGATGTTGCGAGCTCGTGCGAGACGCTGGTTTCGACCCGGTTGCGTCCGGCGGCCTTGGCCGCGTAGAGCGCGCGGTCGGCCTTGCGGATCAGCTGGTCGGGTTCACCGGCGTCGTCGGGGAGTGTCGCGACGCCGAGGCTGGCGGTCAGCGATCCGACGTTTGAGATATCAGCGCTGGCGATCGCGATTCGCAGTTTCTCGGCGACGTCGCGTCCCGTCGGCCGGTCGGTGTCTGGGAGCAGGATGAGGAATTCCTCGCCGCCGTAGCGCGCCGCGAAGTCGCTGGCGCGCAGCGTCGAGCTTAGGATCTGTCCGACTGCTGCGAGCGCCTTGTCGCCCTGCTCGTGCCCATGGACGTCGTTGATCTGCTTGAAGTGATCGAGGTCGAGCAGCACGGCGGCCAGTGGGCTGACGCGCCGGGCGGCGTGCGCTGCCATTCGCTTCAGGGTCTCGTCCGCGGCGCGGCGGTTGGGCAGGCCGGTGAGCGCATCGCTGGCGGCGCGCGTCTCGGCCAGCGCGAGATTGCGCTGGTTGGCGAGAATCGGGGCGGCCTGCACGACGGACTCGCGGACACGATTGCGCTCGCGCTCCCCGATCGCTCCAGCTCGGGCGACCAGCACCGAACCGATCACCTGACCGCCGACGAGCAACGGCTCACACGCGAGATCGCCTTCGATCTTTCCGCACACCTCGCACGGCATCAGCGAGTCTTCCCCCGAGCGCCGCTCGTGGGAGCGGCTGAGACGCACAGCCATGCATGAGCGCGGCTTTAGCTGCTCGAGCTCGATGCCGCGCAGCGGTGTCGCTTCAAAGCGCTCGCCGATCAACGGTTCGAGGCGATCGTCGCTGTTGTTGCGGTTAAACACGGCGGCTGCGGAGCCGGGCACGGTTCGCTCGATGTGGCGGACCAGCAGCAGCCGCGACTCATTCTCCGATTCGGACACCTGCAGCAGCTCGCGCAGCTCGCGCTGACGCTTGGTCCGTCTGCGTTCTGCTCGTGCGGTTCGGCGCACGAGCAGACTTCCGATGTACACCAAAGCGAGCGCCAACGCAGCCGCAAGTCCGACGGCGTCCCACGTCTGGGCCGACAGCGCAGCGTCTCGCCGCTCGTTCAGCTGCACATCATACGCAGCGTTCGCGGCGCGAAACCCATCCATCGTCGCCTTGCCAGCGAGCGCCTGGCTGACGGATGGCGACTTGCCGACGCTCTTCACCCGGTCGATCTGCGCCTGCGCAGCCGCATGCCAGATAGCACTGCGCTGCGCCTGGTCGCTGAGGGCGCTCTGGAGCGCCGAATCCCCGCGCGCGTAGCTGCGCGACTCAGACAGCGCGTTCGAAAATGCTGAAGTCCCGAGCGTGTATGGCTGCAAGAAGATCGCGTCGTGAGTCTCGAAATATCCCCGCGAACCGGTCTCCTGGTTCAGCATCGCGGTCAGCATCAGCTCAGAGGCGGTTTGCTGCCCAGCAGCATCAACGGCGCTGTTGCGAGCTAATGTGGCCGCGCCGAACACCGTTGCGCCGATCAGCGACACGGTCATCAGGACCAGAGCGGTTATCCGGCGAACTGACATCTGGGTCATACCGGGCCATCGACGCTCGCGCCGCAACGCTTGAGCAAAGCACTATCCACCGGACACAGCCGGCCAAGTAATGCCACGGACTGCCGGGAGAAGGCTGCGGACGCCCGGACGTTACGCTCCCGTCCCACGCAAGCATCAGCCTGCCTGCGGTGCTCCGCCCGTAAAGTCAACGGTATTGGGGCTAATGGAGAATCAGGTTGATGTAGCCGTCGGCAATCTCCGTGGCGGTCAACCGACCGTGCGGCCGGTGCCACTGGGCGATGTGGTTGACCATCCCGAGCAGCGCCGACAGCGCCAGACGCGTGTCGTGGACCCTGAGCAAAGCTTGGTCGTCGGCGCGCTGGAGGAGTCCGGCGAGCAGCCGCTCGAAGCGTTTGCGGCTGTCGCGCACGGCGCGCCACTGGTCGCCGTGTTCGATCACATGGCGCTCCTGCTGGAAGACGAGCATGTGGTCGCGGTGCTCGATCACGTGGGCGACCCAGAGGCGCACCAACTCGCGGAGCTGGCGCTCGGGCGCTTGCGCCGTGGACATGAGCTCCTTCGCCTCGGCGAGCAGCGGGTCCATCAGCTGGTCGCAGATCGCGATCAGCAGCTCCTCCTTGGATGCGAAGTAGTGGTACAGGCCGCCGGCTGCGACCCCGAGAGCGAGCGCGAGCTCGGGCACCGATGTCTGGTCGTAGCCGCGGGCCGCGAACACGGCGGCCGCGTCGAGGACCACCTGCGCCTGGCGACGGTCGTAGCGCTCGCGCAGAGCAGTGCGGTGGGCGCGCGGGGGCACAGCCCGCCATCCTACCGAAAGATCGTTCGAAGTTCGAATGTTCTTTCGGTATAGTCCCCGGGCGACGATGCTGTTCGACCTCGACGACGAAACCCTGGCGCTGCAGCGGACGGTGCGGGAGTTCGCGGATGCCGAGGTCGCGCCGATGGCAGCGGAGCTCGATCGATGCAAGGCCTTCCCGTACGAGCTCGTGGCACGGATGGGCGAGCTCGGGTGGTTGGGGATTCCGTTTCCCGAGGAGGTCGGGGGCGCCGGCGGCACAACGCTTCAGTACGCGGTCGCGGTCGAGGAGCTCACGCGCGTGGACTCATCGGTGGCGATCACGATGTGCGCCCACACATCGCTCGGGACGCAGCCGATCTACATGTTCGGGTCGGCCGAGCAGAAGCAGCGATACCTCCCCGACCTGTGCGCCGGCCGCAAGCTCGGTGCGTTCGGCTTGACCGAGCCGGAGGCCGGCAGCGATGCCGGGAACGTTCGGACGCGCGCCGCGCTCGAGGATGGCGAGTGGGTGATCGACGGCGCCAAGCAGTTCATCACCAACGCCGGTACCGAGATCTCGGGTCACGTCGCGATCACAGCCAGAACCGGCGCGGAGGAGATCTCCAACCTGATCGTCGACCGGGGCACGCCGGGTTACGAGCAGGGCGAGCCGTACCGGAAGATGGGCTGGAACGCCTCCGACACGCGACCGCTGAGCTTCGACGCCTGCAGGGTGCCCGAGGAGAACCTCCTCGGGCCGCGCGGCCAGGGCTTCAAGCAGTTCCTGGCGATCCTCGACGGCGGCCGGATCGGCGTCGCGGCGATGGGCGTCGGGCTCGCACAGGGCGCGCTCGATCAGGCGCTGGCCTACGCGAAGGAGCGCCGCGCGTTCGGCCGGCCGATCTCGAAGTTCCAGACGATCCAGGCGAAGCTCGCAGACCTCGCGACCGAGATCGAAGCGGCGCGGCTTTTGACCTACAAGGCGGCGGTCCTGAAGGATCAGGGTCGCAGCTTCAGCCTGACGGCCGCGCAGGCGAAGCTCAAGACCGGCCGGCTCGCGGTGCGTGCCACCGAGGAGGCGGTCCAGATCCATGGTGGCTATGGCTATATCGAGGAGTACCCGGTGTGCCGCTTCTACCGCGACGCGAAGATCCTCACGATCGGCGAGGGGACCGACGAGGTCCAGCAGATGGTGATCGCCCGGGCGCTCGGCGCCTAGCGATGGGCGGCGTCGTGACCGTCGAGCTGCCCCGCCGTGTCCAGATTCGCGAGGTCGGTCCGCGCGACGGCTTTCAGAACGAGCCAGAGGTGATCCCGACGGCGGACAAGATCAGGCTCGTCGGCATGCTCGCGCACACCGGGGTAGGGCGGCTCGAGGTGACCTCGTTCGTGCGCGCCGACGTGATCCCGCAGCTGGCCGACGGACCGGAGGTGCTGGCGCGGGCGGAGATTCCCGACAACGTCGCGGTCACGGTCCTGATCCCGAACGAGCGCGGATTCGAGAACGCGCTCGCGCTGCGCGATCGCTTCAGCGAGATCAACTGCTTCCTGAGCGCATCCGAATCGCACAACCGCGCGAACGTCAACCATTCGATCGCCGAGTCGCTGACCGGGCTCGAGCGAGTGATCGAGCGGGCGGTCGCCGACGGCCTGCGTGCCGAGGGAATGATCAGTGTCAGCTTCGGCTGCCCGTATGAGGGACACGTGCCGCCTGAGCGCGTGTTCTCGATCGCGGAGCGGCTGATCGGTGCCGGTGCCGCCGAGATCGGGTTCGGCGACACGACCGGGATGGCGAACCCAACCCAGGTGCGGGAGTTCTTCACAGCGGCCCGGGCGCGTCTGGGCGACGGCGTGGAGCTGACTGCGCACTTTCACAACACGCGCGGGCAGGGGCTGGCGAACGTCTACGCGGCGCTCGAGTCCGGCTGCACGAGCTTCGAGTCGAGCTTCGGCGAGCTCGGCGGCTGTCCGGTGCCGGCGGGCGCCACCGGCAACATCGCGAGCGAGGACCTCGTCTCGATGCTCCACGAGATGGGTGTCCAGACGGGGATCGACCTGAAGCTCCTGCTGGAGGCGACGGCTGCGGTACGCGACGTGCTCGGACGCCCGCTCGGATCCCACACGCTCGTTGCCGGCCCGATCGACTGGCACGAGGATGGATGACCTCGGCCCCGTCCTGATCGCCAACCGCGGCGAGATCGCCGTGCGGATCGCGCGTACCGTCCACGGCCTCGGGCTCGGAACCGCCGGCGTCGTCACCGAGCTGGACGGGCGCACCCGGGCGCTGCATCCCGACGCGGTCGACGTGGCTGTGCCGATCGGGTCCTACCTCGATCCGGCCGAGCTGCTGCGCGCCGCTCGGGCCACAGGGGCCCGCTCGGTTCACCCGGGCTACGGTTTTCTGTCCGAGAACGCCGGGTTCGCGAGTGCCGTGATCGACGCTGGGCTGGTCTGGATCGGTCCGCCGCCGGACGCGATCGAGCTGATGGGCGACAAGCAGCGCGCCAAGGCGGCCGCCGGGGCGGCTGGTGTGCCGGTCGTTCCATCGGGCGAGGACTCCGACTTCCCGGTGCTCGTCAAGGCGGTCGCCGGCGGCGGCGGCAAGGGCATGCGCGTCGTGCGCAGCGCCGCGGAGCTCGACGAGGCGATCGCCGCGGCGCAGCGCGAGGCCCGCGCCGCATTCGGCGACGGGCGGGTGATGGTCGAGCGCTATCTCGAGCGTCCGCGGCACATCGAGATCCAGGTGCTGGCCGATCGCCACGGAACGGTGCTGCACCTCGGCGAGCGCGAATGCTCGCTGCAACGCCGCCACCAGAAGGTCGTCGAGGAGGCACCCTCGCCGGTCGTCGACGCCGAGCTCCGGGCGCGGATTGGAGCCGCCGCGGTCGCGCTCGCCGCAGCCTGTGGCTATCAGGGCGCCGGGACCGTCGAGTTCATCGCGACCGGCGACGCCGGCGAGTTCTACTTCTTGGAGATGAACACCCGCCTGCAGGTCGAGCACCCGGTCACAGAGCTGGTCTACGGCATCGATCTCGTCGAGCAGCAGCTTCGCGTCGCCGCGGGGGAGCCGCTCGGACTTCGCCAGGAGGACCTCGTGCCACGCGGCCATGCGGTCGAGGCCCGGGTATACGCGGAGGATCCAGACCATGGGTTCCTGCCCGCAGCCGGCACGATCCTGAGTTACCGCGAGCCGGCGGGGCCCGGCATCCGCGTTGACTCCGGCGTGAGCGCGCAGACCGAGGTCGCGACCGCTTACGACCCGATGCTCGCCAAGGTGATCGCGCATGGGCCGGACCGGCTGACGGCACTGCGGCGGCTCGGCCGCGCGCTCGCCGAGTTCGAGCTGCTCGGGGTGCCGACCAACGTCGGATTCACCCGTGCGCTGCTGGCGCGAGCTGATGTGCGCGCCGGCCGGCAGGACACCGGGCTACTCGAGCGGATCCTCGCGGACGGCGATCGCGCTCCCCGCGAGGACCTGCCGGCTGCGGCCGTGCTGGCGGCCGCCGGCAGCGCCCACCCAGCCGGCCCGTGGCGCCGCCGGCTGGCCGGCCACGGTGACGCTCGCGTGCACGACGGCCAGGTATCGATCGGCGAGCGCAGCTGGGAGCACGCCGCGGTCCGCTTCGATCGCGACGGCGCGGCCCGGGTCACGCTCGATGGCGTCGAGCGCCGGTACGCGTTTCGCGTCACCGACGAGTCGATCTGGGTCGCGCGCGACGGCGAGCAACTCGAGCTGCGTACCGAACATCCGATCCGTGCCGGCGAGGGGGCGCTGCTCGACTCGCTGCAGGCACCGATGCCAGGCACGGTTCTGCTCGTCCGGGTGGCCGATGGAGACCACGTCAAGGCTGGTGACGTGTTGATCGTGCTCGAGTCGATGAAGATGGAGCTGTCGATCACCGCTCCCCACGCCGGGACCGTTGACGGGTTGGCGCTCAGGCCCGGCGACCGGGTGACCCGCGGCCAGCCGGTGGTGGCCGTCCATGCCGACTGAGACCAGCTCGTGACCGGCACCGCGATCGAGAATCGCGACGGCCATCTGGCGCTGATCGAGGACCTGGTGCAGCGCACCGCCCGCGTGCGCGCGGGCGGTGGGGAACGCGCCCGCGAGCGCCACGTCGCGCGCGGCAAGCTGCTCGTACGCGACCGCATCGAGCTTCTGTGCGACCCGGGCGCGCCGTTTCTCGAGCTGTCGCCGCTCGCCGCCGAGGAGCTCTACGGCGGCGAAGCGCCCGGAGCGGGGATCGTCACCGGGGTAGGCCTCGTGAGCGGGCGGCGGGTCGTGGTGATCGCCAACGACGCCACCGTCAAGGGCGGCACTTACTACCCGATGACGGTCAAGAAGCACCTGCGCGGGCAGGAGATCGCACTTCACAACCGGCTTGCGTGCGTCTACCTCGTCGACTCCGGCGGCGCCTTCCTGCCGATGCAGGACGAGGTCTTTCCGGACCGCGAGCATTTCGGCCGGATCTTCTACAACCAGGCCACGATGTCAAAGCAGGCGATCCCCCAGATCGCCTGCGTGATGGGGTCGTGCACGGCGGGCGGCGCGTACGTGCCGGCGATGAGCGACGAGACCGTGATCGTCCGCGAGCAGGGCACGATCTTCCTCGGCGGCCCGCCGCTGGTCAAGGCCGCGACCGGCGAGGAGGTCACCGCCGAAGAGCTCGGCGGTGGCGAGCTGCACGCGCGCACCTCCGGCGTCGTCGATCACCTCGCGGCCGATGACAGGCACGCGCTCGAGCTCGTGCGCGGCATCGTCGCGACCGTGCCGCCAGCCCCCTCCCCACCCTGGTCGCGGCGCGACCCGGACGAGCCGATCGAGGATCCCGACGGCATCCTCGACATCGTCCCGCTCGACACCCGCACGCCATATGACGTCCGCGCCGTGCTGCGGCGGCTCGTCGATCGCTCGGAGCTGAAGGAGTTCAAGGAGCTGTACGGGACGACTGTCGTGTGCGCGTTCGCGCATCTGGACGGCCACCCGATCGGGATCATCGCCAACAACGGGATCCTGTTCAGTGAGTCCGCCTTGAAAGCGGCGCACTTCATCGAGCTGTGCGACCGCCGTGCGATCCCGTTGCTGTTCGTCCAGAACATCGCCGGTTTCATGGTCGGGCGCGAGTACGAGGCCGGCGGGATCGCCAAAGATGGCGCCAAGCTCGTTACCGCCGTCGCGTGCACCCGGGTTCCGAAGCTGACTGTCGTGATCGGTGGCTCGTTCGGCGCCGGCAACTACGGGATGGCCGGGCGCGCGTACTCGCCCCGCTTTCTGTTCATGTGGCCGAACGCGCGGATCAGCGTGATGGGCGGTGAACAGGCGGCGACCGTCATGCGCGAGGTCGGCCAGCCCGAGACGGGCGCGCAGCTACGCGAGCAATACGACCATCAGGGCCGCGCGATCTACTCCACAGCGCGCCTCTGGGACGACGGGATCATCGACCCGCGAGAAACCCGCACCGTTCTCGCGCAGGCCCTCGCGGCCTGCGCCGAGGCGCCGCTCGGCGAGCTCGGTTACGGCGTGTTCCGGATGTAGGACTGATCGCGATGGCGCTGCTGGAACAACGCGGAGTCGTGGTCACGGGCGCCGGCCGCGGCCTTGGCCGTGCCTTCGCGATCGCCGCGGCACGCGAAGGGGCGGGCGTCGTGGTCAACGACATCGACGGCGACGTCGCGCAGGAGGTCGTCGACGAGATTCGCGCCGAGGGCGGTCGGGCGATCTCAGCGGTGGCGTCGATCGCCGAATGGGATGCAGCGGCAGAGATCGTCGGCCGGTGCGTCGATCAGTTCGGCTCGATCGACGGTCTCGTCAACAACGCCGTCGCGTACGGCTTCGGCCATCCGTGGGATCAGGGACCTGAGGAAATCCGGCTGCAGATCGAGGTGAATGTGATCGGAGCCCTCTACTGCGGCGCGCATGCGATGCGCCGCATGAAGGAGCAGCGCCGCGGCAGCATCGTGAACCTCACCTCCAACGTGATGATGGGCAATGTCGGCATGTCGACCTACGGCGTCACGAAGGGAGCGCTCGCATCCGCCACCTTCGGCTGGGCGCTCGAGTTGATGCCGCACAACGTGCGCGTCAACGCGCTGGCGCCGGGCGCGATGACGCGCGGGAATCAGCTCGCGGGGGAATTCCGCCGGCCAAACCGAGCTCCGGACTCGCCTGACCTGGTCGCGCCGGCGGTCGTCTTCCTCCTCAGCGACCTATCGGCTGGAGTGACGGGACAGATCGTGATGCTGATGGGACGGCGGCTCGGCCTGATCAGCCACCCGCAGGTGCTCGAGCCCGTGATCGAAGATGACCACTGGTCGGCCGAAGCGATCGCCGAGGCCTACGAGTGCATCTACCGCTCGCAGTTCCAGCCTGTCGGCCGGGCAGCCACCACCTACGAGTGGCTACCAGACGCATAAGCGGGCGATGCGACGGGTTGGTCAAGGAGCCCAGCCGCGGACAGCGCCGCCCGCAGCGCGTGTCGCTCGGCCTCCTCGAGGGGCTCGAGCGGCGGCCGGACGACCGGCAGGCGCAACCTGTTGAGCATGACCAGCTGCTCCTTCATACGTGTGTACATGTCGGCGAGTGGCGAGCGATAGACGACGCGGGTCAGGATCTGGATCCGCTCGTACACAGCCTTTGCGCCGGCCATATCCGCATCCTGAACGAGCTCGAACAGCTGCGCCTGGAGACTCGCGATGATGCTGCCATGCCCGGACAGGATGCCGTCGGCCCCCAACGCGAGCGTTGGCAACAGATGCGTACTGAAGCTGGTGAGCATCGCAACGTGGTGCGACTGGGCGCGCACCACGCGCAGATTCCGCTCGTAGGTGCAGATGTCCAAGGTCCAGTCCTTGATTGCGACGACGCTGGGGATCTCACAGATACGAGCGAGGGTGTCCTCGTCGTAATGCATCCCTGTCCACGCGGGGTACGCGAACACGACGAGCGGCAGGTCCGTGGCGGTGGCGATCTCGGCGAACCGGCGGTAGCCAACCTCGCGGCTTGCGTCGAACATCAACAGGTTCGGCGGAAAGACCAGGACGGCGTCGGCATTCTCCGATGCTGCGGTGCGGGCGAGATCGGCAGCCGCACGATGCGTCTCGGCATAGACCCCTGAAATGACGTGCGCGGCACCGCCGACCTCGTCGACCGCCGTCGAGACTGAGAACTGCCACTCGTCGCGACTGAGAGCGGTCACCTCTCCGGCGTGACCATTGCAGACAATACCCGAGACCCCCGCGGTCGATGCCAGATCGCGGAGGTGGCGCCGATACTCCGCGGCGTCGATCGCGTAGTCGGCGTCGAATGGCAGAATGCAGGCCGGGATCGTTCCTTCAAGCGCGAGGGGCATCGCTCTTTCCATTGTCGCCTTTCCGTTGGTTCCGCCGCCGCAGAGGAGCTGATGCTCCTACGCTTCCGGCGCATATCCCA
>Ga0302235_10002796_pt1 | contig 12458 bp, 15 predicted proteins | sample II_Palsa_N3_3_FD_193577 | JGI IMG/M metagenome (GOLD analysis project Ga0302235, IMG submission 193577) | Peat permafrost microbial communities from Stordalen Mire near Abisko, Sweden - II_Palsa_N3_3 | ecosystem: Environmental > Terrestrial > Soil > Palsa > Peat permafrost | place: Sweden... | reverse complement strand
AGAAGTTGGTCAGCTGGGCGTCAATGTCCGATTGCATATGGCCTAATCCTGGCTAGACGTGAAGGCGGCGGAATTGTTACGGCGGGTGTCAGCCATGCGGGTGCGACTATCGCCCGGTGGAAGGCAGACTACATCTCCTTTGCGGGCTTTGGCGGGCCCTTCGGAGTTCTCCATCCTATGCATCCTGCTCAGTCCTCCTTACCCCCGCTTTGGGGGATCATGGCGAGGTGGCGAACTGGACGAGTTCGGTCAGAACGCCGCCGAGATCGGCTGGGTGCAGGAACGCGATGGCCGCGCCCATGGACCCGTGCCTGGGCCGCTCGTCGATCAGCCGGATGCCGGCTTCGCCGAGCGCGGACAGCGCCTCGCCGATGTCGGCGACGCCGTACCCGACGTGGTGAATCCCCTCACCGCGCCGGGCCAGGAACTTGCCCACCGGCGTGTCGGGTCCCAGCGGCTCGAGCAGCTGGACGTAGCCCGCTACCAGGGCACGCTCGCCGACCGCCAGCATGGCCTCGCGGACCCCCTGGGCCTCGTTAGTCTCTACCGTCACAACCTTAAGGCCGAACGTCGCCTGGTACAGCTCAACGGTCTTGTTCAAGTCGCGGCAGGCGATGCCGACGTGATCGATGCGGGTCAGCAGGGGTAGCACGATATGTCCTTTCGCAACCCATTGGGTATCGTCGTAGCTATGAGCGAATCACGTCAGCCCGTCATCGTCGGCGGCGCGAGGACTCCGATCGGCCGTCTGCTCGGCTCCCTCGCGAGCAAGTCTGCCAGTGACCTTGGCGGCGTCAGCATCGGCGGGGCCCTGGGCCGTGCCGGGATCAGCCCGGATCAGGTTGAGTACGTCATCATGGGCCAGGTGCTGCAGGCGGGCGCGGGCCAGATCACCGCCCGCCAGGCCGCCGTGGCGGCCGGGATCGGAATGTCGGTCCCGGCGCTGACCATCAACAAGGTCTGCCTGTCCGGCCTGGACGCCGTCGCGCTGGCGGCACAGCTCATCAGGGGAGGGGAATACGACGTCATCGTGGCCGGCGGGATGGAATCCATGACCCGCGCCCCGCACCTGCTGCCGAACTCCAGGTCGGGCTACAAATACGGCTCGGTCGAAGTCCTCGACTCGATGGCGGTCGATGGCCTCACCGACGCGTTCGATCACCTGTCCATGGGCGAGTCCACCGAGAACAGCGGGCGCGAGCTCGGCATCACCCGAGCCGAGCAGGACGAGTTCGCCGCCGCGAGTCACCAGCGCGCGGCCGCGGCGGCCAACAGCGGCATGCTCGCCGCCGAGATCGTCGGCGTCACCGTCCCGCAGCGAGGCGGCGAGCAGCTGATCGTGACGCAGGACGAGGGCATCAGGGCGGCCACTACCGCGGAGACGCTTGGCAGGCTGCGGCCGGCCTTCGCCAAGGACGGCACGATCACCGCCGGGAACGCGTCGCAGATCTCCGACGGCGCCGCCGCCGTGGTGGTGATGTCGGCGGAGGCAGCCGACCGGGCGGGCGCGTCCGTGCTGGCCGAGATCGGCGCCAACGGCAACGTCGCGGGCCCGGACAACTCGCTGCACTCCCAGCCGTCCAACGCGATCAAGCACGCTCTGAAAAAGGCCGGGCTGGCCCCTGAAGACCTGGACCTGATCGAGATCAACGAGGCGTTCGCGGTCGTCGCCATCCAGTCCATGCGCGAGCTGCAGGTCAGCCCGGACATCGTGAACGTCAACGGCGGCGCGATCGCGCTCGGCCACCCGATCGGCGCTTCCGGGGCCAGGATCGTCCTGCACCTGTGCCATGAGCTGGGCCGGCGTGGCGGCGGGCTGGGCGCCGCCGCGGCGTGCGGCGGCGGCGGCCAGGGCGAGGCGCTGCTGCTGCGGGTGCGCGGCTGACCCATGCGCGGCTGAGACACCGAATACCGTGTACGCGTGAGACGGTGTACTCGTGAGTAAGGCGCTTGAGTTGCCGTTTGATCCCATTGACCGGGCGGCGCAGATCTGGTCGAGCAGGTTCGGCCCGTCCCTGTCGATGGCCGCGGTCACCTCGATCATGCGCGCGCAGCAGATCCTGCAGGGTGAGCTCGACTCGCTGCTGCGGCCCTACCACCTGACGTTCGCGCGTTACGAGGCACTGGTGCTGCTCACCTTCAGCCGCCGCGGCGCGCTGCCGCTGCGGGTGATCGGCGAGCGGCTGATGGTACATCCCACCAGCGTCACGAACATAATCGACCGGCTGGAACGGCAGCAGATGGTGATCCGCAGGCCGAACCCGTCCGACGGCCGCGGCAGGCTCGCCGAGATCACCCAGGCTGGCCGCGATGTGGTGGCGCGGGCCACCGTGGACCTGATGGCCGCGGAGTTCGGACTCGGCGGATTCGAAGACGGTCAGCTGAAGGAGGTCTTCGACTTGTTCCGTGAGCTGAGGCTGACCGCAGGCGACTTCATCCCCAAGTCCCCCAAGTCCCCCAGGTCCCCCAAGTCCCCCGAGCCGCAAGAGCCCCCTGAGTCACAGGGGCCGCAAGAGCCGCAAGAGCCGCAAGAGCCCCCTGAGCCGCAGAAATTACCTAGCAGCCCGGGCCCCCTGGAGCCCTGCTCTCCCGGGGCACGGGCTGCTAGGAGCCGGTGACACGCGAGGGTTGCCAGCGCAGCCCGCCGTCGAAGGTGAACCACACCGTGCCCGAAGCGGGGTCGGCGGGCAGCGCGATGCCCTGCTCGTCGGTGGTCATGCCCACGTAGCCGAACCCGCCTGCGGGCATCGTCCCGATCAGGTTCGCCGCCTGCCAGGCGATGTCGCCCGCGGGCAGCACGTCGATGCCCTGGTTCGTGCCGAGCACGACGGTCTCCGACGGGCTCGCGGCCACCGAGGCGGCGACGCCCGCGGTGGGCGCCGTGGCGATCTGTATCCAGCTCGCCCCGCTGTTCAGCGAGGAGAAGATCAGCTTCTGCTGCCCCCCGGAGCCGCCCGAGCCGCCCGAGCCGCCCGAGCCCCCCGAGCCGCCCGAGCCCCCCGAGCCGCCCGAGCCCCCCGAGCCCCCCGAAGCACTGACCGCCGCGCAGGCCAGGACAAGCTCCTTCGCGTTCACCGCGCCGAACAGCGCCCCGGCCGGCTGCCCGTCCGCCTGGGCCGTCCCCACCGGGCACGCGGAGGTGATCGAGTTCACCAGCGTCCACGGCCCGCTGCCGTTGACCGGCCCGGCGTACAGCGCCCGGTCCGGCGCGAGCAGGAAGCCGCGGCTGCCCGTCAGCGCGAGGGTGGCGGCCTCGTCCGCGGCGCCGTCGGTCAGCCCCGAGGTCGGGGCGCCCACCGGCGTCCAGTCGCCGGCCGAGCTGCTGGCGGTGGCGGCGGCGGAGTAGAGGGTGAAACTCGTGCAGGCGCCCGCGAACTCCGGCCCGCTGCCGGTGCAGGACGCGAACAGCGCGAACACGCGGCTGCCCACCGTCTCCAGGTCGGTGACCCGCAGCCCGCGGGTGCCGACCTGAGTCCAGATCTGGCCGCCGTCGCGGGTGGCGAACAGCCCGGGTCCGAACGCCCAGCCGTCTTCGGTGTTGAGGAACCGGATCTGGCTCACCCCGGTGGACCCGTCCGGCGGGCCGGTAAGCGGCGCGGGCACTCCGCTCCAGGTCTTTCCCGCGTTGTCGGTGCGTGCCACCGACGTGCAGAACGCAGTGGCGCAGTGCCCGGCCACCCCGGCCTGGCCGATCACCCAGCCGGTCTCGGTGCCCACGAAGGTGACCGACGTGGGCCGAAAGTTAGGCGGCACGGGCGCCGGGGCGGCCGCCGACGGGACGGCGGACGCAGCCGCGGACGCCGCGGCCCCGCTGCCGGTGCGCTTGACCGAGGCGGACGGCCCGGCGACCACGCGCGCGGCCGGGCGGCCGGCGTTCACTACGGGCAGGCTGACCACCTGCGGCACGGTCACCGCCGCGGCCACGATCACGGCCGCGCCGGTGGCGGCGACGGCCAGCCGGCGGTACTTGCGGCGCCGCGCGCGGCGCTTGATCAGCTCGAAGGTGCCCGGCGGCGGCGGGAGCGGGTCGATACGCTCGCTCAGCCACGCGTCGACGTCGTCGTCGCGGTCAGGCATCACGGTCTCCCAGCGCCGTCTTCAGCTTGGCGCGCGCCGCGAACAGGTCGGCCTTGATGGTGCCTTCAGGCTTGCGGAGCAGAGCCGCGACCTCCCGGATGCCGAAGCCGCCGTAGTAATGCAGCAGGAACGGATCGCGCAGCCGCGGCGGGAGGGAGGCGATGAGGTTACGGACGTCCACGTCCTGTACGGGGTAGGCCACCGGTTCGGCGGCCGCGGCGGCGGTGACGCTGCGCATGGCCCGCCGTTCCCGTTCGGTCTTGCGCCAGTGGTCACGTATCAAGTTGGTGGCGATCATATAAAGGTAGCTTTGCGGGCTGTCGACCCGCGTCCACCGGGCCAGCAGTCGCACGAACGCCTCGGACGCGATCTCGTGCGCGGTGTCGTCGTCGTCGACCAGGCGCCTGACCCAGCCGGCGAGCTTGGGGTAAACGCCCTTGAACAGCTCTTCGGCGCCGGCGGCGGCGGCACCCTCAAGACCCCGAGGACCCCCAGGACCCCCAGGAGCCTCACCAGCGGTGCCCACCGGATCTCCCTCGCTGATGTTCCCGGCAGGCGACGGGAACGGCGTGGCGATACGCCCCGAGGGTCTGCCGCCCGGCATGAGCACCATGTCGGGGCCGGTCGGGGCGTCCTCGAGAACACCCGTGTGATACGGCAACATCTACCACATTTCTGCCCCGGCGACCTGAGTCGCCGGTTCCCGCTGGGTTCCTACGGTCGGGCCCGGGCGCGCCCCCGCGGCGTCCGGGCCACCGCTGCACGCAAAACCCGTTTGCCGCCTTGCGCTCTTAAGAGACGATGCAGCCCGCCCATCGGTTGCACAGAAAGTTCTTTTTTTTCTGAACGGCCCCCCTGCTTGCCTCCGCCCACGGTTCCGCAGGTACCCCTGTGAGCGCTAGACCGATTAAAAGTAGTAGGACGTCCCACTATTTTGCCGCCGGGCTAAATCCTTCCGCGCGTACGCCCCGCCCCAGTCGTAAATGGTGCCAGCGATGGACCACATCCGCCGCCTAGCGAGTTCCCGTCTACCCGCACCAAGTCCCGCCCCAAGATCCCCCCCAAGATCCCGGTGCCCCAGCGCCCGGTGCCCCAGCGCCCGGTGCCCCAGCGCCCGGTGCCCCAGCGCCCGGTGCCCCAGCTCCCGGGATCCAAGACCCCGCACTCAAGATCCCGTGTGCTATCCCACTGGCACCGCTGATCTCATCCACCCCATGTTAGTATATTTATTCGATGTATGGAATTTTTCCGTGGAGGATTCGGGTTTGGTGGAGGATTTGGTGGCCTATAGTGCACCAAATCCTCCACCAAGCCCATTTCCTCCAAGATCTTTTTGTATCTGGACGCACCACGAGCCACTCATCTATCACAGTGCGCAATCGTCACCCCACAGCAGCGGGAACAGCGACTGTGGCGTTACTGGCATCTACGACTATGGCGTCACTGGCATCTACAGCGCCGCCGCGCAGTCCCGGCCCACCGCCGATGCCGCAGCGGCATGAACTCAGGTCGATTGAGAGACTCCTTCAATGGCCCCGACACGATGGTTCATGGGTACCTCGACGATGGTCAGGACCACCGTCGAGGTATAGGTGCCGACAAGCGCATTGGCCGGAACGTTGATCCACCAGGCCGCGGGATCCGCCGCGCTGTTGCCGCCAAGGATGATCGCGCCCCCGCTATCGGTCGGCGTGGAAGGCGCGGTGGTGATGGCGACTGGATAGGTCACCGCATCGCTCGGCAGCGTGCAGGTCGTCAGGCACGACGAGCTCGGCGTGCTGCTGGCGGTTACCGAAACCGAACGGGAAACCCGGTCGGTTTCGGACCTTCACTGGGGTGAACCGGGAGCGGCCACCGGCAGACCGGCGTCCTTGGCCGCGGCGAGCAGGCGCTCGTCGTAGGCCACGAACGCGGTCAGGTCCCGCTTTACCGCCAGCGCGGAGGCTAGGTGGATGGCCTGTGCCGCGGACAGGTCCTGCGGCGGCAGGGTGGCCGAGTTGTCCAGCACGTCCGGGGTCAGCGCCACCCGCGCGATGCGCTTGAGCACGCGGTAGCTCCGCGGCAGCGCGCCGGGCTCGGCCCACCAGATCGCCCGCGGCACCTCCGCCCGGTACAGCGCGCTCGATACCAGCGGCTGGTCCGCGCGTTCGGCCAGCCAGCGAGCCAGCGCCGCCGTTTCCGGCTCGGCCAGGGCCAGCTTTACCAGCGCCGAGGAGTCCAGGTAGATCACCGCCGTTCCTCCCCGTGTGCCTGCTCCGCGTGTGCCTGGCCTTCCCCCTGGCCTAGGAACTTGCTGGCGGCCAGCCGCCCGGAGGCCGGCGACGGGTACGGATCGATGTCGCCGACGCCGCCCGGTTCCTCAGCAGGCTCGATGATCCCGGCCGCGATCAGGCGCTCCAGCGGGCTGCCCGGCTCGAAGACCGGCACCAGTTGAGCCACGAGCCGCCCGCGGTTGGTGATATCCACCGTGTAGCCCTTCTCCGCCAGGTCGACGTAGACGCTTGCGTGCTGGCGCAGTTCCCTGATTCCTATCCGCCGCCGGGCCGAGGTGCGCTCGGCGGGCTCCGCGCGGGAGGCTGGCCGTCCCGGTTCACGGGTCCGGGCGCCCCGGCCCCTGACCCGGCGCCCCGGGTTCACCGGCAGCGGTTCCCGCTCATCGTCCGGCCTGTCACTCATCGCGCCACGGTAGCACAACAGATGCTACCGTGGCGCCTGCACCGAACCCGCCGGCTTCTGCCCCCGCCTCACACGCCGCGCCCTCCGCCCCCTCACGCGCCGAACCCGGCACCTCCGGACCCCCGCCGCCGGAGTTCTCCGCACCCGGGAGGCATAAGCGGCGTCAATTTCGTGACAATCTGAGCGCTCACGAATTACGATATGTCGAAAATTTCCGCCCAGACTCCTGGACTATGTTCTGTCGCGTGTACCCGTATGCCAAGACGACGGCTGCAGAGAAAGGTTCTTCGGGCACCCGGTTCCTTTATGCCACGGCTCTTCGAGCTCGTTCTTCGACGTGCCGCACCAGTTTGTCGAGTTGCTCTGCGTCAGGCCCGCCCCTGGCATACGATCGGACCGTAACGGCTTCTGAAATTCAGTGAGAACACATCCTTTCTATCTGATGGAGAACTCTTTGCCCGGAAGGCGCGTCGGAGCAAAGATTGTCCATTTTGTGACGCTTTAGCAGGACGACCCGAGAACCGAGACGAGCACCCTCCAAGCTGGCCACCAGATGGAAATTATAGATTCTGTTAAGCAGGAACGGGACATGCGGAAAGAGCTCGCCGTCGACCAAACGGAAAGGGGCGATTATTTATGATCCGTCAGCGGATACCTGCCATGGAGCCAGGGCTAGAAGTGGCGGCCGCTCGGACGGACGTTAGGCACGTGGTTATCTCGAGTTTCGATAGCCTTGGAAACCCCCACTACAACGGCGGGGGTGCGTCCATGGTCGATATGGTCGCGTGTAAGCTTGCCGGTCAATTTGAGGTCACGGTCGTTACTGCCGCACACCACGGGCCGGCCGTGACGTCCGAAGGGGTGCGCTACCGGCGGCTTCCGATCGGCTGGGCGGGCCCCCGGGCAGGGCAGTTGCTATTCCACGCGCTGCTGCCTTTCGTGGCCCGGCGGATCCGCCATGACCTATGGATCGAGAATTTCACGCCACCATTTTCCACCAGCTTTTTGCCTCTTTTCTCCCGTGGCCGGGTCCTTGGGCTCGCCAACAGCCTGAGCGGCGATTACGCGTCGCGCCAATACCGGCTGCCTTTCTTCCTGGTCGAGCGACTCGGGCTGCGGTTCTACCGCGACATTGTGGTGCTCAATGCCGCCGATGGCGCCCAGGTTCGCCGTCGCAGCCCATCGGCGACCGTACATATCATCCCAAACGGCATCCCCGTGCCACGTCTTGACGAGCGTTTGCTCGGCGAGGGTGAACACATCCTGTTCCTGGGCCGGATTGACGTTTGGCACAAGGGAATCGACCTCATGCTTTCGGCTTACTCCAGGAGCGGGGTGTCCCTGCCACTGCTCATCGCGGGGTCCGGCACGCAGCGCGAGGAGCGCAAGCTGACGGCCATGCTGGCGGCTACCGGAGGCGATATCCGATGGGTCGGCCATGTAACTGGCCAGCGCAAGCAGGAGCTGCTGGAACGCAGCGCCTTCGTCATGATGCCGTCGCGGGCGGAGACGTTCGGCATAGTCGCGCTGGAAGGCATGGTCTGTGGCAAGCCGGTGATGCACTTCGACCTGCCGACCTTGTGCTGGATGGACGGCGATGTGCGCGTCGCACCCTATGACGTCGACGCTCTGGCCGGTGAGATCCGTAACCTGGCAGACGATAAGGCGGTGCGATACAAGCTCGGCCGAGCGGGTTATGCGGCGGCTCGACAACTCGGGGGTGTTGAGAAGATGGCGGATCGCTATCTCGCTATGGCCCAGGAACTTACCGACGTACCGAGTGCGGACCTGAGGCCCGACGGCGATCCGACCTCCCAGTGAGCATTCTGATCGAAATCCCGCACCAGCCCGCTCATCGGCTGCCCGCTCCTGCTGGCAACGGTAAGCCGGTCAGTCGTCGCGGTGCACGTCGCGGGGGTCCCTGTCGATCCGCGGCCCGCGCCAGCTGAGCTGGCGCAGGATCATGTCGGTCGTCCACTCGGCAGACCCGCCATCGCATGCCCCTTGAGCGGACTTTTTGCCGCGCGACGGTATACCTGCGATCTGCCGTCCGCCTCACGTGTGCATCACCACCTGCCAGAGGCGGACCGTGACGGCCAGGAACCCGGCCGAGACGCTGGTGTCCTCTTCGGTCGCGAGCCGCGTCGCCGTGCTGAGCTGGCCGGTTCCCGGCAGCCGCAAGATGGTCATGCCCTCGCCCGCCGCATCGGGCAGCGGGCCCGCGGCGACCAGGTAGCCGGCCTCGCGCATCCGGTTAAGGAACGCGACGTGCTCAGCGAACCGTGGATCCTCGAACAGCGTCCCGGTGGCGGGCGCGGCCGGTCCAGGCCGGTGCAGCAGCGTCACCCACGTGTCGCCGTCATCCGCCTCGCCGTGGCGGTCAGTGTCGCCGTGGCGGTCAGTGTCGCCGTGGCAAGAAGTGTCATCGCGGTAGCGGTCAAGCACCATCGGCCAGCCGTGATCGTATTCGGCGCGGGCGGCGACGGGGTCGGCTGGCCCGGATGCCAGCTGAAGGCCACCGCGTCTGGCGGCTCCCACCGGGTGACGGTTCCCCACACGGCCGCGCGCCCGTCAGCGGAACGCTCGATGATCTGGCCGTCGGTGAACGCTACGTTGGCGCCGGTGCCGTAGACGCTCAGCTCGGCTAGCGGCCACCAGCGGCCCAGCCGTTCGGTGAACACCTCGAACGCGGTGGCCGGGTCCGCGTCGACCAGTATTTCCTTGCGGATCGTCGGGACAGCGCTCACGGGTCGCTCCTTGGCTGGTCGGCGGGTGCCTGGTGCGGGCGGGCGGATGCCTGGCGCTCGCTGTGACGGCTGACCTCGGCGGCGTAGGCGGCCAGGGCGTTATCCCAGGTCCGCACGAGCCACTGCTGCGCAGCCGCCACCCCGGCCGGCGCCAGCGCGTACAGGTTGCGGGTGCCGACGCTGCGGTGCTCGATGAGCCCGGCGTTGCTCAGTACCCGCAGGTGCTTGCTCACGGCCGGGCGGCCGACCGGCAGCCGCTCGGCGAGCTGCCCGACCGGCGTCGGCCCATCGTGCAGCAGCTCGAGGATGCGGCGGCGCACCGGCTCGCCGAGAGCCTCGAAGACGGCATCAGCTGATTGGTTACTCATAAGCAACGGTTACTCTAGAGCAACTAAACCAACCCCGCAAGAAGCCGGCCGCCATGATCCCGAAGACGCCATGATCCCGAAGACTTCAGTGCGCAGACTGTGAAGTCCCCGGGCCCACGCGAAACCCGGCCGCGTTAGGGTGCGAGGGCGGCGTGCAGCAGGTGGAGCAGCTCGTCGTCCGAGACGTCCGCCGCGTCTTGCGGTCGCAGCCGGATCGTTCCCTTGCTGGTCCGCAACGCGGGATGGCGGGCGATGAATCCTGCCTCGCTGTCCTGGGGCCAGCCGTAGATCGACAGCCCATGCTGCCACGCGCCAACGTGCAGGCGCCGGCGGCGGACGCGGTAGGTGGGTATCCGATAGGAGATGACCACGGTCGCGTCTGGGTAGGCAGCGAGGATCAGCTGGTGAACCCGGTCGAACAGGGGTCGGTTGGCCTGGTCGATCCCGGCGATGTAGTTCTGCACGGCTTCATTCATCTGCCTATTGTGGTCCTGCCCGCACCCGCCGCCCATCGGCGTGGCCGGAGCAGGCGGCGCTCGATGGCATCATGCTGTCATGACGACCCGAGGCGCTGGCGCCGAGCAGGCCAGGACGGCTGACCATGCGTCCCCGGTCATTCGCCCCTATCAGGAACGGGACCTGGCCGCGGTCTACGCCATCTGCGTGCAGACCGCGGACGGCGGCGGGGACGCCCGGGGCACGTACTCCAGCGATGACCTGATGCCTGACCTGTTCGCCGGTCCCTACGTCTTCCTCGAACCTCAGCTCGCCTTCGTCCTGGACGACGGGCGCTATCCGGTCGGCTATGTGCTCGGGACCGCGGATACGGCGGCGTTCGCCCGCGCCTATCGCGAGCGGTGGATCCCGCGTCTGGCCGGGCGCTACCTGGTCCCGCCGCAGCCGCCGGTCAGCCCGGAAGATCAGATGCTCGCCCTGCACTACTGGCCGGAGCGCCTGCTCTGGCCGGGCCTGCCCGAATACCCGGCCCACCTGCACATGCTGCCTGCCTTCCAGGGGGCTGGCTACGGCCGCAAGCTGCTTGAGACCTTCTTCGCAGCGGTCGCAGCGGTCGCAGCGGTCCCGGCGGTCGCGGCGGCGGCAGGGTCCGGCGTGCCCGGCGTGCCCGGCGTGCCCGGCGTGCATGTCTGCGTCGTCGCGGGTAACCTCAAAGCCGTCGGCTTCTACCGCCGTCTGGGTTTCGGGACGCTGATGGTAGACGAGCCAGGTGGGGTCATCTACCTTGGCCGCAAGCTGTTACCGACCGCGCACCCGAGAGCAGCCCGAAAGAGCAGCCCCGACAGGGCAGCCCGGCAGGGCAACCCGGACGCGGCGGAAGCGGCATAAGAACCGGCCGCCGCGAGTTATGTCACCGGACTAGCGGGGAGTCCTGGATCAGAGAGTGACACCAATACGGCAGGATGGAATCATGCAGCCGCGAGACTTTTCGCTTTATGGGGCCGTCGATCTGGGTGCGCGGCAAGCGGCCGCGCAGCGCAGGCAGCAGACGACTCAATCCGGCGGTCCGGCCGCCTCGAACGGCGGTGCCGTCATCGAGGTCACCGAGGAAAGCTTCAACACCGACGTGGTGGAGCGTTCCCGTACCACCCCCGTGATCATGGACCTGTGGGCGGAATGGTGCGGGCCGTGCAAGCAGCTCTCGCCGGTGCTGGAGAAGCTGGCCGCCGAGGCGGCCGGCCAGTGGATTCTGGCCAAGGTCGACGTCGACGCTAACCCCCAGCTCAGCGCGGCCCTTCAGGTGCAGAGCATCCCCATGGTGGTCGCGGTGGTTGGCGGTCAGCTGGTAGACGGCTTCCTAGGCGCGATGCCAGAAGCCCAGGTCCGCCAGTGGATCGGCCAGGTCCTGGCCGCGGCGGAGAAGATGGGCATGCAACTGGCCGGGCCCGCGATCGCCGACGAGGCCGAGGACGAGGGCCAGGAGGACGACGTCCAGCCCGGAGCGAACGAGACCACCGCCGCCGGCGCCCCGGGAACCCCGGGAGCCCCAGGCGGTCCCCCCGGCGGGTACGGTTCTGGCGCCCCGCAGGTACCGCCGGCGTATGCCGAAGCGCGCGCGGCCATGGAGCGCGGTGACCTGGACGGTGCCGCCCGGGCCTTCGAGGCCGAACTGGCGAAATCGCCTGGTGATCCGGTCGCCAAGACCGGGCTGGCCCAGGTCAACTTGGTCCGCCGGATCAGCTCCTACGATCAGGCCAAGGTCCGCAGCCAGGCAGCCCAGCATCCCGATGACGTCCAGGCCCAGAGCCAGGTCGCTGACATCGAGCTGGCTTCGGGGCGGGTCGAGGAGGCGTTCAACCGGCTGCTCGGCGTCGTCCGGCGCACCTCCGGCGCCGAACGTGACCAAGCCCGCGCGCACCTGGTCAGCCTGTTCGAGCTCCTCCCGCCGCGCGATCCGTACGTCACCAAGGCCCGCTCCACCCTGTCCGCGCTGCTCTTCTGACCGCGAGCGGTCGCGCTTGACCGCGATAACCTCAAATCCGAAGTCGAGGGAATATACACATCGAGTTGTAAGTTCCTTGCCAATAGAGGGTGAGGCCGGCGGGCGTCGGCGCACTCCTCCAGAAAACCCTTC
>Ga0302235_10002795_pt1 | contig 12460 bp, 10 predicted proteins | sample II_Palsa_N3_3_FD_193577 | JGI IMG/M metagenome (GOLD analysis project Ga0302235, IMG submission 193577) | Peat permafrost microbial communities from Stordalen Mire near Abisko, Sweden - II_Palsa_N3_3 | ecosystem: Environmental > Terrestrial > Soil > Palsa > Peat permafrost | place: Sweden... | reverse complement strand
AGGACTCGGCGGCGATCTCGGGCGCTGCCTCGGCGTCCGGCGCGGAGGCCTCGGCCTCGGCGTCTGGCTCGCCCTCGGCGTCCGCCTCGACATCGGCCTCGACCTCGGCCTGAGCCTCGGCCTCGACCTCGGCGGGCGGCTCCTCGGCCACCTCGACTGCCTCCGGCGTCTCGGCAGCCTCGGGCGCATCGGCTGCGGGCGGCGCCTCGATCTCGGTCACGACTCCGTTCGGCGGCGCCTGATCGGTCTCGCCGCCCTCGTAGGCAAGCTCCTCGGCGATCTCCTCGGTCTCCGCGGCGACCTCGGCGGTCGCCTCGGCCACCGTCTCGGCCGCTGACTCCTCGGCGCCCTCCACGGACTCGCTCGCGATCTCGCCCGCCGGCTGTCCCGGGCGTGCGACGGGCAGGATCTGATCCTCGACCCGCTTCGCCGACAGCGACAGACGTCGGCGCTCTGAGTCGATCTCGAGGATCCTCACGCGGATCTCGTCTCCCGGATGCACGATCTCGCGAGGGCTCTCCACGTGATGCGGAGCGAGCTCTGAGATGTGCACGAGCCCCTCGACCCCGTCGAGAATCTCGACGAACGCGCCGAAGGTGACGACCTTCGTGACCTTGCCGTCGAGCTCGTCGTTGACGTTGTAGGTATCCACGATCCGCTGCCAGGGGTCCTCCTGCGTCTGCTTCAGCCCGAGCGAGATGCGCTGACGCTCGCGGTCGATGTCGAGCACCTTGACCTTCACGGTGTCGCCGATCGTGAGGATCTCCGAGGGGTGGTTGACGTGTGACCACGACAGCTCGGAGATGTGAATCAGGCCGTCGATGCCGTCGAGGTCGACGAACGCACCGAAGTCGACGATGTTCGAGATCTGCCCATCGACCACCAGGCCCGGCTGCAGGCCGTCGAGGATCTGCTGGCGGACCTCCTTGCGCTCCTCCTCGAGGACCGCCCGGCGGGACAGGACCACGTTGTTGCGCGAGCGGTTGAGCTCGATCACCTTGGTCTCGATCTTCGTGCCCATGTATTCGTCGAGGTTGGGAACGCGGCGGATGTCCACGAGCGAGGCGGGCAGGAAGCCGCGCACGCCCAGATCGATGATCAGGCCGCCCTTTACGACCTCGATGACCGTGCCCTCGACCGGCTCGCCGGACTCGGCGGCCGTTTCGATGCGCCGCCAGGCCTTCTCGAAGCGCGCCCGCTTCTTGGACATGATCAGCCGGCCGTCCTGATCCTCCTTGGTCATGACGATCGCATCGACCTCCTCGCCGAGGTGAACCTCGTCGTTGGGGTCGACGGACTTGCGAATCGACAGCTCGTTCGCGGGTATGACGCCCTCGGACTTGTAGCCGATGTCGACCAGCACCTCGTCCTTGTCGATGCGGACGACGTGGCCCGTCACCACCTCGCCCTCCTCGATCGGCCGGAAGGTGGCCTCGTAGTTGGGGACGATCTGGCCGTCGATCTCCAATAGGAGCCCGTTTGACCCCTCGACCACTCGAGCGTTGGGGTTCTCTGTCAGCGTCTGCACCGACGAAAGCCTAGCGCAGCCGTATCATTGCGGTGGGATGCCGGTGCGAGCGACGAAGCGTGGAGCTGAACGCACCCGCTTCCAGCGGGGCGACTGCGACGTGCTCGTCTGCGGGGCCAGCTTCGCCGGTTTGGCCGTGGCGCGCGAACTGGCGGGCTCAGGCGCGCGCGTGATGGTGATCGACCGCTACGAGCTTGGCGAGCGCCAGACCTCGGCCTGCGCGGTGCCGACGCCGTGGCTCGAGGCGCTCGACCTGATGGGCTCGCACCTGCAGAGCTTCGACGAGATGACGGTCCACACACGCTTCGGAAGCACTCGCTGGCCATTGCCGTGGTCGTGGTCGACGTTCGACTACCGCGAGCTGTGCGCGCTGCTCTGGTCCCAGGCCAAGAACTCTGACGTCGAGCTCGAGACAGCCACGGTCACCGGTCGCGAGGGGCACACCGTCCACACGGACCGCGGCGAGTTGACCGCACCGCTGATCGTGGACGCGTTGGGCTGGCGGCGAGCACTTTCCAACGCGACCCCGATCCAGCCGCCCCAGGCGCGTCTCTCCCGGGGGCTCGAGGTCCATCCTCCCGGTTCAGATGAGCGGATGCAGCTGTGGATCGACCCACGCTACGTCCGCGCCGGCTACGGCTGGAGCTTCCCCGCCCGCGACGAGGTCCGCGTCGGCGCCGGGTCGTTCTGGCCGGCCAACCATGTCAAGGAGCCGACGGTCAGGCTGGCGCGCGACCTCGGCCTCCCGGCAGAGGGCTATCAGGGCAACTGGATTCCCCATCAGCTGCGCCCGGCCGTCGAGGACGGGATCTTCTTCGCGGGCGATTCCGCCGGGCACTGCCTGCCGCTGACCGCGGAGGGCATCCGCACGGCCCTCTACTTCGGCCTGGCCTGCGGCCGCGAGCTGCGCAGCGTGATCGACGGCCACTCCTCACGGGCGGACGCGCTCGCCCGCTACGCCGCCTTCTCCGATCGACACGAGCGCAAATTCCGCTGGATGCTCGGGAGCCAGCGGATCCTCGGGCGGATGACGCCCAGCCGCTCGGTCACGGCGTGGGTGCGGCTGCTGGGTAACCGCCGCGTCTCCGACTGGATCTTCGAGCACTACCTCGCGATCGCGCCGCCGTCGTTTGTGGATGACGGGCCGCGGGCTTCGGAGTCGCGGGCGCGGCGGCTGACGCCGGTTGCAGCGTCCTGAACGCGGCTGGATCTAGAGCGCAAGCACCTCGAGGCCGGGCACCCGCTCGAAGTCCCGCGCGTTGCCAGTAGCGATTCGCAAGCCGTGCCCAAGCGCGGTGGCGGCGATCCACAGGTCATGAACTCCGATGCCTTCGCCCCTGAGTTCAAGCTCCGCCCAAAGCTCTGCATGTATCCGTGCCAGCTCGAGTGTGAGCGGAAGAGTCTCCACTTCGCCGAGTATGTGCTCGACGTAGGCCTGGCGGCGCATTCGGCGAGCTCCATCGATCGCGCGGTGTACGCCGTGCAGCAGCTCACTCGCCGTGATTGCGCTGATCGCGTGCTCCCCGTCCTCCGGCACCCGGCCTAGCGCTCCACCGCCGCGCTCGGCGTCGACCAGCACCGAAGTGTCGATCAGCCAGCCGGCCACTTGCCCACAGGAGGCCCGAGGCCCTCGCGCGCCTTCTCAACGTCGCGGGCGAAGTCGGCGTCAACGGATGGCAGGCCGTCGACGAAGCGTCGCCACGCATCGCCCTCGAGTCTCCGCGGGTTCGACGGCGGGCGCAGCTCGGCAACGGGCGCGCCATTGCGCACGATCTCGATGTCCTCCCCGGCTCCGACACGGTTGATGACAGCCGAGAAGTTTCGGGCCACCTCTGTCGCACTCATGCGTGCCATGGCAACGATCATATCAGATAAATCAGATTATCGCCCGCACGGGAGTCCCTCGAGCGCTCCCGCCAGCCGGCGGATGCCCTCCTCGATCGCGGGCTCGGTGAGGTTGGCGTAACCGAGGATGAGCCCGTCGTGGACAGGCTTCACCCGCATGTAGGCATAGCCGAGCGGGTACACGCCGACGGAGGCGCTGAGCGCAGCCTGCACGAGGGCGATCCCGTCCACCTCGCGGCCGAGGCGGACGGTCGCGTGCAGGCCCGCCGCAAGCCCGGTGACCCGGGCGCCGGGCAGATGCCGCGAGACGGCCGCGACAAGCGCGTCACGTCGCGCCCGGTAGAGACGGCGAGCCTGGCGCAGGTGGCGGTCGTAGGCCCCCGTCTCGAACAGCCGCGCGAGCGCGAGCTGATCGAGCGTCGCGCAGCCGTGGTCTGCGAGGCCCTTCTGCTCGATGACCGGGTCGATCAGGCGTGGCGGCAGCGCGAGCCAGCCGAGGCGGAGGGCCGGGGCCAGCGTCTTGCTTACCGTGCCCATGTAAACGACGCGATCGGGCGCGAGACCCTGGAGCGCGGCCAGCGGGGCGCGGTCGTAGCGGTACTCGGCGTCGTAGTCGTCCTCGATCACCACCCCGCCCGACTCGCCCGCCCACTCGAGCAGAGCCGACCGGCGCCCGGGCGCGAGCGCCACCCCGGTGGGGGATTGGTGTGCGGGCGTCACCAGCACGGCGTCGATCCGCCCACCCTGCTCTGCGAGCGCCCCGAGCTCTTCCACGCGCGCGCCGTGCTCGTCAACTCCGAGCGCGGCGAGCGCGGAGCCGTGGGCGGTGAGGATTGCGCGATAGGGCGGGAGCCCCGGATCCTCGACGGCGATGCGCGGGCCCCGGAGCGCTCGCGAGAGCAGCACGAAGCCCTGGGCGGCGCCCGAGCACACGACGATCGACTGGGGATCGACGGCCACGCCACGCACCCGGCGCAGGTGCTCGGCCAGCGCCCTTCGCAACTCGGCCGCGCCGCGCGGGTCGGGGTAGCCGAACGCCCGATCAGGCGCGTGCCTGAGCGTCTCGCGCATCGCGCGAAGCCATTCCCGTCGCGGAAATGAGGCGAGATCGGGGAATCCCGGGAAGAAGTCGAATCTGGGCGTGCGCGCCTCGGGCTCGGCGTTCGGCACGGCCATCGCGCCGGCCGCGTCGGCCACGAAGGTGCCGGCTCCCGGGCGCGCCACGAGATAGCCCTCGGCGAGCAGCTGCGCATAGGCGTCCACCACCAGCCGCCGGGAGACGCCGAGGTCGGATGCGAGCGCCCGCGTGGCGGGGAGCCGGGCCTGCGCGGACAGGCGACCGGAGCGCACCGCCTCGCGCAGGCCGTCCTCGAGCTGCGCCCGCAGCGGTGTGCGGATAGTCCGGCTCAGCTCCACGAGCAGCTCGGGACCGGCAACCGAATTGGTTCCCTTTTCTTTCATCAAAGTGGACCTTTACGGGGCACCACAACGAGAATATCGTGGGGAGCCAATGAACGCAGCCAGCACAGCCGACGCAGCCGCCGCGCTCCCGCCGAGGAGCCCAGGCCCTGAGCCTGCTGCGGGAACCGTCGTCGTGGGGATCGCCGCGTTCGCCGCGCTGGAGCTGGGGCTCGCGCTTTTCACGGCCATCTCGGCGCACGCCTTCTACACGGCGATTGGACCCTTCGGCCCCTTCAACGCGCATGACCTGCGTGACGTGGCGAGCTTCGAGGGGGCCATCGGCATAGCGTTCCTGCTGGCCATTCAGCGACCGTCGTGGCGCGTGCCCGTGCTCGCGCTCGCGACCTTCCAGTTCGCGCTGCACAGCCTCAACCACCTGCTCGACATCGGCAGGGCGCACCCGGCGTGGATCGGGTACTTCGATTTCTTCTCGCTGTTCGCGGCGACCGTCGTGTTGGCGTGGCTGTGGCGAATGGCGAGTTTCGAAGCCGCCGGCGCAACCCGGCGTGCGCCCGCGCCGACCCGCGCCGAAGCCCCTCTCTCTCCAACCCCCGGAAGGAGCATCACATGAGCCGCATCGAAGGCGTCTCCAAGCAGAAGGCCAACCCTCTCATCCGCATCATCTACGGCCTCGTGAGCCGCGAGCTTCAGAAGATGACCGGGAAGAAGGGCGCACTCACGGGCGACATACCGATACGCGCCCATCGGCCGCGGCTTCTGATCGGCTACCTGCGATTCGAGAAGGCCGTCGCCACGAAACCCCGCGTGGATCAGCGCCTGCGCGCGCTCGCGGTGCTCAAGTCGGCGGTCATGCAGGGCTGTGAGATGTGCCAGGACATCGGCTCTCACGAGGCGCGGACGGCGGGCATCAGCGACGAGCAGGTGCTCGACCTGTATCGCTATCGCGAGAGCGAGCACTTCGATCGGCTCGAGCGCCTCGTGTGCGACCTCGCGGTCGGCATGACCGTCACGCCGGTGCAGGTGGGTGACGAGCTGTTCGCGGAGCTCCAGGAGCATTTCGACGATGGCCAGCTCGTCGAGCTCGTGAACCTGATCGCCGTGGAGAACCTGCGTTCGCGGTTCAACGCCACGTTCGCGATCGGATCGACCGGGTTCAGCGAGGGTGTGGCCTGCGCGCGCATGGAGCCTGCGGCCGTACCCGTCGGCGCGTGAGGGTCTTCCTGGCAGGCGCGAGCGGTGTGATCGGCCGGCGGCTCGTCCCGCTGCTGCTCGCAGACGGCCATGAGGTGACCGCGATGACAAGAACACCTCAGAAGTTGAGCGAGCTCAGCGCGATGGGCGCGGAGCCGGTGCTCGCCGACGGGCTCGACGGCGCCGCGGTGGCGAGCGCCGTGAGCGACGCCCGTCCGGATGCGGTCATCAACCAGCTCACGTCGATCCCGCCCCGCATCGATCCGCGCAAGATGGAGCGTGACTTCGCCGTCAACGACCGCCTGCGGATAGAGGGCACCCGTCATCTTGTGGCCGCGGCCCAGCGCGCGGGCTGCAAGCTTATCCTCGCCCAGAGCATCGCCTTCGCCTACGCGCCGGGGCCGCCCGGCACCATCCATTCCGAGCGGGATCCGCTGTTTCTGGACGCACCGCCTCCGTTCAGGCGCTCCGCGCGCGCGGTCGGCGAGCTCGAGCGCACGGTGCTCGACGCCGGCGGCCTGGTGCTCCGCTACGGCTATTTCTACGGTCCCGGAAGCGCGATCTCGCAAGCCGGCTCGGTCGGCGAGGACGTCGCTCGCCGCCGGCTACCGATCGTCGGAACAGGCGGAGGCGTGTGGTCGTTCATCCACGTCGACGACGCCGCTCGGGCGACCGTCAATGCGCTGGACCGGGGTCCCTCAGGCGTTTACAACATCGTCGATGACGACCCGGCACGCGTCTCGGACTGGCTTCCACGGCTGGCCGAGGCGCTCGGCGCGCCATCCCCGCGACGCGTGCCCGCCCTGATCGCGCGCCTGGCGGCAGGAAGCTACGGCGTCGCCACGATGACCCGCGCGCAGGGCGCTTCCAACGAGCTCGCCAAGCGGGAGCTCGGCTGGAGCCCTGAGTATCCGAGCTGGCGTGAGGGCTTTCGCGGCGGTCTGGACTAGAAGGGTTGGTCTCGAAAGGGGTTCTCGACGCGGACTAGCACGTACATACTTTTCCCCCTTCTCACCGCCGCACCACCAGCACCACGCCCACGAGCAGAAGCACCAGCCCGATGATGCGTGGCGCGCCGATGTGCTGCTTGGTGATCCCGAGCAGCCCGAAACGGTCCACGACGACGGCGATCGCGAGCTGGCCGCTGACGACGATCGCCGTGAGGGCGCTGAGGCCGAGCGTGCGCACGGTGATCAGCGCGACTGTCACGTAGAAGGCGCCGAGCACACCGCCGATCAGCGCCCACCAGGGGGCCTTGCCCGCGTTGGCCACACCGGAGATGCCGCCGCTGGACAGCGATGCGACGACGATCAGCGCGAGCAGGCCGACCGTGAACGACACGGTGGCGGCCTGAAGGCTCCCGATCTCCTTGCCGAGACGCGAGTTCACGGGTGCCTGCAGGCCGACGAAGATGCCGGCGGCGGCTGCCAGCAGCACCGCCAGCGAGCGGGTCACTTCGCCTCCAGCCAGTTCTCGCCGACGCCGAGATCGACCGCGAGGGGAGGCTCGAAGTCCCATACGCCGACCATCTCGCGCTCGATCAGCTCGCCGGCCGCGGCGGCCTCCGCGGGCGGGCCCTCGAACAGAAGCTCGTCGTGGATCGTGAGGATCAGGCGGGTCTGAAGGCCCGCCTCGGCGAGGGCGCGATGGCAGCGGACCATGGCGAGCTTGATGATGTCCGCGGCCGTGCCCTGGATGACGGTGTTGACGGCGAGTCGCTCGCCGAGCGTGCGCACCTGGTAGTTGCGGGCCTTCAGCTCGGGGATCTGGCGGCGGCGCCCCCACATCGTGGTCACATGACCGTCCTCCTTCGCCTGCTCGATCGTCTCGGCCATGAAGGCCGCCACCCGCGGGAAGCGCTCGAGGTAGGCGTCGATGAACTCCTTGGCCTCCTCGCGGGGGATGTTGAGGCGATCGGCGAGACCGTAGTCGGACAGCCCGTAGACGATGCCGTAGTTGATCATCTTCGCCTTCGATCGCATGCCCGGATCGATGTCCTCGGGGGCGACCCCGAAGACCTGGGAGGCGGTCGCGGTGTGCACGTCTTCTCCCTGCCGGAAGATCTCCTTCAGCACCGGCTCCTCAGCCGCGTGGGCAAGCACGCGGAGCTCAATCTGGGAGTAGTCGACGGAGATCAGCACCGCGCCGGGCTCGGCCTCGAAGCAGCCGCGGATCTCGCGCCCGAGGGGCGTGCGGATGGGGACGTTCTGCATGTTCGGGTTGGTGCTCGACAGGCGCCCGGTCTGGGCAACGGCCTGAAGGAACGTGGTGTGGATGCGCGAGCGCTCGTCCGTCTGCTCGGGAAGCACGTCCAGATAGGTCTTGATCAGCGTGGAGAGCTCGCGCCAGCGCTCGATCTTGGGGATGATCTCGTGCTCGGAGCGGATCGCCTGGAGCACGCGGGCGTCGGTGGAGAAGCCGGTCTTGCCGCGGCGCTTGTGCGAGAGCCCGAGCTTCCCGAACAGGATCTCACCGAGCTGCTGGGGCGAGGCGATCAGGAACTCCTCTTCGGCGAGCTCGAATATGTCCACTTCCAGACCCGCGATCTCCTCGCGCACGCGACCGGTGATCTCCGCGAGCCGCTCGAGGTTGAGCCTCACACCGAGGATCTCCATCTCGCGCAGCACGGCCACGAGCGGCAGCTCGATCTCTGCCATCAGCGGCGTCAGCCCGCGCCCGTCGAGCTGCTCCCGCTGCCAGTCGGCGAGGGCGCCGAGCAGTACCGCGTCCGCCGCCGCCTGATCCTCCAGGTCGGTTGCAAATCCACGCTCTTCGCAGAGCTCGGCGAACGGATAGCCGCGCCGGGCGGGCTCGAGCAGGTAGGCGCCGAGCAGCGTGTCGTGGCGCAGCGACGGGGGAACCAGTTCGAGCGCTTTGGCATCGTGGACGACCACCGCACGATCACCGCAGGCTGCAGCAACCTCCCCAGGAGTCTCACAGTCGCCCGCCAGGACCTCGGAGATCGGCTTCGCCTTTTTTGATGAGCCCGCGCCCGCGCCGGCGCCTGGCGCCACGGCAAAGCGCCACGGGGAACCCTCGGCGAACAGGGCGCCGTCGGGCGCCTCGTTGGCGCGGACCGCCACGCGCAACTCGGCGGCGGTGGGATCGAGCCGCGCGATGTCAGCCGGCGCGCCGCTGCGCACGTTCGCCGTGAGCCTCACCTCTGCGGCCGGCGCCGGCGCCGCGACCTCAGGGTCGCCGAGCGCCTCCTCCAGACGGCGGAGCGGATCGCGCAGCTCATACTCGCGGAACACCTCGCGCACGCGCGAACGGTCGGGCTCGCGGGCGGCCTCGGCGACGATGTCGAAGTCGACGTCGAGATCCCGCTGGACGGTGGCAAGGCGCTTTGACACGCGCGCATCCTCGGCATGCTCGATCAGGTTCTGTTTGCGCTTGGGCCCGCTCACCTCGTCGACGTGCGACAGCACGCCCTCGAGTGAGCCGTAGCTCTGCAGCAGCTCGCTCGCGGTCTTGTCTCCGATCCCCGGGATACCGGGGATGTTGTCGGAGGTGTCGCCCTTCAGGCCGTAGAAGTCCGGGATCAGCTCGGGCGGTATGCCGTAGCGGTCGATCACGGCCCGGCGGTCGTAGATCTTCGTGTCGGTGATGCCCCGCGCGGTCGCCATCACCTTCACCATTCCCTCGGCGTCGATCAGCTGAAAGACGTCGCGGTCGCCGGTCACGATCATCACCGGCACCGGCGGGCTCGCGCGCAGGGCGCGCTCGGCGAGCGAGGCGATCACGTCGTCGGCCTCATAGCCCTCGATGCGCACGTTCGTGTAGCCAAACGCATCCACCAGCGGTTCCATCGCGGGCCACTGCTGCTTGAGCAGGTCCGGCCGCGAGCGCCGCTGGGCCTTGTACTCGGCGAACAGCTCGGTGCGCCCGGAGGTGCCGGCGTCCCAGGCGACCACCGTTGGACACACGCCGTACTCGGTTACGATCTTCACGAGCATCGAGGCGAAGCCGAAGATCGCGTTGGTCGGCACGCCGGTCGAAGTGGCGATCGACTCGGGCAGCGCGAAGAAGGCGCGATATACGAGGCTGGGCCCGTCGATCAGGAAGAGGCGGCGCTGATTCGCCTCCACACTCCCCGCGGGTGCGCTCGCGCCGGCTGCGGTCTTCACGGCCATCGACTGAGCACTCTACGAGGAGCCGACGCGCGGCGGATCGAGGCGTGGCCGCAGTGTGCGCGCGTTGCTCGCGATCAGATGCTCACTAACATGCGTCGGCCCTGCAACCGAGGAGTCCCGTCCCCAATGAGCACGACGCCCAGCGCACAGTTCCGTCTCAACATTCGCGTCAAGATCGACGACGCGCACGGCACCCTCGGTGTGCTGACCGCGGCGATCGGCGAGGCCGGCGGGCTGGTCGGTGCCGTTGACCTCGTCCAGGTCGACGGCAGCCAGAGCCTGCGCGAAATCGTCGTCGACGCCTCGGGCAAGGACCACTGGGAGCGGATCATCGCGGCGATCGAGGGCCTCGACGGGGTGGAGGTGATCGACACCACCGATCGCACGTTCCAGCTGCATGTGGGCGGCAAGATCGAACAGCACAACAAGCACCCGCTGAAGACGAGAGAGGACCTCTCGATGGCCTACACGCCGGGCGTGGCGCGCGTTTCGCTGTCGATCGCCGATGACCCCGACCGGGCATTCCAGTACACGATCAAGCGCAACACGGTGGCGGTCGTCTCCGACGGCACGGCGATCCTCGGGCTGGGCGCGCTCGGCCCGGAGGCGGCGATGCCGGTGATGGAGGGCAAGTGCTGCCTGTTCAAGGAGTTCGCGGGCGTGGACGCGTTCCCGATCTGCCTCGACACGACCGACCCCGACGAGATCGTGCGCACGGTCGAACTGATCGCACCCACGTTCGGCGGCATCAACCTCGAGGACATCTCGGCGCCGCGCTGCTTTGAGATCGAGGACCGCCTGATCGAGCGGCTCGACATTCCGGTCTTTCACGACGACCAGCACGGCACGGCGGTGGTGGTGCTCGCCGCGTTGCTGAACGCGGTGAAGCTCACGGGCCGCAGGCTCGAGGATCTGAACGTGCTGATCATCGGCCTGGGAGCAGCCGGGGTCGCGGTGGCCAAGATCCTGCTCGCGGCCGGCGTCTCGCAGATCATCGGCGCGGACTCCAAGGGCGCGCTGCACATCCAGCGAGAGGATTATCTGGACGGATCCATGAACGCCGTCAAGCGCTGGTTCGCAGAGGGCACCAACCCGGAATGCCGCGCGGGCGCCCCGGCGGACGTGATCGAGGGCGCGGATCTCCTGATCGGCGTCTCCGGGGCGCGCGCGCTGCCGGCGGAGGCGCTCGCGCGGATGAGCTCGGACGCGATGGTGTTCGCGATGGCGAACCCCAATCCGGAGGTCAACCCGGAGGAGGCCGCCCCCTACGTGCGGATCATGGCGACGGGGCGCTCTGACTATCCCAACCAGATCAACAACGTGCTCTGCTTCCCGGGGATCTTCCGTGGCGCGCTGGATGTGCGCGCCACGGCGATCACCGAGGAGATGAAGATGGCCGCGGCCCACGCGATCGCGGCGATCGTCGAGGAGGACGAGCTGCGCGAGGACTACATCATCCCGTCGGTGTTCAACCGCGATGTGGCGCCCGCGGTGGCCGCGGCGGTGGCGGATGAGGCACGGGTCACCGGCACCGCCCTGGCGGGACAGGAGGTGGGGTTCGCCCACGGAGACACCTTGACGGGCAGCCCCTTGGGCGACGGGCAAACGCCTCGCAGGGCGCCACCGGGCTAACCGGCAGGTGTGAGAAGCTGAGCGCGTGAGCGCCTTGCGCGTGACCGTCACGGGGGCGACGGGGCTGATCGGCCCGGCGCTGGTCGCCGCGCTGGCGGCCCGGGGAACCGAGGTGACGGTGCTCTCGCGCGATCCTGCCCGCGCCAAGGCCGCCTTCGGCGCCGCCGGCGCAGCCGAGGTGCAGGCGCTGCAGTGGGATCTGATGAGCGAACCGGCGCCCGCGCAGGCGCTCGCCGGGCGCGATGCGGTCGTGCATCTCGCCGGGGAGAACGTCGCCCAGCGCTGGACAGCGAAGGCGAGGGAGGCGATCCGCGAGAGCCGCGTCACGGGCACCCGCCATCTGCTCGAGGGCCTGCGCGAGGCCGGCCGCGTGGATCCGAGCGAGCGCCCGCGCACGCTCGTGAGCGCCTCGGCGATCGGCTACTACGGACAGCGCGGCGAAGAACCGCTCGACGAGGACGCGCCCGCCGGAAGAGACTTCCTGGCACGCGTGTGCGCCGACTGGGAGCTCGAGGCCGAGCGGGCCTCAGAGCTCGGAATGCGAGTCGTTGAGGTGCGCACGGGCGTCGTCCTCGACAGCGCCGGCGGGGCGCTGGCGAAGATGCTGCCGCCGTTCCGGCTCGGTCTGGGCGGCCCCGTTGCCGGGGGCCGCCAGTACATGTCGTGGATCCATCGCGACGACCTGATCGGCATCATGCTCGCCGCGATC
>Ga0302235_10002790_pt1 | contig 12470 bp, 15 predicted proteins | sample II_Palsa_N3_3_FD_193577 | JGI IMG/M metagenome (GOLD analysis project Ga0302235, IMG submission 193577) | Peat permafrost microbial communities from Stordalen Mire near Abisko, Sweden - II_Palsa_N3_3 | ecosystem: Environmental > Terrestrial > Soil > Palsa > Peat permafrost | place: Sweden... | reverse complement strand
CGAGAGTGTTTATCGCGGCGCCTACACCTAGCTAGGAGCGCGCTGAATAAGTCCAATTTTCCCATGATCAATGTCACAAAGCCGCAGGTCAGCTACTTGCTCCTTTATCGCGAACAGGGTTATTCAGTGGCCTCCTAGTCTCGTTCAGCGGCCGGCCACGAGCTTGCCGCCTGTCCGGCCGGGCGGGAGTGGCCTGCTTGGGGGGAGGTGGGGTCTGCGTGATCAGAGACGGGCTTGCGCCACGGTCACCGCGCAGGCCGGGCGGCGCAGGTGCGCCGCCCGGCCTGCCTGCTGCTAACGGTCCTCTGGCCGGTAGCAGATCCGGTGCACGGCGGGAGCGGAGACCAGCTGGATCTCCTCGGTGCCGGGGATGTCGATGTGCAGGAAGCCGCCTTCGCAGGCGATGCGGACGTCGCGGAGTGTATTCACGCGCCTGTCACGGGCGTCAGTGACCTCGAAGCCGTGGTTCAGCTCGACGGTGGTGGCACTGTGCCACGAGAGCTCGTTCATGCCGGGTGCCTGGTCAGGCCAGGAACGCCAGGAGGCGCCCGGTCAGGTCGTCGGGGATCTCCTCGGCGATCCAGTGCCCGCTGGGCACGATTCCGCCGGTGACGTCCTTGGCGTAGGCGGATACCTGATCGGGAACCGCCTGCCCGAGGCTGCCCTCAGCGCCGAGCGCCAATACCGGCATGGTCAGCAGGGTGTCGCGGTGGCGGATGTTGTCGGCCACGTCACCATGGAATGCCCTGAAGTACTCGAAGGTCGCGCGGGTGTGGCCGGGGCGGCGGAGGTGGGCGGCGTACTCGGCGACGGCCTGCCTTCCCACGCCGCCCTTGACCAGCTCCATCCAGTCGACAAACCCCTCCACCCAGGTGTCCTCACGTCCGGCGACCATCCGCTCGGGCAGGCCGTTGCCCAGGACGAAGAACCCGAAGTTCCACAGGCCCGGGCCCTGCGGGGTGAGCGAAGGGAACCGGTAGAGCCCCTCATCGGGCAGCGGCGCTTCCGTCAGCACCAGCCGCCGCGTCGAGTCGCGGTGGGCTGCCGCATACGCGTACGCGACAAGGGTCCCGATGTCGTGCCCGACGATGCTGACCTGCTTGGCCAGGCCGAGCCCGGCCAGCAGCTGGTGGATGTCCTCGGCCAGCGTGGCCTTGTCGTAGCCGCCAGCGGGGGCATCGGAGTCTCCCGACCCGCGCAGGTCAGGGACGATGACGGTGAAGTGCTCCCCGAGCGCCGGCATGACCTTGCGCCACATGTACCAGGTCTGCGGATAGCCATGCAGCAGAACCACAGTCGGCCCGGAGCCGCCCCGGACGTAATTGACGGTGATGCCGTTGGCCTGCGCGGCGGCTTCGGTGAAGCCCGCCGGGACGGCGGACCTGGTGAGCTGAGTCATGTTTCCTCCAGAGATAGTGGATCGATCGGTCCAGATAGAAGACAGCAAAATAGTGGAACGTTAAGTCCAGATAGAGAGCAGCGGAATGGGAAGCTGATGGGGTTCACCCGCGGACAGCGGCTGTTAGTCGAGAATGGTCAAGGCGACCTCCACGCTGCGCATCAGCGCAACCTCGTCCGGGTCGACCTTCGCTGAGACCCGCAGCCCGTTAATCCAGATCACCAGGAACCCAGCTAGGGTCCGCGGGTCCTTGCCCGAGGGCAGCTCACCGCGCTCGCGGGCCGCGCTCAGCGCCTCGGCCAGGGCGTCCTCGATAGCTTGGAGAACATCGCGCACCGTCCGGCTGGTCGCCGGGTCGTGGGGCACCCGCTCAGCCGTGGCGTTAACTACCATGCAGCCCCGGCGCCGCTCGTCGGCGATAGCGTCCGCGACCAGCCCAGTAAGCACGCCGCGGAGTGCTGCGCGGACGTCACCGTCGGCTGACAGTGCCCGTAGCATCGGCCCGGCCAGGTCCTGGCGGTACCGCTCGAGCGCAGCATGGTAAAGGCCGTCCTTGCTGCCGAACGCGGCATACAGCGACCCGCGGCCGATCCCGAGAGCCTCGGTCAGGTCACGCAGTGAGGTGGCCTCATAGCCACGCTCCCAGAACAGCTCCATCGCCTGCGCGACCGCTGCGTCAGTATCGAACTCACGTACCCGGGCCATGTGTGGAACGCTAGCGTATCTGGATCGATCGGTCAACAATTCTGGCTGAGCTCGAGGCGTTCCAGCGACGGACGCAACGTAGGAACGGCAATCGGCAGCGGAATCTGGCGCAGGCGTTCCGTGCTGTGTATGACGATGGCCGGGTGACCAGCGAGCGAAGACCACTGGGCGTCCGGACGAATGGCCGCTCCAGAGCGGAGAACCAGAACCGGATAATCTGCGCGTCCGCGCAGCCTCGTAGTCAGGACGGTCATGAGCCGCGCCGTGCGCCGAGCTATCTGCCGAGCGCAGATGCTCCAATTCTGGCTGATTCGTTCCGGGCGTTCGCCTACTGTCCAGGGCGGTATCGCCGGGCCGAGTGGGCTGCTCCAGGCAAGTCTGCGGCCAGCCGGCTCCACTAGCAATCACGCGCAGCTAGATCTGGGCGTCCCCCGCGATTAAGGACACGGCCCGGCCCACGACCTTGTTTAGGCCATCTCCCTCGCGGCGGTCCTCGCGCAGCGGGCGGGGTCAGGCGGGTGCCAGCAGGTCCGTCAGCGTGAACCGCCCGGGCTGGCGGCTGGGCAGGCTCGGCCGCCAGTCCGGGTCCATCGATCGCTGGGACGAGGGGTCCCCGTGGATCACGCCCAGCAGCACCTCGCCGACGATCATCGAGCCGACGGGACCCAGCCGCTAGCCGTCCTCGCGGACCGCCGCCTCGCGCAGGATGTAGTACCACAGAGGGGTCTCGCCCGGCCAGCCCAGGGCCGTGAGGCCGATCTCCTCGGGGGCCAGCGGCGCCTCTCCGACCTGCCGGGCGACGGCCTCGCCGGAGGGCAGGCCCGTGGCGGTCCCGCGCAGCAGGTCCCGAACGGCCAGGGAGGCCTGGTCGTCCTCGTCCACCGTCCCCGTGATGTCGAGGGGCAGGTGGATCAGCGAGTTGGGCAGGCGGCCATCGATCGCCCTCGCGCGCTGGGCTGACGGCTGTCCGGGGACGTCGAGCAGCAGCGGCCAGTGCACGAGGCGGTCGGCCGGCGTGGGCCGGAACCCGATCAGGTCCGGCAGCAGCTTGAGGGCGGGACCGCCCGGTTGGAGCTGGTAGCTGTCGCGCATCTGGCTGTGCCCGAACCGGTAGGCCGCGTCGGCGAACTCCAGCGGGATGGCGACGGCGTCCTCAGGGCTGAAGCGCCGCGGTCCCCGTTCCAGCAGCCGGGCCGCCCGCTCCTTGCCGATCGTCTCGGGCAGGTAGTCGTGCAGCACCACGTACTGGTAATGCCACGTGAGCGCCCGCCGGGCCTCGTCGAACAGGTCCGCGTCGGGGACGCCGCCTCGCGCAGGCGGTCGACCAGCCGGTTGTGGGCCCGGATCATGGCCACGTGCATCTGGGAGATCAGGACGTGGACGTCCTGGCGCGGATCGCCGGCCAAGGCGACGCCTTCCGGGTTGCGGGACAGGTCGTCCTCCTGGCCCGGCCCGCTCCGGCCCAGCAGGAGCCGGGCCGGATCGTGCCGACTGTAGAGGTAGGGATTGCCGACCGGCCCGCGCCGTACAGGACCTCCAGATCGAGCCGTGCGCTGCGGGCGTTCCCTGAGCAGCTCCGCGTCGTCGTGGTGCGTCAGCGGCGAGCGGTCGGCCGTGAGGTCGTGGGCCAGGTACTGGCCGAACACCGGCCGCCCGGCGGCGATGGTGCGGGCGTCCGAAGGGCCGCCGTTCGTGCCGTCGCTGAGCCCACCGGCCCGGCCGATGGCCGGCATCATCTGCGGCTCGATCGCCAGCGCCGGCAGCTCCGGGAACAGGCGCATGTAGCGGCCGGTCGCCAGGGGTGCGTCGCCGGCCCGCGCCGGTGCCAGGCAGTGGTCGCGCACCTGCCTCATGGCGCAGCCTCCCTCGTCACTCGAGCCCTACCTCGGGACCAAAGTATGCACGCGGATACGAAGAAGCCGGCCCCCAAGCGCGGTGGAATACCGTTCACCTCCGCGCCCGCGACTGGCCAGCTCGCCCCAGGCCGCTTCGATGTCATTCACCACCAGCTCCAGGCCCGGCGTGATCCCGGTACCGAAGCTGACCGAGCACGCCGCCCCAAGCGGGGTAAAGTGCACCGCCCGGATGCCCTCGCCGAGGAAAAAGCCGGCGTCCAGCCGCCACCCCCAACCGCTGAGATGCGGAGTAAGCGTGCTTCGTCATCGGAGGCGCTCCCTCCTCGGCAAGATGGCCGCCATTACGCCCGCTCCTCGGGCGGCCCGACCGCGTCCGTGAAGTCCCCGATCCTGGTCGACAACCCCACACCGGCATCACGGTCCAGGGTCGCGTTCGGCCACAGCAGCCGTCCGCGGTCAAAGCCCGCGTTACCGCGCGCAGATCATCTCGTTCGGCATCGCCTCGGGTGGCCACACAAGCAGGGCGCCAAGCGTCCAGAACGGCGGTTACTCGCGTGCCCTGCGGCATGCCGGCAATGAGCGGAAGCATCGCCCAGGCTCAATGATCATCAAGGAAGTTCAGAGAACAGGCCCCGCATGCCGATGAACGCCTCTGCGGCTTCGCCGACCTCCTCGGTTAGCTTCAGCAGCCGCACCTCGACGGGAACATCCCCATAATGGGCATGCAGCTGGCTGACCTGCTCCCACATCGCTCTCTCCTCAGGGAAATCACGGCCGATCCACGTCGGCTGCGCTCAAGCCGCCCCGCCGAGGCGTGCCCGAGGCATCTCGGTGATGAGATTGCCTGACCGGATGAGACTACGGGACGGCCGGTCGGGCCGATGCCCGATGAGAACCCCCGCGAAGGCGATGGGCAGACGGGCTGGGTAACGGCGTTATCACTTCGAGCGCTATCCGAGTCCTCCGGAGTCGAACACCTCGGGAAGCGCTCTGACGAACTCGTCGAAGTGGCTGTACCAGGACGGAGTGCGCAGCTCCGGGGATGCTCCGCAGGTCAACACCGCAGTCCTGTAGCTCGACGACCGCGCGGTCGCTGACGTAATGGCTGGGATCAGCGCGGATGAGGATTGATCCGGGGGTCAGCACCCACGTCCCGCCGCTCGCGTCGGCCACGGCAGCCGCTATCTCGGGGTCAAGCTGCTCGGCGGCGGTGCGCTGCTCGCGCTCTTGTTCGTACTCGGCGATGAGTTCCGCTCGATCGTTGCCGCTGTGACTCTGCAACGGGGCATCGACGTTCACCGCCAGCTCCGGGCGCGACGCCGCCACTGAAGCCGCCAAGACCATGCCGCCGAACGAATGCCCGATTGCGCGTGCCGGTGCGGTCGGAGTCAGCGCTGCGACCGTCTCCACCACGGCCGCGGCCTGCAGTTCGCCGAGCACGGCAGGATGTCGGTGGCAAGCCGCGGGTCTTCAGGGCCGATGCCGGTGAACTGCGCGTGCGCCTCCGCGGACAGGTGAGTGGTGCTGGTCGCTTTCATCGTGTTACGTCGCTCCGGCGTCCGGGGGAGTTGGATCAGGGCGTCGTGCCTGGGGCGAGGGCGGTCAGCACGGTGAGCGCATCGCGGAGTGCGCTGATGTCGTGGGTGCGGATGTAGCCGGCTCCGTGGCTGGCGGCGAACAGTTCGGCGGCAAGGCTTGCGGGCCCGACGTTGGCGAGGCTGCAGCCGGTCAGCGTGCGCAGGAACGATTTGCGCGATGGCGAGACCAGGACCGGCACGCCGAACCGGGCCTTGAGTTCCCCGATTCCGGTCAGGGCCGCCAGCGATGGCTCGGCGTTGCTGCCGAGGAAGTAGCCGAGCCCGGGGTCGATGATGAGCTGGTCCCGGGTGATGCCGGCGGCCTGCAGCGCGGCCAGCCGACCGGCGAAGAACCGGCCGATGCCCGCCCAGGTCGCGGCCGGATCGGTGACCATTCTGGTAGCGGGCCCACTCCGCTGCACCGAGTGCATCACGACCAGCCGGCAGCCGGACGCGGCCAGCGTGCCGTACAGGGCAGGGCGCGGGAAGCCGCGGATGTCATTGAGGTACGCCGCGCCGCAGGAGATGGCGAAACGCTGGGTCTCGGGCAGGAACGAGTCCACCGAGACCGGGATGCCGTCGGCGGCCAGCGGCCCCAGCACCGGGGCCAGCCGGCGCTGTTCTTCCCCGGCGGAGACCCGGGCGGAGTCCGGGTGACTGGCGGCCGGCCCGAGCTCGATGATGTCGGCGCCCTCGGATCGCAGCCGACGGGCGCATGCCAACGCGTCCGCGGCGGCGAGGTACCGGCCGCCGTCGGAGAACGAGTCCTCGGTGATGTTGACGATCCCGACCAGCTTGGGCTGGCCCGCCGGGAGCAGCGAAGGCGCCGGGGACCGGGTCACAGCTCGATCATCTGGCAGAGCGGATGACAGCCGGGCGCGGCCGGGTACCGGGTGCCACGTTCCGGCGCCGCGCTGGTGTCCAGCACGTACCGGGCGGTCGCGGACGAGCGCGTGGTGGCGCGCAGCGGGCCGATCGCAGCGCCGGTCACCAGGCTGGTCATGAGCGCGCTCCTTCAGGCGGCATCACATCCTCGCCCAGGCGCACGGCTCGTTCCGGTGACAACCGGCGGGCCGCTCCCCGGTGGTGCTCCACCCGAACGCCAGTCACGACCCGCCGTGAACATAGCGTGCCGCCCAGCGCAGAGCAACCCACCCGCCCGGCCAAGTCCGGCGCCGTACTGGCAAACAAGGGCGCGGCGTTGTGCTCCTGGAAAGGGCCGGCCGGATGCAACCAACGCCGACACACTCACCGGCTCGACAGGTTGGCTGCACGCGCTGCCGGGCCATATCTACTCACAACGATCTGTTCAAAGCGACGTCTCGGCGGCGGCGCTATCTGGGAGGAGATGCGGTCAGACGGTGGTGGTGCGGACATCCCGGTGATGCCCAGGCTGGGTTGCGGGCGCGTTCCCGAGGGTCTGTGCACCGGAGTTCTGACGCGTGTGCCTCGGCTATCTTGGGTGGAGCGCGACTGGCGTCGGGTGGGTTACCATCGGGAAGCGCGGCTGGCCGGAGCGTCGTCCGCCTGGGTGCTCCTCTGCATTAACGCTGAGGAGAAACATGGAGTTGCGTTACGGGATGAACCCGCACCAGGCGGCCCGTCTGGTGCCTGGTTCCGCGCGGCTTCCCGTCAAGGTTTGCAGCGGTGAGCCGTCGTTGATAAATCTGCTCGATGCGCTGAACGGGTGGCAGCTGGTCCGGGAGGCGTCGGCGGCGACGGCGCTGCCCGTTGCCGCGTCGTTTAAGCACGTCTCACCTGCTGGTGTCGCGGCGGCGGGTGACCTTGATGCCGCCGCCCGCGAAGCGTGGGGGCTGCCGGGCCCGGTCGGTCATGGTTAACACTGCGCCTTTCTCTCATCGGATGTGGCAAATAGTCCAGGGTGGTCGTGTTCCACCTGGATACGCAGGCCTTTGCGGCGCCCGGTGGTCACGTAGACGGCGGTGAGCTCGCCGCGTTGGACCTTGTGCAACACGGTCTGGCGGGCGACGCCGAGCACTTTGGCAGCGTGATCGAGGGACAGCCAGCCGTCGGGGACGTCCGGCTGGACGCGGTCACGAAGCTGCTGGCTGATGCGGATCCGCCAGGGGGCTCCGGGGGTGAGCTGCTCGCCGGTGACGAACCCGTCCCGCAGCCACCGGTAGATCGTGGTCTTGTCGACGCCGAGGAGCTGCGCGGCTTGCGGGACGCTGGCCACGACGCCATCTTGGCGGCTGCCACTGACATCCGGGCCCGGGGTGGGGCAGTGCGCGACGCCGCGGGAACGGCGCAGGCTGCTGACCCGGTCGCGGGTCCAGGCCAGCCCGGTCGCGGTGCGGCGCTGCTGGCGGCTCAGGATCTGCGCGATCGTGGTGTCGTTGTACTGCACGGCCAGGCGCGTGACCAGGGCGAGGGTGTCCTCGCCCGTGGTGATCGCGCCTGCTCCTCGTTTCGGCAGCGGGGTGGTGATGGCGGTGGTCGCGCCGCCTTGCCAGGCGATCAGCGCGTGGCAGGTCCGGGCCGGCCGGTCGATGGTGAGCGTGATCTCGCTGATCACGGCGCGGATCAGCTGCTTGCGCTGGCTGTTGGTGGTGGCGGGTGCATCGAAGACGGCCCGCACATCGGCGCTGGCCCGCTTGAGCCAGGCGAGCTCGTCGCTGGTCAGCTGGACGGGGTGGCGGCCGCGGGCGGCGGCCAGGGCGGTTTCGGCGCGGTGCAGGCCGGCGAGGCGTTCTTCGAGCCGGGCCTCCAGGGTGCGGGCGACCAGCCGGTTGCCGGGCTCGACCTCGTCGTGCTTGCGCATCGCCCGGTCGGCTTCGAAGCGGGCCCGCTCCAGCGCTTTTTCGAACGCGGCGACCTGCTCGCGGTGGCGCTGCTCGGCGTCGGCCATCGCGTGCGCGGTGGCCTGCAGCGACGCCGGCTGCAGCACCTGGAACAGCTGCCCCAGCACGGCGCGGTGGAGGTGGACGGCTGATAGCGGCCGGGCGGAGCGTCTTGCGATGCGGTCCGGGCAATCGCCCGTTCCTTGAGGGCCAGGTCGGCATGGATGTAGACCTGCGTGGTTGCCACGTTCTCGTGCCCCATCCACAACGCGATGACGGTGATGTCCACCCCGGCGTGCAGCAATGTCATGGCCGCCGAGTGCCGCAGGACGTGGGGCGAAACCTTCTTCTCGCGCAGGGTTGGGCGGGACAGCGCGGCGGTGGCTGTGTATCTGGTGATGCGCCGTTCCAGGGCGTCCCGGCTCAGCGGGGTGCCGCGGCGGGTGACGAACAGCGGGTCGGCGGGCAGGCCGGCGCGCTCGGCGAGCCAGGCACCCAAGACCGCCACGGTGACGGCGGTGAGCGGGGTGATCCGCTGCTTGCGGCCTTTGCCGATGCAGCTGACGTGCGCTCCGGTTCCCAGGTGCACGTCGCCGATGGTCAGGCTGGTGAGCTCGGTGGCGCGCAGCCCGGTCTGGCAGGCCAGCATGAGCAGGGCGTGGTCGCGCCGCCCGGTCCAGGTGCCCTGGTCGGGAGCGGCCAGCAGCGCGGTGATCTCCTGCTCGGTGAGGTAGGTGATCAGGGCCTTGTCGAAGCGCTTGGGCGGGATCGCCAGCACACGCTGGATGACCGCGGCATCTTCGGGATGGCGCAGCGCGGCGTACCGGAACAGCGAGTGGATGGCCGCCAGCCGGGCGTTGCGGGTCCGGGCACTGTTGCCGCGATCGGTTTCCAGGTGGCCCAGGAACGACCCGATCAGTGGTGCGTCGAGATCGGCGATGTCCAGGCGGGAGGGAGGTTTGCCGGTCTGCTGCCCGGCGAACACCAGGAGCAGCTTGAGGGCGTCCCGGTAGGCGGCGGCCGTGTGGCTGCTGGCCTGGCGCTGCCGGGCCAGCCGGTCGGTGAAGAACGCCTGCAAGGTGGGGGCGAGGGTGCTCACGAGCCACCTCCCAGGTGTGCCTCGAGCCGCTGGCCGGCCAGCGCCATCAGCTCAGGCGCGGCGGACAGATACCAGAACGTGTGCTGCGGATCGGTGTGGCCAAGATAAGTGGATAGCCGCGGCATCAGAGCTGGGATGTCGGCGTCGTCGCGATACCAGCCCAGCACGGTCGCCACCGCGAAGGAATGTCTCAGGTCATGGATTCTTGGCCGGCAGGACGCCGAACGCCGGGTGAGCCCGATCCGCTCGGCCAGGCCGACGAAGGTCAGGCCGATGTTGCTGTGCAGCAGCCGGGTCCCTGCGGTGGAAATGAACAATGCCCGGCAGGCCGGCCGTGGGTGCGCTTGCTGCCGGAGCTCCGCATAGCGCGTCAGGGCCCGCACCGCACTCGGGTGCAGCGGCACCAGGCGGTGCTTGCCGAACTTGGCGTGACGCACCACCAGCAACTCGCGCCCGGCGTCGAAGTCCTCGTCATCAAGACCGATCGCCTCCCCGATCCGGAGCCCGCTGATCGCAAGCAGGCTGATCAAGCTCTGGTAGGTGGCCGCCCGCAGCCGGGGCCGCAGCGCGTCCGCCGCCTCGATGAGCGCGCCGATCTCGGCATCGGAATACAGGTACGGCGTGGCCCGGCACACCCCGGGACGGAACAGGCCTGCCGGGATGACCTCGGCCGAGGGGTCGAGGCTGTGCAGGTAGGCGGCGAAACCGCGCACCACGCTGAGGCGGATCGCCTGCCAGTGCTCCGACGCCCCGGCAGGCTGCGCAGCCCAGGCCAGCGCGTGCTCGGTGGTGACGGTGTCCATGCCGTGGGCTTCGAGGTAGCCGGCGAACTGCTCGAGCAGCCTGCCGGCGCTGGCGAGCTGGAATCCCAGCGCCCGGCGCAAGCTCAGGTAGTCGCCCAGCGCGCCGCGCAGCGATGATCGTGGCGTCGTCATGCCGTCTCACCTGGCCAGGGCCGGGCCAGGTAGCGCAGCGCCTCGAGGTCGACCTTTGCGTAAATCGCGGTGGTGAGCGGGCGGACGTGCCGCAGCGTCTGCCCGATCTCGGTCAGCGACCCACCCGAGCGCAGCATGGCGGTGGCCGCAGAGTGCCGCAGCCGGTGAGCACCGATGACACCCAGGCCGGCCCGCCGCCCCGCACAGGCCACCACCGTGGTGACGGCGTTGGAGGTCAGCGCCCGGTAGGCGGCCTGCGCGCGGACAAACACCGCCCGGCCCTGAGCGGTCTCGGGGCGCCCATCTTGCAGATAGGCGACGATCCTTTGGCCGGCATCGGCCGGCAGCGGCAGCCGGTCATGCCGGTTCCCCTTACCCCGCACCGTGATCTCACCACGCCGCCAGTCGATGTCGTCCAGCTTCAGCGCGGCCACTTCACCGGCGCGCAGCCCAAGCCGCGCCAGCAAGGTGAGGATCGCCAGGTCCCGCCGCCCCGTCGAGGTGCGGGGATCGCATGAGGCCAGCAGCGCGGCCACCTGATCGCTGTCCAGCGCCTTGGGCAGACCTGTCTGCGTCCACCCGGCCGGCGAGGGCACCGCCGCGGCCAGTGGCCGGCCGATGATGCCCGCCACGTGCAGGAAGCCGAGCAGGGACCGCAGCGCGGTCACCATCCGCTTGACCGACCGGGGCCGCTGCCGGGACTGCATCACCACGAACGCGGCCACCTCGCCCACCCCCAGATGCTCCAGGTCAAGGCCGCCGTTCTTCGCTGTCGCCCGGTCCGCCAGGAACGGGCGCACCATCCGCACGTTCAGGTCAGCCGTCGTCTCCGTCAGGCCGCGCTCGACGACCAGGTACTCCCGGTAGCGGGCGAGCAGCCGTTCCTCCGGACTCGAGGCAGCCACCGGCACCGGAGGCGGAACCACCCCCAGCCGCCGCAGACAGCCAGCGGCAGCAGTGCCCGGCTGGTGACGTGCCCGGCATAGCCGGCCGCGCGGCGTTCGGCGAAGTACGCATCCACCACCGCCGGGGTCAGCTCCGGCGCCTCCACGCTTTCCCGCGCCAGCCAGCGGCTCAGATGCGCCATCAGCCGCACATGCGTCGCCGCCGTCAGCGGCGTGTATCCCAGCCGCTCCAGCTCGGCCCGGAACCCCCCGGCATACGGTGCCAGCGGCCCGCGCACCCGGGCCCACGACGGGCTGGTCATAGCTGTCATGATCTTCTCCTCTCCTCCGGAAATGGATGGAGAAGAGACGCTAAATCAAGAGCCAGGATTATGCCGACCTCAACGGCCCAGATCCCACCATGACGAGGGCTTGCGTTTTTGCGGTCGGTATAACGGCGGGGTCCGCATAAGAGATGTCCGGGCTATCCATTTAACCGGAGTACCCTGGGACGGTGGATCATCCGCGTGTCGGCAGGAATTATCCCAGGTCTGCGGGTGAGTTTCAGGCCTGGTTCGGTACCGATGCGGACTGCCTGGATTACCTGGACTGGCTGCGCTGGCCGGATGGCTTCGCCTGCCCGGACTGCGGTCACGCGGGCGGATGGCGGCTGGGCGATGGCCGGTATGAGTGCGGCGGCTGTCAGCGGCGCACCTCGGTGACGGCGGGTACGGTCTTTGACCGGACGCGCACGCCGCTGACGGTCTGGTTCACCGCCTGCTGGCTGTTCGCCACGCAGAAAGACGGGATCTCGGCGCTGAGCCTGCAGCGGGCACTGGAGATCGGCTCCTGCCAGACCGCGTGGGCGATGCTGCACCGGCTCCGGCCGGTACTGGTCCGCCCGGGCAGGGACCAGCTTTGCGGCGTGGTGGAAGTCGATGAGACGTTCATCGGGGGCGAGGAGGCGGGCCTGCGCGGCGGCCGGGCCAGGGGCAAGAAGGTGCTCACCGGCATCGCGGCCGGGGTGCGGGAGCCGAAGGGAATCGGCCGGTGCCGGATGGCGGTCCTGGCTGACGCGTCGGCTGCTTCGCTGCATCCCTTCGTGACCGGTAACGTCCGGCCGGGCACGCGGGTCATCACGGACGCCTGGCAGGGCTACCGCGGGCTGGATGGCCTCGGCTATGCCCACGAGCGGCGCAGCCAGCGGGCCGCCC
>Ga0302235_10002788_pt1 | contig 12479 bp, 9 predicted proteins | sample II_Palsa_N3_3_FD_193577 | JGI IMG/M metagenome (GOLD analysis project Ga0302235, IMG submission 193577) | Peat permafrost microbial communities from Stordalen Mire near Abisko, Sweden - II_Palsa_N3_3 | ecosystem: Environmental > Terrestrial > Soil > Palsa > Peat permafrost | place: Sweden... | reverse complement strand
GGGCCCGGCTGGCCGTGCTCGCCGAATGGCCGCAGGAGTGGGCGCACCAGGTCGGCGAGTGGCACGGCCTGGCCAGGTGGCTGACCGACGGCGCCGCGGCGCAGGCCACCGAGCGGGCCCCCGAGCCCGACCTTGAGTACCTGACGTGGCAGACCCTGGTCGGCGCCTGGCTGATCGGCGGCGAGCGCCTGAGCGAGTATCTCGGCAAGGCGATGCACGAGGCCAAGACCCGCACGTCCTGGACCGTGCCCCGGGCCGGGTACGAGTCGGCGGTGCTCGGCCTGGCCGACGCGGTGACCAGCGACCCGGAACTGACCGCCGCCATCGCCGGCTTCGTGGCCAGGATCGCGCCGGACGCCCGGGTGAACTCCCTCGGCGCCAAGCTGGTCCAGCTCACCATGCCGGGAGTGGCCGACGTCTACCAGGGCTGCGAGCTCACCGGCCTGTCCCTGGTGGATCCGGACAACCGCCGGCCCGTGGACTACCGGCGGCGCAGGCGGCTGCTGGCCGCGCTGGCGGACGACCCGGACGCCGCCGTCGGCCTGGACGCGGAGAAGCTGCTGGTGACGTCGCGCGCGCTCCGGCTGCGCCGTGATCACCCGGACTGGTTCGCCGCCGGCTACACCCCGCTGAACTGCGAAGGGCCGGCCGCGGAGCACGCGGTCGCCTTCGTCCGCGGTGATCACGCGGTCACCGTCGTCACCCGGCTGCCGGCCGGGCTGCGGCGGCGCGGCGGCTGGGCCGATACCGTCCTGCCGCTGCCCGACCTGCACTGGCGGGACGTGCTGACCGGGGTCAGGCACGCCGGCTGGCGGCCGCCGCTGGCCGAGCTGACCCGGCGGCTGCCGGTGGCCCTGCTCATCCCGGACCAGATCTACGCGCAGCAGCAGGACCAGCGCTCGGCCGGGACCGCCGGGTGACCACGTTCAGCGTCTGGGGGCCCGCCGCGGGCCAGGTCGAGATCGAGGTCGCGGGCCAGCGCTACCCGATGAGCCAGGAATACGCCAGCCCCGGCTGGTGGAGCGCGGACGTGCCCGACGTGGCGGCCGGCATCGACTACGGGTTCCGGCTGGACGACGGCGAGACGCTGCCTGACCCGCGCTCGCTGCGCCAGCCGTTCGGCATCGCCGGCCTGAGCCGTCGCTACGATCACTCAACCTTCCCCTGGACGGACGAGAGGTGGCGCGGTGGCGCGCTGCACGGGTCGGTGATCTACGAGCTGCACGTCGGCACGTTCACGCTGAAAGGCACCTTCGACGCGGCCATCGGGTGGCTCGATCACCTGCGCGACCTCGGCGTGCACGCGGTCGAGCTGATGCCGGTCGCGTCGTTCCCCGGCGAGCACGGCTGGGGCTACGACGGCATCAACCTGTGGGCGGTGCACGAACCGTACGGCGGTCCGGACGGGCTGAAGCGGTTCGTCGACGCCTGCCATGAGCGCGGCCTGGCCGTCCTGCTCGATGTGGTGTACAACCACGTCGGCATCGGCAACCGTCTCGGCGACTTCGGGCCGTACTTCACCGCGGCCCACGTGACGCCGTGGGGCCCGGCGGTGAACCTGGACCAGCCCGGGTCCGACGAGGTACGCGCGTTCCTCATCGGCAACGCGCTGATGTGGCTGCGCGACTACCACCTGGACGGGCTGCGACTGGACGCCGTGCACGCGCTTGAAGACCACCGGGCGCTGCACTTCCTGGAGGAACTCGCGACCGAGGTGCATGCGCTCGCGGCCCGGCTGAACCGCGAGCTTATACTGATCGCCGAATCCGACACCAACGACCCCCGGCTGGTTACCTCACGGGAGGCGGGGGGCTACGGGCTGGCCGCGCAGTGGAGCGACGACTTCCATCACGCGGTGCATGCGGCGATCACCGGAGAACGGCAGGGCTACTACTGCGACTTCGGGTCGCTGTCCGCGCTGGCCAAGACCTACACCAAGGTGTTCTTCCATGACGGCATCTGGTCCGCCTTCCGCGGCCGGACGCACGGGCGGCAGGTCGACGTGTTCCGTGTCCCCGCCCACCGCTTCCTCGGCTACCTTCAGAATCACGACCAGGTCGGCAACCGTGCCATCGGCGACCGGATCGCCGCCACGATCTCCCCTGAACTGGTCAAGGTCGGCTCCGGCCTGGTGCTGACCTCGCCGTATACCCCGATGCTGTTCATGGGCGAGGAGTGGGGCGCGGACACCCCGTGGCAGTATTTCACCGATCACATCGATCCCGGCCTGGCCAAGGCCGTCGCCGAGGGACGCAAGGCCGAGTTCGCCACGCACGGCTGGGACGCGGCCGACGTGCCTGACCCCCAGGACAAGGCGACCTTTCTCCGCTCCAAGCTCGACTGGGAGCAGCGCCATCATGAGCCGCATTTCGGCCTGCACGCCTGGTACCGGGAGCTGATCGCGCTGCGCCGGGCCCGCCCCGAGCTCACCGACCCGCGGCTTGACCGGGTGCACGCCGACTTCGACGAAGACGAGAAGTGGATCATGGTCCGGCGGGGGGCGCTGCGGATCGCGGCGAACCTCGGCCCGAAGGCCGTCCGGCTGCCGCTCGGGCAGCCCGGCATCGCGGTCCTCGTCGCGTCCAGCCCAGGGGTCGCGATCAAGCAGGACACGGTGGCGATCCCTCCCGCTTCCTTCGCCGTCATCGAGACCAGAGCACTTCGGCCGGCGTCGGAATGACGCCGGCCGAAGGGGGCCTGCCTGAGTTACGGGCCGCTGAGTTACGGGCGCAGGCCGCGGTTCGGCCGTACGATGCGGAACACCATCAGGAGGGTCTGCAGCACGGTGATGATCGCCAGGGCGGCCCAGCCGACGGTGAGGATGTCCCGCTGGACGAACAGCGGTGCGTGGATCCATCCGTAGACCGACCCGGCGACGAGCGCGGCGACGATGAGCATGGCCCCGAGTATCTTGCCCGGTCCGCCCGCGCCGCCCTGCTCCGCGCGGGCCTGCTGGGCCCAGCCGTCGCGCTTGATCCCGACCAGCACGTTGACCCAGGACGCGGTGGTGCAGCACACCCGCATAATCAGGTACAACTCGACGGGAACCAGCAGCACCGCCCCGATCAGGTCGGCCGGGGTGCGGTTCGGTACCCGCCAGGCGAGCTTGAGGTTCAGCAGCACGGCCACGGCCGGCGGGATGACCCACAGCCAGTTCCACCGGTACTGGTGCACCATCAGCGACGCCGTGAGCAGGAACAGGAAGCCGAGCCTGGTGATGCCGTTGGACGCCAGGCCGAGCTGCTGCTTCCACAGGGTCGCGGTCCACTGGTTCACCTTCGAGTGGACCAGCAGCCTGGCCATGCCCTCGTCCCACTTGCGGCGCTGCGCCCACAGCGAGCGGAGGTTCATCATCGGCCCGGCGTAGGCGCGGGCGCTGACCGACACATTGGTGGAGTAACGCATGGCCTTCAGGTCGCCGGTGAGCTGCATGTCCTCGACCTGGGTGCTGGTGTCCCACGGTCCGCGGGTCTGGTTGTGCTCGGCCACGGCGCGCAGCGCGTCGTTGCTGAACAGCGAGGCCTGGCCGCCGAGCACGTAGGTCTTGCGGTTACGCCGCAGCGCGTCGGCGGTCCACGCGGCGAACTCAAGCCGCTGCATGCGGATCAGCAGCCGGGCCATGCCCGAGGCGCCGAGACGCTGATCAAAGGTGTACCTGGCCATGACCCCGCCGGGCCGCGGCGTGACGGCCAGTTCTGCCTCGAGCTGCTGCAGGCAGTCCGGGGCCAAGATGGTGTCGGCGTCGATGCCGGCCACGTAGTCGTACCCGGCCTGCCAGCGAGACCAGGCCTGGTTCAGCGCGCCGACCTTGCGCTCGGTGTTGCCGACGGTCCGCATCACCGTGACGCCGCGGAAGCGGCGGGCGATCTGCTCGGTCTTGTCGGTGCAGTTGTCGGCGATCACCACAATCCGGTCCGGCACCCGGGTCTGCGTCAGCAGCGCGTTGAGCACGTTGCCGATCGAGTCTTCCTCGTTGTGCGCCGGGATGAGAACCAGCATCTTGGCGGTGCGCCGCCGTGGCGGCCGGTACCGCACGTCGTGCACGACGCGGGACATCGCCCGGCGCACCTCGCCCGCCCGGGTGGCCGCGCGGATCAGCACCGGCTCGCGGTCCGGCCCCGACCATGAGGCCGGTACCAGCTCCGCGGTACGACCGGAGGAAAGGGCCTTCGGTGCTACCAGCAGTTCTTTAGTTGCCACGGTTTTTTGCTCCAGGTTCGCTCGGCGTCTGTGGCCTAGACTGCCCGGCGCGACGAGGCGGGACGGTTTGCTCTAGGTTGCCGGCTGGTAGCAGCGTGACCGCGCGATTACTGACAGATACCACTAAAACCTGCCATAAAGCCCTAGCTGTGACAGCTTTGCTCGGCCGCGGTGACGACATCGGAGAACGTCCAGGGGTTCTGCGGGCCGCCATCGCCCTGCAGGGACTTCGGCAGGCCGTTCGGGAACCTGAACGACGCCCGGGACCAGAACCAGCGGGTCCCGGAGCCGTAGCAGACCTTGACCGGCTGGCTGAACGTCACCACCGCGGGCACGTTGTACACCACGCCGGCCGCGCAATTGGGATTACAGTCGTCGAGCTTGTACGTGCCCGTTCCGACCGCCTCGGTGCCGGACCAGGCGGACCATTTCATCTGGTAGAGGAACGCGGTGGAATCACCGGATAGCGGGCAACCGAAATTGGAAGTGCAAGCGGGCTGATGCAGCGGCGTGGCGTTGATGTCCTGGCTCGGTGCCAGGAAGGTACTGGTGCCGGACGGCGAAGCGGTCACGCCCGGTGCGGACGGCGAGGCTGGGGCCGACGAGGTGGGGGCCGACGAGGCGGGGGCCGACGAGGCTGGGGCGCTCGGCGATCCCGTGGGGGTCGACGATCCCGCTGACGTCGGCGATCCCGTTGACGTGCTGACGGCACTCGCCGCCGTTGAAGTCGTCGATGAGCTGCAGGCGGTCACCAGCAAGGCGGCACAAGCGAGCCCGGGCCAAAAGAGCACGGCCCCGGCCGCGACCCGCCGGTATCTTCGCGGCTTCGTGATCGACATCAGTTCCCACCCCTTGAACTTCCCCAAAGCGGCTCGTAAGCCATGTCACCTCTACGACGTTCGCCGTAACGTCTTGGTTGGAAACCAGATGGGCAACGAGTTAAACCAGGGCCCGTTTCGAATGAGTATCACGGCCGGGACCGGCTACGGTGGTTAGCGGACAGAACGGACCCGGGTAATTGTCACTCCGGCCGCGATCGACGCCAGCCCGGCCCGCGCGAAAAGCGACGGATAACTGTGCATAAGGCCAAGAACCGCCGCGGCGATGATTGGCGCCACGACCAGCGGCACGTTGATCACGCCGAGGTCCTTGGCGCGATCGGCGGCACCGCGGTCAAGATGGCGGGAGCGGCCGCCCAGGACGTGCCGAAGCCCGCGCGGGTCAGCCGAAGCACTGACCCTCGCCGCGGTAGGTCGGCACCGCGGTGACCTGGCCGTCGTCGTGGACTATGTGGTACTCCCGGAACCGCTCGGCGAGTTCGCCGGCCTTGGCGTGCCGCAGCCAGACCCGGTCCCCGGGTTGCAGGTCTGCGGCCGCGGCCCCGCGGACCGGTGTCTGCACCTCACCGGCGCCCTCCACGCCGGTCAGGCTGAGCCCGGCGGGCAGGTACGGTCGCGGCAGCCGGTCCGCCGTTCCGGTACCCGAGGCGACGTAGCCGCCGGCGAACAAGGTGGCGATGGCCGGGCCGGGACGCCGGACCACGGGCAGCGCGAACAGCAGGGCCGGAGCCGGGGTGAACCTCGTGTACGCGTCGAATAGCGTCGGCCCGACCAGGCCAGAACCCGCCGTGAGTTCGGTCACCGAGGTGTCCCCGGTGGTCGACTCCAGGCTGCCCGTACCGCCGCCGTTGACGAACTCCAGGCTGGTCACCGCCTCGACCAGGCGGATCGCCTCGGCCCGGCGCGCTTTGAGCTCGCGGACGGAACGAGCCTGGATGAACCTGATGAGGTGGGCCCGGACCGGGTGCCCGGGAGGAGCGTCGCCCAGGCCTGCGATCTGGCCCTCGTAGCCCATCACGCCGACCAGGCGGAAGCCTGACCTGCGGGTGATGACGGCGGCGAGTTCGGCCGCCTGCCGGGGTTCGTGCACGGGAGAGCGCCAGGTGCCGATGTGCACCAGCGGCTGGCCGGCCAGCGGGCGCCAGGAGACGTCGAGTTCCAGGCAGACCCGGATCTCCGGATGATCATCGCCCAGGGCCCGGTCCACCACGTCCAGCTGCGCGGTGGAGTCCACCATGATCGTGATGTGCTGCCTGGCCTGGGCGTCCGCGGCCAGGGCCCGCAGCGCCTGACGGTCCACGGTGGGGTAGGCGACTAGCAGGTCGTCGCAGGTGCCCATGGCGTGCAGCCACAGGGCTTCGGGCAGCGAGTAGCACATAACGCCCTGGTAGCCGGGGCGGGCCAGCGCGCGCTCGATCAGGAAACGGCACCGCAGCGACTTGGTGGCGACCCGGATCGGGCGGTTCGCGGCCCGGCGGGTCAGGTCGGCGGCGTTGCGATCGAACGCGTCCTCATCCACGATGGCCAACGGCGGGTCGAGCGCCGCGGTGGCCTGGTCGTACCGGGCGCGCAAGGCCGCCGTGGCCTTCGCTGTCCTGGCTGTGGCTGTCCTGGCTGTGGCTGTCCTAGCTGTCCTGGCTGTCGGCGTGGCCGTCGCGGCGGTGGGCTGGGCTGGCGCGGCGGCCCCGCGGGCGGTGAGCTGGCCGCCGTGGTCGACTGGCATGCTCGCACAGTAGACCAGCGCTGCGGAAATATGAATACTTGCGAGTAATGAAGCGTTCTGCGGCAGCGGCCGCATCTGCTCCCCGCACGTGGCGGAACTGGGCCGGGACCGCGACGGCGCTGCCGGCGCGCTGGTGCCAGCCGCGGACCGAGGCCGAGATCTCGGCAGCGGTCAAGGACGCGGCGGCGGACGGGCTTCCGGTGCGCGCGCTCGGCAGCGGGCACTCCTTCACGTCGGCCGCGGCGACCGCCGGCGTGGCCCTCGACCTGTCCCGGTGGACCGGGATCACCGCCGCCGACACGCAGACCGGCTTGGTCACGGTGCGCTCGGGGACGACGCTGCAGGCGCTCAACGCCGAACTGGGCCGGCTGGGGCTGGCCATGGCCAACCTCGGCGACATCGACGCGCAGACGCTCGCAGGCGCCCTATCTACCGGAACGCATGGCACCGGCGCCCGGCTGGGCGGCCTCGCCACCCAGGTCGAGGCGCTGGACCTCGTTCTGGCCGACGGTTCACCGGCGACGTGCTCGGCTGCGTCCCGGCCGGAGCTTTTCGCGGCCGCGCGGATCGGCCTCGGCGCGCTCGGCGTGATCACCACCGTGACGCTGCGGTGCGTGCCGTCGTTCATGCTGGCGGCAGACGAGCGGCCGGTGCCCGTGGACCAGGTCCTCGAACAGTTCGACTCGCTGGCCGACGCCAACGACCACTTCGAGTTCTACTGGTTCCCCTACGGCCGCCAGGCCCTGGTCAAGCGGAACAACCGGCTTTCCCTGGGTGACCGAGGCCCAAACGCCCTAGGGGGCCCGGGGAGCCCGCCGGGCCGGGCCGTAGCTGCGATGCCAGGGTGGCGCCGGTTCTGGGAGTTCGAGGTGATGGAGAACGCGGCCTTCGGGACGCTGTGCCGGCTCGGCCGGGCGCGACCCCCGTTGATCCCTGCGCTGAACCGGCTTTCCTCAGCCGCCCTGTCCTCCCGGTCCTACGCCGACGTATCTCACCGCGTGTTCGTGACGCCCCGTCGGGTGCGTTTTGTCGAGTCCGAGTATGCCGTTCCACGTGAATCACTGCTCCATGTGCTCGGCGAACTGCGCCGCCAGGTGCCTCGCCTGGCCGACCCGGTGATGTTCCCGGTCGAGGTGCGGGTGGCCGCCGCCGACGACATCTGGCTGTCTACGGCCTACGGCAGGGACACCGCCTACGTCGCGATCCACCAGTACACTGGCCTGCCCTACCGGTCTTACTTCGACCTGTTCGAGTCCATCGTGGCGGGCGTGGGGGGCCGCCCGCACTGGGGCAAGATGCACACCCTCGGGACCGAGCGCCTGCGTGCCCTCTACCCGCGCTACGACGAATTCCGGCGGGTCCGCGCCGAGGTTGATCCAGAAGCCAGGTTCGGCAATGCCTATCTGACCCAGGTTCTGGGCGCTCCCCGGCTCCCTGCCGATTTTCCCTAAGTGAATCGGCTCCTATGGCGCGGCGGAGCGCCCCAGAACCTAGTACCGCAGTTGCTACTGGTTCGCGCGAGGGCGGCCACAGAGGATCGTGGATCGTCACCGTCTTGTGAAGATGGTAACGATCCACAATGAGGCCGCCCGCCGGACGGGGCGGACCGCCGACGCCGAAAATCGGTAAATTCTTACCGACGTATTACCGGAAATCCTTGGACTGAACGCGCTGAGTGGCCTCGACCGTACTCCCGGGTAGTGGCCAGTGCACGCGGCCGCCAGGAACACGACCGGCCGGTCAGGCATCCCGATGACGGTCCGGATCGTGGTCACCGCCTTCATTTCACTGGCGGTCGCGGCACCGGTCACGTACAGGATCACGCTGGGTGGTGATGGTAAGCATGCACGGACGGTACGTTTGGATAGTGACGGCCGCCGCGGCACCGACGCCGGGCGGTAACGAGTGGCTGGGTCGGCTAGTGCTGATCGCTGTTGCCGCCGCTGCCGTGGGCGCCTTCACGGCGCTGCAGTTGAGGGCCTGGTCACGTCGGCGCCGCTCACCGTCGGGCCGTTCGCGCGACATCTACGACTGGCGGACGCTGCCGCCGCCTCCGCAAGAGGGTGACGACCCAGGACCCGCCGAGATGCCGTTCGGTCAGCAGGAGAGCTATGGGCCGTTGTGGCGCTACGGAGCTCCGCGGGGCTATCGCCGGGACTACGAGCCCGGCTGCGAACCGGCTCGCGGTCCGGGTTACGGCCGTGACTCCGATGCCGGTGACGGACCAGGCGACGGCGCCGGTCCGGGCGACAGTCGAGGTTACGGTCCTGGTTACGGTCCCGGTGTGCAGCGGCCGTGGAGCGTTCCTGGCGATGTATCGCGCGACTGGAGACCGTTACGAAAGGCCCGGCGGTCGCCCAGTCTCCCCGGCGGCCTTCCTAAACGCCACCCAGCGTGTCTAAGGTATTCGTATCAGTAACTAGCGAAATGTCGATTGGCAGCAGGTTGGTGTGCTCGCGGCGAACATGGCGTGCCGGATGACGGCTGACGACCCTCGTGACGACGAGGCTATCGGCAGTTCCGACGATCCCTCAGCAGAGCAGTATCTCTTTACTTGCTATGAAACGCGGACAAGCGAACGCCCTGATCTGGCGGCGGAAGCGCCCGCCGAGGCTCGCGATCGCGAGGAGAGTTACCACGACCTGCGTGCCTATCGCCGGGCTCCCAGATGCTCGCCAGGCGTAACGAGTTCCGGCGGTGCGGAGCTCCGCGACGATGGCCGGTGGACATGGAAAGGACTGGAACTCGGCCGGCCTGCCAACCTCGTCGCGGACGAACAGCTCGCTCGCCGCCGTGCGGCAGAATGCCGCGACGACACGGGCGGCTACGGTGATACGGGCATCACCCCGGCGATGCGGCGCATCGAAGCCGAGCTTGAGCACGGCCACCTCGTCCCCGACACCGAGAACTTCGCCCTCAAGTCCCCGGATCGCTTCAAGGAAAAGCTAGCCAAAATGATCGATCGTTATCCAGATCAAGCTGGTGACAAGCTCGCCTCCGCGATCCACGATGGCATCAGGTACACATTTGTTTTCCCCGCCGAGGAATACGCATCGGGGGTAGCCGACGCGGTACAAAGGCTGAAAGATGCTGGCTACGACCTCCGGCTGAGAAAGACGTCCTGGGACGCTAACGACTACCGCGGAGTTAACAGCCGCTGGTGTGACCCCGAACATAAGGTAGTTTTCGAGGTTCAATTCCATACACCGGCAAGCTGGGAGGCCAAGCAGCGAACGCACGACATCTACGAAAAGCTGTGCGATACGAGAATTACTCCGGTCGAACGTAAGCAGCTGGAGGAGGAGCAGCGAAGGATCGTTGCGGCAATTCCTACCCCTCCCTCGGCCGGCAGCATTACCTACTACCTGAAAGGCCAGTCTGACGACCGTGACTGAGAGAGTTACTTATTACGCGGTTTCCTTGACGGCCGGCGATGGGGAAGGCCCCGCTGGGCTGGCCCGCCGCCGCTGGCTGGCTGAGGGCGGCATCGAAGACGAAATGCTTCGCCGTGATCTCACCTGGAAGCGGGATTCGGTCATTATCGAATGGAAGCGCGGCGAGGCCACCGAGGAGCTAGTAGAGATCAGCGAGGATGAGGCTGATGTGCTTATGGAACGGTTCCGGAAGAGGTGGGAAGGAACGCTGTGACGTTAGCTTGGGACCGGCTGCGTGAGCTTGACGCGTACCGGGTTACGGAAATTCCGCGGCGGCCGGACGCCGGGACATCGGAGGCGCCCCAGGAGCGGCCGAGCGACACCGGCCGAACCCAGCGGTTCGCGGCCTTGGTCGCGGCGTATCACGCTGGGGCCGAAACCAAGAACGGCAACGCGGGCGCGCTGGCCATCGGCTGGATAAGGCACAGCGTCGGCGGCCCGATCCAGTTTCTGGTGGCCGGGGCGGGCCTGGTCGGCAGCGACGCGAACCGGGAAGTCTTGCTGACCCTTCCCGGCGGCGCGAGGGCCCAGCCGTTGCCCCGCCGTTCGCTGGCGACGCTGATGGCGCAGCTGCCATCATGGCGCGCCATTGGCGGGATAAGCGACGGCCTGCTCCCGGACCACGAGCGTCGTACCGGCGATCGTCCGCCACCCTCGATGGAAGAATGCCTGCTGGCGGTGTGGCCGGGCCCGTTTGGCATGTTGTTCTTGGCCGAACCCCTGGGTGCGGCTCAGATCCAGGAGCTCGGGGATGAACTAGCTGAACGTGAGCGGCGTGCGACGGGTGAGTCTGACCGGTTTCCCGACCGGGCCGTGAGGGCTCGCCGGCTCCACCTGCGTCACGCCGAGGTGCGCAAGGGCGCCTCGACGGGACTGTGGCGGGTGCGGCTGCTGGCCGGCGGCAGTGATCCGGACGCGGCCTCGCGAGTGGCCGGGCTGGTTTGTGCCTCCGCTGATCTGGCCGAGCTTCCGTACGCGATCGCCCCCGCCAGCCAGGCCGCAGCCAGCCTGCCGGAGCTCCTGTCCGATCCGGGTCCGGCCTCGCCGGGGGGTGACGCCGGGCTCGACGCCTCGTTTCATGCCAGCACCGAGCTGGTCGCCGCGCTGTCCCGGCCGCCTGAGCGCGAGGTGCCCGGGGTGCGGCTGGCGCTGCGGCCCGATTTCGACGTCACCCCAGAGCAGGCCGCCGGGAGCGCGACAGTCGCGGTCGGCGAGGTGCTGGACTCCGGCCAGCGGCCAGCCGGCCCGTTCGTCCTGCCGCTCGACTCGCTGAACCGGCATGTGTTCGTCTGCGGCGCCACCGGCTCGGGGAAATCGCAAACGGTGCGGACGCTGCTCGAAGCCGCTACCGGAGCCGGGATCCCGTGGCTGGTGGTGGAGCCGGCCAAGGCCGAATACCGGCTGATGGCCGCGCGCCTGGCCGGCGCCGCTGGCTCCGGTGGCTCCGGTGCCGAGGCCGTCGAGGTCGTACGGATCCGGCCGGGCGAATCAGACGCGATCGCGGCCGGGCTCAACCCGCTGGAACCGGCACCGGACATCGAGGGCCGCCGGTTTCCGCTGCAGACCCATGCGGATCTCGTCAAGGCGCTGTTCACCGCGTCCTTCCGTTCGGATGAGCCGTTCCCGCAAGTGCTCAGCGCGGCTCTGACCAGGGTGTACGAGGACGCGGGCTGGGATCTGGCCCTGGGTGAGACGGTTACGCCCGACGCCAACCCCAGCTACCCGAATCTCACCGATCTCCAACGCGCCGCGATAAGGATCGTGCAGGAGGTCGGCTACAGCCAGCGGGTCACCGACGATGTGCTCGGCTTCATCAAGGTGCGCCTGTCCGGCCTGCGGCTGGGCACGACCGGCCGCTTCCTGGTGGGCGGCCACCAGCTCGACTTCGGCCAGCTGCTGCGAACCAATACCGTGCTGGAGATCGAGGATGTGGGCGACGACAGCGACAAGGCGTTCCTGATGGGAACCGTGCTGATCAGGCTGGTTGAGCATCTGCGGATGGCGAACCGGGCTCGGCTGTCCGGCCTGGCCGGGCAGGCCGGGCTCCGCCATCTCACCGTCATCGAGGAGGCACACCGGCTGCTGCGTCGCCAGGAGGGTCCCGGGGGCGTCGGCTCGGGCGGCGCGGCGGCGCACGCGGTCGAGATGTTCGCCGGGCTGCTCGCCGAGATCCGTGCCTACGGGGAGGGGCTCATTATCGCCGAGCAGATCCCGGACCGCCTTATCCAGGACGTCATCAAGAACACGGCGGTGAAGATAACTCACCGCCTCCCGGCGGCCGAC
>Ga0302235_10002787_pt1 | contig 12480 bp, 14 predicted proteins | sample II_Palsa_N3_3_FD_193577 | JGI IMG/M metagenome (GOLD analysis project Ga0302235, IMG submission 193577) | Peat permafrost microbial communities from Stordalen Mire near Abisko, Sweden - II_Palsa_N3_3 | ecosystem: Environmental > Terrestrial > Soil > Palsa > Peat permafrost | place: Sweden... | reverse complement strand
AAATCCGGTTTCCGGGCCCTTTTTTCACGCGGGCCGCTCATAAATTTGCGGAAAAACCATCCCGGATCGCGTCGGCGATGGCTTTCTCGGCCCTTTTCCGCCGGTTGCACAAAGTGGCGTGGCTGACGTTCTGCTCGGCCGCGATCTGGGATAGCGGGACGCCTTCCAGCCGGTTGCGGCCGATCAGCCCGGCCTGCCCTTTGGTGAGGATGCCGCGGCGCACGGCGGCGGCCAGCACGAAGTCGGGGTGTCCCCAGGGCAGGTCCGGGCCGTCGCGCCAGACGGCGAGGCTGCGGCGGCGGCCGGCGTAGTCAGCGTCGGCGCAGGCCAGGGCCTGCCCGGCCCGCCAGGCCGCCCAGCACAGCCGGGACGCCAGCGGGATCTCCTCCAGGTCGTCGAGGTCCAGGCCGCGCAGGGCGGCCAGGAATCCCGTCAGCACCTCGGCCTGCAGATCCGCCGGGTCGCCCCGGTACGTGCCGGTCAGGCTGGCGACCGCGCGGCGCAGGCCGGGCATCGCGATCCCGGTCAGGCCGATCACCCAGGCCGGGTCGCCGGTCCGGGCGCGGCGGACCAGCCCGGCCCACACCCGGTTGCGGGCGCGGGCGCTGGTGGCGGGATGCAGCAGCAGGACCCGCAGCTCATCGAGGGGAACGGGCCGGTCCGGCAGGCCCCCGGCCAGCTGCGAGGCGTGCACAGCCAGCGGCTGCGGGCCGGCGGCCAGCAGCCGGAACGCGGCATCGGCGGCGTCGAGGGCATCCAGCGGGCCGGCCGGGTACCGGCCCGCGCCGGCGGCCGTCGCGGCGCCGGGCGGGGTGGCGTGGTGATCCATGCAGGGCTCCAGGTGAGGGAAGCGGACGGGAACGAAGCCCCATCCAGCCAGCCCCCATGGACCTCCCATGGACCTGCGATATCCCCCGCGCCGGCCTGCCGTGTACCTCGCATGTACCTGGCGTGGACCTGACGGACGGGCCGCCCGGTGGCCGGGGCTGGCACCGGCCCGGACGCCCCTGGGCGGTGTCGCGAGAGCCGGGTAAATTCCCGCGCTGGCCTGCACGTCCGCGGGCCAGGTACATCCCGGGTCCACCGCAGGTACATGCCATCTGGTAAAGGGCCGCCTCCCAATCCCGGCTGCCGGAAAAAGCTTTTCCCGGAACGCATTCCCCGCGATTTCTGTGAGCCGAAGATTTTTCTCGGGACCGCGTGAAAAAAGGCCCCGCAAACCCGATTTATGTAGACGTCAGCGAGAAAGCGGCGGCACGCGGGACCAGCCGCCATGCCATACCCATACAACGGCCCCAGGCCCGAGGTGCGACCCGTCTCAGACGGGCACGGCACCGAGCCCGGCGGCCCCGCGGCCGGCCGGACGGGTCCCGGTGTGCCGCTGAGTATCTGGCCGGACCTGCCCGCCCCGCGCAGCGGCCCGTACGGGCCCTGCCCCGGGCCGGTCACCGCCGGGGCCGCCGCCCGGGTCATCGCCGTGTTCTCCCGGCCCGGCGACCTGGTCGCCGCCCCGGACGGCTGCACGGCGGTGATCGAGGCGGCTGCGGCCGCCGGCCGGCCTGTCCTCGGCCTGATCCCGGCCCCCGTCCGCGACGGGCGCGCGATCGCCGGGCTGCGCGCCCGCCTGGACCCGGCGGCCCGGCCGTTCGCCCGGCTGCGACCCGGCCCGGCCCTGCTGCTGGCCGCCGGGGACCCCGACGCCGGCCAGGCCACCCTGGCCATCACCAGCTGCCATGGCCCCGGCTGTTGCGCCAGCGGGCCGGAGCCCGTCGGCGACGACCGGCCCGGGGTGCTGTATGCGGCCTGCCAGCGGGTGCTGCGGCCCGGCGGGGTCCTCGCGGTCATCACTGCAAGCGGCGCTACCGCACCAGACGGCCGGCTCGCCGACCTGACCGGGCAGGCGGTTGCCGGTGCTCGCGCCGCTGGCCTGGTCTACGCCCAGCACATCGTCCTGGTCCACGCCGTCATCCGCGACGGCCAGCTCGCCCCCGGTCCCGCCGCCGGCGGCGCCTCCGGCCTGCCCGGCGGCTGCCGTGTGCATTCGGATCTGCTGATCTTCACCCAGCTTGGAGGACCCTCCCGTGACTAGCCCGCACCCGGCACCCGCCCCTCGCTCTGGCCGCGGCCGTCCCCGCCCGGCGCCTGTGCCTGACCCGCCGCTGTCGGTCTGGGTGACCGCCCAGCAGGACGCCCGCACCCAGCGCCGCGGCCGGTACCTGCCCGAATCCATGGCCCACCCGGCCAAGATGCTGCCCGCCATCGCCGCCACCGCCATCGAGCGTTACACCCAGCCCGGCGACCTGGTCGCCGACCCGATGTGCGGCATCGGCACCACCCTGGTCGAAGCCATCCACCTGGGCCGCGGCGGCCTCGGCGTCGAGTTCGAGGACCGCTGGGCCCAAATCGCCGCCGCCAACATCACCCACGCCCGCCGCGGCGGCGCGACAGGAACCGCCGAGGTGATCCGCGGTGACGCCCGCCAGCTGCCCGCCTTGCTGCCGCCCGGGATGGCCGGGCGGGCCGCGCTGGTGGTCACCTCCCCGCCGTACGGTCCCAGCGTGCACGGCCAGGTCCGCGCCGAGCAGCGCAAAGGCGGCGGCGGGGTCGAGAAATACGACAACCGCTACAGCCACGACCCGGCCAACCTCGCCCACCACGGCCTCGATGACATGCTCGCCGGGTTCACCCAGATCCTCGCCGGCTGCAAGACGCTGCTGCGCCCCGGCGGTGTGGCCGTGGTCACCGCCCGGCCCTGGCGGTCCCACGGCGAACTGGTCGACCTGCCCGCCGCGATCCTCGCCACAGGGGCAGCAGCGGGCCTGATCCCGGCCGCCCGGTGCGTCGCCCTGCTCGCCGGGCTCCGCGGCAGTCAGCTGATCCCGCGCCCCTCGTTCTTCCAGCTCGACAACGTCCGCAAGGCACGCCGCCGCGGCGAACCCTGGCACCTGATCGTGCACGAGGACGTGCTCGTCTTCCGCGTCCCGCCCTTTCCCGGTGGTTCGCGCGAACTCAAGGGTCCTCAGCGCGAACCCAGGCATGCACCGCCAGTAATTCCAGGGCCGGGCACGTGGGCTGACGGCGAAGGCGAAAGGCGGGCCGCGTGACTGCCCCGCACTCGGTCGCCTGGGGGATTACGAGCCGGCGATCCGCCGGTGGGAATACGTCCTCGACTGCCTTGCCCCGCCGCCCGCCGAGCTTGGGCCCGCCGCCGGCGACCGGTACCGCGCGGCATACGGGCTGCTGCGTGAACCGCCCCCGTGCGCGCCCTGACGCGCCCACGCGGGCACAATCGGCCCCGCCGGCGCCCTGGCCCGGGGACGACGGCGGATGCCGTAACGATCGGCTGCTCCGGGCCGCAGGTCAAGGGCGCCCAGCGGCTCTGGCCGGTCAGGTGCTGGCCATGATCGCGGCACGGCCTGGCCGGTATGGCACTGGCGTGCGACAGAACTTGACAGCCCGCGCCGAGTCGAGCGTGGATGCTGGCGGTCCCGGGTGGCAGGCCAGCCGGACCTGCCCGCCGGTCCGTTATCCGGCCTCGGCCGAAGTGGGCGGCAGGTCCGCGCCGGGGGCCGTCGCCCGGGACCCCCGCTCCTGCCGGTGCCACCCGTACCTGCCCGGCCAGGTGGCGTGGCCGGATGCGCCGGGCGTCCGGTCGACTGGATCTGGCAGGGGACGGCGGCCGTGGTGACGCGGCCCCTGACCCTGGCCGAGATCGCTGACCTGCCAGCGGTTACTGACCTGGTCACTGCCGGGCGGGCGCTGGGGCTGGGCCGGACGAAGGCCTACGACCTGGCCCGCGCTGGGCAGTTTCCCTGCCCGCTCATCCGGGCCGGGAGAACCTGGCTGGTTCCCACCGCCGGGCTGCGTACTCTCCTCGGCCTGCCCGTCCCCGGCAGCACGGACTGTGGGCCACCGTGAGCCCAGCCCAAGCTCGCCGGTCCTTCGCCAGCGCGGACTCAAGAGACGAAGGAGCAGGCGTGCGGCCGGCTGGGAACCGTGCCCGGGCACCACTGGTGATGGCAGCGCATCCGCCGTAAGGCACAGGCCGCCCGCCCCGCCGACTGGCGCAACCTCATGGGCGGCACGCGCCAGCTCAGCAGGCTTGACAACCCGCCGCCAGCCGAGCGTGTATGCACCGGACCAGCGGATTCCAGGGCGCCGGACGGCCCGTTCCGGGGCAGTCGGCCCAGAACACGGCCAGCCCGGCCGCGCTGGAACGGCGCCCCGCGGGCCGCCAGTTCCTGTCCCGGCCGGCTGTGCCCGCACCCCGCTGGCCGTTCCCGGACAACAACCCCGAGACGAGAGAGGTGCCCATGGCTGCGGGAAACACCTTCAAGCAGTGCGGCTGCCGCGGTGAGGACGGCACGCGCCTGGGTCAGCAATGCCCGAGACTACGGCGCGGTAACGGAACCTGGAGTACCCGGCACGGCCGGTGGTACTACCAGCTCGAACTCCCGCCGCGCGCCGACGGTGCCCGCCGCGCCCCGCTGCGCCGGGGCGGGTTCGATACCCAGACCGATGCCGAGCAGGAACTGCGCCAGGCCCGCGAGCTGCTCGCTATCGCCGCCCCCGGTGACGCCGAGACCGCCATCAGGATCGCTGATGCCATCACCAAGTCCGTCAGGGAAACCGGCAAGCTGCCTGACCCCGGCCGGGTCCGCAAAGCGGTCGGCGGCGGTCACGATCCCGCCACCCGCCCGCCCACCGTCAGCGAATGGCTGGAGGAATGGCTGGCCGCCAAGAAGAACCTGCGGCCGGGCACGGCACGCGGCTACGCCAGCCACATCCGCCTGTACTACCAGCCGCACGTCGGCTACATCAGCATCGACCGGCTCCGGGTCACCGACGTCGCCTCAGTGTTCGAGGCCATCGACGAACTCAACGAGGCCATCACCGCCGCCCGCACCAGCAGCGACCCCGCCCGGCGTGCCGGGGCCAAAGGCCGCCGTCTCATCGGGGCCGCCACCCAGCAGCGAATCCGCGCCACGCTGCGCTCGGCGATCAGCACCTACATGAAACAGCACCAGGGCATGCTGCCCGCCAACGTCGCCTCCCTCCTTGAGCTGCCCGCAGGGGACCGGCCCAGGCCGCTGGTCTGGACCGACGAACGCGTCCAGGCCTGGCAGAAAGACTTCGAAGCCCGCCTCGCCCGCGCGCGGGAACGCGCGCACGGCGGCCGGGTCAGCCCGCTCGACATCTGGATCTCCACCCCCCGCCCGTCCCCGGTCATGGTCTGGACCCCGGCCCAGACCATGGTCTTCCTCGCAGCTGCCGCCCGGCATCGCCTGTACGCGATGTGGCGGCTGATCGCCTCCCGGGGGCTGCGCCGCGGCGAGGGCTGCGGGCTGCGCCGCACCGACACCGACCTGCGCGGCGCCGTCACCACGATCCGGTGGCAGATCACCCAGCTCGGCTGGGACACCGCCCAGGGCGCCCCCAAATCCGACGCGGGGGAGCGGCAGGTCGCCCTCGACGCCGACACCGTCGCCTGCATCCGCGCCCACCGCCAGCGGCAGCAGGAAGAAAAAGAAGCAGCCGGGGACGCCTGGACCGATTCCGGGTTCGAGTTCACCAGCCCCGACGGCACCCTCCTGCACCCCGCCGTCGTCACTGACATGTTCGAGCAGCTCGCCTACCTCGCCGGCCTGCCCCCCATCCGGCTGCACGACCTGCGCCACGGCGCGGCCACCTTGCTGCTCGCCGCCGGGCACGACATGAAAGTCGTCCAGGCAACCCTCGGCCTGTCCTCCATCACCATCGCCGCCGACACCTACACATCCGTGCTGCCCCAGCTCGCCCGCCAGTCCGCCGAAGACGTCGCCGCCCTCATCCGCCCCGCCCAGGCCCCGGCCAGGGCACGCCCCGCGGCTACGCGAACCGGGAACAGCCGGCGCCGTTGAGGATGGACGTCAGGCCGGCGCAAGGGCCGCGGCCGGCCGCTGACCTTGTCGGAGTCCGATTCCGGCTGACTACTGACTATCTCGCCGGCCAGCGAGTGGCACCGGATTTCCGCTCGCGGGTGACGAATCCTGGCTGCGGCGCAGGCCTGCCGCTTCGCGTCATCGCCAGGAGGCTGGTTGTGACCGGCACTGTGGTGAAGGGGCGGCAGCGTGGAGGAGGAACGTCCGCCGACCGGACAGGTCGCGGCTTTCATCGATTTCGAGAACCTGGTCCGCGGCGCCGGCGAAGGGCTGCCGGGCCAGCCAGGCTAACCCGGTCCCGTATGCCGCGCTGAGCCGCCTGCGCCGTAACTACGGCAACGCCTCTGTCCGGCGCGGGTACGCCGACTGAGCCGATGCCCGGTTCGGCCGCTACCAGGACGACCTGGCCGCCGCAGCGGGAATCCGGCAAATCACCGACATCGGCACCGGCGTCCCCGCCGCCGGGAACGTGTACGAGGTCGCCGGGCAGACGGCGTCGGGACACGGGGCCCGGCTGGCACTGGCCCCGTGTCCCGCCTCCCGCCTCCCAGGAGACGGCCGTCCTCCTGACTCAGGCGGCCGTCCCCTGGGCGTTGTGGCAATACCGGACGCGCCGGGACATCCGGCAAGAACGAGGCGCTATCGCTCCGCCCGGAGATGCCGGCCGCTACCCCGCCTGCCGGTCACCGGTGAGGCTCACCGGCGGCCGGTGGACGCGCTGCTCGGCATGGCCGCCGTCGCGCCGGGCACTTCCCCGACCGGATCGTCCGGAATCCGCTGCCCGCCGGCACGTCGTGCTCCGCTGCGGCAGCAGACCGCCGCGCTCGAGGAACTCGCGCTGGCATGGCGTGCACTGCTGGAAATGCGCGATCGCAAGGTGGAGCTCACGACTCCCGACCACCTCGTCAAGGCCTCCATCACCACATGGCTGAGGAGGCCGGCCTGGCGGGCGCGGTACCTGCGCACTGACGGGATCGCGAGGGCGGTTGCGGTCAGAGCGGCTGATCATCGCGTCGAGCAGGTCGACCGCCTCCGGGTAACCCGCGCTGTAGGCCTCGACGTACCAGCGGGCGGCTTCGGCGACGAGAGCCAGCTCCTCTCGCTGCGAGACCTGGCTGGCACGCTGATCCAGGACCCAGCCAAGCCGCAGCGCCGCGTCACTGAAATCCGCGGCAGCGGCCAGCCGGTACCACTTCGCTGCCCTAACCAGGTTGCCGGCTTCCTCGTACTGGCTGGCCAGCTCGTAAGCCCCCCAGTCCAGTTCGATCGTCTCCAGTTCGACGGTCCTGCGGGCTCCGTCGAAGCCGCTGCGCCGCCGGTACTCGGCTTCCAGTTGCCTGAGCCGGTCCCGGACGGCACTGCCCGGCATTAAAGCCATCGTGGCGGATGCGTCCGCGAGCCTGTCCTCGATGGTCACTCTTGCTGCCCTTCACTAAGTAAGTTCTCTTCGTCTTCCTGGCCGGTCTCCAGAAGTTCCTGGAGGCGCCGCCGGGCACGTTGCATGTGGGTCTTGGCCGCCGCTTCGGAAAAGCCAAGGATCTGGCCGGTCTCGGCGAGAGTGAAGTCAGCGATGCAGTGCACGACGACGACCTCAGCCTGGCGGCGCGGCAGCGTGCGGATGGCCGCGAGCAGGTCGAGATTCCGGTCGATCCAGGCGTCGCTCACGGCCAGGGCGGCCAGATCAGCGGCGACGGAGCCGTCGTCCTCGGAAAACAGGCAGCCTAGCCTTCCTTTGCGTTCCATCCGGCGCAGGCGGCGGATCGCCACTTTGAGCAGCCATCTGTCCGGCCGGTCGTAGGTGAGCAGCTGGTCCCACTTTTCGCGAGCATCCAGCATCGTGTCCTGAGCTATGTCCTCTGCCCACCGGCTGTCGCCCGCCTGAGCAATAAGGCAGCGGACGAGCCACGGCCATTGCTGTATGTAAAAGTCCTCGAACGACGCTGTCTCCAGCCGTGGCCGGTATTCGTGGGGCACCGGGTCGGGCGCCTCCAGCAGGCTCACCAGCCCGGTCCGGGGTGCCGGCGCGCGGGGACCGTGGTTGCGGGGCCGATAAACCGCTCGCGGCCGGCGGCGTCCCGCTCGGCCACGCAGACGCCCGGAGGCAACTGTGTGAGGACGGCGACGAGCGTCGTCCGGCGTTCCCGTTCGATCGCAGCCTCCGCCCACGCCCCCGCCAGGACGGGCAGCACGGCATGGCCTCTCGGCCTCACCGGCCATCTGACATATGCGGCGACTGCCGTGAGGCAGCCGGCGCACGTTACGCCGAGCGTCATATAGCTCTCCTTTGGTGCTAGCGGGTCTCCCCCGTTCACACCTAAAGTGCCGATCCGGGCACCCGAAAGATGACACATCCGAGTAAATCGTCCACTGCCTGCAGGGACGGCGATGGACCGAAAGGCGCCCTTAACGCTTGCGTGACTGAAGTGGCGAATGTGATTCGGGGATTCCGCTTCGATAGTTCCGGTCTTAAGGCGGCTTCGGTTACCTTCTTAGTGTCAGCGGACCTGTCAGTGAAATTTTCATTTCTGCGGGCTAGAAGTATGCCAGCTGGTCGATCTAGGCTCTGAACTGGGGTTACGCTCGGGTAATTTCTTGCGCATAGAACCGGCTTGCCAGTTGCGGACAATCAGCAAATGCCGCCGAAAATGACAATGCACGTGCAGGCCGTCATCCACAGGGAGGCGTGCGGGTGACCTTATGTCCGCTACTTCTTAATGGCCCGATTTGACGTGTTCGCTCTGCGAACACATTCGCTTCGCGTTGGGGGATGACCGCGGTCACCCTCGGCGCTCCTGTGAAGCCGACATACCTGACAGAAAGGAACGAATTGGCGGTCATGCGGTGACCATCTTCGTGGCGTATGTCCGCGAGCGTTCTTTAATGGACGTTTATAACTATACGGCGATAGCTAAGAATGACTATCAGCGTCCAGGATTTCGGCGGATGCACCGTGCCGCCGCAAATGCCGAAGCGCGGCAGGGAGTGCCGTGGCGGCGCTGACCGGCGGAAGCCGGCGTAGGAGCAGGACGGCCGGCCGTGGTGATCGTCGGGGTCAGCGCGGGCTCAGTGGCCTCGCCGCGATGCTGACCCGGCAAGGGTCCGAGCGGCCTGGACATCGCTGCGCGCGAGGACTCACGCCACCCACCTCTAACACGCCCTTGACGATCATGCAGCGGACGTCGCGCTTGATCGCCTAGGTGTAGGCGCCGCGATAAACACTCTCGACCGGGCCGCGGGCTGCGCGGGCCTCACGGGAGGTGTAACGCTGGAAGGTCAGGGAAGGTCGGCTCATGACGCGACGGGTCAGCTTGTCCCGAGCGGCACGTCGGCGCGGGTCGTCCATTTGTACAGGTGCTCGTCGCGGCCGAGAATGATCAACTGCACCGCATCGACCAACAGATCAACAGTGCCGTTTCCGCCGGTCAGCGCTTTGTCGTATGCGTCTCCCGGCCCGGTGGTGTTGGCGTAGGCAACGGTGACGTGCGCTGTCCAGTCGTCGGGGTCCGGAACAGCCTGCGGTGTCCGGACTTCGGCGATGACCTCGCGGAGCGCGGCACGGACAACCGTCAGCCCGTCCTGCGGGTCCACCTCGAAAGCGACACCTTCTCCTACTATGCGCGCGGGCCCTATCGTAGTGGTGGGCGCCGAAACGGCCGCCAGGCGTTTGCGGGCTCCTTCGAGGATCAGCGTAATGTCGGCCTCTGGTACTTCGTCGGTGAAGCCGATGCCCTGCATCGTCAGGTGCAGCCATGGGCCTGGAATGAGGTCCAGACTCGGCAGGTCAGCGAGCCGGGCCTGCACGCGGGCCGCGAGCTCGCCGACTTCCGGATGGCTGGCGAAGGTGACATGCCAGGTGTACATGCGGCGGCCTGGACGCCATCCGGGACGCCACCACCAGTGCTCATTTACGATCACGTGCTCCGGTTGCCCTTCTCGATGGCCAGCGGGTAGGCCATGATGCCGACTTTCCGCCCAACCAGATAGCCATCAATCTCCCCGGCGAGATCCCGGGCGCCGGCATTCCCCCGGTATCCGGAGTGGCTCAGCAGCGCGAGGGTGCGGGCGAGCTTGTCGTCGAAGGTGGCCAGGCGCATGTCGGACGGCAGCGCCAAGACCGGAGCCAGCCTGTCGGCGGCGCCGTCGACGGCACCGTTACCGAGATGCGCGAGCGCGGCAGACATCTGGACCTGCGCCCATGTGCCGTACTGGCAGTCTTCTCCCGCGCGGTTCGCCTCATCGGCAGTGGCGGCGGCGGTGAGCACCTTTACCGGCTGGCCTGCGCGGAGATGAAAGGTCATTGTGTAGCAGGATCGCCGGGCCTGTCCGCAGCTGTACAGCACCGGAAGGTCGTCCTCGTCGGCTACCTCGTATTCCGCGCGGGCAGCGCGGCTGATCGCTTCCTGCGCTGCCGGGACGTCCGCGGCGTCTGCTTCCTGGCAGGCAAGCAGAACACGGGTACTGTTTGGCGGGCAGATCTCGTAGCCGCGCCGCGCGAGGTCAGCTGCGCGTTTCCTACGCCCGTCCCAGAATGCGACCCTCGACATCGCGGACAGTGCGAGCGCTACCGCGCCTGAATGCCCGGCTTCCTGTCCGAGTATTAAAGCCGTGCGGGCGTGGGCAGCCGCCCCGCGTTGCTGGCCGAGGTCACCGCATAGCGCAGACAGAAGCGCGCTTGCCTTGGCGCCGATGAGATATAGATCGCGGGTATGCCGTAGCCGCTGTTGCTCACGTAGCAGTTCCAGGACGCGGCCATTGACATCTGCCGCCCGGCGGATCAACGGTTCAGGAGGCGAGCTGAGGTGATCGCGGGCGATGTGGTCGACGGTGTCGTTCAGCTGCTCGATAGTCCCGTCGCCGATGTTGGTGAGTTCTGCCAGTCTTCCAAGCTCAATGACGTGGCTTGTCATCTCGTCGAGGAACTGGCGGCCGTAGGCGGCAGCCATGCCGGATTCGGCGGGTCTGAGTGCTGCTAGGAGCTGGCCGTCCGCGCGGAGGAGCGCGTCGAACTCGGCGGCGGTCCCGGGGGCCGGTGTTTTCTTGCCGCTGCGCAGGTTAGAGATGTAGCCGGCGCTGTAGTGGGACATGCGAGCGAACTCGTGAACGCCGATCCCCTTGGCCGTCATGAGGCGCGTTAGCTCGATGCCGAAGGCGCTCATGGCTATCACCTATCACGCGATGGTGTTTCCCGGAACCCGTTGCCCTGTTTCCCGATCAGGGCAACATGTTCAGGTTACGCCGCCCCTCGGGTTAGCTCCCTGTATCCGCGTAGGTACAGGAAAGGAGTGACCGGAATGCAATCCGGGGCCCGCGACACCGGGACCGAAGTTCCGCAAGGCGCAGCAGCACCAAAGAAGCAGTTCGAGCAAGCGCACCCGACCGTCTGCGCCGGATGGGCACATGAGGGCACGCTATGAGGTACCGCGAGGACAAACCCGGCGACCTGGAGCGGACCCGCGCCGCCGTAGCGGAATGGCGCGAGCAGAACCCGGCAGGCACCGCGGAGCAGCTCACCGCCGCGGTTGGCGCCCAGTTCCACCCCCATTATGGCCCCGTGCTCCGCGCGGTGCTGTTCGCGCTCGACCGGGACCACACCGCCACCACCGAACCGGACAGGCCATGACTACGTGGGACGTGTTCACCGGCTCGGCCACCGTGCCGCCCGGCGCGCTGACTGAGCTGGCGGCCCTGCGCGCCGTGCTGTCCGGCTACGACGTGACCATCACCAGCCACAGCCGCACCCCTGATCACCGGTTCGAGGCCACCCGCCGTGGCGACGGCCCCGGACCCTGGTGCCTGATCAGCAGCGACCCGGCCGACCTGTGGCGGGAACTGGCCGGGCGGGCCCGGCCGGCCGCCCTGGACGGCGACTCTCTCGACCGTGCCCTGCTGCTGGCGCGCCTGACCATCCGCACCTGCCCCCCTGATCGCATCCCCCGCCCTCCCAGTCGTATCCCCCGCGACTGACAGTGCGAAGGCCGGGCTTCCCTCGCCAAAGTTCCGCCCGGCCTCCGCTTCCTCCCCGTAGCCCAGGAAGGTGACACCAGTATGCCCATTCCGGCCGCACCCCTCCACGCGCCGGCACCATCCGCGAGAAGTCCCATCCGCCGGGCCCTGGCCGCGCTCACCTTAACCACCGCCGTCCTTGCTGCCGCCGCGTGCGGCAGCAGCAAGGCCGGCACCAGCCGGGACAGCAACGCTGTGGAGAAACCGGACCTGACGGTGGCGGTGGTCCCGGCCATCAGCGCCGCCGGCCTGTACATCGCCCAGCAGCGGGGCTACTTCACCGCCGCCGGGCTCCGGGTGAAGATCGTGCCGGTCGCCAGCGGCGTCGACGCCATCCCCAACCTGGCCAGCGGATCGGTGGACATTGACGAGGGTCAGTGGGCCGCCGACTTGTCCGCTGAGGCCGCCGGGGCGGTCAGGCTGTACGCGCTGGCGGCGGCGAGTGCGGGCGGGCCCGGGGTGCAGGAGGTGGTGGTCCCGGCCGGTTCCCCGGTCACCACTGTGGCTCAGTTGCGGGGTAAGACGATCGCGGTCAACGCCCTCGGTGGGCTGGCGG
>Ga0302235_10002774_pt1 | contig 12505 bp, 7 predicted proteins | sample II_Palsa_N3_3_FD_193577 | JGI IMG/M metagenome (GOLD analysis project Ga0302235, IMG submission 193577) | Peat permafrost microbial communities from Stordalen Mire near Abisko, Sweden - II_Palsa_N3_3 | ecosystem: Environmental > Terrestrial > Soil > Palsa > Peat permafrost | place: Sweden... | reverse complement strand
TGCCGATGGTCTCGCGGCATGGAACCGCCGACGCGGAGGCGCTCGGCGTCGTCCCGAAGCGCGCCGCGGCGGTGCTGGGAGTGCCGGGGCACAGCTGAGTCTCGATCAGGCCGGACCCGGACCAGCCTGAATGGGCGGCCTGCGGGCCGCCCACGGCAGTGCCTCCTCGAGCTGGGCGGCGAGCGCCAGCAGCTCGCCCTCTCCGGCCGGGCACCCGATCACCTGTACGGAGCTCGGCAGGCCGTCCTCACCCTGGTACAGAGGCAGCGCGATCGCGGGTAGGCCGGTGACGTTGACGATCGCCGTGTATGGCGTGAACGCCCCCGAGCGCCGGTAGTTGCCCCACGGATCCGGCCCGCGGCCGTGGATCGCGCCGGTCGGCACCGGCCGCTGGGCGAGCGCGGGCGTCACCACGGCGTCGTAGGGCTCGAGGAACGCGACGATGCGGCGGGCCACGTTCTCCAGGCGGTTCTGGGCCACCAGGTAGGTGAGCGTGTCCTGCGAACGGGCCCGCTCGTACATCGCCCAGGTCAGCGGCTCGACGTCCTCCTCCAGCGGCTCGCGCCCGGTGAGCCGCGCGCCGGCGAGCACGCCCATCGCGATCCCCGGTCCGAACGCCCGCGTGAAGTCGGGCAGCAGGTCCAGGCCGGACCATGGCGGCTCGATCTCCTCGACGCCGTGTCCGAGCGTCTCGAGCAGGGCGGCGGCCTGCCGGGCCGCCGCCGCGCAGGTCGGGTCGAGCTCGGCGCCGTCGAGTGCGGGGGTGAGCGCGAGCCCGATCCGCAGCCGGGCCGGCCGCTCGCGCGCTGCCTCGGCGAACCGGCGGGGCGACGCAGGCGCCCACGTGGCGTCGCCCGCCTCGTAACCGGCGAGCAGGTCGAGCAGCGCGGCGGTGTCGGACACCGTGCGCGTGAGGACGCCGTCGGACACGAGGAAGCTGTCGCCGGCGTCGGGGCCGACCGAGATCCGGCCGCGCGCCGGCTTGAGACCGACGAGACCGCAGCACGCGGCGGGGATCCGGGTCGAGCCGCCGCCGTCGTTCCCGTGCGCGATCGGGACCATCCCTGCGGCGACGGCCGCCGCCGAGCCGCCGCTCGATCCACCCGGCGTCCGCGCCAGAGCCCATGGGTTGCGCGTCGGCCCGTTGCGGCGAGACTCGGTCGTCGGCAGGATCCCGTTCTCGGGCAGAGCCGTCTTGCCGACCAGGACGAAGCCCGCTGCCCGCAGGCGGCGCACGACGTAGGCGTCGATCTGCGGCGTGAAGTCGCCCCAGAGGTCGCTGCACATGGTCAGGGGCATCCCGGCGACCGGCCGGTTGTCCTTGATCGCGATCGGGACGCCCGCGAACGGCCGCGGGTCGCCTCGCTCGATCGCGCTCGCAGCCTCGAGCGCCTGCTCGTGGGCGACGAACGTGAACGCGTTGATCGCCGGCTCGAGCCCGTCGATCGCCCGCAGGCAGCGCTCGGTCAGCTCGAGCGCCGAGCACTCGCCGGCACGGATCCGGGCGCCGAGCTCGAGCGCCGGCTCGCGAAGGAGATCGTCGTCCATCTAGGAGACGACCGCTTGCCGGGCTTTGGCGCTGTGGCCACCGGCGTAAGGGCCGTGCACGTACTCGAGCACCATGCGGCTTGCACTGAAGCACGGGCCGTGGCTCGCCAGCGACTCCTTGACCATCGCCAGCCAGCGAGTCGGCAGCCCGCCCGCGTCGCGCTCGTAGAACGCCGGGACGACCTCTTCGATGAGCAGCCGGTGAAGAACCTCCGCGTCGCGGTCGTCCTGGGCCTGGGGCTCGAGCTCGACGTCGCCGGGGATCGCCCAGCCGTTGCCGGGCTCGTAGGCCTCCGCCCACCAGCCGTCGAGCACGCTCACCTGCAGACCGCCGTTGATCGCCGACTTCATGCCGCTCGTGCCGCTGGCCTCGAGCGGAGGGCGCGGAAGGTTCAGCCAGACGTCACAGCCGCGGACCAGCGCGGCTGCCGTCGCGAGATCGTAGTCGTCGAGGTACACGACCCGCTCGCCGACAACGCGCGCGCCCTTGAGGCCGAACAGCCGCTGCAGGAGGCGCTTGCCGTCCTCATCCTTCGGGTGCGCCTTGCCGGCCAGGAGGACCTGGCAGGGCCGGTCGCCGCCGAGCAGTTCGAGCGCCCAGTCGGGATCGCGAATCAGCAGGTCGAGCCGCTTGTAGGTCGCGAGCCGCCGAGCGAAGCCGAGCGTCAGCACATCCGGGCGCATCGTCTCCGCAGCTGCGAGCACGTACTCGCGCGTGTCGCCGCGCTCGAGCCGGTCGCGGGCGCTGCGAGCGGCCACGAACTCCACGAGCGCCGCACGCTGGCGGTCGCGGACGGCCCACAGCTCCTCGTCGGCGATCTCGCGCACCGGCGCCCAGGTGTCGGGGTCGGCTGCGCGCTGTGTCCAGCCTGACCCGAGCCCGCGGTCAAGGAGCGCCCGCATCGGCTCGCCGAGCCAGGTCGGCACGTGCACGCCGTTGGTCACGTGACCGATCGGGATCTGTTCGGTCGGTCGCCCGGGCCAGAGCCCGGTCCACATCGCGCGCGCCACCTCGCCGTGGCGCCGGCTGACGGCGTTGGCGGCGCGGCTCATGCGCAGGGCCGCTTGGGTGACGCCGAACGGCTCGAGCGGATCGTCGTGTCCCGTCTGGCCGAGCGCGATCAGCTCGGACGGCGCTACTGCGCTCGAGGCCGACAGTCGCGCAAGCGCGCGAGCGACCTGGTCGGGCGGATAGGAGTCGTTTCCCGCGGGCACCGGCGTGTGGGTCGTGAACACGGTCCGCTCGCGCGCGCGCTCGAGCAGCTGCTCGAGCTTCGCGTGGGCGTTGCCGCCGGCATGCTCGAGGGCCAGCTCGACGGGCGCGAGCGCCGCGTGGCCCTCGTTCAGGTGAAGCACCGCCGGATCGATCTCGAGCGCCCGGAGGGCCCGCACTCCGCCGACGCCGAGGAGCGTGTACTGGGCAAGCCGGGTGTCGGGATCGCCGTCGTACAGCCGCCCGGTGATCCAGCGCTGCAGCGGGTGATTGGCGTCAAAGTCGGTGTCGAGCAGGAACAGCGGCACGCGGCCGACGTCGACCCGCCAGATCCGCGCCATCACGTCGTCATCCGCGATCGGCACCGCGATCGTCAGCGGCGTCCCATCGGCGCCGACTACGAGCGCCGCCGGCAGCCGCTCCGGATCGGTGTCGACCCAGTACTCGTGCTGCCAGCCGCCCGCATCGATGCGCTGGCGGAAATAGCCGCGGTGATACATCAGCCCGACCGCGACCAGCGGCACGGTCAGGTCCGAGGCCTCCTTGAGGATGTCGCCGGCGAGCGCGCCGAGCCCACCGGCGTAGATCGGCAGCGAGACGTGCACGCCGTACTCGGCGCACAGGAAAGCGACCGGATGCAGAGGGTCGAGGCCGAGCTCGGGATCCACGGGCCTGGCCAGGTCCGCGTCGAGCCGGGCGAGCAGCTCGCGCGCCTGAGCCACCAACTCGGCGTCGTCCGCCGCGCGCCGCAGCGCCGCCGGCGGGGCCTCCTGCAGGAGCCTGACCGGGTTCTGCATCACCAGGTCGAAGCGCTCGGCGTCGATCAGCCTGAACAGCTCGGCGGCGCCGGGCTGCCATGACCACGCGTAGTTGTACGCGATCCGCGCGAGCGGCGCGAGCGGCTCGGGCAGCCGCTCGGCGAGCTCGGCGGCCGCACGGCGGATGTCGCCGGCACCGTCGTTGAGTCCGTTCATACGGGCGATTATCGATGATCGGCCCGTGCGAGCGCAGGGTCCGGGTGCGACTTCGCGGTGGGCGGCTGTGCCCGTGCCCTAACCTGGCCGCGCATGGCGGCCGCGTCGGATCGACACGAGGGGAGCTGCCGGCTCGGGGTGCTGGCGTTCGGGGATTCGATCACGAACGGCGGTGGCGAGCTGCAGTGGGGGGTCGCGCTGCAGTCGTGGGCGCTGTGGACCGCGCGCGGACTCGGCCTGCCGTACACCCCGTATGCCGTCGACGGCGCGACGGCGAGCGACGTGACCTCCCGCCAGATCCCGGCGTTCCTGCGCTTCAACGCGGCCCCGGCTGCTCGCTACCAGCTCGGCTGCGTGTACCTCGGCACCAACGACGTCCGCGCACCCGGCTGGGACCCGGACTCGTTCGGCGCTCACTTGGAGCAGGCGCTCGCATTCGTGCGCGAGCGCTGCGAGCGGGTGCTGACCGCGACGATCCCGCTCGACCTCGGGCGGCCGCGCACTGGGGCTCAGCGAGTACAGGAGGCGAATGCGGAGATCGAGCGGGCGGCGGGAGCCCACCAGGCGCTGGTGCTCGATCTGCGTGGCTTCGGCGCGCGCAACCTGATCATGGTCGACCACGTCCACCCCACGGCGTTCGGTCAGATCGCGATCGCCGAGCGGGCGCTGGCGCTGCTCGAGCGCGACGGCATGACGCTCAGGGTCCACCCCTCGCAGCTGATCTTCTACTCGCCGAGCCGGCTGGGGCGGCTGCGCGGAGATCTCACCTACCTCTCGCGCCACGCCCTGGTGAGCGCGCGGGCCGCGCTGATCGAGCGCCGCCCTTACTAGGTAGGGCATCTCGCCTAGGGTCGGGCGAGCCGCCCGGCGTCCTGCGTCGCGTCTCGCAGCCGCCGGGCGAGCGCGTCGGTCAGCGCGCCCTCCCGCATCCGCCAGCGCCAGTTGCCGCCGGCACGCGAGGGGTCGTTCATCCGCGCCTCACTCCCGAGCCCGAGGATGTCCTGCGCCTGCAGCATGCAGGTCCGGGCGGGCGAGGACAGCGCCAGGCGGATCACGCTCCACCACGGCTCGGGCTCGGCGACCCCCACCTCCCGCGCCTCCTCGTCGACCTCGGCGCGCACCGCGGGATCGAGCGACTGATACCAACCGCGGGCGGTGTCGTGGTCGTGCGTGCCGGTGTAGACGACGCGGTTCTCGACGTGGTTCGCGAGTCGATGCGGGCTGTTGCGCGTGCCCGGCCCGAACCCGAACTCGATCACGAGCATTCCCGGGAGCCCGAGCTGTTCGCGCAGCCGCTCCACCGGCGGCGTGATCACGCCGAGGTCCTCGGCCACCAGAGGCAGATCCGCGCCGAGGCGCTCGCGGAAGGCATCGAACAGCGCGCGACCGGGACCGCGGCGCCACCTGCCCCGCCGGGCGTCGGCGTCCCCCTCGGGCACCGCCCAGTAGGCGACGAATCCGCGGAAGTGATCGAGCCGCGCGGCGTCGAACAGCGACAGCGTGCGTCGCAGCCGCTCGACCCACCACCCGAACCCCTCGGCCCGCAACGCCGACCAGTCGTACAGCGGGTTGCCCCACAGCTGACCGGCGTCCGAGAACGCGTCCGGCGGGGCACCCGCGACGGCGCCAGTCTGGAACAGCTCCGGATGCATGCGGTGGTCGGCCCCGTCGGGCGCGACGTAGATCGCGACGTCACCGAGCAGCTGCACGCCGCGCTCGTGGGCGTAGTCGCGCAGTTTCGTCCATTCGCGATCGAACCTGACCTGGTCGGCGAGCGCGTCGGTTCCGGCGAACGCCAGCCAGTCCTCGATCCAGTCGGCCTCGCGCGCGCGAAAGCGCGCGGCCTGTTCGTCGCTGACGGGCGCATCGGGCGCCTCCAGCAGGCCCGGCCAGGCGGCGAAGGCCGAGGCGGCCTTGTACGGGGAGCCACACGGATCCGGCGGGGAGAGCGGCAGCATCTGCCACCAGCTCTGCCCGGCGGCGGCGAGCCAGTCGACGAATCGGTAGGCGTCAGGACCGAGCTTGCCCTGCGACAGCGAGGTTATGTGCAGCTGGATCCCGCTGCCGCGGCGCTGGAAGTTCACCACCGGGTGTTTACCCGATGGCGTCGCCCGGCTAGCTTTCGGGGAGACGTGCATGACGGGACCCCGACACCAGCCGCCCCCCTGACCCGCGAGATCGATGCCCGGACGACGAGCGCGACGCCCGCGAGCCCGCGACGAGGCAGGCCCACCGGCGATGCCCAACCCCCCCGGATCGTCATCCAGTCCCCGCACCCCGCGGTCGACCGCGGGGCGTATCCGGTCAAGCGCGTGGTCGGCGACCGCGTCGAGGTGTCGGTCGACGTGTTCCGCGACGGGCACGACCTGCTGCGCTCGGTGGTCAAGTACCGGCCCCCCGGCTCGCGTCGCTGGCGTGAGTCCGAGCTCGAGCGGATCGACGCCCAGCTCGGCGGCGTGCGCTGGTCGGGCTCGTTCGAGGTCGACCGTGTCGGCCGCTGGCTGTACGCGTTCGAGGCGTGGACTGACCGGTTCGGGACGTGGCGCGACGAGCTCGCGCGCAAGGTCGCGGCGGGGCAGCATGAGTTCGAGGGCGAACTGTCAGAGGGCGTGGCTCTGCTGCAGCGCGCGATCGACCGCGCCCAGACCAAGCGCGAGCTCGACCTGCTCGAGCGGACGCTCGCGGCGCTCGAGGACGAGCGCCTCGACGAGGCCGACAAGCTGGAGCAGGTGCTCGCGGACGAGGTCCATGCGGCGGTCGAGCGCGAGCAGGCGCGCGACGATGCCGTGATCGACCAGCAGCTGGCGCTCGACGTCGATCGAGTACGGGCGAGGTTCTCCTCGTGGTATGAGCTGTTTCCGAGATCGTGGGGGGGGTTGCGGGGCGTGCAGGCCCAACTCCCGAAGCTCGCCGAGCTCGGCTTCGACGTCGTCTACCTGCCTCCGATCCATCCGATCGGACTGACTAACCGCAAGGGCCGCGACAACACGCTCGTCGCCGCGCCCGGAGATCCGGGCTCCCCGTACGCGATCGGCGACGCCGGCGGCGGGCACGAGGCGGTCCACCCGGAGCTCGGCACGCTCGACGACCTGCGGTCGCTGACCGCAGCCGCGGCCAAGCTCGGAATCGACATCGCGCTCGACCTGGCGCTCAACACCTCGCCGGACCACCCATGGCTGACCCAGCACCCCGAGTGGTTCAACCGCCGCCCCGACGGAACGCTCAAGTACGCCGAGAACCCGCCCAAGCGCTACCAGGACATCTACAACTTCAACTGGGACACGCCCGAATGGCGGGCCCTGTGGGACGCCCTGCTCGAGATCGTTCTGCAGTGGGTCGACTGCGGTGTGAAGGGGTTTCGCGTCGACAACCCGCACACCAAGCCCACCCCGTTCTGGGCGTGGCTGATCGATCAGGTGCACCAGCACGACCGCGATGTGATCTTCCTGGCCGAGGCGTTCACGCGGCGCGCCGTGATGCGCCACCTCGCCAAGATCGGCTTCACGCAGTCGTACACGTACTTCACGTGGAAGAACTCCTCGTGGGAGCTCAAGGAGTACGTCGGCGAGCTCGCCTTCTCCGGCGAGCAGGAGTACTTCCGGCCCAACTTCTTCGCCAACACGCCTGACATCCTGCACGCCTACCTGCAGCACGGCGGGCGGCCGGCGTTCGAGGCGCGGCTCGTGCTCGCGGCGACGCTCAGCCCCTCGTACGGGATCTACTCGGGGTTCGAGAACATCGAGCACCTGGCGGTCGACGAGGGCTCCGAGGAGTACCTGCACTCCGAGAAGTACGAGATCACGTCGCGCTCGCTCGACGGCGAGCTGCTGCCGATGATCCAGCGGCTCAACCTCGCGCGGCGCGAGAACCCGGCGCTCCAGGAGCTTTCGAACATCACCTTCCTGGACACCGAGAACGACGCGCTGATCGCGTACGCGAAGCGATCGGGCGCCAACCACGTGCTGACGGTCGTCAACATCGACCCGTTCGTCCCGCAAGCGGGCCTGGCGGTCGTCCCCGCCACGCTCGGGTTGCCGCCGGTGTTCAACGTCCGAGACGTGCTCGACGACTCGAGCTTCCAGTGGCGGATCGGGCGCAATTACGTCCGACTCGAGCCGGGGGTGCGCCAAGCGCACGTCCTCGAGGTCGAGTCGTGACGTCGTACCAGTCGACGGAGGAGTTCGCGGCGATCCAGCGGGCTGCCCCTGCCGCCCCGACGCTGCCCGGAGTTGGGCCTGGTCAGACTGCGCTCGCCGCGAACGGGGCCGACGAGGCGGCGCCCGGCGCCGGGCAGACGAGCCAGTGGTTCGAGGCCGACCCGCTGTGGTTCAAGCGTGCGGTCTTCTACGAGATCCACATCCGCGGCTTCTTCGACGCCAACGGCGACGGCTCCGGCGACTTCCGCGGGCTGACCGAGAAGCTCGACTACCTCCAGTGGCTCGGGATCGACTGCATCTGGCTGCTGCCGTTCTACGAGTCGCCGCTGCGCGACGGCGGCTACGACATCTCCGACTTCTACAAGGTCCACCCCGACTACGGGACGGTCGCCGACGTCCACAAGCTGATCGAGGCGGCGCACGCACGCCGGATCCGCGTGATCGCCGACCTCGTGATGAACCACACCTCGAACGACCATCCGTGGTTCCAGGAGTCGCGCTCGAGCGCGGACAGCCCGAAGCGCGACTGGTACGTGTGGTCGGACACGCCCGAGCGCTACAAGGACGCACGGGTCATCTTCATCGACACGGAATCGTCGAATTGGACGTATGACCCGGTGGCCGGGCAGTACTACTGGCACCGCTTCTTCTCCCACCAGCCCGACCTCAACTACGACAACCCCGAGGTTCAGGAGGCGATGCTCGACGTGATTCGCTTCTGGCTCGGCCTTGGGCTGGACGGGTTCCGGCTGGACGCGGTCCCGTACCTGTTCGAGCGCGAGGGAACGATCTGCGAGAACCTGCCCGAAACGCACGCGTACCTGCAGCGGGTCCGCCGCGAGGTCGAGGAGAGCTACGCCGACCGGGTGCTGCTGGCCGAGGCCAACCAGTGGCCCGACGATGTCGTGCAGTACTTCGGGCGCAGCGGCGAGGAGTGCCAGATGGCGTTCCACTTTCCGGTGATGCCGCGCATGTTCATGGCGGTCCGGCGCGAGCAGGCGACTCCGATCTACGAGATCCTTGATCACACGCCGCCGATCCCCGACACCTGCCAGTGGGGTCTGTTCCTGCGCAACCACGACGAGCTGACGCTCGAGATGGTGACCGACGAGGAGCGCGACTACATGTACTCCGAGTACGCCAAGGACCCGCGGATGAAGCTCAATCTCGGCATCCGCCGGCGGCTCGCGCCGCTGCTCGACAACGGCCGCGACGAGATCGAGCTGATGACCGCGATCCTGTTCTCGCTGCCTGGCTCGCCGGTCCTCTACTACGGCGACGAGATCGCGATGGGGGACAACGTCTTCCTCGGCGACCGCGACGGCGTCCGCACCCCGATGCAGTGGACAGGCGACCGCAACGGCGGCTTTTCGCGCGCTGACTTCGCCCAGCTCTACGCGCCGCCGCTGATGGACCCGGTGTACGGCTTCCAGGCAGTCAACGTCGAGGCGGAGCTGCGCAACCCGAACTCGCTGCTGCGCTGGATGCACCGCTTCATCCAGCTGCGCAAGGAGCACCCCGTGTTCGGCCTGGGCACCTACGAGCCGATCGCCACCTCGAATCCCCGGATCTTCGCTCTGATCAGACGCTTCGAGGACGATCTCGTGCTGTGCGTCCACAACATCGCTCGCTCGGCGCAGGCGGTCGAACTCGACCTGGCGTCGCTCAGGGGGCGCTACCCGGTCGAGATGTTCGGGCGTTCGCGATTCCCGCGGATCGGAGAGCTCCCCTACCTGCTGACCCTGGCACGCCGCGGCTTCTACTGGTTCTCGCTCGTGGAAGGCGAGGCGGAGGAGGAAGAGTTCGATGGCTGACCCGGCCACGGGCGCCGGCGACCCCGCCACCGGCGCGCAGGCAGCACCGGCCGAGCTGACGGCGCTGCTCGACGACCCCCGGATGCGCGAGTGGCTCTCGGCGCAGCGCTGGTACGCGTCCAAGACCCGGGCCGTGACCGGGCTCGAGCTGGTGGAGCAGGCCCGGGTCGGCGCCGCCGGCCAGCTCGTGCTGGCGCTCGTGCAGGCGAGGTTCGCGCAGGGTACGCACGCGCTCTACCAGCTCCCGCTGACGCTCGAGGAGCGCAGCCAAGTCTCGCCGGGCAACGGCGACCCGATCTGCGCCGCGAATGGCGTCGTCGCATTCGATGCCGCCCGCGACCCCAGCGCAGCGAGAGAGCTGATCGCTCAGATCGACGCGAGCGCCGATGTCGAGACCGAGTGCGGACGCTTCGCCTTCAGGCACGTCGAGAGCTCCACCCCGCTGCCGGCCGGAGCGGAGGCGAAGATGCTCGGCGCCGAGCAGTCGAACACCTCGATCGTGCTCGGCGAGCGCCTCGTCCTGAAGATCTTTCGCAAGCTCGAGGCCGGGATCAACCCCGATCTGGAGATGCTGCGTTTCCTGACCGCCCGCGGCTTCCCGAACATCGCGGCGCTGCACGGTTGGTACGAGTACGAGGGCACGGCGCTCGCCGCGACGCTCGGGATCGCGCAGGCCTTGATCCTCGATGGCTCAGACGGCTGGGAGCTCGCGCTCGACGAGATCGTGACCGCGCCCGACACGTTCCTCGAGCGGCTCGGCTCACTCGGCACGGCGACCGCGCAGATGCACAATGTGCTCGCCTCGGACGCCAGCGATCCGGCCTTCTCGCCGCAGGAACCGAGCCAGGAGGCGCTGGCACTGCTGAGCGCGACGATCGACGAGGACATCGAGCGCCTGTTCATCGGCCTGCCGGACGATCCCCGGCTGGCCCCGATCGCGGGTCGCGGCCAGGACGTTCGCGAGCGTCTCACCTCCCGCACACAACTTGGCGCCGACGGCCGCCACATCCGGATCCACGGTGATTACCACCTGGGCCAGACGCTGCACACTCCGCGCGGGTGGGTGATCCTCGACTTCGAGGGCGAGCCGGCGCGCCCGCTGGCCGAGCGGCGCGTCAAACGTTCACCCCTGCGAGACGTGGCGAGCATGCTGCGCTCGTTCGCCTACGTCACCTCGGCCGTCAAGTTGCTGCGCGACCGGGAGGCGCCCTCGGACTTCGAGCAACGGGCGCGAATCCGCTTCCTCGAGTGCTACTTCACCGCCGTCGACCCGGCGCTGCTGCCGGCGGGCGACACGACGATCGCCAACCTGCTCGCGATCTTCGAGCTCGAGAAGGCGATCTACGAGCTCCGCTACGAACTCGATCATCGCCCCGACTGGGTAGCGATACCGGTCGCCGGAATAGTCCGGATCCTGGAGACCTCGTGAAGGTCGCAAGCGCAGAGGTGGAACAGCTCGTCAAGCGCGAGCACCCCGATCCGCACGCGGTGCTCGGCGCGCACCCGATCACACCATCCGGCGTCGTGATCAGGGCCCACCGACCCGACGCCGAATCCGTGACGGCGTTGCTCGAGGACGCCGGTGGCAGGGCCGTACCGCTCGCACTGATCCACCCGGGCGGAGTGTTCGAGGGCACCGCCGAGGGGGCGTCGCTGCCGCTCCGCTACCGCCTCCGGATCAACTACGGCGACGGTGCTTCCTTCGAGTTGCTCGACCCGTATGCGTTCACGCCGACGCTCGGTGAGCTGGACCTGCACCTGATCGGCGAGGGCCGCCACGAGCGCCTCTACGAGCTGCTCGGAGCGCATGTCTCCGAGCACGGGATCGGATCTGCGGAGACGGTCACCGGGACCGCGTTCGCGGTGTGGGCGCCGTCTGCGCGCTCGGTCTCGGTGGTGGGCGACTTCAACTCGTGGGACGGGCGGCTGCACCCGATGCGCTCGCTCGGCGCGAGCGGCATCTGGGAGCTGTTCATCCCCGAGCTCGAGGAGGGCCCAGCCTACAAGTACGAGATCCTGACGCAGACGCACGAGATTCTGCTGAAGGCCGATCCGTTCGCGCAGGAGACGGAGCTGCCGCCCAAGACCGCGTCGAAGATCGCGCGCTCGCGCTACCGCTGGCGAGCGCACGAGACCGATTGGCAGGCGCATCGCCGCGAGACGCTTTCATACGAAGCCCCGGTCTCGATCTACGAGGTGCATCTCGGCTCCTGGCGGCTGAACTCGCTCGAGGACAATCGCTCGCTCACCTACCTCGAGCTCGCCGACGAGCTGTCGGCGTACGCCACGGACATGGGCTTCACGCACGTCGAGCTGCTGCCGGTGATGGCGCACCCGTTCTCCGGCTCGTGGGGCTATCAGGTGACCGGCTACTACGCGCCTGCACCGCGTTACGGCACGCCAGACGACCTGCGCGAGTTCGTCGCCCGGCTGCACGAGCGCGGGCTCGGCGTCCTGCTCGACTGGGTGCCAGCGCACTTCCCCAGAGACGAGTTCGGGCTCGTGCGGTTCGACGGGACCGCGCTCTACGAGCACGCCGATCCGCGCCGCGGCGCGCACCCCGACTGGGGCACGCTGGTGTTCAACTTCGGTCGCCACGAGGTCCGCAACTTCCTGATCGCCAACGCTCTGTTCTGGCTGCGCGAATACCACGCCGACGGGATCCGCGTCGACGCAGTCGCGTCGATGCTGTACCTCGACTACTCGCGCAAGGCGGGGGAATGGGTCCCCAACGAGTACGGCGGCCGCGAGGACCTCGACGCGATCGCCTTCCTGCGCCAGCTCAACGAGGTGATCCAC
>Ga0302235_10002767_pt1 | contig 12525 bp, 10 predicted proteins | sample II_Palsa_N3_3_FD_193577 | JGI IMG/M metagenome (GOLD analysis project Ga0302235, IMG submission 193577) | Peat permafrost microbial communities from Stordalen Mire near Abisko, Sweden - II_Palsa_N3_3 | ecosystem: Environmental > Terrestrial > Soil > Palsa > Peat permafrost | place: Sweden... | reverse complement strand
ATGTGGCATGGGCCCGCCAACGAAATCTGGAGCAGGCGGGACGCAATGAGACCAAGAGGCAATTTTCCAAACAGTGGAGGGAACGGATCGAAGCGCATCTGCACTTGACCGCGACGGGGGCGCCTCTTCAGACTCTGGCGGCATCTCGCGAACAATTAAAGCGCCGTTGTGTGGAGATTCAGCCGTTTTGGGACGCGGAGATTCAAGCATTGCAAGCCGGCCAAGAAAATCTCCAGCAGCTTATTTCGCTGTTGAGGCCGTCTGACGAAGAATGCTTATCCGCGTACAACAAGCAGAAAATCGGCATCGGCGGCGAATTGATCGAAGCCATATGGAATCGCGGCATCGTGACCATGCCGGGCGGTGAATCGCAGATGCTTAGGGAGTATCGGGATAGCTTGGACGACAGTAGTGGCGGGCCGGGTGAGACGAAGGAAAGCAGAAAACTCAAGGATGAATTCGAGAAAAAAATTGAACAGTGCTGCTCGTACAGCACGGCCTTGGCTGAGTTCACCGAGACTCACGCGCATACGGTCAAAACCAGCCCATATCTCGACGATGAGAAGAGGCAGATACTCGCGAAGCACACTCAGTGGCGCAATCATGGCGCTAAAGCCACCTTGCCTTCGCTGTTGATCCACCGGATTGTATTTCAGATGATGAGCCACCGTCCGGCCTGCGCCGAACAGGAGACTGTGGCTAAAAAATGCCTGGAAGATTTTTTCCTGCTGCACCAATCGTTTATGTGGGCGCGCGATCCTGAATTTTTTGGCCGTGCCACTCCCGCCGAGAGCGACGTCATACCTTTCTTGCGGGAGCGCGCGGGCAAGCCGACCGGAGTGTCGGAGCGAATTGAGGTGCTCCAGGGGGTCAACAGCCAGACCGAGAAGCTCAAGCAGAAACTTGTCGATTTACATAACGACTATAAGGCAACCCGCGAAAGGCATCCACAACTTCCAAGAAAAATCGTTAAGGATGATTTCGAACGGTTGTCCAAAGCGCTCAATCACTTGCGTCAATGCGCTGACGACACGCTCGCCCGATTGTTGCTCGAGGAAGCGCCGCCTGATCCGCCCGTTGCCGGGGCATCGGCCCCGGCAAGCGCGGTTGCGGTTGCATCCCCGTCCGTTAGCACCGCGGTAAAACCCAAACAGCCGTCACCCAGTGGCGCAGCTGATGCCGACGAGCCGATCAGGATTAGGACTCAAGACGGGTTTCTGGCCGCCAAGGGCCGTATCCTTGGCGAAGGCAGGGGCACCGTAGCGGAGTTTCTCGAAGGGAAGACGGTGATCGCGAGTTATGAGCGGCGCACCACGCGGGTGCTGGGCGAAGACGTTTGGGTCGCGCGCCGCGCGGATGAGGAACTCGATGCACTTGAAGTCGAGAGCGGCGAAGCTGTGCCTATTCAAGAAGCGAGCCGCACGGGGGCGACCGAGCGTCAGGAAAAGTACCTTGGCAGGTTGATTGCCCTCGCTCAAAATGCTTTGGACGAGAGTCCAAAGTGGATGGGCGTGGCGAAATATGTAGAGCAGATGGTTGACCATGCGCCAAGTCCTAACTGCGTTGAACGCTACCTGTCGCAGTATCTGTCGAAGCTTGAAAGAAGAAGCGACAAGCTGGCTAAAGCGATTGATCGGCTTGAGCGAGCTGCGCTGTCATCCGATTCGGAGGCGGCCTCCCCATTGGCGGGGAAGGCAGCCGATATGGCCAAGCAGCTGCGGGAACAGGAGCGCATCGTTCAACGCACCGGCCTGGACGCCGCGATCCGCATCGCGGAAAAACAAGCGCCGACGGCTGAGGCGCTGCGTACTTTAATCGAGTTTGGTGTGGTTGACGCCAAGAAGGTGAATAAGAAACGTATCCCGCTAGGACGGCAGCCCATCGAAACCGGCCAGACGCATTCTGGAGCAAAGCTGAAGCAGCATGCGCTACAAACGGGGCGGGGGTATTTGGATGAATACGCGCTTTACCTTGGCGGCAAGCTGTGGAGTTACGCGCATGCCCATTACGATGAGGTCGCAGCCGAGCGGCAAAACTGCTGTGTCATGCATCTGAAAATGCCAAGCCAGCGGGGGCAGACCAATACCTATGCCAAACGCCCGAATTTGGCAGCGGAAACGGACACCGAGGGACGCCTGCGCGTCCACTACGGCATCCTGAGATCGAATGCATTGCGCGAATGGATCTTCAACAATGCCGAACCTGCAGCCGTAGCAGAACCTGAACCCGTGTCGCAGCCAAAGCCTTCAGCGAAGGCCAAACGGTAGCGGCCGGTCAGCTTGGGCGCACCTTTAAGGCGTCGAGCAGCGATTTAATTGCAGGCATGCCGGGCCCACGATGCCTACCCCGGCCTGCGCCTGGATCAAATCAAGCCAACCCCGCACGCGCTGCGGCAATCGCCTTACGCACCTGCTCCGGCGCCGTGCCGCCCGGATGATTGCGGCTGGCGATCGAGCCTTCCAGCGTCAGGTAGTCGAACACATCGTCGCCGATCAGCGCGGCAACGTTGGGCAGGTCGGCGCGCATTTGTTCCAGCGACAGGTCGGCCAGGTCGCAGCCGCGATCGACGCAAATCCGCACCGCGTGGGCCACCGCTTCGTGCGCATCGCGAAATGCCAGGCCGCGCTTGACCAGATAGTCGGCCAGATCGGTGGCGGTGGCGAAACCTTGCAGGGCGGCGGCGCGCATGGCGTCCGGTTTGACGCTGATGCCGGCGACCATTTCGGCGAAGATGCGCAGCGTATCGACCACCGTATCGACGCTGTCGAACAACGGTTCTTTATCTTCCTGATTGTCTTTGTTGTAGGCCAGCGGCTGGCCTTTCATCAGCGTCAGCAAACCCATCAAATGACCGTACACGCGCCCGGTCTTGCCGCGCGCCAGCTCAGGCACATCGGGGTTTTTCTTTTGCGGCATGATCGACGAGCCGGTGCAAAAACGATCGGCGATATCGATAAAGCCGACCCGCGGGCTCATCCACAACACCAGTTCTTCAGACAGGCGCGACACATGCGTCATCACCAGCGCCGCGGCGGCGGTGAATTCGATGGCGAAGTCGCGGTCCGAAACCGCGTCCAGCGAATTGGCGCAGATGCCGTCGAAACCGAGTTCTTTCGCCACAAAATGCCGGTCGATCGGATAACTGGTGCCGGCCAGGGCGGCCGCCCCGAGCGGCAGGTAATTCATCCGCTTGCGGCAATCCTGCATGCGGCCGGTGTCGCGCGTGAACATCTCGACATAAGCCAGCAAATGGTGGCCGAAGGTGACCGGTTGCGCCACTTGCAAATGGGTAAAGCCGGGCATGATGGTCGCCGCATGCTGCTCGGCGAGATCGAGCATGGCGCGGCGCAAGGTCGCCAGCAGCAGAACAATGCCGTCGATCTCGGCGCGCAGCCAAAGACGGATATCGGTGGCCACCTGGTCGTTGCGCGAACGGCCGGTATGCAGGCGTTTGCCCGCATCGCCGATCAGCGCGGTCAGGCGCGCTTCGATATTCAAATGCACGTCTTCCAGGTCCAGCTTCCATTCGAACTCGCCGCGTTCGATTTCGCCGCGAATCTGCGCCATGCCGCCACGGATGGCGGCCAGGTCGTCCTGGCTGATGATCTCTTGCGCGGCCAGCATGGCGGCGTGCGCGAGTGAGCCTTGGATGTCGAGCAAGCCCAGGCGTTTGTCGAAAAATACCGAGGAGGTATAACGCTTGACCAGGTCCGACATCGGCTCGTTGAAACGGGCCGACCAGGCCTCACCTTTTTTATGCAGTTGGGAAGTCATCGCAGTCCGCTGGAAACAGGAAATGGGCAAAAACAGCAAATAGGGGCAATAGCCCGGCCAGGGGCGTCTTGCCAGAGGTGCCTGGCCAGGGGCACCCGGCCAGGGGCTTAATACAGTGCGACCGTCGCGTCGACTTGTCGCGACCAGGCGTCAATCCCGCCTTGCAGATTGTGGATCTTGGTAAAACCGTGCGCTTCGAGGAACATCCCCGCCTGCGCGCTGCGCGCGCCGTGATGGCAGATACAGACGATTTCCGCGTCCTGGTCGAACTCGTCGCTGCGCGCCGGAATCTGCTGCAGGGGAATATTCACAGCACCTGGGATTTGCGCGGTTTGCACTTCCCACGGTTCACGCACATCGAGCAGGATAGGCTTGGGGCGGGAGGCATCGGAGAGCCATTCGGCGAGATCTGGAGCACGCAGGTTTTGCATTGGGGGCCTTCGGAATTCAGTAACAACGATTGTGGACTGGGCCGCGCGGCGCACGTCGTGCGGACCGCGCTGCACCGGCAGCTTTGCGTCGCGACCGTCCATTTGCAGCATGCAGCACAGGCTTGATCAAAGGCGGCCGTGCTGCTTGATCAAGCTCAAGCTCAAGCTCAAGCTAATCAAGACGGGCGCGTAAGCTAGTCTAAACCTGCCTGGCAAGCAACGTGTCAGGCAGGCTCAGTCATCGGCCGCGTTGCTTAAAAAACAAGCCTGGAGCAGACTCGCAAGCACAGGCCTGCAAGCGCGAGCTTAGAAGCGGAAGCGCGACGGCTCGACGGCGTTGGTCAGCGGCGCAACATAGGTGTCGAACACTTCGCTGACGCGGAATTCGGCTTCGCCGACTCGCGTCACGATTTGCGCCCGCATCACCGGCAGGCCGCCGACAAAAGCCGCCAAGCGGCCGCCGATTTTCAGTTGATCGAGTAATTCGCGCGGCAGCACCGGCAAGCCGCCCGAGACGCAGATCACGTCGTAGGGGGCGTGCGTCGGCCAGCCCAATGCGGCATCGCCGAGCGCAACTTCAACATTGCTGATGCCGTTGGCGCCCAGGTTTTCCTGGGCCAGGGCGACCAGCGCCGGATCGATATCGACCGTCAGCACGTGGCGCGCACGGTGTGCCAGCAGGGCGGCCATATAACCTGAGCCGGCGCCGATTTCGAGCACGGATTCGTGTTTGCGCACGTTCAATTCCTGCAAGATGCGCGCTTCGATTTTCGGCGACAGCATTTGCTGGCCGGCCGGCAGCGGAATTTCAAAGTCGGCGAAGGCGAGCGAGGCATAGGCGGCGGGCACGAACTTTTCGCGCTTGACGATCGCCAGCAGGCCGAGCACTTCCTGGTCCAGCACGTCCCAGGGGCGGATCTGCTGTTCGATCATGTTGAAACGAGCTTGCTCAATATTCATGGTAAGGGTCGGTCCGGATCACTCAAGAAATGACGAATTTAATCACCGCAATTGTACCAAACTGGCAGAGTGCGCCGCAGCCTATTCGGTGCGCGGGGCGGCTTTGCCGCGGTTTTTTAATGGATTTTGGCGCGCTGCCGGTGAAAAACCGGCACCCAGGGGCGGAAAAACGGCTCGAACGTGGGAAAATAGCGCCCCACCCGCGATAAAACCACCTCGGAAACCGTGATGCAGGACTCACTCGCCGCCATCCGCGTCGCCCCGCCTTCAGCCCAGCCGCACGCCTGCCGGCCCGGTTGTGCTGCCTGCTGCATCGCGCCTTCGATATCCAGCCCGATTCCCGGGATGCCGAGTGGCAAACCGGCAGGGGTGCGCTGCGTGCAACTGGATCAGGACCTGCAATGTGCGATTTTCGGCGATCCGCAACGGCCGGCGTGCTGCGGCGGCTTGCAGCCTGCAGCCGAAATGTGCGGCGACAACCGGCAACACGCCTTGCTCTGGCTGACCACGCTGGAGACGCTTACCCAGCCGGAACCTCCGGTGCCATAAGCTAGGCGCGCGACGGTACAGGCAGGCAAGCTGCGTCGCCGCCAAGGAAACTATGCGGGCACGGGGCTGGTCGAATGGCCGTGCTTGCGGCTGCGGTTTGCCCGGCACCGGTGCCCGATGCCGATGATTTTTTTATACTTATTTTTTATTCAGGCAGGAGCCATCAACCATGCTGCGGTTTTTCCCGATTCGACGCAAACTGGCCCAGGCCGGGGTATTCCTTGGCTTGATCATGACCCTGAGCTTGGGTGCATGCCAGGTGTTCCCGTTTATGCCCGATCATTACACTTTCACCCGGCAGGCAGCGCAAACCGCGCTGGAGCGCAAATTCCCGTTCCACAAGCAGTATGGGCAACTGATCGCGATCAATTTGAGTCACCCGGTGCTGGTGCTGCATCCCGAGAACAACAGCGTGTCGATTGCCTTGAACGCCGATTTCAGCAGTCCGCTATTGGACCAGCCGGTGACGGGCGGTTTTGCCATCAACAGTCAACTGGCCTACGACGCGACGCGTCAGGCAGTCGTGTTGAAACAGCCGACCCTGGAAAAAATCGACTTGGGTGAGTTGCCTGGGGTCGATCCGAAACAACTCAACGCGGCGGCCTCGTTGCTGGCCACTCAATTGCTCGATCATTACCCGGTTTATGTGTTTAAACCCGATCAGCTATCGTTTTCCGGAGTGGCGTATGAACCCGGGGAAATCCGCGTGCAGAACGACGGCATCCGGGTTCAGGTGGTGGAAAAACACTGAGGCGGGAACCGGCGCAGGGCTTAACGCTTGAATTCAAGCTTAAGCGCTGCGCCGCTTGAACAACAAATCCCACACCCCGTGCCCGAGCCGCAAGCCGCGCCGCTCGAACTTGGTCACCGGGCGATAGGCCGGGCGTGGCGCATAGTCGGCCGCGGTGTTTTCCAGCAGCGGCTCGGCACCCAGCACCGCCAGCATCTGCTCGGCATAATTTTCCCAATCGGTAGCACAGTGCAGGTAACCGCCTGGTTTCAGGCGCGAACTCAGGAGTGCCACAAACCCGGGTTGTATCAGGCGGCGTTTATGGTGCCGGGCTTTATGCCAGGGGTCGGGGAAATAAATGTGGATGCCGTCCAGCGAATCGGGCGCCAGCATCTGCTCGAACACTTCGACCGCGTCGTGCTGGATCATGCGGATATTGCTCAGCGATTGTTCGCCGATCAGCTTTAACAGTGCGCCCACGCCCGGTTCGTGCACCTCGATCCCGAGAAAATCGTCGGCCGGACGTAATACGGCGATTTCCGCGGTGGTGACGCCCATGCCAAAGCCGATCTCCAAAATACGCGGGGCTTCGCGCCCAAACACCTGTGACCAGTCCAGCGGGGCGGCCTTATACGGCAGGCAAAACTGCGGCGCGAGAGTATCGAGGGCACGCTGCTGGCCTTTGGAGGTACGGCCCGCGCGGGTCACAAAACTGCGGATGCGGCGGTTGCGCAATGGCTCACCGGGCTCGCCGGTTTGCGCCTGGACTGCGGCGGTTTCGTCCGTTTGGGGCGTGTCAGGAGTCATATCATGCGGAGAAACTGGGGGTATCGTGGGTGCGGTCATTGTTGCTGGATCGTCGGTATGGGCTGCGCCAATAAAAAAGCCGCTCCGGCTGAGCGGGCGGCGTGGCAAAGGTCGGGCGCCGCGCTTACACAGCGTCAGCTGACGCTGGGCGGAGAATTGGGATGGATTATACCCGGCCTATACCGCAAAGCGCAGTGCCGCGCGCAGCCCGCCACCGGGAGCGTTGCTCAAGGCCAGGCTGCCGGCGTGCCGTTGTGCCAGTTTATTGACGATGGCCAGTCCCAGCCCGCAGTGGGCATCGCCCCCGCGCGATGCGTCCAGGCGCACGAAGGGACGGGTGACCGTGCCTAACTGCTGCTCCGGAATACCGTTGCCATGATCGCGCACCGATAATTCCCAGAACGTCGAGGTTTCACCCGGCGTGTCAGCCCGGGCTTCGCTGATGCGCCGGGTCTGGATTTCGATCGGGCCCACGCCATAGGTGAGGGCGTTTTCCACCAGATTCGACAGCATGCGTTCGATGTCGATTTCCGGCAGCGCAAACGCCGCTCCGGCTTTGAGCGACAAATGGATTTCGGCTGAACGTTGCACATCGTTTTCCTGCGTATTCCATTGCGCCTGGCAAAACGCATCGACGGACATCGGGGGGCTTTCGTCGACGCTGAGTTTGGAGAAATCCAGAAACTGCCCGACGATCTGCGTCAGCGAGTCGGCGTCGCGAATAAAACCGGCGGCAATCCGGGTCTCGGCGATCACCTCGGCGCGCGCGCGGATGCGGGTGATGGGGGCGCGCAGGTCGTGCGCCACGCCGGCCAGCATCACCTCGCGATCCTGCTCGATTTCATATAACTCTTTGAGCGTATCGTTAAAATGCCGGATCACCCGTTTCACTTCGCGCGGTCCGCGTTCGCGCAACGCAACCGGCGAGCGATAGGGGCGGAATTTTGCCGCTGCGCGCGCCAGTTCGGCCAGCGGTTTTTGCAATTGCCAGGCGGCAATGATGGAAAACAGGACGGCCAGTCCCAACTCGATAAACACGCTGGTCAAGGGTGCTCCCGGCGGCGGTCCGCCAATCGGGATCACGTCCCATTCGAGCGAGCCCGGCAGCAGGACCCAGACTTCGGCCATCGGCGGCGGCCGAATCGATACCTTGGTGCCGGGCGGCAGATCGTGCAGCAAGCTATGTTGCAAGCCGGCGGCTTCCGGCGGGATCGGACCATGCTTGAAGAACGGCGCGCCAGGGGGGATCAGGCCGGGCTTGAAGCTGTGATCGTTCGGTGGGATCGGACCCAAGCTAAAGCCGGAGGCACTGGGCGGAATCGGGCGCAATTGACCGTTGGCCGGTGGCGCGTCCGGTGCATTGAGCGGCACCCGTTTCACCCCTTGCAGCGCGGCGCGCAAGGTGGCTTGCAGCGCCGGGTCGGGTTGGCTGCCGTCCGGTGCCCGGGCATCGAGTTGCCGCAGCACGCTGACAGCCAGCAGGGTTTCGCGCTGTGCCTGTTCGAAGTGATCGTGCGGGCGTTCGCGGCCGAAGGTGATGAGCCACACCGAGTGGTCGGCAATCAACAACACCACCATCAATACGACCATGCGGCCGAACAGGGTGTTGAACGGATTGCCGAGCGCCGGTAACTTAAAGCGCGGAGCTTTCACGGTGACGGTCCGGTACGAACATATATCCGGTGCCGCGGATGGTCTGGATATAACGCGGGCTGGAATTATCCGGCTCGAGCAATTTGCGCAGGCGCCACACCGAAACGTCGAGCCCACGCTCCGGCGAGGTAGAGTCCGGTCCGTGCAGCAAATGGACCAAACGTGTGCGCGCCAGCAACTGCATCGGGTGTGTCACAAAAATCTTGAGCAGCGCGTATTCGCCGCTCGTCAGCGGCAGCGGTTTGCCGTCCAGCGTCAAGGTACGGGTGATGAAGTCCAGCGAGAATTGGCCGAAGCGATAGGGTTCGCGCTGTTCCGGCGTGGCGCTTGGCACCACGTTGTTACGCCGCATGATGGCCTTGATCCGGCTGAGCAACTCGCGCGGACTAAACGGCTTGGACAGAAAGTCGTCGGCTCCGAGTTCCAGACCCAGGATGCGTTCTACCTCGTCGCCGCGCGCGGTCAACATCACCACGGGAATGGTGTCGCCCGACGCGCGCAGCCGTTTCAGCGCGGTGAAGCCGTCGACCTGGGGCATCATCACATCCATCACCACAATAGACGGACGTTCCAGCTTAAGGCGCCGCTCCAGTCCTTCGCCATCGTGCAAGACGGAGACTTCGACATCATGCTGTTTAAAAAATACGCGCAGAATGTCGCGCAGCTCGGGATCGTCATCGACGAGGAGAACTTGTAATGCCATTGATTTTTAATCCTGACCGGCTAAGCCGCAAGAACCAACCGGTTGGCGTATGCCATAGAAAATTAAGCCGTGGTTTCGACCAAGCTGCCGATAGCGTTCGTCTTCGTCGAAGATGAACTCGTATCGCTGGCGAAATTCTGGGCCAGCGTTTGAATAAAAGACTGCAGTGTTGGCGCAACCGCATTGGACACCGCCTGACTACTGTCGGGCGAAGCCGTATTCAGCAGATTCTGGAAATCGGTTTGCAAGGCCGCCAGGGTGCCCGTCGCCGAGGTGCCGGAACTGGCGGTGCCGGTCGAGGCGGTATTGCTGGAGCCGCTGGCGAGTTCCTGCAGCAATGACGACAAAGTGGCGCCGGTATTGCTGTACGGCGTGCTGCCTTGGGTATTGGCAGTGCCGTTGTTGCTACTGTTGCTATTGCTACCGGTGCTGCTGCCTGAACTGGCACCTGAGCTGGCACCTGAGCTGGTATTGGATTGCAGCGCCGTAACGCTTTGCGTGCCGCCCGCCGCCGTGCTGCTGATAGTGCTGGGGGACGGTGTCGGCGCGGCGGTGGATGCCGCGCCTTGGGTTTGTCCTAGAGCTTGGAACAAAGCACCCAAAAACGCTTGCAATGCCTGGGTACCCGTTTGCGCCGTGCTGCTGGTGCCGGCTGCCGCCGCTGTGCTGGCATTGGTGGCGGTGGCGCTTGCGGTGGCCGCGGTAGCGTTGGTGGCGGCGGTGGTGCCGGATGCCGTCAGCCCATATTGGGCCAGGGTTTGTTGCAGCGCTTTGAGCAAGGTATTGTTGCCGTTGCCCGTCGTCGCAGTTCCGGTCGTTTGTGCCGCGTTATTCGTTGACGCGCTGTGTAATTTTGCAGCATGGCTTGCCGACGTCGCCAGCGGAGGAGGGGACGTCAAACCATTTAACAAGTTACTGGTGCCTAAAGTGCTAATCGACATGTGAAACTCCAGGTAGACGGCGGGCTTTAGCCCGGCTTGCCGGGATGGTGATGCGCAATCAGCGGCGCCTGGCGTGGCTCTTGCAGCGTTGCCCGAGGCGCAATCAAAGGCAAAACCTTAAATTCAACCTGTACGGCATCCAGTATCGGATGCGGCGCCGCACAAGTCACGCGCCCTAACTTCCGTTTCCTTACAAAAAGACAGGAATGTAACGAGCCGAAAGATTTTGGGGCCGGTTTAGGCCGGTCGGAAGGCGTATGCCATCCGGTTTTTCTGGTCGGCGCTGTGAATTTACCGATATGCCGTTTTTTCAGCACCGTTTCAGGTGCTTTTTCGCCCGGTAGCAATGATTTTAGGCCTGTACCGCGTCTCCTTAAAGAGTAGCTGTCCATAAAGCGATTTTCAAGGGCATCCTAGGTCTCAGGGCCCCAAACCTATGAAATTTCGGACTAAAGTGCGGCTTTTTGGCGAGTGCGATGGGTTTGCCCGGCCTCGCTTTGAATATTAGCCCCAGGATGCGCGATTTGATCCGGCAACCGGTGTGTTCGATTGCGACTTGTGGATACCGGCGAGTCCGCTTTGATTTGACATGGCCAAGCCGGGAAGGGCGTGGCCTTGAGTGGGTGTCCAATCGATATCGGCTGAGCCTGCGCCTGCTACGCCCGTGTATATTCGGAATATTCACTGGACGGTCGCATCCAGCATCCAGTCAGGCTAATCGGCCGCCGGCCGTTTCACGGGATGGATAACATGAACTTCAACTTCTATGGCCTCCCGGAATTTGTCTCCTACAGCATCCTGCTCGGGATCTCTTTTGTCCTGATCAGACAAAAACGGGAGACCCGCCTGCAATACTGGCTAGCCGGGTGGCTTCTGATTCTTCTGCATGCCAGCCTCTTCATGCTTCTGCCACAGAATTTCCCGTTCGACCTGCTCGCCCGGGGAACCCTGACTCTGGCTGGGCAGGTGTTCATCCTCGCCGCCTATTACCAGGGACCGGCGATGATCAATCGCTTCCAGCTTACGTGGCGGGTGGGCTTGTCGGGGACCTTGAATCTGATCTTTGCCGTGGCGAGCACCGCCTATGCCGAACTGCGGCCCGCCGATTATCAAATTGGTCCGTTCTATGTACTGACCGCGCTGTGTGCCGCCAGTACGCTCTGGCTCGCCGCAGCCGACAATGGCGAGCCCCGCTGGCATCCCCGCCTCTCCATCGCGCTGATAGTGCTGGTCTATGCGCTCCAGATCTGGTTCTTGCATGCCGATGGTCTCGCCATGGCCAGCCAATGGTTGATGTGTTGGACCTATCTCGCGGTGGCTTATTTTTTCCTGCGCCAAACGCAGAAACTGACGATGGGCGTGGTGTTCATCGCGCTGAGCTTCATTTTGTGGGGCCTGGTCTTTCCGGTCTACTCGCTGTTCATGCTGTATGCGCCGGCAATCTCTGCGCACATCGAATCGGAAGTGTGGAACCTGCCCAAATTCCTCGCTGCCGCCAGCATGATTCTTGTGCTGCTGGAAGAAAGAGTGGTCAGCGCGACCCACCTTGCCACCCATGACGAACTCACCGGATTGCCAAATCGCCGCCTGTATGGCGACCGCTTCGATCAGGCCTTGGCCCGAGCCACTCGCGACGGATCGGGGTTCGGTTTCCTGGTGATCGACCTCAACCGCTTCAAGCTGGTGAACGATACGCTAGGCCATCAGGCCGGCGACGATGTGCTAAAAGCTGTCAGCGACAGATTCCGCGCCGTTTTGCGCGACACCGACACATTGGCGCGCACCGGTGGCGACGAATTTACCGCCATCCTGGACAGTATTCGCAGCCTGGCTGATGCCCAGGCTGTCGGAGATGCTCTCAGCAAATCGCTGGAGGCTCCCATCATGCTCGCCGGAGGACCCTACCGAGCCAGCGCCAGCGTGGGCGCCTCGATTTATCCCGATGACGGATTGACCCAAATGCACCTGCATGCGGTC
>Ga0302235_10002766_pt1 | contig 12527 bp, 13 predicted proteins | sample II_Palsa_N3_3_FD_193577 | JGI IMG/M metagenome (GOLD analysis project Ga0302235, IMG submission 193577) | Peat permafrost microbial communities from Stordalen Mire near Abisko, Sweden - II_Palsa_N3_3 | ecosystem: Environmental > Terrestrial > Soil > Palsa > Peat permafrost | place: Sweden... | reverse complement strand
GCACGCATGCTGGCAACCGGGTGGATCAGATGTTTGCGGTCGGATTCGATCAGTGAGGACGTGGACATGGTATGGAGTGCGTGAGTTGTGCGCGCAGCAATGCACGGAGTGCCGGAAAGGTGCGCGCAACGCGTGCCGCGAGCGCGAACCGCATGCAAACCATGGTAGCGGGACAGAAACAACGAAGACGCTGGGATTCGCCGCTGCTGGAAGGTGGGAATTGTGTTTTTGCAGGCGGTGCAGCATTTTGTGCTGCGGGGGCGCGATCAATAACCGCGCGCGCGGTCCACCTGACCGATCAGCGGCTCGCCTTCGCGGTGGCGGCGCAGGTTGTCGAGCACGACTTCGACGGCGCTGTCCGGCTGCGTCACGCTGGCAATATGCGGCGTCAGCATCACGCGCGGGTGATGCCATAGCGGATGATCCGCGGTGAGCGGCTCCGGGTCCGCTACATCCAGCACGGCGGCGCTGAGTTGGCCGCTTTCGAGCGCTTCCAGCAGATGGTCCTGCTGCAGATGACCGCCGCGGCCCGTGTTGATCAGCGCGGCATTGCGCGGCAATTGCGCAAACAGGTCGCGATTGAGGATATGGCGCGTCGCGGCTGTCAGTGGCAGCAGGCAGATCAGAATATCGGTGCGGGCGAGAAATTGCGGCAGCGTGTCGGTACCCGCGAAACATTCGATCCCGTCGAGCGTGCGCGGCGAACGGCTCCAGCCGGCGCAGGGAAAGCCAAAACTGGCAAGGCGCGTCAGCACAGCCTCGCCGAGCACGCCGAGACCCAGCACACCGACACGCCGCTCACCTGCGACGCGGGTACGCACCGGCTGCCAGCGGCCTTCGCGTTGCTGCGCGGCATAGGTCAGCCAGTCGCGGTGCAACGCCAGCGTGGCGAGCGTCGTGTATTCGACCATCCCCGCCACGATGCCCGGTTCGATCATCCGCACGACCGGTACATGTGCCGGAATGGCCGACAGATCGAACTGGTCGATCCCGGCGCCCACCGAAAACACCAGTTCCAGATTGGGAAAGGCCGTGGCGAGATCGCGCGGCGGTTCCCAGACGGCGAGGTAGCGCACCGCGTGGGCGTCGTCGCCTGAGCTGCCGTCCGGCCAGATGCGGAAGGGAATGTGCGGCGCTTTCTCGGCAAAGAGACGCGCCCAGTGGGCGCCGCGCACGGCGTCGGCCTTGTAGAGGAAGGTCATCTCGCGGGGTCCTGGGCGTCTTTGGGGATCTTTGGGGGCCGATAGCGCCTAACCGAGCGCCTGGTTGGTGATGGCGAAAACGCGTGCGTCGCCTTCGAGCCGGGGCGCGGCGCCTCGCACCATGGTGACGACCGCGTCCACCTGTTGCAGCCCGAGGCCGTCGAGCCAGTCGGACAGGCCGGAGTCGCCGTCGACGTCGATACGCACGAACTTGCCTTCGTTCGACCCAACCAGGTGGCTGATCAACGCCTGGGCGCCTTCGATATGTGGCGCCACCAGCGGCCCGATCACATGACCGCGGCCGAAGCGGCGCATCAGCGCGAAGCCGACCGGCTCGCCGTCGCGATCGAGCACGACGCCTTCCGCCACGTTCAGCAAGGCGCCCAGCACCTGCGTGCGGTCATAGCCTGCCGCGCGGTTCAACAGGGCCGAGAGCCGGTCCGGGTCGCGCGCGCCAAGTGGACGGATCCGTTCGCCGGGCGCCAGTTGCACGGCGGGCGGATGCGCGCCGCCGGTGCCCTGGTGTTGATGGATGTTGCCGACGGCCTTGAAGCCGAACTTTTCGTAGAGCGGCTGGCCGGCCGGCGTGGCGTTCAGGAACGTGGTGCGCTCACCGAGTGCGTCCATGGTGCGGGTCATCAGATCGCGGCCAATGCCGCGGCCCTGCTGCTCGGGCGCGACGATCACCATGCCGAGCGAAGCGTGATCCGCACCGAATTTCCAGTGCAACGCGGTGCCGAGCAGGGTGCCGTGGTCTTCGGCGCCGACGCCCGCGCCCAGGTTCAGCGCGAATTCCCAGTCTTCGCGGCGATGCGGCCATTTGACCGCCACGGACAGTTCGTGCGCGGCGGGCAGATCGCCGGCCGTCAGCGGACGAAACCGGACAGGTGCTCCAGCAAGCGGTTCAGTCACTTTCCACTCCTCTTCAATATGCTTGCGTAATGTCGCACCGGCAAAATATTGCGGCTAGGACGATCTTATTGCGTGAGCCGCACCGCGGGAATACCGCACGCTGCGCTGCGCACACCCCTCACAACGCGTGCTTCGCGCGGTCGCGCCGGGCCATCATGGCAGCAAATGCTGTGGCATCGCCCGTACCATGGTTCGAATCTCGTCTGCGACCTGGAATGGACACAATGGACAGCTTCGATCCCGCTCTGATTGCCGTGCGCGGCGCGCACTTCATAGGTGGCCGTTATGTGGACGGCGCCGCTGCACTCGATGTCACGCGCCCCTCGGACGGCGCAGTCTACGCGGATCTGCCGATCGCCGACGCTGATCTGGTGGATCGTGCTGTCGAAGATGCATGGCAGGCTTTCAAAACCAGCGACTGGGCGCGCTGCGCCCCGCGCGAACGAGCTCGCACGCTGCGTCGGTGGGCCGACCTGATCGAGGCGGATGTGGAGACGCTGGCGCGTCTGGAGTCGGTCGGCTCGACGCGGCCGATCCGCGATGCAGCCACGTGGGATGTGCCGTTCACCGCCGAAGGTATCCGCTTCTACTCCGAATTCGCCGACAAGATCGGCGGCGAGGTGGCGGCGACGCGTCCCGATCATCTCGGCATGATCATCGCCGAACCGTATGGCGTAATCGGCGCGATCGCGCCGTGGAATTTCCCGCTGGTGATGGCGTCGTGGAAAATCGCCCCGGCGCTTGCAGCGGGCAACGCTGTGGTGCTGAAGCCCTCGGAGATGACGCCGTTCTCGGTGCTGCGCCTTGCTGAACTGGCGATCGAGGCCGGCATTCCGCCGGGCATCTTCAACGTCGTGCAAGGCGACGGGCGGATCACGGGCGACGCGCTCGTGCGTCATCCGAAGATTGCCAAGGTGACCTTCACCGGCTCGAGCCAGACTGGCGCGGCGATCATGACGGCGTGCGCGCAAACCGGCACCAAGCCGGTCACGCTCGAGCTCGGCGGCAAGAGCCCGCAAGTGGTGTTCGCGGATGCGCCCGATCTCGATCTGGTGGCGCGCCGCATCGCGGGCGCGATTGCCGGCAACGCGGGGCAGGTGTGCGTGGCGGGTTCGCGTCTGATCGTCGAACGCTCGGCTGCGCCGCGTCTGATCGACGGTATTGCATCGGCGTTCGCCGCGTTGAAGCCTGGGCACACGTGGGCCGCAGGCACGACGCTGCCGCCGATCATTTCGGCCAAGCAGGCACAGCGTATCGAAAGCATCGTCGCGCGTAGCGTCGAGCAGGGCGCGCAGATTGCAGCAGGCGGCAAGCGGCTGCCGGTTGCCGGCGAGGGCGCCTTCTACGCTCCGACCATCCTGACCAACGTGACCGCAGATTCCGAGGCTGTACGCGAAGAAGTATTTGGCCCCGTGCTGACGGTGCAGACCTTCGACGACGAAGAGGAGGCGCTCGCGCTCGCGAGCCACGAAAAATACGGTCTTGCATCGGGCGTGCACACAGCGGACCTGAGCCGCGCGCTTCGAGCCATGCGCAGCATCGAAGCGGGCACGGTATGGATCAACCGCTACGGGCGTACGTCCGATTTCGTGATTCCGACTGGCGGCTACAAACAATCCGGACTCGGCAAGGATCTCGGCCGCCAGGCGTTTGAAGCGAATCTGCGTTTCAAGAGCGTACTGATCGATCTGAATCAGGGTGCTTAAATCGAGGTGCGGGGCTGGCTCGCCGCGCGTCGATTGCAGTTCATACATAAGCCCCGCTCCGCGTAGCACGATCTGCTGCTAAAAGCGGCACCCGTAACTTCCAATACGGCCGCGTCGGTCCCCGATGCGGCTGTTGTCGTTTCTGTCGTCGCTTGACGATCTCAGTCGCGGACCCCGTCAAGCCTTGATTAGCCTTGTTGAGAGCGCTCGCGTAAGGGCATACCCGGGTCGACGAAACGCATCGCCCGACCCCCTTCAGTGGATGCCGCATACTGTGCTGCGAGCACAGCGAAAAACGGCGGATTGTGTGTTCAGCGCCGTCCATAACACGACAACCCGTATTTTTTGGGGTGGTGTAATTCTCTTCAAGCAGCCGTCGCCGCGCATGCAGTGACTGCTTTACCGCTGACTATTGCCCACCACAGGACATAGACATGACCCGCTTCAGGCCCAAATACATCACCTTCGACTGCTACGGCACGCTGACCCGTTTCCGCATGGGCGACATGGCTCGCGAAATCTTTGCCGACCGTGTCAGCGCCGACCATATGGATCAGTTCGTACGGGATTTCTCGGCCTTTCGCCTTGATGAAGTGCTCGGTGCCTGGAAGCCGTATCAGGAAGTCGTGAAGAACGCCGTGCGCCGCACGCTCAAGCGCTGGAACCTCGCCTATGACGACGCTGAAGCTCAGCGCTTCTACGACGCCGTGCCCACCTGGGGTCCGCATCCGGACGTGCCGGAAGGTCTCGCCAAGGTCGCGAAGGAAATCCCGCTGGTGATTCTGTCGAACGCATCGAACGACCAGATCCAGAGCAATGTCGACAAGCTCGGTGCACCGTTCCATGCGGTGTACACGGCGCAAATGGCGCAGGCCTACAAGCCGCGTCTGCAAGCGTTCGAATATATGCTGGACAACCTCGGCTGCGGTCCGGAAGACATCCTGCATGTGTCGTCGAGCCTGCGCTACGACCTGATGTCGGCTAACGACCTCGGCATCAAGAACAAGGTGTACGTCGCGCGCGGTCATGAACCGTCGACGCCGTTTTACAACTACACCGAGATCAAGGACATCGGCGGTCTGGCCGGCGTCGTCGGTCTTTAAGCCTTGTTTGACGTACTGACGCGCTCAAGCGCGAAGGAACCCGATGAAGCTTGATTCGTACTGGCTCGACACTGCTCCGCCGTTTCTCCACGGGCAGCAAGGCCCGCTCGAAGGCGGCTCCGATGTGGTGGTGATCGGCGGCGGCTTCACTGGCCTGTCTGCGGCACTCGAGTTGGCGAAGCGCGGCATTCCGGTGACGGTGCTGGAAGCCGGGCGCATAGCCGGTGAAGCGTCGGGCCGCAACGGCGGCCAGTGCAACACGGGTCTTGCGCACGATTATGCGGCGCTGGCCGAGCGTATCGGTGCGAACAATGCGCGCGATTTCTATCGTGCGTATGAGAGTGCGGTTGCGACGGTGGCGTCGGTCGTCAGCGAAGAGAAGATCGATTGCGATTTTTTCCGCGGCGGCAAGATCAAGCTCGCGGCCAAACCCCAACACTTCGACAAGCTTGCTAAAAGCTACGAATCGCTGTTGCGCAATGTCGATTCGGACGTCGAATTGATTCCGCCGGAACGGATTCGCGAGGAAGTCGGCTCCGACGGCTTTTACGGTGGCCTCGTGCAGCGCAACGGTGCGCAGATGCATATGGGGAAGTTTGGTGTTGGCCTTGCGAATGCCGCTGTCAAACACGGCGCGCGCATTTTTGAGCACACACCGGTGACGGGCCTCAAGCGCCTTGAAGGCGAGCGTTACGAAGTGGTCACCGAATTTGGCAAGATCCGCGCCGGGCGCGTACTGGTTGCTACAGGCGCTTCGCAGATCGGCCCGTTGCAGTGGTTCCGGCGCCGCATTGCGCCGGTGGGTAGCTTTATCGTCGTCACCGAGCCTTTGACTACCGCGCAACTCGACGAGATCGTGCCGAAGCGGCGTGCTTATGTGACCACGCGCAACATTGGCAACTACTTTCGGGCGACGGCGGACAACCGCTTGCTGTTCGGCGGCCGCGCCCGCTTTGCCATGTCGAATCCGCGTTCCGACGAAAAGAGTGGCCAGATCCTGCGTGCAGGTCTCGCCAACTACTTTCCGAAACTGGCCGACGTGGGCCTCGATTATTGCTGGGGCGGTCTCGTCGACATGACGGCGGACCGGCTACCGCGTGCAGGCCAGCATGAGGGACTGTTTTATTCAATGGGCTATAGCGGCCATGGTGTGCAGATGTCGGTGCACATGGGGCGTTTAATGGCCGACGTGATGTTCGGCGCCGCCGCGAGCAACCCGTGGCGCACGCTCGAATGGCCCGCCATTCCCGGCCACTTTGGCCATGCATGGTTCCTGCCGCTGGTGGGCGCGTATTACCGTTTGCAGGACATTCTGCATTGAACCGATGCAGGGCAGTACCGTTGTTTGCCGTAGCAGTGCCTCGCGCCGCTGCGGTTTTCACCAACCATTCCGAGGATGACCATGTTGCGTTTCACCCGTGAGCTTCGCCCCGCAGCACGCCTGCAAGCCGTTCAACGCTTCGCTCTGCAGGCTGGCGTAGCCCTTTCCATGATGCTCGGCGCAACCCTGAGCCATGCCGATACGCCGACGCTGACCGCGGGTTCGCCGCCGTCGAGCGCACCGACCACCTTCATGGATGTGAAGACGCAGAAGATCGAAGGCCTGATGCCCGATGTGGTGGATGCAATCGGCAAGCGCGAAGGCTTCAACGTCTCGTTCGATGCGGTGCCGTTCTCGGCGCTGATCCAGTCGGCCGTGTCGGGCAAGATCGACATCATCGTGGCAGGCATGACGCCGACGCCGAAGCGCGCTGAAGTGGTTGACTTCTCGCAGCCGGTTACGGCATTCGGCGAAGGCATCATCGTCAAGGATTCAAACAAGACGGATTACAAGTCGGTGCAGGATCTGAAGGGCACCGTGGTGGGCGCGCCCACTGGCACCGATTACGGCGATCAACTGGTTAAGCTCGGCATCTTCAAGGAAGTGAAGATGTACGACAGCCCCGCCGACATGACGCGCGACGTGGTGTTGGGCCGCATTACCGCCGGCTTTAGCGACTATCCGATTCTCAAGGCGCAGGAAGCGTCGGGCGGCCTGCGCGGCGCCCGCGTGGTGAACGACTATGTGCCGATGGAGAAATTCGACATCGCGATCGCCGTGAAGAAGGGTAATGGTGCACTGCTTGCCAAGATCAACGATGCGCTGACCAAGATGAAGGCCGATGGCTCGCTCAACGCGATCCTGAAGAAGTGGAATCTCGCGAGCTGAACGCGAACCCACCCCGATTCTGAAGAGCACACCGTATGCATTGGCGCGATATAACCGATTTTGTCCCGATTCTGTTCACGGGCGCCCTAATGAGCATCCTCATCACGCTGGGCTGCCTGGTATTGAGCACCGTGCTCGGACTCGTCTGGGCGTTGTTGAAAATGTCGCGCCATCGTGGCGTCGTCACGGTGGTCAGCGCGATGATCAACGTGGTGCGCGGTTTGCCGATGATCGTGCTGCTGTTTTACATCTACTTCGTGCTGCCCGACGTTGGCATTCAGATGACGGCGCTCGAAGCGAGCATCATCGGTCTGGGCTTCGGCTACTCGACCTATGTGGCGGAAATCATCCGCTCGGGCATCGAAGCCGTCGACCCTGGCCAGTTCGAAGCGGCCCAGTCGATTGGCATGGGCCGCGTGAAGACGATGTATCGCGTTATCTTGCCGCAGGCCGTGCGCGTCGCGCTGCCGCCGTATGCGAATACGCTGGTCATGATGTTGAAGGACTCGTCGCTTGCTTCGACGATTACCGTTGCCGAGATGACGCGTGAAGGCCAGTTGATCGCGGCGTCGACGTTCCAGAACGTGACGGTTTATACGCTGGTGGCGCTCGGTTACCTGGCGATGAGTCTGCCGCTGATGAGCCTGACGCGTCATCTGGAAAAGCGGTTCGGCAAGCACAAAGCGAAATAACCGCTACACGAAGGCGACATGAAGGCTGTACGAACGCTAAACGAGGCCTCTCGCGAGGTCGCAAGTCGGGCCTCAAGCGAGGATGCCATGATCGAGATCGTTGATGTGCACAAGAGCTTTGGCGCCGTTCCGGTGCTGAAGGGCATTTCGTTGAATATCAAGCAGGGCGAAGTAGTGTGCCTGATTGGCGCATCGGGCTCTGGAAAATCGACCCTGCTGCGCTGTATCAACGCGCTCGAATCCTACGATACCGGCGACATCAAGCTGATGGATCAGCGCGTCGAGCAACGCTCGCGCCATATCAACCGCCTGCGCACACAGGTGGGCATGGTGTTTCAGCGCTTCAATCTGTTTCCGCATCGCACGGCGCTCGAAAACGTGATGGAAGGCCCCGTGCATGTGAAGGGCGAGCCGAAGCAGCAGGCGCATCGCGAGGCGATCGAATTGCTCGCCAAAGTGGGGCTCGGCGAAAAGCTGCATGCTTATCCGCATCAACTCTCGGGCGGACAGCAGCAACGCGTGGCGATTGCGCGCTCTCTGGCCATGAAGCCAAAAGCAATTCTGTTCGACGAACCGACCTCCGCGCTCGACCCGGAACTGGTCGGCGAAGTACTCGCAGTGATGCGCACGTTGGCGCGCGAGGGCATGACGATGCTGGTGGTCACGCATGAAATGGGCTTTGCCCGTGAAGTGGCCGACCGCGTTTGCTTCCTGCACGGCGGTCTGATCATCGAAGAAGGCAGCGCGCAGCAGGTGTTGTGCTCGCCACGCGAGGCGCGCACGCGCGAATTCCTGCGCCACGTGCTCACGAACCGGATGGAGCCGACGGACGATAGCGCGGCCGCCAATAACGATGGCCGCGCGCATGGAGCAACAGCATGAACGGACGATTCATCCGGCTCGGTGAGACCGGACGCAAGGGCGTGAAGATTCGCGTGGACGGCAACGAGGTGGAGGCGCTAGCAGGCGATACGCTGCTAGTAGCGATGCTCTGCTCTGTGGATCATGTGCGTCAGTCGGAATTCGGCAATGAGGTGCGCGCGGGCTTCTGCCTGATGGGCGCCTGCCAGGACTGCTGGGTCTGGACCGCGGATGGTGAGCGGCTGCGTGCCTGCACGACCGTCGTCAGCGAAGGGCTGCAGATCCTGACGACTCAAGCGGAGGAGCAATGGGCGAACCTGTGATGGGCCAACCTCGCGTGATCATCGTCGGTGCCGGGCCAGCCGGCGTGCGCTGTGCGCAGACGCTGCTGGCCGCAGGCATCCGCCCGATCGTGGTTGATGAAGGACGCCGCGATGGCGGGCAGATTTATCGCCGGCAACCGGAGAATTTTTCTCGCCCCTACGCGAAGCTGTATGGGACCGAAGCGGCCCGTGCTGAGGATCTGCACGGTACGTTCCAACGTTTGCAGCCGCAGATCGATTACCGGCCGGAAACGCTTGCGTGGAATGTTGCGGAACGCAAGCTGCATGTCGTGCGCGATGGGCATGCAAGCGCATTGCCGTATGACGCGTTGATCCTGTGCCCCGGCGCTACCGATCGTCTGATGCCGGTAAAAGGCTGGCAATTCGCGGGCACTTATAGCCTCGGTGCGTCGCAGATTGCGTTGAAGTCGCAAGCGGTTTCGATTGGCCGCAAGGTGGTTTTCATGGGTTCGGGACCGCTGCTGTATCTGGTCGCGAGTCAGTACGTGCAAGCCGGCGCGCAAGTGGCGGCGGTGCTGGATACGTCGAAGCTCGGGCAACGTCTGCGTGCACTTCCAAAATTGTTGGCCCGTCCCGATGTGCTGAAGAAGGGCGCTGCGCTCGTTTCGTCACTAAAGCGGGCGGGCGTTGTTGTAGAAAACGGCATCGAGCCGTTGGAAATCGTGGGCTCGGACGCCGCCGGCGTGCAAGGCGTGAGCTATCGGACCGCAAAAGGACGGGTACAGCAGATCGCCTGCGATGCGGTGGCGCTCGGCTATCACCTGCGTCCTGAAACGCAACTCGCGGATCTCGCGCGCTGCGTGTTCCGCTTCGACGAGAGATCGCGCCAGTGGTTGCCGCAGATCGACGAACTGGGCCGCAGTTCGGAAGCGGGCGTATATCTCGCAGGTGACGGCGTGCGTGTGCTCGGTGCAGACGGTGCGGAACTGGCGGGTCGTCTTGCCGCCTATGCGGCATTGCAGGACCTCGGCCACGATATCGAAGCCGCTACGTTGGACGAACTGAAACGCCAGCAACAGAAGATGGATCGTTTCCGTCAAGGCCTCGTAGAAGCGTTCCCGTGGCCCGCTGCGCAAGCCGCGCGCCTCTCGGACGATACGGTGGTGTGCCGCTGCGAAGGCATCACGGTTGGCGAACTACGCCGCGTGATTCGGGAAGAAGGCGCTTGCGAAGCGAATCGCGCTAAAGCCTTTAGCCGGGTCGGCATGGGACGCTGCCAGGGCCGCTATTGCGGCCACGCAGCAGCGGAAATCATCGCGGATGCGGCCGCTGTGCCGGTCGAACTGGTCGGCCGCTTGCGCGGGCAAGCACCCGTCAAGCCGCTTTCGATCGCTACCGTTGAGGAGGTCGAATGAGTCGCTCGCAAGCAGATGTGATCATTGTCGGCGGTGGCTTCATGGGCGCGGCCACCGCATTTTTCCTGCGCCAGCGTGGCCGTTCGGTGATTCTGCTCGAGCGTGGTCTCGTCGGACAGCAGGCAAGCGGTGTCAACTTCGGCAATGTGCGGCGCCAGGGGCGTTTCTTGCCGCAGTTGCCGCTCGCGAATCGCGCGCGCGAGATATGGGGCAAGCTGCCGGAACTGATCCAGCACGACGCGGAGTTTCTGATGTCGGGCCACATTCGCATCGCCTATCGTGACGAACAGGCCGACCAGTTCGAGATCTATGCCAAAGAGGCCAGCCAGTATGGTCTGAAGCTCGACCTCTTTCGCGGTGCTGAAATGAAGGCACGCTTTCCGTTCCTCGGCCCCGAAGTGTTATCTGCGTCGTATTCGGAGAAAGACGGTCATGCGAATCCGCGACTCGCGGCGCCGGCATTTGGCCGTGCCGCTGCACGTCTGGGCGCGCAGATCATCGAGAACACTGAGATCGTAACCGTCGAAAAGGAAGGCGCAGAATTTCGTGCTACCAGTACCGATGGTCGCACGTTTCATGCGCCCGTGTTATTGGTGACTGCAGGGGCATGGGGCAGTCTGTTGAGCGAACAGTTCGGCGAGCCGGTGCCGATCGCCGTGCATGGCCCACAAATGGCCGTGACCGAACCGACTACGTATGGAATCCGCCCGGTAGTGGGCGTGTCGTCGCCGAATATCGAGGAAGTGCTGTATTTCCGACAGGTTAAGCGCGGCAACATCGTGATTGGAGGTTGTGCGCGTGGGCCGGCTTATCCCGACGTGCGGCGCGCTTATGTGCTGCCGCAGAACACCATGCTGCAGTTTCGCCAGATGCATCGCCTTGCGCCGGCGCTGGCGAAGCTCAATATCATCCGCGTGTGGAGCGGTATTGAAGGCTATATGCCCGATGACCGCCCGGTCATGGGGGCGAGCGGCAATGTCAATGGCCTCTACTACGCCTTCGGTTTTTGCGGACATGGTTTTCAGCTCGGACCGGGTGTTGGTGACGCGATGGCCGAATTGATCGACACCGGCGTGACCAGCACGCCGCTGGAACCGTTCGATATTCGCCGTTTTGCCTCCGTGGCTACGCAAGCACAGCAGGCCGCATAGGAATCGAGATCATGCTGACCGATCACGCTGGCATGTTTGCGGACGATGCGGCTAACAAGACGCCGGCCGCGTCGCTTCGTCTTGATCTGGCTACGACGCTCGCACAACCGCGTCGCGCGACGCGGTCTATAGAGCGGGCGATTGAGTTCATCGAAACATCGTTCTCGCAGCCCGTAACCCTCGCAACACTCGCCGCCAAGGCGGAGTTGAGCGTGTCGCGCTTTGCCGCGTTATTTCGCGCGGAGATGGGGATCTCGCCGCATCGCTATGTGTGCCAGGTCAGAATCCGGCATGCGCAGCGTCTGTTGCGCGGGGGATTGCCGCCGTCGATCGTGGCGACGGAGGTGGGCTTTTTCGATCAGAGCCATTTTGGGCGGCATTTCAAGCGTGCGGTGGGCACGACGCCAAGCGCGTATCTGGCGTCGCGCGGTTAGGGTGCCTTTAGCGCGCAGCTAGCGAGTACCTGGCGAGTAGCTAGCACGAGGCCGCACGCGGCGGCCCCCGCCACACGCTCAATCAAGCGCAGTTGCCAACCCGCTCTGCAATCGCTGCACCAATCTCACCCGTCGACGCTTCACCGCCCATATCGCGCGTGCGTGGCCCTTGTTTCAGCACATCCGAAATCGCCGCCACAATGGCTTCATGTGCATCGTGCTCAGCGCCTGCACCCTCGCCGAGAAAATCGAGCATCATCGCTGCCGACCAGATCATCGCGACCGGATTGGCGATTTGCTTGCCTGCGATATCCGGCGCCGAGCCGTGCACCGGTTCGAATAGCGAAGGGAAGCGCCGCTCCGGATTCAGGTTGGCGGACGGGGCAATGCCGATCGTGCCTGTGCAAGCCGGACCGAGATCCGAGAGGATGTCGCCGAACAGGTTGGACGCAACCACCACATCGAAGCGTTGCGGCTGCAGCACGAAACGCGCGCACAGGATGTCGATATGTTGCTTGTCCCACGTGATGTCGGGGTACGTAGCCGCGATTTCAGCCG
>Ga0302235_10002748_pt1 | contig 12554 bp, 10 predicted proteins | sample II_Palsa_N3_3_FD_193577 | JGI IMG/M metagenome (GOLD analysis project Ga0302235, IMG submission 193577) | Peat permafrost microbial communities from Stordalen Mire near Abisko, Sweden - II_Palsa_N3_3 | ecosystem: Environmental > Terrestrial > Soil > Palsa > Peat permafrost | place: Sweden... | reverse complement strand
TGCGGGCGGCGCGCCGCAGATGCTCATCGATCGCCGCCGTCCCGTAGCGGCCCGCCCGGGTGGTCAGGGCGAGCCCACGCTGACCAGACGGCGGGTAGTGCGCAGCGGCGACCACCGCGCGTGCGCCCTCCGGATCGGTGATGTGAGGCACGATAACCCCGGTCGCGCCCGCATCCAGCGCGGCCAGAATCGCCCCCGGCTCGGCGGACGGAACCCGGACCAGCGCTGCGAGCCCCACCGCATCAGCGGCACGGAGGTGATGCTCGAGCTCAGCGCCGGCCGCCGGCCCGTGCTCGGTATCGATGATCACGCCATCAAAGCCCGCGTACCCGGCCGCCTCGATCTCAGCGGGGGCGGGCATCTTCGAGAACACCAGCCGTAGCTGGCGGCGGCCGCGCAGCCGCTCGGCGAGGCTACTCATCAGACCGCCCGTGCGACGGTCGCAGGCAGGACCCGCGGGATCATCGGCCCCCCGGCAGGGCGTCGGGGGCCCAGCGCTCGAGCCGCAGGTTGGCGGTTGCCTCGTGGGCCGGCATCAGGTCCGCACGTGAGATCTCAGCGACTGCCGGAGCGATCGCAGCGACCCCTGCATCGCTGTCGATCCGCTGATACGTCAGGGTCTTCAGGAACTTCGCGACCGACAACCCACCCGTGTAACGAGCCGCTTGACCGGTCGGCAGGGTGTGGTTCGTGCCGATCGCCTTGTCCGAGAACGCGACGGTGGCGCGCTGCCCGAGGAAGATGGAACCGTAATTGCGCAGGTGCTGGTGGTACCACTCGTCGCGGTCGGTGTGGACCTCGAGGTGCTCCGGTGCCAGTCCGTCCACGGCACGCACGACGTCCTCGGGCGAGCCGACCACGACCGCGGCTCCGTGCTTCTCCCAGGCCGCGCGAGGCACCTCATCGGCGCCACCCAACGTCGCGAGACGGTCAAGCTGCCGATCGATCTCGGCTACCACTGAGGCAGCGAAGGCCTCGTCTGTGGTGACGAGGACCGATGGTGAGGTGGGTCCATGCTCGGCCTGCGCCAAGAGGTCAGCGGCAACGAGCTCCGGGTCGGCCGTTGTGTCGGCGATCACCGTTACCTCCGAAGGGCCGGCCAGAAGGTCGATTCCCACGCGGCCGAAGAGCTGGCGCTTGGCCTCGGCGACAAACGCGTTCCCGGGACCGACGACCATGTCCACCGGTTCGAGGCCCTCGAGCCCGAAGGCCATTGCCGCCAGCGCCTGAACGCCCCCGAGGGCGAACGTGGCATCCGATCCCGACGTGACGATCGAGTGCAGCACGGGAGCGTGGATCCCGCGACCGTGACGCGGCGGCGAGCATGAGACGACCTGCTCAACACCGGCCACCTTTGCCACGAGGACGGTCATGAACGGAGTCGCGAGCATCGGCACTCGACCGGCCGGGATGTAGGCGCCGACCCGCCGAACCGGGACCTGGCGCTGCCCGAGGAAGACCCCCGGAAGCGTCTGCACCTCAAAGTCCACCAGCGTGTCGCGCTGGCGCTGAGCAAAGCCCCGGATCTGCTGCTGGGCCAGGGCGATCGCGTCCTTGAGCTCATCGCTGAGCTGCGCGGCCGCGGCAGTCGCCTCCTCGTCCGTGACCTCGAACGAGGATGGAGACCAGTCGTCAAGCTCGCGGGAGTAGGCGCGCACGGCGTCCATCCCGTCGCGCTCGATCCGCAGGAGCATCTCACTGACGCGGTCGGCGACAGCCTCATCACGGGCCTTCGCCGGGTTCTGGCGAGGCGCCTTGACGAAGTGGGCGGCGAGGTCGGCCGGGAAGCCGGCGGGAAGGATGGTCGTCTCGGTGCTGTCAGACACGCTGGGTCTCCTCGGGTCGTAGGGGATTCACCGCGTAGTGGGGGCTCATTTCGTCGTAGATCGCGGGCACGCGATCAGCGAGCACGTCATTGCGCGGGCCGATCACCTTGTTGCGCGCTCTTTCCAGATCGGCGTCCGCAAAAGCGATGCCCGGCCCGGGTACCGATGCGGCGAGCCAGCCATCGGGGTCGATCACGGACGTGCCGCCCGTGAACGTGACGCCTCGCTCTGGGCCGCAGCGGTCGGCACAGACGATGAAGACGCGGTTTGAACGGGCGGCTGCCATGCCCGCGATCACCTCAGGCGGATGCTCGGCGGCGGGCCGGGGGACCAGCGGCCAATTGGTCGGCACAGCGATGATCTCTGCTCCCCGTAGCGACAGCGCGCGGGGCATCTCGGGAAACTCCAGGTCGTAACAGACGAGTACGCCGAGCCGGCCGGCGCTCGTCTCGACGATCGGCGGCGGCTCGGCACCGGGCTCGAACACGAGCTTCTCACGGTCCCAGAGGTGGACCTTGCGATACACCGCCTTGATTCCGTCGGCCGTCAGGATCGCTGCGCTGTTGTACAGGGCACCGCCGGCGCCGCGCTCACAGAAGCCTGCGACAAGCGTCGCCCGCGTACCCGCGAGCGTGCGTTTCCAGCTCTCGAAGACCGGATGATCCGGCTTGATCGCCACCTCCTGCGCCTCTTCACGCGAAGCGAAGACGTACCCCGAGGTGACCAGCTCAGGCAGCACGATCAGCTCGGCGCCCCGCTGGAGCGCCGAGCGGATCGCCTCGCACGAAAGCTCTTCGTTGGCCTTGAGGTCGGCGATCCGCGGGTCGCAGGAAACAGCGGCGATCGCTGTCACGACCGGGTTGGTTCAAGCGCAACCGGCTCGTCCCGCAGGAGCTGGGCGAGCACATCGAACTCGTTGAAGAGCGCCCACTCGTCGACGATGCGGCCCTGCGAGAAGTACATCTGCGACATCCCCCAGATGTGGACCCGCCGGCCCGTCGGGTTACCGTAGATGCCATGTCCACGATGGGTACCGATCGCTGTCCAGCGCACCGAGACCGCGAACCCATCTTCCGGGTTGCCCATCCAGTAGACCTCATCCACGTGCATGCCGAGGTCCGGAAAGCTCGATAGAAGGCCACGCGCCATCGCGCGCACCTCGGCGCGCCCGTAACCCTCGCGGTTGCTGGTGCCGTGCCAGCGCACGTTCTGCGCATAGAGGCGGTCGATTGCGCTGAAGTCACGCCGGTTGTAGACGTTGTGAAAGTGAGCGCGGACCACCGCTTCGATATCAGGCGAGCCGAGCGGCGGCTCGGGGAGGATGACGGGGCGCCGACCGCCCTGGAGGCGTTCCACCTCGCTCAATTCGCGCTCACCGAGAGAGAGGCTGAGCCCCTGATTCCCGTAGCGGCGGGCGGCGGCATGTACGTCGATGCCGCACTGGGCGAGCCGTGCCGCCTGGTTGTAGAGGACCCACTCCTCGAAGATCTCGTTCTCCTCTGAGACGCAGTTGGCGATCACCCAGAGCTGAATCTTGCGTCCCGTGCCCGGCCCGTAGGCCCACGGGCCGAGATGATGGCCGACGTTGAAGGCGCGGTGGGAAGTCGCGAAGCCCTCATCCTCGCTGCCGGCCCAGATGATGTCGTCGGCGTAATGCCTGCTGTCGGGGAAAGCGTTGAGCGACTGGATCGTCTGTTCCACGACCGTCTCGACCCCATACTGCGGCCCCGAGTCGTGGTAGACCCGGCAGGCGGGACGGTAGGTGTCGTAGATATAGCCGACGTCCTGGTCCTCCCAGATGCGGTCGGTGATGCGGATGATCCAGTCGATGATGTCGACATACCCATCCTCAAACCCTCGCATCGCCTGAACGCGCTCACCCTGATCAGGGCTCTTGACATCCCGTGAGCCCCGCTCGCGGACGGAGATGCTGAAGTCGGGTGCAGGAGTGAAGCGAACCGGTGCACCGGCACCAGCGTGGATGGCGCCGGGAGCGGACTGCGGGGAGCGCGTTTCCGCGCTCCCCGTGCCCCGCGTCACAGCTGCGGCGGGAGCCTCGCTCACACCGGCACCGAGCAGCTGGTCTTGTAGATGAACTTCTGCACCGTGGCCGTGTTGATGTTGGCCTGAGTGGCCACCACGAACGGCAGGTGCTGCTCGCGCGGAACCTTCTTGCCCTCCGCAGCAAGGACAGCGTCCTGCAGACCGAGCATCCCCTCACCGTACGGGTACTGGACGATGTCCGCCGAGACCTTGCCCGAGCGGATGCCCGCGACGATCGGCGATGAGGTGTCGAAGCCGATCAGCTTGACCTTGCCAGTCAGATGAGCCGCCTCCAGGCCGGTCAGGGCACCCTGCGTGTTGTTCGTCTCCACCGTATAAACGCCGATCAGGTTCGAGTGCGCCGCGGCGGCTGCGCGGACGTCTGCCGCCGCCGTAGCCACCGAGTTGTCCGTGTAAACGATCGGCAGGACCGTCGCCTTGGGGTCATGCTGCTTGAGGTAGTCGATGAGGCCGTTGCGACGCTGCTCGCTGACCAGATAGCCGGGTGAGTTGTCCTCGATCAGGACGGTGCCTGCCGCATCCTTGGTTAGCTCGGCCATCTCCTCACCGGCCTCCTGGCCGCCGAGCAGGTCGTCGGACTGGATGTTGGTGACGCCGACGCTCAGGTTCGTGAGATCACCATCGATGTTAATGATCTTGATGCCGGCCCGCTGTGCCTTCAGTAGCGGCGGGATCATGGCCGTCGGATCATCGTTGGAGATCATTATCGCCGTAGGATGGCGCGCGGTAACGGCCTCCACGATCGGCGTCTGCGCGTTGACCGCGAAGGTCGCAGCGCCCTGCGTTGAGAAGCTCACATCCCCGAGCTTCTTGGCCTCCACCGCGGCACCACAGGCGACGGTCGAGTAGAACGGATTCCCGGTCAGACCGGGGATGTAGACCACGCTGTACTTGCTGCTAGCGGCCTGAGCGTGGGTTGAAGCGGACGCCGATGCGACCGCGATTGCTCCCGCGGCGATGGCCGCCAACGTGGCCATCCCCAATACCGTGCGACGTAGGTAAGGCAACTGCTCCTCCTTATTGTCAAGCCCGCTCACGTGAACGGCGCTTGAGTTGGTCAAGGTAGACGGCCCCGATCAAGATGAACCCGGTCGCAACCGGCTGCCAAAACGGCTGCACGTTGGCGATTACGAGGCCATCGTTGAGGGCGGTCGGGATCAGAATCCCGACCACCGTGCCGACCATCCATCCGTAGCCTCCGAAGAGGCTCGTTCCGCCAAGCACAACCCCCGTGATCACCGTGATCACATCAGTGCTGTGGCCAGAAATCGTCGTTGACGCGAACTGGGCCAGGGCAAGGAAGCCCGCCAGCCCCGCCATTGCGCCCGATAGGGCGTAGAGCTTGAGCATGTGCCGGTCGACGTTGATGCCGGCCCGACGAGCCGCCTCGATGTTCGAGCCGACGATGTAGGTGTGGCGGCCGAACTGGGTGAGATGCAGGATCAGGCCGAAGACGACCGCGACTGCGATCGCCACCCAGACGATGTAGTAGAGGCCCAGGAAGGAATCGCCACCCCAATTGACCAGCGACATTGGCACGGTGCGGATGTCATTGCCGTCGGTGATCAGGTCGGCCGCGCCGAGCACCGCACCGAGCGTGCCGAGGGTCGTGATCAGCGGCGGCACTCGCAGCTTGGTGACACAGAAGCCGTTGAACAGTCCCCAGCCCGCGCCGACACCGATTCCGGCCACCAGGCCGACCAGCACGGGGAAGGTCCCGTTCCCGCCGATCGCGCCCATCACCTTCGCCTCGATCACGTTCGCGAATACGAGTACCGAACCGATCGAGAGGTCGAGGCCGGCCGCGATCATCAGATACGTCATGGCGACCGCCATCACCAGGTACGGCGCGGCGTTCTCTGCGATGTTCTGAAGGTTTCCGGTGGAGGTGAAGGCGCTGGCGTTGATGACCGTGAAGGTCACGAAGATCGCCAGCAGGACACCGAACATGTAGACAGGAGAGGTGTTCAGCAGACGCATCGCCGCTTGGCGCCGTTCATCGGAGCGGATCTGCGCGGGCCGCGGCGAGGACTCGGCCGGGTCCGGACGGTCGGCCTTGGGGGCTGTGCCGCCTAACGGGCTCACGACCGCGTCTCCTCGTGGAAGTCGAGGGCTCCGGTCATCGCGCCGACGAGCTCCTCGACGCTTGTGTCCTTGCCACGGTACTGGGCAACCCGTTGGCCCAGGCGCAGCACCTCGATGCGGTCCGCCACCTCTAGCACCTCGGTCATGTTGTGGCTGATCAGGATCACTGAGACGCCACGCTCGGCGACGCGACGCACGAGGCCCAGGACGTTGCGAGTCTGACGCACACCCAGGGCGGCCGTGGGCTCGTCGAGAAACAGGACTTTGTTCGCCCACATGACCGAGCGGCAAATGGCCACGCTCTGCTTCTGCCCGCCGGATAACGCGGCCACGGCCGCGTGCATGTCCTTCACGTCGGTCCCCATCGACACGAACGCGTCGAGCGCCTGACGCCGCATCTCGGCCTTGTCCAGGATGCGCAGCCGACCGCGCCACCCTGGCTTGAACAGCTCGCGCCCGACGAACATGTTCTCCGCCGGACCCAGGTCCGGCGCCAGCGCCAGATCCTGGAAGACCGTCTCGATGCCGAGGCGCTTCGCGTGCTGCGGCGAGTCGAGATCGGTCCGTGCTCCTGCCAGGTGAATCTCTCCCCCGTCGGGGGGGACGACCCCCGACAGCACCTTCACGAGGGTCGACTTGCCGGCGCCGTTGTCGCCGATCAGCGCGGTCACCTCACCCTCATGCGCCTCGAAGGAGGCTCCGTTGAGGGCGGTCACGTGCCCGTATCGCTTGACGATGCCCTCAGCTGCCAAGACCACGGTCATGAGCGCCTCTTCTCCGCCTCGCTCGGATCGAAGCAGGTCCAGAGCATTCGATGCGATGTCTCTGCATACGTAGCCAACTTGACTCTCAGTCCGGTCTTCTGGCGTGCCGCGCTGGTGGGCTGCATGACGCTAGAGCTCGACCGTCGAGCCTGAGATCTTCCGAGTGATCTCGGCCTCAAGATCGGCGAAGTTCTCCGGCTTGATCATCTCTCCACGCTCATTGGTGCGCAACCCCCGCTCTGAGGCCTCCCTGACCATCCACTCCGGCCAGCGCGGGTCCGGTCCGGTGAAGTGATCGTGGGGATCGAGAACCGCGAAGCCCCAGGAGTTGGTGTCCGAGGCGTTCTCGAACCGGCGCCAGATGTCGGGTGGGAACGAGATGGCATCCCACGGCTCGAGCAGCTCCTCGCCGAGCAGATCATCGGGGTCCTCCGGATTCGGACCCCAGCAAAACCGCCATGTTCCGGTCAATGGCACGAACAGCTCGACGTAATCATGGGTATGCCAGCCTGGGCCGTTCCCGGGGGGCGCCTCGAACATCCCGATCTGGAATCGGTGCGGGACGGTGATCATCGGCTTGAAATCCGGGTTCTCTGACGCGGTGTCGCCGATCACCGAGAAGTTCATCCGATAGTGGCCCTCGATGATGCTGTCGATGAACATGATCGGCGTGCCGTTCTGCTTCAGGTCGGCGAATCTGGCGATCCTTCCAGCCATCGGGTCGGCATTGGCCGAACTGCTGGGCATCTACTCCTCCTCGAATTTCAGGCCGGCTCGTCCCCGCATCCGGCAGACAATCGCGTCCGGTCTTGCGGTAGGGGCTCCAGCATGCCAGGATGTGCATACGTAGTCAAGATCATCCGGAAAATTTGGCCCCGATGGCGTGAGGCGCTTGTACAGACGGCCCAACGCCGAGATGGAGAGCCTTGCGCACCAGCCGCAAAAAAGGGGAGCTGCCGTGAGCGTCAATTCAGAAGTCAGAGAGTCCGCCAAGCGGTCCGCCGCCGTCGACCCGGCAGTCCGGAAGACGGTCGAATCGATCATCGAGGCGGTGCGCGAGCGCGGCGACGCCGCCGTCCGGGACTTCTCCCAGAAGTTCGACGGCTATGCGCCTGAGAGCTTCCGGCTCGACCCGGAGGAGATCGATCGCGTGGTGGCGGGGGTCGACAAGGCCGTGATCGATGACATCAGCTTCTGCCAGGCGCAGGTGCGACGCTTTGCGCAGGCGCAGCGCGCAGCGCTCGTGGACACCGAGATCGAGACCGTGCCGGGAGTGACGCTCGGGCATCGGAACATCCCCGTCTCCCGCGTTGGCGCCTACATCCCCGGTGGGCGCTACCCGATGGTCGCCTCCGCGCATATGAGCGTGGTGACTGCGAAGGTCGCCGGGGTCGAGCGGGTGTCGGCCTGCACGCCCCCGATGAACGGAGCCCCGCCGGCGGAGACCATCGCCGCCATGCACATGGCGGGAGCCGATGAGATCTATCTCCTCGGAGGCGTGCAGGCCGTGGCCGCGCTGGCCCTCGGTACCCAGGAGATTCCGGCCGTCGACTTCATCGTCGGGCCTGGGAACGCCTACGTCGCCGAAGCCAAGCGACAGCTGTTCGGCGTGGTCGGGATCGACCTGCTGGCCGGCCCGAGTGAGGTCCTCGTGATCGCCGACCAGAGCGCCGATGCCGAGATCGTCGCCGCGGATCTGCTGGCGCAGGCCGAGCACGGCCCGACCTCACGCGCGATCCTCATCAGCCTCTCCGAACCGCTCTCCGCGGCGGTCGCTGCCGAGGTCCACCGCCAGCTCACGACACTCCCGACCGCTGACGTCGCGTCGGTCGCCTGGCGCGACCACGGCCAGATCATCAACGTCGGGAGCCACGATGACGCCCTGCAGGCGGCGGATCTACTGGCGATGGAGCACGTCGAGATCCAGACCGAGAACCCGGACCTCTACCTGTCCAAACTCCACAACTACGGATCGCTGTTCCTCGGCCCGGAGACGACCGTCGCCTACGGCGATAAGACGATCGGCACCAACCACATCCTCCCGACCGCCGGCGCGGCGCGATACACGGGCGGCCTGTGGGTCGGCAAATTCCTCAAGACGGTCACCTACCAGCGCTGCACCCCAGAGGCGAGCCTCCAGATCGGCGAGATCTGCGCCCGGCAGTGCCGCATAGAGAACTTCGAAGGACACGCTCGCAGCTGCGATGTGCGCGTGCAACGCTACGGCGGAACCCACTGAGCCAATGCATGCGTCTGGTGCGTTGCCTGCGTCCAGCGGACCGATGTGCGATAACCATCGCTGGCAAGCGCATGACCTCCTCCAGAATCGACAGGCTCCCGAGCCACGGATCCCCCCAGTCAGCCGTGACGAGTCACGACGTGGCGCGAGCCGCGGGCGTATCCCAGTCAACGGTCTCACGGGCACTGCGCAAAGACCCGAGGATCTCAACGACCACCAGGGAGCGAGTACTCGCCGCCGTCACGGAACTGGGGTACGTCCCAAGCGAGGTGGGGCGCAGCCTCGTGACGCGCAGCACCCGGACCATCGGGATCGTCGTCACCGATCTGAGCTCGGTCTTCTATCCCTTTCTGGTGGCGCCACTGCAGGACGAGGTTGCCGCGCACGACTACCGGATGCTGCTGTTCACGGACCGGAGCGAGACCGCCCCCAACGGGAAATTTTTGCTGCGCCCGGCGCTCGCCGGGGACCACGAGCCTGCCGCGGAACGATCCAGCCAGGAACCGGGAGGTATCTCAACGCTGCTGGACCGGCTTCTGGACCGGACCGTCAGCGGAGCGGTCCTCACCACCAGCCTGCTCGACGGGCCGATCTCCCGGGAGCTGTCTCAACGGTCGCTCCCGTTCGTCTTCCTCACCCGTTTCGTGGACGGCGTACACGCGGACGTTGCGGTGGTCGACAACTCACTGGGTGCGTCGCTGGCAGCCGCCGAAGCCGTCCGCCTGGGGCATACGCGCATCGGTTCCATATTCGGCCCGATCAACACCAGTACGGGCCGCGACCGCGAGCGCGGAATCCGCGCTGCCCTGACCGCGGCAGGCGTGCCGCTGGCGGATTCGATGACTCGCTGGGGACCGTTCAGCTTCGAGAGCGGCTACGCGACGATGACCGAGTTGATGCGCGAGGACCCGCCCCCGACCGTCGTCCTGTGCGCGAACGACGCCGTCGCGATCGGCGCCTACAACGCTGCGCTGACACTCGGGCTCTCCGTCCCAGACGACGTCTCGCTGGTCGGGTTCGACGACCTTCCGATGGCCGGATGGGAGGTGTTCGGCCTGACCACGGTGCACCAGCCCATGGAGGAGATGGCACGCACCGCCGTGCAGCTCCTGATCGAGCGGATCGAGGGCGGCGCGGCCGCCACGGAGGTCAGGCAGCGGGTATTCGAGCCGACGCTCGTGATCCGTCGCACGCTGGCTCCTCCATCGCACTAGCCAGGTCGCTGCCATGAGCGCCCACACCGATCACCCTGACGCCCCCGGCGGTCAGCAACATGCCTTTGTGACCGGCGCGGGCCGCGGCATCGGTCGCGACATCGCGCTCGCACTGGCGGCGGACGGGTACGCCGTCACCGGGATCTCCCGTTCAGCTTCTGACCTCGATGAGCTCTCGGAGGTCGCGCTCGAGACTCTGGGCGCTCGCCTCAGCACCGCGGTCTGTGATGTCCGCGACGCAGAGCGGCTCCAAGCGCTGATCGACAGCGCGGTGCCCGACGTCCTCGTCACCGCCGCCGGGATCAACCGGCCCGGGCCACTGACCGAGGTTTCGGTTCCGGACATTCTCGCCGTCTTCGAGATCAACGTGATCGGAACGCTGCTGGCGTGCCGCGCCTTCGGCAGCGCGAGCATCGCGGCAGGTCGTCCCGGGAAGGTCGTGACGATCTCCTCTCAGATGGGAGTCGTCGGATACCCGGGACGGGTGCCGTATTGCGCCAGCAAGCATGCCGTCAACGGGCTCACCAAGGCACTGGCGCTCGAATGGGCTTCCCACGGGATCCGTGTCAACGCCGTGGCTCCGACCTTCGTACGCACGCCGTTCACGGAGCCGATGTTCGCCGACCCGCAGTTTGAGCGTGAGGTCCTTGATCTGATCCCGCTCGGACAGATTGCCGAGGTGGATGACGTCACCGCCGCGATCCGGTTCCTGCTCTCACCCGGCGCTCGCATGATCACCGGGCACGTGCTGGCCGTCGACGGCGGCTGGACCGTGCGCTAAGCACTCGCGCTACCCCCCAGCCTTCGATAAAGGGCGCTGGCCATGGCGGCCGGACTGATACACCGCATTACACGATCGGTGGTCGAAGGCCGCCCGCGTGCGAAGGCAGCTTGGTCACTGACGACATGCTCCCTACCCCTCCCGCGTGGTGGTCCCGCCGGCCTGGCTGTCAAGTAACTCGCGGAAGGGGCCTCGCGGTGACACTGTCGCACTGTCGCGACCGTCCGGTGAAGCCTGCTACACGCGGCGGTGGCGACTGCGAGTAGGGTTGACGCATGGCGCGGATTCGTCAGGATTTGAAGGTGGCTGCGCTGAAGCGGTCGCCTCTGTTTGAGGGTCTTTCAGGTCGAGAACTGGTTGAAGTCGCGCGGCTCTCCGATGACATGGAGGTCCCAGCCGGCGCGGTGCTCTGCCGGGAGGGCTCACGCGTGAGCCGTATCACCGAGACGCCTTCGCTGTCGGCGACGTACGCGGACCCGACGAACGGGTCGACGCTGATCGATCCGGGGTAGTCGCCGACGATGGCGTCCGTTCGAGTGTCGTCGCACCCGCTCGCGTTGGTGCCGTTGCAGCGGTTCCCGTTGATCGTGGTGACGCTGGTGTCCTCGATATTGGTGGCGTACACGTGGTTTGTCCACTGGTCGACCGCGATGCCGTCGGCGCCGAAGCCGGCGGGGGCGGTCGCGGGGGTCTGGCCGCAGCCGGCGGTGTCTAGGCTGTTGCACGTGGCGCCGTCGATCACCGATACGGTGCCGGGTCCTTCGCCGTTGAATATGTTCGCGGTGTAGATCGTGTCGGTGGCGTCGTTGACGGCGATGCCGAACGGGTTGGCATCGCCGAACAACGGATCCGATCCGACCGAGATGGTCGCTGGCGGGTTGGGGCACCCGGCTGTGTTGGCGGCGTCGCAGGTGGTGCCGTTGATCACATACACGCTGTCGCCGATAAATGGGTTGGCGTCGAGGACGTCGCTGGTCGCGTAGACGGTGTTCGTCGCGGCGTTGACGGCGACGGACTCGGTGGAGGCGAAGGGCGCGCCGCCGTCGGGGCCGGTTGCCGCGTTCGCGGGCGTCTGCCCGCAACCGCCGGTGGTGGTGGCGTTGCAGGTGCTGCCGTTGAACACCGAGATTAGGTCCGGTCCGCCGTTGTTGGTGAGCGTGGCGGCGTAGAGCGTGTCGGTGACGGGGTTGACTGCGAGCCCTACCGGGTTTCCGTCTGGGACGTTGAGGGTCGAGACCGTCCCGCAACCGGCCTGGTTGGTCGCGTTGCAGGTGCGGTCGTCGAAAACGCTGATCGTTCCGCTGGCACCGGCGCCGGAGTTCGCGACGTACACGGTGTGGGTGATCGGGTCGACCGCGACAGCCGATGGGTAGGCGCCGACGGTGACCGTAGGCGGCGTCTGCGCGCACCCGGCCGTGTGGAAGGCGTTGCAGGTGCGGTCGTCGATCATCGCGACCGCGGTAGCGCTGCCCGCGACATAGGTGGTGTGGACGGCGGGATCGGACGCGAGCGCTCCGGAGACGTTCGGCACTTCGGGTACCCGTGGGCGGCAGCCGCGGGTGGTCTGAGCGTCGCAGCGCG
>Ga0302235_10002747_pt1 | contig 12555 bp, 11 predicted proteins | sample II_Palsa_N3_3_FD_193577 | JGI IMG/M metagenome (GOLD analysis project Ga0302235, IMG submission 193577) | Peat permafrost microbial communities from Stordalen Mire near Abisko, Sweden - II_Palsa_N3_3 | ecosystem: Environmental > Terrestrial > Soil > Palsa > Peat permafrost | place: Sweden... | reverse complement strand
AGCAGCGAGGTCACGTTCAGCGCGGTCAGCAGCGGCTCTCCGTCCAGCCCGGCCCCGAGGATCCCGGTGTCTTCGACGTGGGCGACCACCACTGGGTGGGCGGATTCGTGCACCCGGGCCGGGATCGACCCGGGCGGCGGGTCGACCGCCGCGACCAGGCCAGCCTGGCCGGCCAGCCCCGGCTCGTCCGGGCCGACGGCAAACTGGCGCCGTAGCCGGTGCCAGCGCTCCAGGTCCACGATGGCCAGCGCGTCGAGCTCGGCGGCGATCAGCCGCGCGCACCGCTGCAGGGTCCGGGATTCGCTGAAGCCCTGGTTCTCGAGCAGCACGCGCGCGGCCGCGGTGACCAGATCCAGGTGGCGGGTAATGGTCTGCACCGAGCCGGCCGGCGGGCGGCGGGCGGAAGCGGAAGCGGAAGCGGGGGCGGGGGCGGGGGAGGAAGTCGAGGCAGTCTGGCCCGGCGGGCCGGGAAGGCCGGGGCGGCTGGGGCGGTCGGGGCGGCCGGGATCTACCTCGCGCACCGCCACGACCAGCGGGCCGGGCTCGTCGCGGACGCTCACCTGGCCGATCAGCAGCTCGCTGGGAACCAGGCCCTCCTCGCCCAGCAGGCTGGCGCGGACCAGGCGCGGCTGGCCGGTCCGGCTCACCGCGCCGAGCTGTGACTGCACCGCCGCGCGCGAGGGCAGGTTGACGAACGCGGCGAACTGGCGGCCGGTGGCATAGCCGGGCTTGGCCCCGATCAGGTCGCCCGCGGACCGGTTGACCCGCTGGACGGTCCCGTCCTGGGACACCAGGAACAGCGGCACCGGGGCGTCCTGGAAGACGGCGCGTAGCAACTGGCGTTCGGCGCTGTCCGCTCCGGAAGCCCCGCCGGTGACATGGCCTTCAGCGCTGTCACCGGCTGGCGCCTCGGCCTGGAGCAGCTCGATGGCGCCTTCCAGCTCGATGAGCGCGGCGTCGAGCATCTCGGCGGGCTCGGACCCGCGCGACCGGGCGGATCGGGCCAGCGCGGCGTAGCGTGCCGCCAGCTCAGCGACGCGCTCTGGGCGCGGAGTATCAGTCAACGACCCGGTCCGTCCGGGCTGGGGCCGCCCGGGATGCGGCGCAGGGCGATCATGGCTACGTCATCTTCCCGGGGACCGAAGATCGCCATCAGATGGTTGGCGAACGCCTCGACGTCCGCGCCCCGTACCTCCTGGGCGGCTACCCGCAGCTTCTCCAGGTTGACGTCGAGGAACACCCTTCGTTCCTCGACCAGGCCGTCGGTGAATAGCAGCGCGGTCCCGCCCGCCGCCAGGACGGCCGTTTGCGTGTGCGGGTCGTGCATGGGCAGGCCGAGGACCAGGCCGCCCTCGCCAACGTAGGCCGCCCCGGCCTGGTCGACGAGCAGCATGGGCATGTGGCCGCAGTTCACGATCTGCATCTGGCCGGTGGCCGGGTCGAGCAGGACCAGGCAGAGCGAGGCGATGATACCCGGGTGATACCGCTGCAGGACCTGGTTGACCAAGCCGGTGATGGCCAGCGGCGGGTGTGCTTCGGCGGCAAAGGCCCGCAGCGCGTGCCGCAGCTCGCCCATCACGGTGGCCGCGTGCAGCGAGTGCCCCTGCACGTCGCCGATCGCGACCAGGACCTGGTCCCGCCAGCGGAGCGCCTCGTAGAAGTCGCCGCCGACCTCGGCCTGGTCGCTGGCCGGGATGTACCGGTACGCCATGGCCAGACCGGGCACCTCGGGCAGCGCCGCGGGCAGGAAGCTGCGCTGCAGGGTCATGGCGACGAGATGCTCTTCGGCGATGGACCGCAGGGCCTCCACGGCTAGCGCGATCAGCTGGATGAGCTGGCGGAGGATCTGCAGTTCGTCGTCGCCGGGCACGCCCGCACGGTCGATCCCGATGGCCACCGGCGGCCGGCCCGGCTTCAGCCGGGCCGCGGCCACGTAGATGTCGCAGCGCAGGGTGCTGTCCGGGATCAGCCGGAGCCAATCGTCCCGCGGGATCACCGCCGCGGCGGTGCTCTGCCCGGGCCCGAGCACGCGCTCGGCGACCCGGTCGACCAGCCCGGACGGGGCGCCGCGCTGCCTGGGCTCCGGTTGCTGGGGCGACGCCGAGGTCCTGCGGGTCTGGCCGTCGGGGAAGGCCAGGACGACTATGACTTGAGCCTTGAACATCCGGGCGGCCCCGGCGGCGGCGACCCGGGCCAGCCCGTCGAAGGTGCCGGCCGCGTTGATGTCCAGGGTGACGCTGGTCAGCTCGGCCAGCAGGGCCGCCGATCGCTCGGCGCGCTGCCGGGCGCGGGAGTACCGCAGCGCGGCGACCACCACGGCCAGCAGTTCCTCCGGTTCGGACGGATCCACCAGGTAGGCGTCGGCGCCCTGGGTCAGGCCCTGCGCCCGGTCGGACACGGCCACTGCGGTGGCGGACACCTGGATCACCGGGATCGCCGCGGTCCGCGGGTCGGCCTTGATCTGCCGGCAGACGTCGAACCCGCTGATGTCGGGCAGGTGCACGTCGAGCAGGATCAGCTCGGCCTCGCCGGCCCGGGCCAGGCCCTCGCGCCCGGTGGCCGCCTCGATCACCGTGTGGCCCGCGCGTCGCAGCCAGGTGGCCATGATGTACCGCTTGGCCTCGTCGTCGTCGACCAGGAGCAGCACGGTCGGCTGGTCGGCCATCAGGGGCTCCGGATGACGCCGCGGATGGTGAACTCCAGCCGATCCCGGGTGAGCTCGTCCTTTCTCAGCATCGCGGAGGCCCGCGCCGGGGGTGCCACGTCGGCCCCGGTGACCAGGATCGCGGGAATGGACGCGGGCAGCCGGGACAGTAGCGTGCCGCCGTCCATCCCCGGCATCCGCATGTCGGCCAAGACCAGGTCGGCGTGGTTGCCGGTCACCACGGCGAGCGCCTCGTCGCCGTTGGAGGCCTCGATGACCCGATCTGCCATTCCCGTGAGCAATCCCCTGAGCAGCTGCCGGAAGCTGGCGTCGTCGTCAGCCACTACGACGGTACCGAGGACCGGGGTCTGATGCGGCAAATCGAGCACGACCGAGGTCCCGGTGCCCGGCTCGCTGCTCAGTATCAGGTTCCCGCCCAGGATGCGGGCCAGCCGACGAGCATACGGCAGCCCCAGCCCCGTTCCGCCCCGGCGAACCCCAGGCACCTGATAGAACTCCTCGAAGACATGTTCGCACAAGCCAACCGGAATGCCTATGCCGGTATCGGCCACGGTGAGCTCGAGCCGCGGGCCGAGGACCCGAGCGCTCAGCCGCACCTCACCCCGGTCGGTGTACCTGATCCCGTTGGACAGCAGGTTGCGCAGGATGCTGGTCAGGGCCACCTCATCGGTCAGGATGGTCTGCGGGGCGCCCGCGTCGTCGACCACCACCTCGATCGGCTTGCCTTCGGCCATCGGGCGGGCCAGGCCGCGCAGCCGGCCGAACAGCGCGTGCAGGTCGACCTGCGCGGGGTCGGTGTGCAGCCGTCCCGACTCGGCCTTGGCCGCGTCGAGCAGGTCGTTGACCAGCGACAGCAGCGTGCCGGCCGAGTTCTTGATGAGGTCCACCTGGTAACGCTGCTCGGGATCCAGGGCGCCGCCAGGGGCGGGCTCGGCCAGCAGCCGGGTCAGCCCGATAATGGAGTTCAGCGGGGTGCGCAGCTCGTGGCTGACGTTGGCCCAGAACCGGTCCTTGGACTCCGACGCCGCCCGCAGCCGCTCGGACTTCTCGTCGAGCTCCGCGTACAGGGCGACGACGCCGCGGTTGGTCTGCTCGAGTTCGGACGACAGCTCGCTGTACAAGGCCATGACGCCGTGGTTGGTCTCGGCCAGCTCGGAGTTGAGCAGCACTAGCTGGTCCTTCTGCTGCTGGAGGTCCTCGAGCGCGGCGATCAGGTCCTGGTTCTGCCGCCGCAGCTCCTCCATGGCCGACCGGGGCAGCACGGCGGCCAGCTGCTCGCGGACGAGCTCCAGGTCGGCCTGCGCGCCCGGCGGCCGGCGCTTGGTCATCCGGACGGCCCGGCCGTTGGTGTCGACGCGGTCCATGAGCCGGGCGGCGGCCGCCACCCCGTCGGCCGGCGGTTCCCCGTCGAGCGTCACGCTCAGCACCAGGTCCGCCTCGTCCACGCCGAAGGCGATGACCGCGGTCAGGCCGGCGGTCACCGCGCTGCGGCTGATCTCGCTCAGGGCGGTCGCCACCCGGATCTGATCCTGGCGGTCCAGCGACAATCCGGCGGCCAGCCCGCGGCCGACCTGGCGGGCCGCGAACACGCCTGACACGTCGCGGACCTCGAGGCGGGCGAGTTCGCTGGTCATGACTTGACGACCAGCACCCCGGCGTCGTCGCGGTGCTGGCCCGCCTCGGCCAGCAGCACCGCCGCGATGACCAGCGGATCCCGGGCCGCCAGGCCGGGCACGGCGGCGACCTCCCAGCGGCTGCTGATGCCGTCGGAGTGCAGGATGACCGCCGCGCCGGGCGGCACGTCGTATTCGAACTGGCGGATCACGCGGGCCTGGAAGCCGGCGATGCCGGGCACGGACAGCATGCTCTTGCGGGTGTCGCCGGACAGGATGGACGCCGCGATGTTGCCCAGGCCGGCGAATCGGGCCACCGAACCGGTGAGCTGGACGATACCCACCGCGCCCCCGCGGGTGCCGCTCATCCGCCGGTGCGCGCGCTCGAGCAGCGCGGCCGGCTCACCGCCCGGCTGGTCCAGGACCGCGGCCACCGCCTGGCTGGCCGCCGCCGCGGCCAGCGGGCCGTGACCCAGGCCGTCGCACAGGACGGCGGTCACGGTGTCGCCGGCCTGGACCGCCCCGAAGTCGTCGCCGCACTCGGTCTCGCCGGTGATCGGCCGGATCAGGCCTGCGCAGCGGATGACGGACGGCCCGGGCACGGGCCAGAACCGGGCCACCAGGGCCGTCCCGTGGCCCGGCACGGAGTACAGGTCGGTGAAGTCGGCCAGCCGCCGGATCGCGCCCAGGCCGATGCCCAGGGTGCCCGCGGTGGAATGGCCGTCCCGCAGGGCCGCGCTCACGTCGCTGAGGCCGGGCCCGGCGTCGATGGTGACGAGCTCGATGCCCGGCTGCTCCCGGTCCCGGTTGACGCGCAGCAGCAGCGTGCCCTGGCGTGCGTGCTTGTACAGGTTCGAGGCCGCCTCGGTGACCGCCAGCGCCACCTGGTCGGCCCGGGAGGACGGGAACCCCAGCCGGGCGGCCAGGGTCAGGCCCGCGGTCCGGCAGGACGCGACCGCGCTGGCGTCCTCCACCCACAGCCAGCGCATGTCCTGCGGAGCGGGGGCCCTGAGCGGCCAGTTCAGCGGGACCACTTGACCACCACGACACTGGTGCCGCGGCCGGGTTTGGAGTCCAGCTCGAACTCGTCGACGAGCCGGCGTGCCCCGGACAGGCCAAGCCCCAGCCCGCCGCCCGTGGTCCAGCCGTCGGTCAGCGCCAGGTCGACATCCGGGATGCCGGGGCCGTCGTCACTGAAGCCGATCCGGACGCCGGCCCGGCCCGCGGCGGAAGTGACCGCCTCGATGCGCGCGGTTCCGCCGCCGCCGTACACCAGGGCGTTGCGAGCCAGCTCACTGGCCGCCGTGACCACCTTGGTCTGGTCCACCAGGGACAGGCCGCTGTCCGCCGCCACCACGCGTACCCGCTGCCGGACACGCACCACGTCGTCGCCCGACTGGATCGGCAGCTCATCCATAAAGCTCTGCCGTTCAGCAGCTTCAGGCCTTTCTCGGCGTTCAGGGCGGTGCGCACGCCACGCAGCGACAGTCCCAGCTCGGTCAGCGTGATGGCCACCGCCGGGCGCATGCCCACCAGCACCGTCTCCGCGTCGAACAACCGGGATATCGACCCGATCATGGTCAGCATCCGGCCGATGAAGGAGTCGACGATCTCCACCGCGGTGATGTCGATGATCACGCCACTCGCTCCGGTGGCGGACAGCTCGGCGGCCAGGTCCTCCTGGAGCCGCATCACGCTGTCGTCCTGCAGGTCGATCTGAATGGAGACGAACAGCGTCCGCCCGAGCTTCAGGATCGGCACGCGTTCCATCAGGCCCGGTCCGCTTCGGTCACCTTCAGCCCCGAGCGGGTCAGGGCATGGCGCAGCGCGTCGGCCAGCGTGGCCTTGGTCGTGATGTCGCCGAACTCGATCCCGAGCGACACGATCGTCTGGGCGACCTGCGGCCTGATACCGCAGACGATGCACTCGGCCCCGAGCAGGCGAGCGGCGTTCACCGTCTTGAGCAGGTGCTGCGCCACCTCGGTGTCCACCGTGGGCACGCCGGTGATGTCCAGTACCGCGTGGTCGGCCCCGGTCGCCACCAGGGTCTCCAGGAGCTTCTCGGTGACCAGCTGGGTGCGGGCCGAATCGAGCGTACCGACCAGCGGGACGGCGATGATGCCATCCCACAGCCGGACCACCGGCGTGGACAGCTCCAGCATGGTCGCCGCCTGGTCGACGAGGATCTGCTCGCGGGCGGCCGCGTAGGTCTCGAACGTGTGCAGGCCGAGGTCGTCGACCATGCGGGAGAACGAGAGGTACTCCGGAACCAGGTCGGCCCCGTCCGCGATCAGCTCGTAGACGGCGTCCTTGAGCGAGAACACGGCCAGGGCCGTCTCACTGGGGGTGAACCCGTTCCGGGCGCGGGACCGGGACAGCTCGGCCAGGCCCGCCCGCAACTCGCCGGCCGCGTGCTCGTCCGCGCCGGCCATGACGCGCAGGAGGAGCGTGTACAGGTCCTCAAGCTCGGCCCGGATCTCCACGGCCGAACTGCGGCCGCGGACCCCGGCCGCCACGAGCTCGCACCAGCGGCCGACGACCTTATCCTGATGGTCGCGCATGTAGGCCGCCATCCGCCCCTGGCTGGTGTCATTTTCCATTAGTAAGCGTCCTATACATCAGTCGGGGAGAGCACGTTTGCGCCCCACAGTACATCTACACGGAACCCCGGCTACCACGTCCGGATTTCCCCTTAATCGCAGGCGGGAGGGCCGAATGGGCTGGGCGAACAGGAAAGTCTTGCCGGATTGAGGGCCGCCCGCGGGCTGCAGGCGGCATAATCCAGTCGACATAGGAGTTGATCGGGCCGACCATTCGGGTGACCCCGCTCACCCGCCCAAGCCCGAAGTTCCCCAAGCACGAAGTTCGGAGCGCAGGATGACCGAGATTCAGCTCTCGACGCAGACTCGCGACGCGACCGTGGTCGTGGCCGTCCGCGGCGAACTAGACGTGGTGAACAGCCAGCAGTTCGACGACTACCTGGCCGAGGCGAGCGCCGCTACCGACCGGGTCGTCCTCGACCTGTCGGCGGTGGACTTCATGGACACCTCGGCCCTAGCCGTCGTGGTCAGCCACTGGCGGCGTCAGGTCGATGCGGGCGGCCTGTTCCTGCTGGCCGGCGCGCGTTACCGGTACACCAAGGCGCTGTGGATCACGGGACTGGCCGACCGGCTGCCGCTGTACGACAGCGTGGACGACGCGGTGGCCGCGGCGCGGCCGGAGCCCGGCGCCGGTTCTGCGACCGGCGCCGGGCCCTCAGCTAGCGATAACACAGCCAGCGGCAACGTAGCCAGCGACAATGAGACCGCCGGGTGAGGGCGGTCCGCCTGTAACCAGCGGTACCAGCGGCTCCGTGATCCGCCCTCGCCGACCCGGATGAGAAAACCGAGGATCCAGACGACGAGGACGACCAGGGCGATCCACCACAGGATGTGGATCGCGAAGCCCAGCCCGCCCAGCAGCAGGGCGAGCAGCAGCACGATCAAGATGAGCGCCATGGGTGTTTCCTTCTTTCTGGATGGCGGCCCAGGACTGCCTTCGCTTACCCGGGGGCTGGCCGTCCACACCTCCTGGCGGCAGGATGATGTTATGACCGTGCTCCAGGCCACCGATCAGCCCCGGTACACGCTGTTTATCGACGGGCGCCGGGTGGAAGCAGCCTCCGGGCGCCGGTACGACTCCGTGGATCCGTTCCTGGGCCAGCCGTGGGCCAGCGCCGCCGACGGGGACGCGGCCGACGTGGACGTGGCGGTGGCGGCGGCGCGGCGGGCGCTGACCGGGCCGTGGGGTCAGCTGACCGGGTTCGGGAGGGCCCGGTTGATGCGCAGGCTGGGCGACCTGATCGCCCGGGACGCGGACCGGCTGGCCGAGATCGAGACCCGGGACACCGGCAAGCTGCTGCGCGAGATGCGCGGGCAGCTGGGCAGCATCCCGGAGTGGTTCTACTACTTCTCCGGGCTGGCCGACAAGCTCGAAGGCACCACGATCCCGGTCGACAAGCCGAACTTCCTCGTCTACACCCGCCGCGAGCCGGCCGGCGTGGTGGGCGCGATCGTGCCGTGGAACTCCCCGCTGCTGCTGCTGTGCTGGAAGCTGGCCCCGGCGCTGGCCGCGGGGTGCACGATGGTGGCCAAGCCGTCGGACTACTCCCCCGCCTCGGCGGTCGAGCTGGCCGCGTTGATGGACGAGGCCGGGTTCCCGCCCGGCGTGTTCAACGTGGTGACCGGGTTCGGCCCGGCGGTGGGCAAGGCGCTGGCCGGCCACCCGGACGTGGACAAGGTGGCGTTCACCGGCTCGACCGCGGTGGGCGCGGAGGTGGCCAAGGCGGCCGCCGCGAACATCACCGGTGTGCTGCTGGAGCTGGGCGGCAAGTCCGCGCACGTGGTCTTCGACGACGCCGACCTGGACGCGGCGTGCAACGGCGTGCTGGCCGGGGTGTTCGCGGCCACCGGGCAGACCTGCATGGCCGGGTCCCGGCTGCTGGTGGCGCGCACCGTGCACGATGCGCTGGTCGAGCGCATCACCGAGCGAGCCCGGTCGATCCGGCTGGGCGACCCGAAGGCGGCCGGGACCGAAATGGGCCCGGTGGCCACCGAGCCGCAGTACCGCAAGGTGCTGTCGTTCCTGGACGGCGCGGCCGCGGAGGGGGCCACGGTGGCCGCGGGCGGCCGCCCCGAGGAGTCCCTGGGCGGGTACTTCGTCCAGCCCACGGTGCTGACCGGGGTCAAGCCGACCATGACCGTGGCGTGTGAGGAGGTGTTCGGCCCGGTGCTGGCCGTCATCGGTTTCGAGGGTGAGGACGAGGCCATCGGCCTGGCCAACGACAGCCGCTACGGCCTGGCCGGCGCGGTGTGGACCAAGGACGTGCACCGCGCCCACCGGGTGGCGCACGCCCTGCGCACCGGCACGGTGTGGATCAACGCCTACCGGGTGGTCGGGCCGGACGTGCCGTTCGGGGGGTTCGGGCAGAGCGGGCTGGGCCGGGAGAACGGCATCGAGGCCGTGCACGAGTACACCCAGACCAAGGCGATCTGGGTCGAGCTCAGCGGCGGCACCCGGGACCCGTTCACCCTGGGCTGAGGGGAGCGGGGGGCGGCGACGTGCACCAACGGCCGTTCGGCAGGAATTGAATTTTTCCGAACGACCCGCGGTGCCTGCCTACCGTTCGGGGGTCAGCAGGCCGCGGTTGAAGGCCTCGGCGACGGCGGCGGCGCGGTCGCCGACGCCCAGCTTGGCGTAGATGTTGAGCAGGTGGGTCTTGACCGTGGCTTCGGTGATGAACAGGCAGGCGGCGGCCTCGCGGTTGCCTTTGCCGGCGGCCACCAGCTCGAGGACCTCGAGCTCGCGGTGGCTGAGCGGGCCGGTGCCGGGGGTGCGGACCCGGCTCATCAGCCGGGCGGTGACGGCCGGCGACAGTACGGCCTGGCCCTGGGCCGCGGCCCGGACCGCGTGCATCAGCTCGTCCCGGGGAGCGTCCTTGAGCATGTAGCCGGTAGCGCCCGCCTCGATCGCGGGCAGCACGTAGCTGTCGTTGTCGTAAGTGGTCAGGACCAGCACGCGGGCCGTGACGCCGCGCCGGGCCAGCTCGGTGATGGCGGTCAGGCCGTCCATGCCGGGCATCCGCAGGTCCATCAGGATCACGTCCGGGTGCAGGGCCTGGGCCAGCTTGACCGCCTCGGCGCCGTCGCGGGCCTCGCCGAGCACCTCGAAGCCCGGGTCGCGGGCGAACATCGCGCTCAGCCCGTCCCTGACCACGGGGTGGTCGTCGGCGATGAGCAGGCGGATGGGAACGCCCGCGGCGCTCTCGCCGGCCGGCTCGGGGGTGCTCACGAGCGGGCCTCGGCGGAGGCGGCCGGGATGCAGGCCGAGATCCCGGTGCCGAAGCCCGGTTCCGATTCGACCTGCAGCGTGCCGGCCAGGCTCTCGATGCGCTGGCGCATCGCGACCAGGCCGAAGCCGCCGCCGTCAGGTGTGGCGCGGTCCGATGTGGCGCTGGCGGTTGGATGGCGCAGGCCGTCGCTGACGCTGAGGCCGACCAGGCCGTTGGCGTGGCTGACCGGGCTGTGGCCGTTGCCGTTGGCGTGGGCGGTGACGGTGATCTGGGCGCAGAGTTTGGCGAGGTCGAAGCCTTGGCCGTCGTCGCGCACGTCCAGGGCGACCTCGTGCTCCATGTACGAGAGGGTGACCCCGACCCGGGTGGCCTGCGCGTGCCGGGCTACGTTGGCCAGCGCCTCCTGCGCGGTGCGCAGCAGCGCGAACTCGGCCTCGGGCTGCATCGGGCGGGCCGTGCCGGTCGTGGTGACCTGGACCGGTATGCCGTGCAGGGACGACCAGCGCCCGGCCACGTCGCCCAGCGCCTCGCTCAGCCGGGCCGTCTCCAGCGATTCGGAGCGCAGCGCCTCCACCGACCGCCGGGCCTCGGACAGGCTCTCCCGGGCCAGAGCGGTCGCGGCGTCGAAGTGGCGGCGCCAGCCGGCTGGGTCGTCGGCGTCCTGTTCGGCCGCCTGGAGCTGGGTGATGATCCCGATCAGCCCCTGGGCCAGGGTGTCGTGGATCTCCCGGGCCATCCGCTGCCGCTCGTCGAGCACGCCGGCCTCCCGGGCCTGGGTCAGCAACTGCTGCTGCAGGCCCGCGTTCTCCGACAGCGTCGCCTCGAGCATGCGGTTGGCCGTGCTCAGCTCGTCCAGCGCCTGCCTGCGCCGCTCGTCCAGCACGTTCCTTTGCCACAGGGACCAGGCGTAGGCCATCGCGATGGCCACGTTCACGGTGATGATGATCAGGTAGACGAGGATGCCGGACGCGGTGTCCTTGTTCACGCCGTAGGCCTGCGAGGTGGCGGCCAGCAGCCCGACCGCGGCCGCGCCGGCCAGCCGCCACGGCCAGACCAGGTACCTGATCACGTAGAAGTAGATGGTGAACGTGTACAGCCCGAAAATGGTGTTGTCCAGGACCAGGAGCGCGCCGAGCACGACCAGCACGGTGATGAACACGGCCATCACCCGGGGGCGGTAGCGCCAGGCGGGGTGCAGCTGGTACACCCCCAGCATCCACGCGGCGGCCACGCCGCTCACGATGAGCCCGGCCACCTCCGCGCCTTGCCCGGGCTTCCCGACCGACAGGGACAGCAGGACGCAGAAGACCAGCATGCCGAAGGGCAGGATATCCAGCACCGGATTATCGCGCTGCACCAGCGGGTCCGGGTTGATGGGGCTGCGCGGCATGGGACTGGTCATCTGCGTCCTCCACATAAAAATCTACTCCCAGCGGAAGAATCTGGCTGCAGCCAGCCCGAACGCCACGGCCCAGCCGGCCATGGTCAGCAGCTGCAGCGCGGTCGGCCAGGAGCCCTCGGCCGCTAGGGTCAGCGCCGGTACCGCGGCTCCGAGCGGGGTGGCGTGGCTGATGTGCTGCAGGACGGCGGGCATGTTGGGGATCGGCAGCCACAGCCCGGCGAAGAACAGCATCGGGTAGAACACGACCGCGCCGATCCCCCGGGCGACCCGCCCGGTCGGGGCGATGGCGGCGATCAGCAGGCCGACGGCCAGCAGCGCGGCGGCAGCCAGCAGCGCGGTGAGGGCGAACGCGCCGGGCTGGCGCGGCAGCGGGACGGCGAACCCGATCCGGGCCACGGCGAGGATCAAGATCACCATGGCCACCGCGACGGCGAGGTCGGCGACGAGCTGTGCGGCCAGGACCCGGATCGGGCCGATCGGGGTGGTCTGCAGCCGGCGCAGGACGCCTCTTTCGCGGTAGTCGGCCACGATCATCGGCATGTTGGTCAGCGCGAGCAGGGCCAGGCCGAACACGACCATCGTGGTCGTGTACAGGTCGATGAAGCTCTCGCCGCCGTAGATCGCGCGCGGCTGCCGGAGCGATCCGATGTTGCCCAGGATGACGATCAGCAGCAGCGGGATCGCCACCGGCAGGGCCACCCTGACGCGCTCGCGGCTGAGCAGCTTCAGCTCGGTAAGGGTGAGCTTGAGCAGCGCGGAGCTGCGCCTGACGGGCGGCGCGACCGTGGTCGCGGTGGTGAGGACTGACATGGCTATGCTCCTTGCTTCTCGTGCGCGTGCGCGTGCGCGTGCTGGCCGGTCAGGGCGAGGAACGCGTCCTCCAGGTTGGCCTGGTCCACGCGCAGCTGCCGGGCCACGATCTGGTTGCGCGCCAGCGCGGAGGTGACCGCGTTCAGCGCGTTGCTGTTGCCCGTGACCACGACGACATCGCCCCTGTGGATGACGTTGGTGACATCGGGCAGGCTTTCCAGCAGGCCGGGCGGGA
>Ga0302235_10002746_pt1 | contig 12561 bp, 9 predicted proteins | sample II_Palsa_N3_3_FD_193577 | JGI IMG/M metagenome (GOLD analysis project Ga0302235, IMG submission 193577) | Peat permafrost microbial communities from Stordalen Mire near Abisko, Sweden - II_Palsa_N3_3 | ecosystem: Environmental > Terrestrial > Soil > Palsa > Peat permafrost | place: Sweden... | reverse complement strand
GGTCGATGCCGCTCGCTTCGCATGCCATGCCGACCAGCCATGTGGCGAACGCGGCCAGCGCGCTGAGCAAGAGCAGCACCTCGATGCGAGGACCTTTGCGCGTGAGGCTGTCTTCGAACGCTTGCCCGTAACGATGCGATTTGAGGTCGCGAAACGACAGCTCAATCTGCATGCGTCGCGCGTACAGCGCGATCAACTGACGCGCGGCGAGCTTGAGGCTTGGCGAGGCCATCAGCAGCCATGGTTCGCGCTCCCGTTGCGCATGCTTGCGGCTATTTGAATTACGTGCCGGCACACCTTGCCGATTGCGCTGCTTGCGGCCTCGGGGCGGCTTGGCATGTAGCACCACGCGTGCGGTCAGTGGATTGCTGCGCACGATCTCCATCTGCCCAAAGTCGCGTGGAGTTCGCTTCGCCAGTTCATACATGGCCTTGCACGACACCCACTGCGACGGCTCGTTCGGCACCTCGACGGGTTTGAGATACGTGGTGTTGCGCAAGCGGCCCAGCCACTGCCAACCCATCGCTTCGACCGCCCGGAACCATGGCGCCCGGAAGCCGGCATCCGTCACCAGGATCGGGCATGCGCCATCGGGCAGCACATGGGCCAGACGTTGCAGAAACTGCTTCTCGGCTTTCGGCGAACCTTGCTGCTCGCCGGGAAATACCATGTCCAGGATGGGCAATGAACGACCACCGACGGGTATCGCGGCGCGCAGCAGATGCCAGCTTCGATCCTGCTTCAGATCCGACCAATCGATCACGATGACGGGCTGCTTATTGAGCACCAACCACTGCGTCATCGCCCGATAGAGATGCTCGCGTTCGGCGTGCAGATGGTGATTGCCCAACAACCGATCCAATGCCTTCAGCGGCGCGCGAATGCGTTCCGCTCCGGGCCACGCGCGCGCCAGATCCATCAGCGTCAGGCGTCTGCCGTGAATCATCGCCTCGACGGCGCGTAGCAACACGCGGCTGCGCAACGCATGCATCGAACCCAGTGCGTCGCCCAGGCACTTTTGCAATACTTCGGTGGCGCGCATGGTGTGGTCTCCTCTGGCTTCGTAACCCATGAGGAATGACCGCATCATGCGTGCACTGCTCCTTCAGTCAACATGCAAGGTATTGATTGATCGAGAAGATTCGTGGGGATACCTCAGGACCTGAGCGGTCTCGATCGAAACCCGACCTTCGACGCGCAAGTGCTCGCCAACAAGTTTAATCCGCAGAAGATCGCCGACAACCAGCAGGCGGGCATGCTGGCCGGTCAGGTGGGCATGACGGCGGCGGGCGACGCCGAGCACACGTTGAAACTGGACAACGGCACCGCCGGCGCCATCGCCCTGCACACCGTCGCCGGTGGCGCGATCGCTGCGCTGGGTGGTGGCAATGCGCTGGGCGGTGCGCTGGGTGCCGGCACAAGCGAAGCGGCGATCCCGTATCTGACGTCCTACGGCAACAACGGCGTGCTGGCCGGCACCACCCTGATCGGTGCGCTGGTCGGTGGGGGTGCGGGTGCATCGACGGCGCTGGCGGGCACGCAGTACAACTATCTAACGCACCAGCAATTGGTCGCCCTGCAAAAGAAGGTTGATCAATGTGGCAGTGATCAGGTTTGTGTGCAATCCGCCAAGAGCGATGCGGAGATCGTATCAGCAAAACAGCAGCAACAACTCGATAGCGATTGTGGTGGTAGTGCAGGCGGCTTCTCCTCTGCTTGTAACGCAAACATCCCCGATGCGTTCGCTTATGCCACTGATCCGCTAGCCGCCAAACTAGGTTTGCAAGTGGATCAATACATCACCACCCAGGACTATCTGAGTCATCGATCCGAATGGGGGGTGACGGTCGCGAATAATGCGGTCAACAACGATGGCAAGATGATGCTTGCCGTACCGTTAGCGGCGATTGCCGCTGCGCTGGGCGGAGCCCCTGCGGCTGGCGTGTTAGCGGAAGACGGGGCTGCAGGCTCAACTGGCGCGATCTGGCAGTTTTTGTTTGCCTCGCGTGGCGGCGCCGCCACGACCTCCGGCGCAATCAATCTTGGAGGGCTGCTGTATCGTAACGGAGGCGATTTCAGCCAGGTGAACTACATCGACGTAGGAGCCAGCACGGCAAGCGGTTACCTCAGCTATGGCGGTAACGTGGTGTTGAATGGGTTAGTTGGAACAAGCGTCGGCATGGTGCAGACCGAGGCCAACAATCTGTACTACAACCAGAACAAGAGCCTGTTGGTGGGTGGCTTGACGGGTGGGGGCGCGAGTATGGCTTGCTACATGGTTGGTTCTGGCGTTTCCAGTTCGATGCAAACGCCAGTTTTTACACCAGTCAGCTCCGTTATCTGGGGAAACGTGGTCGGTGCAGGCTCAACCGAAGGTGCGAATTTGATCTTCGAAAAAATTAATGCGGCTCAAAATGCTCAACAGAAGGTTGGGCAATGAAAATGTTACGAGCGGGGTTGTCTGGCCTAGTTGCTTTCGTTGCGGTAGCCATCATGGCAGTAGCAATTTCCTATGTTAGATGCCTTGCCGCAGGTATTTCTTATAATTTTTCAATTGCTTTACCTATAGCGATGAAGGCGGGATTGATTCCGGGAATCGCAATCTTCACCCTGACGCTAGCGGGTCTTCGTCGCAGGCCGCCGCCTTGAGATCAAAGGTAGGTTATCGCGGGGAGGCTCCCACTTGCAGCATCGGTGATAACACGCCCGGCACCAGGAATAGGTACGAATACGGGCGGTCAACGGCTTGATCAGAAGCAGATCAGCGGCCGCGGCCATAAGAAACAGCTGGTCAAATCGTCATTTTGGCGCAGCCATGCCGAAGTTTCTGCACGGCATATGGACGGCCGTTTCAGCCTCAATAGATCAGAGCATCCTTAGGCCTTTGGGCCGCCTTTTCATTTTCTAAAAGTGATTCCAATCGGAATCCGGCACGGCGCTTTCGAGGCTTGGATCGGGTTGATCCGGTTATGATAGGGACTGCCCCGCCATTGGAAACCTGCCTCGCATGACTGGAATCACCTATCGCCGCGAAGTTGACGGACTACGTGCAATCGCGGTGTTGTCGGTAGTTCTGTATCACGCTGGGGTCGCGCCTCGTGCCGGGTTCGTCGGTGTCGATATTTTCTTTGTGATTTCTGGCTATTTGATCACTGCGCTGCTGTTGCGTGAGCACAACAGCACGGGCCGAATTGATTTGCTTGCTTTCTACGCTCGCCGCGTGCGGCGGATTTTCCCGGCTGCCTTTATCGTCGTCCTAGCCGTGTTGGGCATTGCCGGATTGTCGTTGCCTCCAGACGCACTCGCGCGCACCGCGGACTCGGCCGGCGCCGCGGCCGTGTTCGGAGCGAATATCTTTTTCCAGGCGACAACTGGTGGTTACTTTGACAGCCGCGCTGAAGAAATGCCGCTTCTACACCTGTGGTCATTGTCGGTTGAGGAGCAGTTCTATGTGCTATGGCCGACCCTGCTGATTCTGCTGCTTCGTTGGCGACCGGCATCCTTCTTGAGAATCCTCGTCGGACTAGCCCTGGCATCCTTCGCGCTGGCCGAAGGGCTCATGCACTCCAATCCTGAGGCTGCGTTCTACCAGATGCCAGCCCGGTTCTGGGAGCTGGCAGTTGGTGGTGTGATCGCAGCGCTGCCAGATCGGGGAACTTCGCGACCTTGGCTCGCTACCGGTGCATCCGTATGCATCTTAGGGGCGTGTTTTGTGCCGATGGGTCACTTCCCCGGCGCTGGAGCATTGCCCATTGTAGTGGCTACGGCGGTGCTGCTATGGACAGTACATCAGGGTAGCGAGTTGGGTATTGCGGGCCGGTTGCTTCGCTCAGCGCCGATGGTCGGTGTCGGCCTGATTTCGTATTCCCTCTATCTCTGGCATTGGCCATTGCTGGCATTTTATCGGGCGAATTCCATTGGCCAGGGCAACACGCTGACGCGTCTTGTCCTTTGCGGTGTGGCGCTGCTTCTGGCTGTTGGTAGCTATCGTTACATCGAACAACCTTTCAGACGTACGCAATGGCCGAAGGTGCGTCTGCTTCTGGCGGGCGCTACTCTGTCACTGGTTGTGGCATTGAGCGCTTGCGCGTTCGGCTACGAGGTGCAAGCCAACGAAGCTATCAGGCCCACGGATAATCCGCTCGCCGTCAAGGCGGAAGGGGACCTCCCACCTGACTGGAAACGTTGTCATTACCAAGTATGGAACAAGGGACCACTGCGCGGCGGCTGCGAAACCATACCCGGCCAATCTGCGCGCATTTTACTTTGGGGTGACTCAATGGCCATGGCATGGCGGCCACTGGTCGATGTGCTCGGTCGGCAGACGGAGCGGTCGGCCATTGACTATTCGCGGGACGCTTGTGGGCCGTTCCTTGGCTACCTGCCATCCAGTCCATTTCCAGGCGACCTCAAGTGCCGTGACTGGAATGCGCAAGTGCTTGAGCATGCCAAGCAAGCCGATACCGTGATCCTTGTTGGGATGTGGCGCCCTTACTTCACCGGAGATGTCAGCGGGCGGCGAGCGGCACTTCGTGCCACCTTGGCCGCACTTGCGTCAGTGCCGCATGTGGTGATTCTCGGGCCCACGCCCGAAATGCGAGATTTAGTATCGCGTTGCATTCGCACCGGCCATATTGATGCTTGTGCAATCTCGCGCACCCAGTTTGATACTGATGCGGCACCCGTCATGGCCGATCTACACGCCGCCGCGGCAAAAATCCCGAATGTTCAAGTGATCGACATGGTCGATTTTTTCTGCACCGCCAGCACTTGTCCGGCAACAAAGGATGGCTATGCGCTTTACTGGGATAGCCATCATGTGAGTTACACCGCAGCGACGGCCTATGCAAAAAAATATTCAGCAAATGAAGCGAAGATCACGGCAGAGTTGCCGAAATCACTTCCTGGTAATCATGCCAAGTAAAGGATAATGGTTGGGGTGCCAGGGGTCAGTAGGTGATGTACCAGGGGTCAGTAGGTGATGTATCGGCAGCATCACAGCCACTTCGAGCGTTTGAGCAGGGTGTAGATCCCTCCGACGACGGTCAGCATCACCACGATGATGACGGGGTAGGCCCATGGCTGGGTGAGTTCGGGCATGTGGGTGAAGTTCATGCCGTACCAGCTGGTGAGCAGGGTCGGTGCGGCGAGCATGGCGGCCCAGCCGGCGAGTTTTTTCATGACTTCGTTCTGGCCGTAGGTGACCAGTGAGAGGTTGACGTTGATCGCGGCGGTGAGCATTTCTCGCATGGCGTTGATCGATTCGTTGACGCGGAATACGTGGTCGTAGACATCGCGGAAATACGCACGCAGTTCGTTGGGAATCAGGTTCGGATGCAGCCGCGCCAGCTGGCTGATGATGTCCTGCAGCGGCGCTACTGCAAGACGTAGCGTCATCAGGTCGCGCTGCATGTCGTACAGTCGGTGGACTGTGCTGCGCTTGAAGGTTTCGGCGAAGATGTCCTTTTCCAGCTGCTGCAGCTCTTCGCGGAAATCGCGCACGATCGGCAGCAGATTGTCGACGATGAAATCGAGCACGCCATACAACGCGTAGCTGGGGCCGTGTGCCAGCAGATGGGGCGCGTGTTCGCAGGCACGCCGCGCTGGTGCGTACGATAGCGAGGCGCCGTGGCGAATGCTGACCATGTAGCGAGGGCCGAGGAAGATATGCGTCTCGCCGAAGGCCAGATGGCTGCTGACCAGTTGCGCGGTCTGCACCACCATGAAGAGCGAGTCGCCATAGGTTTCGAGTTTGGTGCGTTGATGCGCGGTGTGCGCATCCTCAATCGCCAGATCGTGCAGGCCGAACTCTTCCTGCAGCTTTAGGAGTAAAGGCTCGTCCGGCTCATGCAGGCCGACCCAGACGAAGGTGTCTGGGTCCTTTAGTACATCGCTGATCGCGTCGATACCGATGTCGCCGATGCGAGTGCCGTCATTGCGGTAGGCAATGCAGTTGACGATCATCGGTTCGTCGATGGGCGACGGTGCAGCCGGGAGCTGGTTGATCAGGTTCATTGGCGCATCATGCCGCGCGGCAGAAGACAGGGCAATTACGTTGCGGTGTAGGAGCTCCTGAGCCTGTGGGAGCGACTTCAGTCGCGATACGCTCTTGCGCGAAGGCGAAGAGCATCGCGGCTGAAGTCGCTCCCACAAGAGCTATCGCGCACAGGGTGCGCTCCTACGGGTTTCGTCGCAGCGTCCATGCCAGTGCCAGCCAGCAGGGTAGTGCGAACAATAGCCATGGCTGGTTTTGCTGCACGACGCCGGGTAGCAGGTGCAGCAGCAAGGCGATCAGGATGGCCAGTAGTTGCAGCAGGATCAGTCCATCGATGAAGCGCGATGGGGCGATGCCGTGGCGGGCGCGCCACAGAGTTGGCAGCAGCAGGAAGGCGAATGGGTTGAACAGCAGCAGGTTGGCGTTGGCCCATGCGGAGTGATGGGTGGTGAGTGTCCATAGCACGAGCAGCAGCAGACCGACGATGCCGGCGGACAGTAGATACAGCAAGCCGAGCAGGGTATAGCCGATGGGCCACCAGCGTCGCGTCAGCACGATCAGCACGGCGAGCAGCAGGCCGGCCAGCGCCAGCGGCAGTCGCAGATCGGGAGCCGTTGCGGGTGGTTCGTCGAGTCGATTGGGTGAGATCAGCTGTTCGTTCTGCAGTAGCGGCTGCACGCCGCCGTGACCGTTGTCGATATGTACGTCGCGCAATTGTGCCTGCAGCACCATCGGCAGAAAGCTCTCCTGCCAGGCACTGAGCGGCTGGTCGGCGTAGGGGCCCAGACCGAGATCCATCAACAGCATCAGCCATGATTGTGCGCTCATCAGACGAGCAGTCTGCTGCCGAAAGGTCATGCCGCCGGGGCGTGCCGTTAGCTGGGTTTTCAATACGCCGCCGAGCGCCTTGTTCAGTGCGTCGCGAACGCGGGTGGTGCAGTTGTCGACGTAGTAGTCGTAGTTGTAGCCGGCGTTTTCGGGGCGCAGGTTCCACATCAGGAAGTCGCGCAGCGCGGCGGCCTGGTCGGCGTTCAACAGCAGCTGCTGGCGGGTGACCGAGCGGCCGCTTTCGATGTAGTAGCTCTGGTCTTCCTCGCTGGGCGCGGCGTCCATCAGATAGTGCATCTGGCCGCGGGCGAAGTTGAGCAGAAAACCCTTTTCGTCGAAATCGAACACGCCGTAGTTGAAGTTGATGGCTTCGCCGGAAACGGTGTCACGCAGTTCGATCGCGTCGTGACCGAAGCGCTCCCAGTAGGTTTCACCGGGGCCGTAGCTGATCAGCGAAACCTGCAGGTTCGCACCGGGTGCGTTGGCGACGCTGGCATGGGCGGAGGGAATGGCGACGAACAACAGCAGTACCAATAGCAGCAATGCTCGGGCCATATGACGCAGGTTGCGGTTGCTGGCTGGGGAGTAGCGGTGAATCATGCTGATGCCGGTCCTGTGCATTGCGCCTTGCTCCTCCGCGTGCCTGGAGACGGATGTTGTGAGCGAAGAAGGGATTCCGTCTTGCGAGAGCTGTTTTTTCTTGGTGCTTTGCAGTCTAACGGGAAGAGCTTTACCCCTCCCCAACCCTCCCCTGCGAGCAGGGGAGGGAGCAAAGCCTGGGAGTTTTCCCTAATGGGGGCAAGGCAGGTTTCAGCCGCTGGCTTGGCGGATCACGCGGAACTGCTGTACTCGGCGGTCGTCGGCTTCGGTGACGTGGAACAGGAACGGGCCGATGGCGACTTCTTCGCCGGCTTCGGGTAGGTGGCCGAATTCGGAGGTGACCATGCCGCCTACGGTGTCGTATTCCTCGTCGGAGAAATCGGCGCCGGTGTGCTCGTTGAAGTCGGCGATCGGTGTCAGTGCGCTGACCAACAGGTCGCCACCGGGCTGTTCGTGCACCAGCTGGGGCTCTTCCTCGTCATCGTGCTCGTCGTCGATCTCGCCGACGATCTGTTCCAGCACGTCTTCGATGGTGATCAGGCCGGCCACGCCGCCGTATTCGTCGACCACCAGCGCCATGTGGTTGCGTGTGAGGCGGAATTCCGCCAGCAGCACGTTCAGGCGCATCGATTCGGGAATCAGTACGGCCGGGCGCATGATCGCGCGGATGTCGAAATGCTCGGCGGCGCCGAAGAATTTCAGCACGTCCTTGGCCAGCAGGATGCCGAGGATTTCGTCTTTGTCCTCGCCATGCACGGGGAAGCGCGAGTGGCCTGATTCCACCACCGTGGCAAGGATCTCGGACAGCGGTGACTCCACCGCGAGCATCACGATCTGTGCGCGCGGGACCATCACGTCGTCCACGCTCAGTTCGGTGACCTTGATCGCACCCTCGACCATGGTCAGGGTGTCGACGGACAACAGTCCGTTGGTCTGGGCGGCACGCAACTCCTCAAGCAGTTCGTTGCGGTTGCGTGGTTCGCCGGAAAACATATGGCCCAGTCGGTCCCACCATGTGCGGTGCGCCGGGCCGCTGGTACTGCCAGGGTCGTCGTTCATTTATCGCAGGGATGCTGCCCGCAAGCGGGCGGTAGATCGAGTTTAGCGGAAAAATTTTGACGATTCAGTGTCTTTGCCCCTATCCCGGCTGGCGCCGGGAGGTGGCGGCACAAGCTCAGGCATACGGATCGGCGATGCCGAGGCCCGCAAGAATGCGGGTTTCCAGCGCTTCCATGGCCTGTGCTTCACCGTCTTCGATGTGGTCATAGCCCAGCAGGTGCAGGACCCCATGGATGGTCAGGTGGGCCCAGTGATCGCGTGCTGCCTTGCCTTGTTCGGCGGCTTCGCGCAGCACCACCGGCGCGCAGATGGCCAGGTCGCCGATCAGCGGCAGGGCTACTCCGGGCGGTAACTCGGCGGGGAACGACAGCACGTTGGTGGCGTAGTCCTTGCCGCGATAGTCGCGGTTAAGGGCGCGGCCCTCGTCGGTGTCGACAATGCGGATGGCCAGCTCGGCCGGCTTGCGTCGCTTCGCCCCATGCAGCGCCGCTTCGACCCAGCGGCGGAAGCTGACTGGCGAGGGTAGGCCGGTGCGTGGCACGGCGTAACCCAAGTGCACTTGGGCACCGGCGCGTTCCCGCTGTTGTGGGAGCGACTTCAGTCGCGGTGCTTTTGCCTTGAGGGAAGGGCTAGTCGCGACTGAAGCCGCTCCCACCGGTGAGTGCGACCGCCGGGTCATTTCGTTGCGTCCTCTTCCTTCTGCTCGAACGCCTCATACGCGCGCACGATTTTCGCCACGAGTGGATGGCGCACCACGTCGCGTGAAGTGAAGAACGTGAAGCTGATGCCACTGACACCGCGTAGCACTTCAATCGCCTGACGCAGGCCCGAGCGTGTATTGCGCGGCAGGTCGACCTGGGTGACGTCGCCGGTGATCACGGCGACCGTGCCGAAGCCGATACGCGTCAGAAACATCTTCATCTGTTCGACCGTAGTGTTCTGCGCTTCGTCGAGGATCACGTAGGCATCGTTGAGCGTGCGTCCGCGCATGTAGGCGAGCGGGGCGATCTCGATCACGTTGCGCTCGATCAGCTTGGCCACTTTCTCGAAACCAAGCATTTCGTACAGCGCGTCGTATAGCGGGCGCAGGTAGGGATCGACTTTTTGAGACAGGTCGCCCGGCAGGAAGCCGAGTTTCTCGCCGGCCTCCACGGCGGGGCGCACCAGCAGCAGTCGTTGCACGCGGTTTGCCTCCAGCGCTTCGACCGCACTGGCGACGGCCAGATAAGTCTTGCCGGTACCGGCCGGGCCCACGCCGAAACTGATGTCGTGAGTGGCGATCGCGTGCAGGTAGCGCGCCTGGTTCGGGCCGCGGCCCTTGATCATGCCGCGCTTGACCTTGATCACCACTTCCTGGGCACCTTCGGTCGTCGCTTCGCTGATCGCATCGATACCGGATTCGGCCAGATGCAGGTTGATCTTCGCGCCGGTCAGCGCTTCTTCTTCGGTGGTCGCGTAGAGCGCGCGCAACACCTTCTCGGTGGCGCGGGTGGCAGGGTCCTCGCCGATCACCTGGAACAGACTGCCGCGGTGGTTGATCTCCACGCCGAGGCGCAACTCGATCTGACGCAGGTGCTCGTCGAACGGTCCGCACAGGTTGGCGAGCCGGGCATTGTCTTCCGGATCGAAGGCGAAATCGCGCTGGTTGAGGCCTGGTGTCATGGTGTCGGCGTCATGCTGTCGATAGGTGGTTGGCGATCGGTGGGTGCCGGTATCAGAGGGCTCGATGCATCACATACACGTCGGTCGCTCCGAGCTGCGCATGGCGAAACGCCCCCGGAACCTGGCCGACGATACGAAATCCGTGGCGCTGCCACAGGCGCACCGCGATGGCATTCGTCGACACCACACAATTGAACTGCATCGCCGTGAAGCCGGCGCGGCGCGCCTGTTCCAGCGAGTGTTCGCACATCGCCGAAGCCACGCCCTGACCGCGCGCCGATGGCGCCACCATGTAGCTGCCGTTGGCGACATGATCACCCAGCCCTGGCTGGTTCGGCGCCAGACGGTAGCAGCCCACGACCTGACCGCTGCGCTCGGCGACAAAGCAACGTGCCGGCGGCGTGGTCCACATGGCGCGAGCGTGCTCGAACTCCATGTTTTGCGGGTAGACGTAAGTGTCCCCGGCGGCAATGATCGTCTGGAAGAACGGCCACACCTGCGCGAATTCATCCGCGCCGATTTCACTCAGGATCAGTGCGGCTGTCACGAAGCCAGTGCCACGGGTTCGTTGGTCACACAGATCCGGCCGCGAAGCGAGTTGGCCATCGCTTCGGTGATCATCACGTCGACAAACTGGCCAATCAGCCGCGGATGACCGGAGAAATTGACGAAGCGCATGTTCTCGGTGCGCCCGGTCAGTTCACTCGGGTCGCGGGTGCTGGGCTTCTCCACCAGGACGCGCTGGACGCTGCCGATCATCGCCTGGCTGATCTGCTTCGCGTTCGCGTTGATGGCCGCTTGCAGCCGCATCAGTCGGGCATGTTTTTCAGTTGCCGGCGTATCGTCGGCGAGGTTCGCCGCCGGTGTGCCCGGACGCGAGGAGAAGATGAAGGAGAAGCTCTGGTCGAAGCCAATGTCGTCGATCAGCTTCATGGTCTTCTCGAAATCCTCTTCGGTTTCGCCGGGGAAGCCGACGATGAAATCGGATGACACGCAAATGTCCGGACGCACCGCGCGCAGCTTGCGAATCTTCTGCTTGAATTCCAACGCGGTATAGCCGCGCTTCATCGCACCGAGGATGCGGTCGGAGCCGGCCTGCACCGGCAGGTGCAGATAGTTGGCCAGCTGCGGCACATTGGCGTAGGCCTCGATCAGCGAGTCGGAAAACTCCAGCGGATGCGAGGTGGTGAAGCGGATGCGGCCAATGCCGTCGATCTGCGCGATCGCATGAATCAGCACCGCAAGGTCGGCAATGCCGCCGTCGTGGGTGGGCCCGCGATAAGCGTTGACGTTCTGGCCTAGCAAGTTGACCTCGCGCACGCCCTGGGCGGCGAGTTTGGCGACCTCGACCAGCACATCATCGAACGGACGGCTGATCTCTTCGCCACGGGTGTACGGCACCACGCAGTAGCTGCAGTATTTCGAGCAGCCTTCCATGATCGAGACGAACGCGGTCGGACCTTCGGCGCGCGGCTCGGGCAGGCGGTCGAACTTCTCGATCTCCGGGAAGCTGATATCGACCTGCGGCAGACCGGAAGCGCGCTGCGCCTCGATCAGCTCGGGTAGCCGGTGCAGCGTCTGCGGGCCGAACACCAGATCCACATACGGCGCGCGCTTGATGATCGCCTCGCCTTCCTGCGACGCCACGCAGCCGCCGACGCCGATCAGCACCGGCTTGCCGCCCTGCTTGTGCTCTTTCCAGCGGCCGAGCTGGCTGAAGACCTTCTCCTGCGCCTTTTCACGGATTGAGCAGGTGTTGATCAGGATCACGTCCGCTTCGGACTCGACCTGGGTCAGCTCCATGCCATGCGACGCCTTCAGCACGTCGGCCATCTTGGCCGAGTCGTACTCGTTCATCTGGCAGCCGTGGGTTTTGATGAAAAGCTTGCCGCTCATGGCCTGGGTTACCGTGATTTATGACGCGAAAGAGTGTGATCCGCTGAACCGCGCAGTTTACCCCGCTGGCAGCTTGCCCGCTAGTTGATCCGCGGGGAAGATCAAGGACTTAGAGGTGGTGTGAAGTCCCCGGTTGCCAAGCGAAGAGCGACCCCACCCCAACCCTCCCCTGCAAGCAGGGGAGGGGGCACGGGCCTTCATGCTCCTCCCCCTGCTCGAGGTTGGGAGGGGGTGGCGCTTTTGATCTTCATGCAATAGTGGGAGGGGGTGACGCTTTTGATCTTCATGCAAAGAGCGACCCCACCCCAACCCTCCCCTGCAAGCAGGGGAGGGAGCGCAGCTCTTCATGCTCCTCCCCCTGCAAGCAGGGGAGGGGGCGCGGCCCTTCATGCTCCTCCCCCTGCTTGCAGGGGGAGGTTGGGAGGGGGTGAAGCTTTTGATCTTCATGCAAAGAGCGACCCCACCCCAACCCTCCCCTGCAAGCAGGGGAGGGAGCGCAGCTCTTCATGCTCCAACCCCTG